>Ga0116226_10000094_pt1 | contig 63680 bp, 54 predicted proteins | sample S1TSphfallax_FD_89692 | JGI IMG/M metagenome (GOLD analysis project Ga0116226, IMG submission 89692) | Host-associated microbial communities from peat moss isolated from Minnesota, USA - S1T2_Fa - Sphagnum fallax MG | ecosystem: Host-associated > Plants > Peat moss > Unclassified | place: USA... | reverse complement strand
GCCTGCATTGGCGAAGTGGTCGTCTGCGCAACCCCTAGACTGCTGAGCAGTCCGAGGGCAAGCATCCCTATCGAACCGTAGCGCACCGGCAAGCGTGTGTCTGTCATGCGCTATTGTCGCATTAAACCGCGGGATTCGGCATCGCGCGGCAATTGCACCGTGGTTTCGGCGCCCAGATGGGCGCGCGGGTCAACTGGCTGGCGCGCGGGTCATGTGGTGTAGAATTTCGGCATGATCAAGCTTTTGTCGCGCCTGCCCATGGGCGTGCTGTATGCGTTTGCCGGATTCGTCTCGTTGCTGGCTTATTATGTGGTGCGGCACCGCCATCGAGTGATCACCGAGCAGCTCGTCAAGGTCTTTCCGGAGTTGACCGCGGCAGAGCGCGCCGTCATTCACAAGAATTTCCTCAAGAACTTTTGCCAGGTGATGGTCGAGATACTGAAGTCGGTGTCGATGACCGGGCCCGAGATGATCGAGCACGTGCGGGTGTTGAATTTGGATCTGGCCCGCCGGCATCTCGATGCCGGCAAGTCGGTGATGTTCGTGACGTCGCACCTGGCGAACTGGGAATGGCTGCTGCACGGCGTGGCCCTCCAATTGGGTTATCCGCTCGACGCCGCCTACAAGCCGCTGCACGATGAGTGGGCGGAGAAGTTGATGTTGATGGTTCGCTCCCGGTTCGGCGCGCGCTTGATTCCCGCCAAGGAGCTGCTGGCGGATTTTCTGCGCCGGAAGACTATCGTGCGGGCGCTCGCCATGAATGCCGATCAAGCGCCGATGTCCACCGACAAACGCTACTGGACGACGTTTCTCGGCCAGGACACGGCTTTTTATATCGGCGCCGAACAGATCGCCCGGGCGACGCGCCTGCCGTTGCTTTATGTGCAGATGCGGCGGATCGCCCGCGGCTACTACGAGGCCGACATCAAACCGCTGTGGGACGGCCGCGAAGCGATCGATGCCAACGTCATCACCGAACGCTACGCCCGCGCCTGCGAGGCCGAGGTGCTGCGCAGCCCATCGGACTGGCTGTGGTCGTACCGGCGTTGGCGGCTGAAAAAGCCGCTGTACGGCGCCGACTAGGCCTTCATCTTGCTCTCGAGATGCTTCGCCAATTCGGCGATCGTCGGGTGATCGAACAGCTCGGTCAGATCGATGAGCCCGGGGAAATCACGATCGATGGTCTCGTGAATCTCGATGAGTTTGAGCGAGCTTGCGCCTATCTCGAATAAGTTATCGCTGACGTCGATGCGCTTGCCGGGCAGGGCATTTTCGCAGATGGCTTGCAGCCGGTTCTCGAGCTCCGAACCGCTGAAGCCGGCGCCGGCGCCGCCGGCCGCTCGCAGCGCGGCGAGCTCGGCGACTTCGGCGGCGAATTCGCCTTCCGCATAGGCGCCGGCGAGCACATGCCGTTGGACCTTGCCGCTGGTGGTTTTCGGGATGCGCTTGACCGGGATGACCTGGGCCACTTCGAGACCGGTATGTTCGTTGATGAGACGACCGACCGCCGCCGCGGTGGGCAGGAAGTCTTCGATCGCTCCGCGGTGAAGCACGAACACCACCAACTCCTCCCCCGGCGAGCCCGGCTTGGCGACGCCGGCGACCGCCAACTTGTTGAGGTCGAGTCCCGGTGCGCGCACGGCGATGTTCTCGAGATCGTAGGGGTAGTAGTTCTGCCCATTGATGAAAATGATTTCCTTGGCGCGGCCGGTGATGTAGAGCGAGCCTTCATGCAGCACGCCGAGATCACCGGTGTCCACCCAGCCGTCGGCGTCGATGACCCGCGCGGTCTCCTCGGGATCGCCGAAGTACCCCCGCGTCACGGCGGCGCCGCCGATCAAGATGTGACCGACCGTCTCCGCCGGCAGAGGCGCGCGGCTCGCATCGGCGATGCGCAGCGTCGTGTTCGGCACCACCCGGCCGACGCACATGAGCTCGAGCGTGTCACGGCTCTCGGTCGGATTCAGTTCGATGCGGTCGCCGACGTTCAGGCGCCGCCGGTTGACGCGGATCCAGCGATAGTCCTCGTGCAGCGGCGGAAAGGTCACCGCCAGGCAGGCCTCCGCCAGACCATACACGGGGAACATGGCGCTGCGCTTCAAGCCGGTGTAGGCCAGGGAGCGCATAAATTCGTTGCACAGCTCCACGGAAATCGGTTCGGCGCCATTGTAAATCGAGCGCACACTCGACAGATCCACGCCCTCGAGGCGCCGGCCGTCCAGCACCTTGAGCACGTGCCGGTAGCCGAAGTTAGGTGAACAGGTGAGCGTCACCCGCTTCTTCGCCGCCAGCTGCAGCCACAGCACCGGCCGGCGCACGAACAGGTCGGTGGGCATTAAATTGATGTGCACCCGGCTCGCGAACTGGATCAGGTAGAAGCCGATGAGGCCCATGTCATGGGTAAGCGGCATCCAGCTCAAGCCCACGTCATCCTCGCAGTACTTGCCGAGCGAGGTGGTTCCCTCGATGTGCGCCATGAGATTGCCGTGGGTGAGCATGACGCCCTTGGGCTCGCTGGTCGAGCCCGACGAGAACTGAATGAAGGCGAGGTCCTCCGGCGTGGGGCGGTACACCTTGCCCGGCCGGGACACATCGGTGACGGATTCGACCAGGAAAGCGCGCGACTTCAGCTCCTCGAACAAGGCCGTCTCGCCCACCTCGCGCGCGAGCGCCGCCAACCGTTCCAGGTTCTTGGCGTCGGTATAGAGCAGCGGCTTGCCCAATTTGCGCGCCACCCGCAGCAGTTTGTGCCGGTGTTCATCGCTGATGCCGACGGCGAGCGGCACCGGCACGATGCCGCCGCATAGCGCGGCCCAGAAAGCATCGAGGAACTGCTCGTTGTTGTTGAGAAAGATCAACATCTTGTCGCCACGCTCTGCACCCATCGCCTGCAGCGCGTGGAGAATCCCGAGCGCGCGCCTGTGGCCGTCGGCAAAGCTCACGCTGCGTTCGGCATTCTCACCGTCGATGAAGGTCACGGCGCGATCGGCGTCGCGGTTTTTTTCCAGCAGATCGACCAGGGTCGGGGGCATCATCGGTTCTTCAACCTCATCGGTTTTCCACCCTCATCATCAGGGGCGTACGGGGTCTCAAGTTGATCTGCGCCTCGAGTTCGATAGGCGCATCGTCGGCGCGCGTCAGACGGAAGCGCCGCGTCATGGTGGCGAGGTGCACCAGCATCTCGAACATTGCGAAGTTCTCGCCGATGCAATGCCGGGGTCCGACCGAAAAAGGGATGTAGGCGAATTTGTCCCGCGCCTCGGCGTCTCCACCTGCGAAGCGTTCCGGCCGGAATTCTTCCGGCTCGCTCCAGAAATCCGGATGCCGGTGCAGCAAGTAGGGGCTGATGAACACGTCGGTGCGCGGCGCGATGGGAAAGCCGCCGAGTTCGTCCGCCTCGACACTGCGCCGGGTGAACAGCCATCCCGGTGGGTAGAGGCGCAGCGCCTCCTGTAGCACCTGTTGCGTGAACCCCAGCGATTCGGCCGCAGCCAACGCGAATGTCTCGCCCGCGGCGGCATCGGCCTCCGCCTCCAGGCGCGCGACCGTCTCGGGATGCTGGGTGAGCAGGTACCAAGCCCAGGTGAGCGCCGAGGCCGTGGTCTCATGGCCGGCGACGATCAAGGTCATCACCTCGTCGATCATTTCCTTGTTGTTCATGGGCGCAGCGGTGTCGCGGTCGCGTGCCGCGATCAACAATTCCAGGAAATCGAAGTGCTCCTCGGGTTCACGCCGGCGCCGCTCGATGAGCTCATTCACCAACTTCGACAGCGAGCGGAAGCGGAAGGCGAATTTCAAATCCCGGTTCTGCTCCTTGGCGACGACCGCGAAGGGATTGCCCCCCAGCTCCCGTTCCAGGCGGTCGAGGTCGGTGCCGAAGATCGATTTCAAGACGATCTCCAGAATCAGCTCGCTGACGTCGTCGCTCAAGTTCACGGCTTCACCCGCCGCCGACTTCGCCGCCCAGCGGTGCGCGAATTTTTCGTTCACGTCATGCAGCAGCCGGCTGAAACGATCGAGCACCCGTCGATGAAAGGCGGGCTGCATCATGCGGCGTTGGCGCCGCCAGAAATCCCCCTCGCTGGTCATGATCCCGTTGCCCAACAGGATCTTCACGCGGTCCATGCCCTCGCCCTTGGTGTAGTTGCGATGGTTGGTGAGCAGCACCCGTTTGACGTCGCTCGGGTGGTTGATGACGTAGTTATAGACTCCGCGGCTGGGCGCGAAGACCCGGTAAAGGTCGCCGTAACGGGCGAAGCCCGCGCGCAGTACACTTAAGGAATCTTCGCTGCCGCCGAGGTCGAAGCCCTCGGTGGGGCCGGGGGGTAGGGCCGAGTTGTGCATCCGGTATTGTACAATGCGCGAGTGGACAGCAAACCCGGCGGTGGCGACCTTCGCAACACGATCTACGAAACAAAGACGCGTTCCAGCCGACGGCTGACCCTCGCCAGGCGGCTTCTCTATCAGACGCTCGTGCCGGTCGCCGCCCTGTTGCTGCGCCTGGTCTGGCGCTGCGGGCGGGTGGTCAAGGTGCTTGGCGCCGCCCACATCGCTGAGTCCTTGCAGCGCGCGCCCGCCTTCATTCCCGTCTACTGGCATCAACATCAGCTCTTCTGCATCAAGCACCTGGCCGACTTGCGTGGCGCCGGGCTCAAGCTCGGCTTTTTGATCAGCCCCTCGGTGGACGGCGAAATCGGCGCCATGCTGGTGCGGCGCATGGGCGGCGACGTGATCCGTGGCTCCTCCTCGCATACCGGCGCACGGGCCTTGCGCGACTACTACCAGGCCATCATTCGCGACGGCATCTCCCCGGTCATCACCCCGGACGGACCCCGCGGCCCCCCCTGGAAGTTCAAGCCCGGCGCCATCTTGCTGGCACAGCTTTCGCAGCGCCCCATCATTCCCTTGGCCTATGCCGCTTCACATGCATGGAAAATCAAGTGGGACCGTTTCGTCATCCCGATGCCGCTGGCGCGCATCGTCATCGCCGTCGGCGAACCGGTCTATGTCCCGAAAGGCTTGGACGCGGCCGCGCTCGAACGCCACCAACTGGACATGGAACAGCGCTTGCGCGCGTTATTCCTCGAGGCGAAGCAGGCTTTGCACTAAGCGCCGCTAAGGGCCGCCAATACAAGCAGTTAGCTTGTAATCCTTACATATTGTGCGAGAATCCACTTGTATGTTGGAATTTGGGAAGCCGAGGAAGTGTGTGACGCATTCGGTTTTCGCGAACAATCGATGGCAAACTGTTGATCCGCAACCCTAAAACTTTTCCGGGACCCCTCAAGGCGCATGGCGATAGCTCCCCGCGATCCCCGACATCTCGACCTGACGGCCTCGGATATCCTCTCGCCGTCAGCGTGGTCTCGACGTGGTTCACGACCGGCGCTGGGGCTCGACGTGATTTGCACCAAGATCGCGGTCGACTTTCAGACCATGACGGCGAGCACCGCCAATGACTGCATCAGCGCCAATCTGCAACTGCTGCGCGAGGCAACCGCCGCCGACACCGCCTTCCACATCGTCCTCGACGGCGAGTCTGAGCGCTTCGCCGATGTGCAGGTGGCTCGCGGCCTGCTCGCCACCGGCAACGTCGAACAATTGCGGGGCCAATCTCTAGAGGGCTTTCCGTGGATGCGCTCGCGGTTGGCGCCGCTGCGGGTGTCGGAGATCCGTGATACCGACAAGCCGCGCCTCGATCAAAAGGTCGATGCGGCGCGCTGGGGCGAACTCAAGCTGGGCTCGGTGCTGTTGATTGCCTACCCGATCGAGGGTCGTCCGGCCGGCGTGCTCGGGATCGGCGTTGCGCTGCCCTGCGAGAGCTGGGACGTGCAATTGCATCTGCTGATGAAGCTCATCGGCAGCAGCCTCGCGACCGGGCTCGAGCGCATCGAGATCAAGCGCCAGTTGCAGGACCTCGAGGAGCGCAACGAACTCGCCCTCTACAGCGCCAACGATGGTCTGTGGGATTTCGACACGCTCAACAACCGGGTGTATCTGTCGCCGCGTTGGAAGGCGATGCTCGGCTACGATGAGTTGGACGCCGAACAGACCCCCGATTGGCGCACGCTGGTCCACTCCGACGACATGTCGCGCGTGCAGGCGGCGATTCGCGATCATGTCGCCGGCAAGACACCGATTTTCGAGAGCCTGCATCGCATGCGCCATGCCAGCGGCGAATGGCGCTGGGTCATCAGCCGTGCCAAGGCGCGCGTCGATGACAAGGGCCGACTGCTGCGCCTGGTCGGCGTCGAACTCGACATCACCGAGCGCAAGCTGTACGAGGAGGCGCTGTTCCGCGAGAAGGAGAGCGCGCAGATCACGTTGCAAAGCATCGGTGACGGGGTCATCACCACCGATGCCAAGGGCGTCATCGACTATTTGAACCCGGTGGCGGAGTCGCTCTCGGGCTGGCGCCTCGAGGACGGCCAGGGTCGCGCCATCGAGGAGATCTTCCGCGCCTTCCATGAGGAGACCTGCGAGCCGCTCGAGAATCCGCTGGCGGTGGCGATCCGGCGGACGCGCTCGATCAAGTCGGTGCGGCCGATGTTGCTGATCCGCCGCGACGGCAACGAAATCTACGTGGAAAGCACGGCATCGCCGATCCGCGACGGCAGCGGCGCGGTGTCGGGCGGCGTGCTGGTGTTCCACGACGTCAGCGAGGCGCGCGAACTCAACCGGCGCTTGAGCTACCACGCCAGCCACGATGTGCTCACCGGCCTCGTCAACCGGCGGGAGTTCGAGAACCGCATGGAGCGGGCGCTGAAGAGCGCCAAGGCGCAGGAGACTTCGTACGCACTGTGCTGCCTCGATCTGGACCAATTCAAGATCGTCAACGATACCTGCGGTCACAGCGCCGGCGATGCGCTGTTGGGTCAGGTGGGCGCGCTGCTCAAGTCCAAGGTGCGCTGGCGTGACACACTGGCGCGTTTGGGCGGCGATGAGTTCGGGATCCTGCTCGAGAGCTGCACGCTGGATGATGCCATGCGCACCGCGGAATCCTTGCGCGAGGCGGTGCGCAACTTCAAGTTCACCTGGGAGGAGCGGACCTTCCGCCTCGGCGCGAGCATCGGCGTGGTGCCGCTCGCGGCCGAGAATGCCGATGTGGCCTCGGTGCTGTCCGCCGCCGACAGCGCCTGTCAGGCGGCCAAGGAGGCCGGCCGCAACCGGGTGCACAGCTTCGCGGAAAACGACATCGATCTGATGCGCCGTCGGCGTGAGATGCAGTGGGCGGCGCGCATCAACACGGCGCTCGAGGAGGGCCGTTTCGAACTGTTCCGGCAGGCCATCATGCCGCTGCAGGTGCCGGAGACCGGCGTGCATTACGAGCTCTTGCTGCGGATGCGCGACGAGGCGGGCAAGATCGTCCCGCCGGATAATTTCATTGCCGCCGCCGAGCGCTACGGCATCATGCCGCAGATCGACCGGTGGGTGCTCGAGAACGCCTTTCGCTGGCTGGTATCGGAGGCCGACGAGCGTGAGAAGCTCGCCATGTGTTCGATCAATCTGTCGGGTCAGAGTCTGGGGGACGACAAATTCCTGCCGTTCGTCATCGACCAATTCCATCGCAGCGGCCTCGATGCGTCGAAGATCTGCTTCGAGATCACGGAGACGGCGGCGATCGCGAGCTTCTCGCAGGCCAACCGCTTCATCCAAGCGTTGAAGGAGCTCGGCTGCAAGTTCGCGCTCGACGATTTCGGGAGCGGCCTCTCCTCATTCGGGTACTTGAAGCACTTCCCGGTCGATTACCTGAAAATCGACGGCAGTTTCGTCAAAGAGATATTGCATGACCCCATCGACCGAGAAATGGTGCGATCGATCAACGAGATCGGTCACCTGACGGGCAAGCGCACCATCGCCGAATTCGCCGAGAACCTCGACATCATCAACATGTTGCGCAATCTAGGCGTCGACTATGCCCAGGGCTATGGCGTCTCCCAGCCGCAACGGGTGCTAAAGGCTGCTAATATCGCCTAATGGCCACGCCCGCACCCCCGTCCCCCTGTATCAACGTCTGCACGTTGGGCAAGGACGGGATCTGTGTGGGCTGTTGTCGTACAATCGAGGAAATCGCCCGGTGGGGCACGATGAGCGCGCTCGAGCAATGGGCCATCGTGGGCCGGGCTCGGGAACGGACCTCGGGGTCCGCCGCTTGGGAACATCCATTGACGCTATTGGGAGATCGACCATGAGTGCCATCGAACGCATCAAGAGCCAGCTGGCGGGAGCCCCCGTCGTGCTTTACATGAAGGGCACGCCGGATTTTCCGCAGTGCGGTTTCTCCGCCCAGGCCGTCGGCGCGCTGCGCGCGAGCAAGGCGAAGTTCGATCATGTGAACATATTCGAGGACCCGGAAGTGCGCGAGGCCCTCAAGAGTTATTCGAATTGGCCCACTTTCCCGCAGCTCTACGTCAATGGCGAGTTGATCGGCGGCTGCGACATCGTCGTCGAGATGTACAAGAGCGGCGAGTTGAAGCAGGTGCTCGCCGAGGCGGGCGCGGTCACCGCCTAAGGCGGGTTGGACGGCTCGGACTCGCTCTCGAGCGGTCCCATCGATGCCAGACGGCGCCGGCTGGCATCGAAGACGCCCTGGAATTGATTACAGACGATGCAAAAGAGGTCGGCGGTACGTTCTGCATCATAGGCGGCCGAGTGCGCCGACGCCGTATCCCACTCCAAGCCCGCGGCGAGCGTCGCGCGCATCAAGACCGTCTGCCCGAAGGCGACGCCGCCCAGGGTGGCGGTGTCGAAGCTGGTGAAGGGATGAAACGGATTGCGCTTGATCTGCGTGCGCAGCACCGCGGCATTCAAAAAATTCAGATCGAAGAAGGCGTTGTGACCCACCAGCACGGCGCGGCTACAATCGGCGGCGCGCACGGCGTTGCGTACTTCGCGAAAAATGCGCTGCAGCGCGTCCTCTTCGGAGATCGCCGGCCGCAGCGGGTGATGCGGATCGATGCCGTTCACCGCCATCGAAGCCGGTTCCATATTCGAACCGGGAAACGGGATCACGTGGTAGCGAAAGGTTTCGCCGCGCGTGAGCGTGCCGTCGCTGCGCATCTCGACGAACACCGCGGCGATCTCGAGCAGCGCATCGGTCTGCGAATTGAAACCGCCGGTCTCGACGTCGACCACCACGGGCAGGAAGCCGCGAAAACGCGTCGCCAAGGTGATGGGTACGATTTGCGTCATGCGGGCGCCTCCGTGCCGAGCCGCCAGCTCACGCTCTCGCCGGCACGATAAGGCACCAACACACCATCGCCGAATTCGTATGTCACAGGGGGCACCCAGGTCTCCTTGATGAGCGTGATCGATTCCGTAGGCCGCGGCAGGCCGTAAAAGTCGGCGCCGTGAAAACTCGCAAATCCCTCCAGCCGGTCGAGCCGTCCCGCCGCTTCGAAGGCCTCCGCATACAGTTCGAGCGCCGCATGCGCCGTGAACATGCCGGCGCAGCCACAGGCGGTCTCCTTGGTGCCACGCTCGTGCGGCGCGCTGTCGGTACCCAAGAAGAATCGCGGTTCGCCACCGATGGCCGCCGCCAGCAGCGCCTGCCGGTCGGTTTCGCGCTTCAAGATCGGCAGGCAATAGTAGTGCGGTCGGATCCCGCCGGCGAAAATCGCATTGCGATTGTGCAGCAGGTGCTGCGGCGTGATGGTCGCCGCCACGCGCGCCCGCGCCGCGCTTACGAACTCGACGGCGCGCGCGGTGGTGATGTGTTCGAACACCACCGGCAGCTCGGGAAAACGCTCCAGCAGCGGCGCCAGCACGTCGTCGATGAAGCGCTGCTCGCGATCGAAGACATCGACCTCGGGATCCGTGACTTCGCCGTGCACCTCGAGCGGCAGACCGAGACGTTCCATGCGCGCAAGGGTGGCATCGACGCGGCGGATATCGCTGACGCCGGCCGCCGAATGGGTGGTGGCGCCGGCCGGATAGAGTTTCACGCCGTGAATGACGCCGGAGCGTTTGGCGCGATCGATCTCCTCGGGGTCGGTATCGTTGGTCAGATACAGCGTCATCAACGGCTCGAACCGGGAGCCGGCGGGCAGCGCCGCCTGAATGCGTGCGCGATAGGCGAGCGCTGCGGCCGTCGTCGTGATCGGCGGCTTCAAGTTCGGCATGATGATGGCGCGGCCGAAGCGCGCCGCGGTGAAGCGGAGCACCGAGGCCAGGGCGGCACCATCCCGCAGATGGAGGTGCCAGTCGTCGGGGCGCTTGAGGGTCAGCGTCGTCATCGTTTGGCTTGGCCGGTCGCGCCGCTCGCGGGCCAGCCGCGGCGCACGAGGTCCAAGGTGTAGCGCACCCCGAAGCCGGTGATATCGGTGCCGATGTGCGCGAGCCCCCCGGCACGCGAGCCGGCGGCGAGATCGACGTGTAGCCACGGGATGCTCTGCGGCACGAAGCGATTTAAAAAGCGCGCCGCGAGAATATGATCGCCCTTGCCTTCGGTGGCGCACTGGAGCACGTCCGCCACCGCGCTCTCGAGATCCGTGTCGAAGTCGGCATCCATCGGAAAACACCATACCCGCTCGCCGCTGGCCGTGCCCGCGGCCTCGAGCAGATCGCGCATTTCCGGCCGATTCGTGAAGACGCCGCTGTAGCGTTCGGTGAGCGCGTACACACAGGCGCCGGTGAGCGTCGCGTAATCGATGATGGCGCGGGGTTTACGGGCGGCGGCGAGACTCAACGTGTCCGCCAGCACCATGCGGCCCTCGGCATCGGTGTGGATCACCTGGATGGTGGTGCCGTTGTAGGCGCGGACCACGTCCTGCGGCTTGTAGGCCAGGGGTCCGGTGCGATTCTCGGTGATGGCGAGCCAGCAATCGACCGTCAGCGGCGATTCCAACAGGGCGAGTGCGTACAGCGAGCCCAACGCCACGGCGCTGCCTTCCATGTCGGTATGCATGTCGAGCATGCCCTTGTGGGTCTTCAAGTTGGTGCCGCCGGTATCGAAGCAGATGCCCTTGCCGACCAGGCTCAAGGCGGGCGGTGCTGCCGCGGCGCGGCGCCCGCTCGCCTGGCCACCGCGCGCACGGCCACCGCTCAGCCGGCCCCCATAGCTGAGGTGCACGATGCCGGCATCGCGGCTTGCGTTGCCCTGCGATACGGCAAGAAAGGCACCCGCGCCCATGCGCCGCAACTGCGCTTCGCCGTAGAACTTGAAATCGAGCTTGAGCCGCCCCGCCAGAGCTTTCAGAAGTTGCCGATAGCCGGCCGCATCGAGCGTGTTAGGCGGCAGGGCGGTGAGCCAGCGCGCGAGGTTGTTACCAGCCGAGGTGGCGAGCGTGAGGTCGAGATCGCGCAGGCCGGGCGCGGCGATGTCGATGTGCGCCAGCGCCACCTGCGCTTTCGGCTTGCTCTTGAATGACGCAAAACGAAATGCCGCGGCTTCGAGCGCGGCGATCAGCGCATGCAGCGTGGCATCGCGTGCCGTCTGCGTGCAGCCGCGGGCGAGGATGAGCAGGGTTTGTGGTTCCTCGTCGAGCACCCGCTTGGCGACACGGCCCGCGGCTTGCAACCGCTCGAAGGTCGTCGCCTCATCCGCCACACAAACCGCGAGCAACGCGGTTTCGGCCTTCGCGCCGACTCGCAGGTGCACCGCATCGCCGGGCTTGCGGCTCTTCGCGAGGTACAATTGCGCGAGCAGCCTGCCATGCGGCAAGGATTCCCAGTCCACCGCGTCGGCCTCGGCCGGCAAGAGGACGATGGCGCTGGAATACCGGGCGAGGGTGCCCAAGTTAAGCCGCGCGCCGGTCGCGCGCACGGGCACGAGCAGAGATTTCAAGGGCAAGCGAATCGGCATATCAATTCAACCGCTGGCGACGCTGAGGCGAAAAGCGAGATGTCGCAAGCGACCTTGCTTGACCGTGAAAAACCAAACCCCGAAGATAGCGCTGCTGAAATCCAACGTGGCAGTTCGCGCAAGGGCGCTGTAACGTGCCCGCCATCTTATCAGGACGCGTGGACATGTGCATATGACACCCAAATCACCCTTCGAGGACATCGATCCGACCGAAACCCAGGAATGGCTCGAATCGATCGATGCGGTGCTGCGCGCCCAGGGACCGGAGCGGGCGCATTTCCTGCTGGAAAAGCTGGTGGATTTCACGCGTCGGTCCGGCACCTATCTGCCGTTCAAGCCCAACACCGCCTACCTCAACACCATCTCCAAGGCGCAGGAACCGGACTATCCAGGCGACCGATCGCTGGAACGGCGCAACGAAGCCTACATGCGCTGGAATGCCCTCGCGATGGTCGTGCAGGCGAACCGTAAGAACTCCGAGTACGGCGGGCACATTGCGACCTATGCATCGGCGGCGACCCTGTACGAAGTGGGCTTCAATCATTTCTGGCGGGCGAAGAGCCCGGCGCATCCCGGCGACATGATTTTCATGCAGGGGCATTCCGCCCCCGGGGTGTATGCGCGCGCGTATCTCGAGGGCCGGCTCGATGAGAGTCAATTGCTGCGCTTTCGCCAGGAGGTCAAGGGTGGGGGTCTGTCGTCCTATCCGCATCCCTGGCTGATGCCGGATTTTTGGCAATTTCCGACGGTGTCGATGGGCTTGGGGCCGATGACGGCGATTTTCCAGGCGCGCTTCGTGCGCTACCTCGAGCATCGCGGCATCGTGCCGCCCTCCGATCGCAAGGTCTGGGCCTTCCTGGGTGACGGCGAAATGGACGAGCCGGAATCCATGGGCGCGCTCACCATGCCGGTGCGCGAGAAGCTCGACAATCTGATCTTCGTCATCAATTGCAACTTGCAGCGGCTCGATGGGCCGGTGCGCGGCAACGGCAAAATCATCCAGGAACTCGAAGCCGCGTTTTTGGGCGCGGGCTGGAACGTCATCAAGGTGCTGTGGGGTTCGCGTTGGGATCCGCTGCTCGAGCGCGATCAACATGGCTTGCTCAAGCGCTTGATGGAGGAGTGCGTGGACGGCGAATACCAGAACTTCAAGTCCAAGGGCGGGGCTTACACCCGCGAACATTTCTTCGGCAAGTATCCCGAGCTGAAGGAGATGGTCGCGAACATGTCCGATGAGGAGATCTGGCGCTTGAATCGCGGTGGCCACGATCCGCAGAAGGTGTACGCGGCGTATGCCTCGGCGGTGGCGCACAAGGGCGCGCCGACGGTGATTCTCGCGAAGACGGTCAAAGGCTTTGGCCTGGGCAAGGCAGCCGAGGGACTGAACTCGGCGCATCAACAGAAAAAACTCGGTGACGAGGCGCTCAAGGAGGTTCGCGATCGTTTCAACATCCAGATCTCGGACGAGGAGATCAAGGGGTTGACCTTCCGCAAGCCCTCGCCCGACAGCGAGGAGATGAAGTACCTCCAGGAGCGCCGCTTCACTCTGGGTGGTTATGTGCCGGAACGCAGCGCTTCCTCCCCGCCGCTGGCGGTGCCGCCGCTCGAGGCGTTCGGCGGGCTGCTCGAGGGCAGCGCCGGGCGCGAGATCTCGACGACGATGGCGCTGGTGCGCATCCTCACCACGCTCATCAAGGACAAGAACATCGGTCGGCACATCGTGCCCATAGTGCCCGACGAGGCGCGCACCTTCGGTATGGAAGGCATGTTCCGCCAGGTCGGCATCTACTCCTCGGTGGGACAGCTCTACACGCCGCAGGACGCCGATCAGCTCATGTTCTATCGGGAGGACAAGCAGGGCCAGATTCTCGAGGAGGGCATCAACGAGGCCGGCAGCCTGTGTTCCTGGCTGGCGGCGGCGACGGCCTATTCGAATCACGGCGTCAGCATGATTCCGTTTTATATCTATTACTCGATGTTCGGCTTCCAGCGCGTGGGCGACTTCATCTGGGCGGCCGCGGACAGTCAGGCACGGGGATTCCTGATCGGCGGCACGGCAGGCCGCACGACGCTCGCCGGCGAAGGACTGCAGCACCAGGATGGGCATAGCCATCTGCTGGCTAGCACGGTGCCGAATTGTCTCGCCTACGATCCGACTTTTTCCTATGAGCTGGCGGTCATCGTTCAGGACGGCCTGCGGCGCATGTACCAGGATCAGGAAAACGTCTTCTACTACATCACCTGCATGAACGAGAACTACGCGCATCCGGCCATGCCGGCAGGTGCGGCACCCGGAATCCTCAAGGGTTTGTATCCGCTGCGCGCCGCGGGCGCGGGCAATGTGAAGGCGACCTTGCTGGGCTCGGGCACCATCCTGCGCGAGGTGCTGGCGGCGGCCGAACTGCTCGAGAAGGATTTCGGCGTGGCGGTGGATGTGCTGTCGGCCACGAGCTTCAACGAGCTGCGCCGCGATGCCCTCGCCGTCGAGCGCTGGAACCTGTTGCATCCCACCGAAACGCCGCGGCAGCCCTATGTGCATGAGGTGTTGGCGGCGTGCTCGGGTCCCTTCATCGCCGCCACGGACTACATGAAGACCGTCGCCGACCAGATTCGCGCCTGGGTGCCGGGCCGCTATGCCGTGCTCGGCACGGATGGTTTCGGACGCAGCGATTCACGCGCCGAACTGCGGCGTTTCTTCGAGGTCGACCGGCACTACGTGACCGTGGCGACGCTCAAGGCCTTGGCCGATGAGGGCAAGGTCGACTCGGCGATCGTCGCGCAGGCCATGAAGACCTTCGGTATCGATCCCGAAAAACCCAATCCGTTGACCGTCTAGGCGAACGCAGTGCCCACTCCCATCGAAGTCTTGGTCCCCGACATCGGGGGATTCAACAATGTCACCGTCATCGAAGTCCATGTAAAGCCGGGCGACGCCATCGACAAGGAAGCCGCGCTCATCACGTTGGAGACCGAGAAGGCGGCCATGGATGTGCCGGCGCCCCTTGCCGGACGGGTCACCGCCCTGAAGCTCAAAGCCGGTGACAAGGTCTCCGAGGGTTCGGTGATCTTGCTGCTGGAGACCGTGGCCCAGCCGAGCGCGCCGGCAGCCGCCGCTGCGCCCGTTCCCGCGCCGGTGCCGGCCGCTGCGTCGGCTCCCGCGCCGGTGCCGGCCGCTGCGTCGGCTCCCGCGCCGTCGTCAGCGCCTGCGCCGACGTCGGCCGCCCCGGCAGCGGTTGCAGCTCGCGCCGCGAACGTGGCGCCGGCGCCGGCGAGCGTTACCGCGGCGGTCAACGAGGCAGCGTTCTCACAGGCTTATGCGAGTCCGTCGGTGCGCAAGTTCGCCCGCGAACTCGGCGCCGATCTCGGCGAGGTCAAAGGTACCGGACCCAAGGGCCGCATCTCGCAGGATGACGTCAAGGCGCACGTCAAGCAGCTCTTGACGACACCGGCGGCGCCACCCGCGGTGGGCGCGGGTTTGCCGAAAATTCCGGAAGTGGATTTCGCGAAGTTCGGCGAAGTCGAAGTAAAACCGTTGTCGCGCATCCAGAAAATCTCCGGCGCGCGCTTGCAGGCGAGCTGGATCAATCTGCCGCATGTGACCCAGTACGATGATGCCGACATCACCGATCTGGAGGCGACGCGCGCCACCTTGAAGGGCAAGGCCGCGGAGCAGGGCGTCAAGCTCACGCCCCTGGCATTCATCATTCGCGCCTGCGTGTTGGCTTTGAAGGCGTTCCCGCGCTTCAATTCGTCACTCGATGCGGGCGGTGGGAGCCTGGTGCTGAAAAAGTACTATCACATCGGCTTCGCGGCCGATACGCCGAATGGGCTGGTGGTGCCCGTGATCCGCGATGCGGATCGCAGCAATGTCTACGAACTCGCCCGGACGCTCGCCGAGATGTCGGAGAAGGCGCGTGCCGGCAAGTTGCGCGCAGCGGAGATGCAGGGCGGATCGTTCACCATCTCGAGCCTGGGAGGAATCGGTGGAACTGCCTTCACGCCAATCATCAACGCGCCGGAAGTCGCCATTCTCGGTGTCTCGAAATCGAGCCTGAAACCGGTTTACGATCGCGGTGCGTTCCTGCCGCGTCTCATGCTGCCGCTCTGTCTCTCGTACGATCACCGCGTCATCGATGGCGCGGAGGCCGCCCGTTTCATCGTGTTTCTCAGCAAGACGCTGGCTGACGTCAAGGCATTGCTATGAGTGTGGTCGAGGTCCGAGTCCCCGATATGGGGGACTCCAAAGGAGTCACGGTACTCGAGGTGCTGGTGACCCCAGGCGCCACGGTGGCCATCGACGATCCGCTCATCACGCTCGAGACCGAGAAGGCATCGATGGATGTCCCCTCACCGGTTGCCGGCGTCATCGAATCGATCGACATCAAGAAGGGCGACGAGGTGGTGTTCGGCACATTGATCGCGACAGTCAACGTGGCGCAGACCGCGGTGGCACCCGCGAAGGCGGCATCGTCGGCGACGCCCGCAGCAGCGACCCCAGCGGCCGCGACGCCCGCCACGGCGCCTGCCGACGTGGTGACGCCGGTCACCGCGCCTGCCGCGGCGACGTCTGCACCGTCCGCAGCGACACCCGCACCACCCGCAGCGACCCCGGCAGCGCCGGCTGCGGCCCCCGCGGCGAAGCCCGCGGCTGCGCCCGAGTTGCCGGGAGCGCCCGCCGGTGCGCTCGACCTCGTGGTGCTCGGCGCCGGTCCGGGCGGCTATTCGGCGGCGTTTCGCGCGGCTGATCTCGGCCTCAAGGTGACCTTGATCGAACGCTGGCCGACGCTCGGCGGGGTGTGCCTGAACGTCGGCTGCATCCCGTCGAAGGCGCTGTTGCATGCGGCCAAGGTCATCGAGGATGCCCACGACATGGCGGCCAACGGGATCGCCTTCGGCACGCCGCAGATCGACTTCGACAAGTTGCGCGGCTGGAAGAGTCGCGTGGTGGCGAAACTGACCAACGGTCTGACCAGCCTCGCGAAGCAGCGCAAGGTGGACGTCGTGCGCGGCACGGCAACGTTCATCGGCCCATATTCTCTGTCTTTGCAGACCGCCGAAGGCGCGCGCCGCCTGGATTTCAAGCAATGCATCATCGCCGCCGGTTCCGAGTCCGTGCGGCTGCCCGGCCTGCCCGACGACCCGCGGGTCATCGATTCCAGCGGCGCGCTGGAGCTGCCCGCGGATTGCAAGCGGTTGCTGGTCATCGGCGGCGGCATCATCGGTTTGGAAATGGCCTGTGTCTACGATGCGCTCGGGGCGCAGGTGAGCGTGGTCGAATTGAGCGACGGCTTGATGCCCGGCGCGGACCGGGACCTCGTGCGGCCGTTGCAGAAACGGATCGAAAAGCGCTACGAACGCATTCTCTTGAAGACCAAGGTGGCCAAACTCGAGGCGGCTGCGGCGGGCCTGCATGCCACCTTCGAGGGACCCGGCTCGCCCGAGGCGGCGGTTTACGACCGGGTGCTGGTGGCGGTGGGTCGCAGTGCCAACGGCAACGTCATCAACGCGGCCGCGGCCGGCGTGGCGGTCGACAAGCGCGGCATCATCGGCGTCGACAAACAGATGCGCACCAACGTGCCGCATATCTTCGCGGTGGGCGACATCGCGGGTGCGCCCATGTTGGCGCACAAGGCGGTGCACGAGGCGAAAGTGGCCGCCGAGGTCGCCGCCGGACACAAAGCCTCGTTCGATGCGCGATGCATTCCCTCGGTGGCCTACACCGATCCGGAGATCGCCTGGGTGGGCCTCAGCGAAACCGACGCCAAGGCGCGCGGTATCGAGTATGGCAAGGGCGCGTTTCCCTGGGCGGCGAGCGGTCGCTCACTTGCCATCAATCGCGACGAGGGTTTCACCAAGCTGCTGTTCGACAAGAAAACCAACCGGGTCATCGGCGGCGGCGTGGTCGGCACCGGCGCCGGCGATTTGATCGCCGAGGTGGGGCTCGCCATCGAGATGGGTGCCGATGCCGCCGACGTCGGCATGACCATTCATGCGCATCCGACGCTCTCCGAGACCGTGGGATTTTCCGCCGAGGCGTTCGAAGGCACGCTCACCGATCTCTACCTGCCCAAGCGTAGTTCTTGAGCCCACCGGGTCTGACTCGATGACCTTGATGCAGGTCTACGCCCGGGTCATCTCCTTCCTGGCGCCGGAGCGAACGCTCACCATCATGCTGGTGATCGCCAATCTGATTCTCGCCGGCATCCTGCTGGTCGAGCCTTACTTGTTCGGCCATGTGATCGATGCCCTGGTGGCGAACGCCCGCGCCAATGCCTGGTTCTACATCGGCGCTTGGGCCGGTTTCGGCCTCTGCGGCATCCTCGCCGGTGTCGCCGTCTCGCTGCAGGCGGACCGGCTCGCACATCGGCGCCGGCTGGCGGCGCTCGCGCAATTCTTCGAACACGCCGTGGCGCTGCCGCTGGCGTTTCACGGTGCGCATCACACCGGCCGGCTGCTGCGCATCATGCATACCGGCGGCAGCAGCCTGTTCGGGATCTGGCTCGGCTTTCTGCGCGAGCACCTGGCGACGCTCCTGTCCATCATCGTGATGCTGCCGTTGGCGCTGTCGATCAACTGGAAGCTTGCGCTGCTCATGACGACGCTGATGATCGCCTTCGCGGTATTCAACGCCGTGGCGATGCGCAAGACGGGCGAGGCGCAGTCGGACGTCGAACGGCTGCATCAGGAGATGGCCGAGCGCACCGGCGATGTGCTGGCGAATGCGCTGGTGGTGCAGAGCTTCACGCGTCACAAGGCGGAGGTCGCGGACGTTCAGGCGCTCGCCCAGCGCGTGCTCGCCGCGCAGTACCCGGTGCTGCGCGGCTGGGCCTGGTTGTCGGTGGCCACGCGCGCGACGAGCACGCTGACCATCGTCGCGATCTTTCTGCTGGGCGCGTCGCTCAACGGCAAGGGTGAAGTGTCGGTGGGGCAGATCGTCACCTTCGCCGGCTTCGCGATGAGTTTGATCGGTCGCCTGGAGCAGTTCGCGAGCTTCATCTCGACGCTGTTCTTCCAGATCCCATCGCTCAAGGAATTCTTCGCCGTCCTCGATACGCCCTCGGCGCTGAAGGATTCACCGAACATGCCGGCGCTGCCGCGGGTGAGCGGCGACGTGGTGTTCGAGCATGTCTCATTCAGCTACAGCGACGCCCATCCGGCGCTGCATGATCTCAACTTTCGCGCGGCGCCGGGCGCCACTGTCGCGCTGGTGGGGCCCACCGGTGCCGGCAAGACCACCGCCCTCAGTCTGTTGTATCGCGCCTTCGATCCGAGTGCGGGACGTATCACCGTCGATGGGATCGACATTCGCAGCGTCTCGCTCGACTCCTTGCGCAGCAACATCGCCGTCGTGTTCCAAGACCCCGGCCTCTTGTATCGCTCCATCGCCGACAACATCAAACTCGGCAATCCGCGCGCAACGCAGGAGCAAATCGAACAGACTGCGCGGGCCGCCGAGGCCCATGATTTCATCGTCGTGAAGCCGGAGGGCTATGCGACTCTGGTGGCGGAGCGCGGCCGTTCCTTATCGGGCGGCGAGCGCCAGCGACTGGCCATCGCCCGGGCGATGCTCAAGAACGCACCGATCCAGATCCTCGATGAAGCCACCAGCGCGCTCGACAATGCCACCGAAGCGCGCATTCAACGCGCCTTGAAAACCCTCACCAAGGATCGCACCACCTTCGTGATCGCGCACCGTTTGACGACGGTGCGCGAAGCCGATCTCATCTTGGTGCTGAAGGACGGCCGGTTGGTGGAGCAGGGGCGCTTCGATGAGCTGGTCGCGAAGGGCGGCCTGTTCGCCGAGTTGAATGCGCAGGGCTCGTTCGTCGCCGACGACGCGGAGGACGACAGCGCGGCGGCTTAAAGGCCGGCGGTGAGGGTGGGCACGCGGCGGCCGCGGGCGACGTGTTCAAAGCCGGATCCCAGCTTGATGAGCGTGGGTTCGCTGAAGGCGGTGCCGAAGAAGGACAGGCCGATGGGGAGGCCGCGGTGCAAGCCCGCCGGCACCGTGATGTGCGGATAGCCGGCGACCGCGGCGGGTGATGAGCAGCCGCCCGAATCGGCGTCGCCGTTGATCGGATCGATGAGCCACGCCGTACCCGCGGTCAGGGTGACGATGGCATCGAGCTGATGCGCGGCCAGTACGGCATCGATGCCGTGTTCGCGGGTGGCCGTGACACAGGCGGCGCGCGCCTCGCGATATGCGGCCTCGTCGAGACCGCCTTTGGCTTCAGACTGCCGCAGCAGTTCCTGGTCGAACAGCGGCAATTCGCGGGCCGCATGCGCGTCGTTGAAGCGGATCAGTTCGGCCAGCGAGCGCACCGGCATGCTCGCCGGCAGCCGCGCCAGATAAGCGTCGAGGTCCGCCTTGAATTCATACAGCAACACCTGTTGTTCGGCCGCCCCGAAATCCACGTCAGGCAGGTCCGCGGGATCGACGATGACCGCGCCCGCGCTCTCGAGCGTGGCGACGCAGGCATCGAGAAAGCGGTTGAGCGGCGCATTCTCGGCGAAGAAGCGCCGCGCTATCCCCAATCGAGCGCCGCGCAATCCGTCCGGATTCACATGGCGCCCGTAATCCAACGAGAAGCGATTGCCCACCGCGACGCTGGCCGCATCTTCCTGATCCAGACCGGTCAATGCACCGAGCAGCACGGCGGCATCGTGCACGCTGCGGGCGAGGGGGCCGGCGGTGTCCTGGCTGTGAGAAATCGGCACGATGCCGCGCCGGCTGACGAGTCCCACCGTGGGTTTCAAGCCGACGATGCCGTTGATGGACGCGGGGCTGACGATGGATCCATCCGTCTCGGTGCCGACGGCCAGCGCACACAGGTCAGCGCTCACCGCCACCGCTGATCCGGAACTCGAACCGGACGGCGAGCGGTCGAGGGCGTAGGGATTGCGCGTCTGCCCGCCGCGACCGCTCCAGCCGCTCGATGAATGGGTGGAACGAAAATTCGCCCATTCGCTCAAATTGGTCTTGCCGAGAATCACCGCGCCGGCGCGACGCAGGCGGGCGACGAGTGGCGCATCCTCGGGCGCATACCAGCCCTCTAGCGCCAGCGAGCCCGCCGTGGTCATCATGTGATCGGCGGTCTCGACATTGTCCTTGATGAGCACCGGCACGCCGTGCAAGGGACCGCGTGGCCCGGAGGCGGTCCGTTCCCGATCGAGTTCGGCAGCGATGTCGAGGGCCCGGGGATTGATCTCGAGAACGGCGCGCAACTGCGGCCCGTGGTGGTCGAGCGCGGCAATGCGATCCAAATAGAACCGGGTGAGTCGCGTGGCCGTCAAGGTGCCGTCGCCGAATCGCGCGGCAATGTCAGCCAGCGTCAATTCATTCATGGGAAGTCCGGGGTTTGCGGACGCCGTTGATGGGCCGATGACGGGAGCGGCGGCGAGCATGCCGATGGCGGCGAGAAAAAAACGTCGATCCATCGGGATGTCGGGCATGACTGAAGACCTGAAGGCTGTCCGACTAGCATGATGCTATAGTTCGCACCTTTCGCGAAATGGCTGGTCGAACGGCGTAACCGTGTGACCTTAGGGACTTCAATGGCATCGACGATTGCTCCGCGCAGAATTTCCATCAATAAATATTTGCGCTTCCTGATCGCTCCGGCAATCATGGCGGCCCTTGCAGGGTGCCACCACAGCAAGAGTGCCGCGCCCACCTATCCGATTGGCGGTACCGTCAGCGGCTTGACCACGAGCGGTTTGGTGCTCGCGAATGGCGTCGAGACCGTGTCGGTGCCGGCCAATGCTACCTCCTTTGGCTTCCTCACGCCGCAACTGAGCGGCCAGGTATACACCGTCGTCGTCCAGACCCAACCCACCGGCCAGACCTGCCAGGTCGCGGATGGTGACGGCACTTTCGGAACCACCGCCGTCACCAACGTGGCGGTGACCTGTATCGGACCTTGGACGTGGCGAAGCGGCGCCGACACGAGCGGTGCCGCCGGCGTGTATGGAACGCTCGGCACGGCCGCTGCCGCCAACGTTCCGGGGGCGCGCGACTCGGCGGTGAACTGGACCGACTCCTCGGGAAATTTCTGGTTGTTCGGCGGCACCTATACGGCCGCCGACGGCAATCTGTATGTCTTGAACGATTTGTGGAAATACGACCCGACGAGCGGATTCTGGGAATGGGTGAGCGGTTCGAGCACCCCGAGCATGACCTACGGTACACCGGGAATTTACGGCACCAAGGGTGTGGCGGCTGCCGGCAACACCCCCGGCTCGCGTTCCGGCGCCATCTCTTGGATCGACAGCTCCGGCAACCTGTGGTTGTTCGGCGGCTATGGCTACGATTCGACCGAGATCGGCTATCTCAACGACCTGTGGAAATTCGTTCCCTCGACGGGCCAATGGACCTGGGTGAGTGGTCCCGCCAATGCGGCGGCCGTACCCTCGGCGGTCTATGGCACCGCGGGCACCGCGGCGGCCGGCAACCTGCCCGGACCGCGCTCCGGCGCGAGCGCCTGGATCGACTCCTCCGGCGACCTGTGGTTGTTCGGCGGGTATGGCGATATCAGCAATGCGAGCCCGTATCAGTTTGGCGATCTTAATGATCTGTGGAAGTTTTCGCCCACCTCCGGCGACTGGACGTGGGTGAATGGCACCAGCACAGTCAACGCGAGCGGCGTCTATGGCACGCTCGGTACGGGCGCGGCGGCCAATGTGCCGCCGTCGCGCCAAGCAGCCGCGTATTGGCTCGACAGCAGCGGCAATTTCTGGCTGTTCGGCGGCAACTCGCCCGCCGGCTATCTCGACGATTTGTGGGAATACGTGCCAGGCACCAATGAATGGGCCTTCGTGACTGGCGGCACCGCCGCGAATCTGGTCGGCAACTATGGCTCACTCGGCAATGCGTCGTCGGTAACGGTGCCCGGCGGCCGTGCCCAGGCGGCTTTCTGGGTCGATTCCACGGGGAATTTCTGGTTGTTTGGCGGTAATGGCAGCACGGCGCCCGCCACGTCGGGCCTCTTCAATGACCTGTGGCAATTCAACCCCACCGCGAAGCAATGGACCTGGATCAGCGGATCGAGCAGCGGCGGTGCGGCCGGCGTGTATGGCACCCTGGGCACGGCCGCGGCCGGCAATGTGCCGGGAGCCCGCGCCGGAGCCGCTTCCTGGATCGACGGCACCGGCAACCTCTGGTTGTTCGGCGGGCAAGGCTCCGTGTCGCCGCTCGCCGGCGCCGAGTTGAATGATCTGTGGGAGTACGCGCGCTAGAGCGCGGCGAAAGCGGCTCGGGGCGAGCGCGGCGGCGGAGCGCAACGATGTTCACTGTGTATTCGGACCAGCACTTTCTGCGCAATCCCCGGACCGAATTGTCCGGCGGCGAGTTTATCGCTCCGCACGAATGTGCGCAGCGTGCGGAGTTCGTGCTCGAGCGGGTGAAGGCGACGAGACTCGGCGAGATCATCCCGCCAGCGTCATTCGGTCTCGATCCCGTGCTGAAAGTGCACGATGCCAGGTTCGTCGACTTCTTGAGTTCGGCCTGGGACGAGTGGACCGCCGCCGGCCATCGCGGTGAGGCCATTCCCGACTGCTGGCCGGCGCGGCGCATGACGTTGCGAGTGCCGACGTCGATCACCGGTCGATTGGGCTACTACGCCATGGCGGCGGAGACGTCGATCAGCGCGGGCTCTTGGGAGGCGGCCCGGGCCAGCGCGGATGTCGCGCTCACGGCCGCCGCGCGATTGCAGCAGGGCGAGCGCTCGGCCTTCGCCCTCTGCCGGCCGCCGGGGCATCATGCGGCGCACGACATGTATGGCGGCTATTGCTTCCTCAACAATGCGGCGATCGCCGCGCAGTATTGTCGCGACCATGGCAGCGAACGGGTTGCGATTCTCGATGTCGATTTTCATCACGGCAACGGCACCCAGGATATTTTCTACGACCGGGCCGATGTTCTCTATTTGTCGATCCATGGCGATCCGCGCGAGGCGTTTCCCTACTTCTCCGGCTATGCCGATGAGACCGGCAGCGGCGCGGGCGAGGGCTTCAACGTGAATCTGCCGCTGCCGCGCGGCACCGGCTACCCGGCTTGGGCTGTGGCGCTCGAGGTCGCGCTCGAGCGCATCCGGCGCTTTGCTGCGGACGTGCTCGTGGTGTCGCTCGGTGTCGATACCTTCGAGGCCGATCCCATCAGCTTCTTCAAGTTGAAGGCGGCCGATTTCACCGATTACGGCCGGCGCATCGGCGCCTTGGGATTGCCGACCCTGTTCGTGCTCGAAGGCGGTTATGCCGTCGCCGAGATCGGCGTGAATGCGGTCAACGTGCTGCAGGGCTTCGGCTGACCGCTCAAATCGACTTCGAGACGCCGAAGAAGAAGCCGCGTCGCGGGCCGAACTGCGGCGCGCCGACACCGACACCCGTGCCGTTACGAATTTCGTAGATCTTGTCGAACAGGTTGACGATATCGAAGCGCGTGGTGAGCGTGCCGGCATCGCCCAAATCGAACACATGCGTGATCGCGGTGTTCACCTGAGTGTAGTAGGGCAGGTGGATGCCGTTGGGGATGTCGGTTCCACCGTAGGCCGTGGTCTCGCCCGCCGGCAGTTCCTCATCCCCTCGCAGTCCCGAGCCGAGCAGAAAATCGGCGCCGAAGCGCGTGTCCTGCCACAGGTAGGAGACTCCGCCTGATGCGGTGTGCTGCTGCTCGTGATCGAGATGGATGAAATTGCTCGCGATGAATGCCAAGTCGGCGGGCGAAAAATTGAATTGCGCGGAGTCGATGTCCTTGCCCTTGGCGCTCTGCACCGCGAGATTCAAGTACGCGGTGAAGCTCCGGGTGGTGTAGTTGATCGCGAGTTCAGCACCGTACTGTTTGCCGTATCGATAATTGAACGGCGTCAAAATAATGGGCGCACCGAACTGCCCCTCGTCGACCAAGTTAGAAGATTGCTTGTAGTAGCTGTCGAGTCCGACCGACAGCGCATGGGTGAATTTTTGTTGCACGCCGAGGTCGTAGTAATTCGCCCGTTCAGGGAGCGGCGCCGACGCCCCGGGCGTCAACGGCGGATTGGTGGTGTTCGCGAAGAGCGCGATGTCCTTGCCGCCGACCAATTCGAAAGGCGGCGGTGAGATATACCGCGAGTAGCCGGCATGCGCGGTGGTGCCCGGCAACGCCTCCCAGACGACGTTCAGGCGCGGACTCGTCTGCTTCGCGGCGGTATAGGCCGTGAACTTGTCGAAGCGCAAACCATAGTTCGCGGTGAGATTCGGCAGCAGCTTCCACTCATCCTGCAGATAGGCGCTGTAGATCCATTCGGTGGCGGCGCCGTTGTCGATGAGGGTGGTGGGGATGTCGGTGAGCTCCTGACCCGCCGCGTTGGTGGTGAGGACGCCCGAGGCGGTGTCGCTGATGGAGTGATCGGACTGCACATAGAGTCCGCCGCGGATCGTGTGGTCGCCGACGGAATACGATGCGTCGCTCTGACCCGCATAGGCCATGTTCTGCTTGTACGCATCCTGAGCGATGCCAGTGAACAGCAGATCTGCCAAGGGATCGGGACTGAAGGTCAGCGAGGAATAGCGGGCGATGATCGATGTCTGCAAGTCGAACGGACCCGCGGAATGCTGCCAGCTCACCGCTCCGAACTGGGTCACTTCCCGCTGATTCTCGTTGAGAGCCTGACTCGGAAGGCTCGTGATGCCATCCACATCGAGCCCGAGCGAGGGTTGCCTGCCATTCAAGTCGGGTATCTGAAACTTTCCCACCGAGCTGCCCAGCATCAGCGCCACCCGGTTCGCATCATCGAGGATGTTCTCGAAATAGCCGAAGCCATGGTACTGCGTGGTGTGGTCATGGATGGGGTTGGAGCTGCCATCGGGCGACTCGATGCCGAGATCACTGCGCTGAAAATCACCGGTCATGAGGTAACTGAACGAGCCGGCGCCGCCGCCGTAGGCGAAGCTCGGCTGGACTTCACCGTGACTGCCGCCGTAGAGCGACACGGCGCCGCCCGGCGCTTCGATGCCGCTCTTGGTGGTGATCGAAATGATGCCCGCGGTGCGCAGCCCATATTCGGCCGGCAACGCGCCGTCGACCAGGCTCAAGGATTCGATGAAGCGTGGGTCGAGCGACTGACCGAAGACGCTGATGCCCTCCGGTAGGATGATGCCGTTCAAGCGATATTGCAGGCCGTTATGCTCGCCGCGGATGTGAAATTGGCCGAAAGAGTCCTGCGACACATCGGGCGCCTGAAGGATGACCTGATTGAGCAAGGTGTTATCACCGCCGGGCAGTGAGGCGATGGCGGTCGAATCGAAGGTGTAGGTCGATGCGCCCGTATCGGTTTGAATGTGCGACCTCGCTTCGTCGAGCTTCTGCGCCGAGACGACGATCGCCGGCAACGCGGTGTCGTCGGCGGCACTCGCGCCGGCCGGGGTCGGCGGGGCCGTTTGCGCCGCCGCCGGCGAATTCACCAACAGGAATCCCGCGCCCAACGCCACGCCGTGCGCTGCGGCGGCAAGTGAAATCTTGCGCATCAATTCTCTCCGCTGAAAAATTGGAATCAGCCGGTGCGCAGGTTAATCCGGGCACGGCCTCGCGAGGATCAGCTGAGCGACGGGGGGCCACGGCTGCGTGGCTGCGGGGTGGTGGCGTCGATTGCCGTGCAGCGGGGCGCGGCGCTGCGCTGCGGGGGATGGCGTGCGAGTGCCGGGATCTGCAATGAATGCGTGAATGCCGGTGTCACCACTTGGGCGAAGGCCGGGCACAGCGCGCAGCTCGCCTCCATGTGCTCGCTGCCGTCCGCAGCGACGACTTCGGTATCCGCCCGCAGCACATGGGTCAGTTCGTGCACCACCGCACCGTGCTGCGTCAGCAGCAGGAGCAGAAAAAGCGCCAGCGATTTGCCGATGTGTCTCATAGGAGACCGAAAGCTACCAGAAAGCTCACTGCGAGGCGAAGAAATTCCAGGTATCGCGGGCCCAATTCGGCGGCAGCACATGCCCGAGATGCGCATCGAACGAGCATTCGACATAGTCGCTCCTGCAGCCTTGATAGGCGACGCAGGACTGGCCGGGTGCAACCGTCGCAGCGGGGCGGGTGGCGCCGCTGCAGGAGTTCAAGGCTTGCAGCAGGCGCGAGGTCGTGGCGAAGTAGGGCGGCGGATACGCGGCGTCGCCGGTCGCGGCATGTTGAAAACGCAGCGCGGGCGGACGTTGCGCGCGGCAGGGTAGATCCTGGTAGGAGCGGTAATCGGCCTTGTCCTTGAATTCGTCGGTCGCCGAATTGATCGCCACGGCGCGCAATTCATCGCCGCGGTTGCAGGCGAGCGCCACCGCAAAATCTCCACCCCAGGAAAATCCCGTCGCGAACACGCGCGTCGTGTCCACGCAGTAGGCGCTCTCGAGTGACGTCAGCATGTGATCGAAGAACGGCAAATCGTAACCCGTGCTGCGATCGTCCCAACCGACGCCATAGTTTTGGAAGGCGATGCCGTTGGGAAACACGACGATGGCCTCGCGCGCTGCCGCACCGGAGTCCTGCAGTCCCCAGCCGCTGCTCTCGGCGGCACTCGAGTTTGCGCCGTGGAAGACGAAGATCAAGGCGTGAGTCTGCTTGGGGTCGTAACCTGCCGGCAGGTGGACTCGATAGGAGCGAGCCTTCCCGGCGCCGTCCGTGGTCGACAGCGTAACCTCGCCGGTCTGCGCCGGCGCGGCATGGTCCGCCGCCGCGCCGCCGGCCACGGTCGCATTGCCGACGCTGAAGCGGCAGCCGGTTGAGGCGCCCCCGCCGGTACGGCTCGGCGGATTCGCAGCGGCCGTGGGCGTGGGAGCAGCCGCGGTAGCCGCCGCCACCGACAGCAGCAGGCACAGGGCGATGCCGGCCGCGACGGCCGCGACGGGACGGGCGGAGCGGGGCATCAAGACGACAGCAGCTTCAAGGAAACGGCCCCCAGCAGCACGGCGATCACCGCCCGCAGGACGATATCGGGCGACTTTCGGGCGAGCACGGTGGCGAGCAGAATTCCCGGAATGGAACCGCACAGCAGATTGACCAGCAGCCGCCAATCGACGTTACCCATCAACAAATGGCCGAGACCTGAGATGATGGCGAGCGGGATGGCGTGGACGATATCCGTTCCGGCGAGTCGCCGCGGATTCATGCGCAGCGGATACAGGTACAGCAACATCACCGTGCCGAGCGCGCCCGCGCCCACGGAGGTCAGCGGCACGATCACGCCGAGGATGACGCCGGCCACCACCGTGAGGATGGGCTGCGCTCGCAAGAACAACGCCGAGCGGTTGGTGCGCAGCCGGGTCGCCACGGCCTGAATCTTTTTACGCGCAACCGTCGCCGCCGCCGTCAGCAGCAGCACGGCGCCGAGCGCATGGATGATGGTGCCGTTTTGAGTTTGGCCGTGATGAGTCAGATCCATCCACAGCAGGGTGGCGATCGCGGCGGGCACGCTGCCCAAGGACAAGCGGCGGATGACCTGCCAGTCGACGCTGCCATTGTGGTTGTGCAGCGTGCCGCCGAAAATCTTGGTGATGGCCGCGAACCAGAGGTCGGTGCCGACCGCCGTCGACGGCGCGAAGCCGAACAACAGGACCAGTATCGGGGTCATCAATGCGCCGCCGCCGACACCCGTCATGCCGACGGCTGCGCCCACGGAAAATCCAGCGACGACGTTGATGAAGTTCATGGGTGACCCGCGTGGAATCCTAGCAGCGAACCCCAGAGCTTCGGCCGAATCGTCATGCCAGTAGGGCATGAGGTCATGCGCATTGGACATAACCCGCCCGCTCACTGCGCCACGCAATCCTTGATGTAGTCATTCTTCGCGTTGCCCACCAGCTTCTTCGCCTTCGCCGACTGGATGCAGGCGGTGCGCTTGATGTGGCGCGCGGCGGCCTCGGCGGCAAATGCCTCGGAGGCAGCGTTCGATGCGGGAGGTGCGGATGGCGCCGGCGTGGTGGTCGGGGCGGGAGCTCGCCCGGGCGGCGCTGGACCTGCTGAACTCAGGCTCAAGGGCACCAGGCAGCAGAGGCTGGCGGTCGCCTGCAGATAAAAACGCACGTGTGATTCCCCGAGCAGCAAAGTCGACTGACGGATGGTTCCGGTCGAGACTAGCTCACAACGCTGCATCGCCCAATGAAGCAGGGATGAAGGTTGCTTAACCTTCGGTCGGCAGCTTCAGGCGTCGGCGCACCCGGTCCAGATAGCGCACTTCATCCGGTGCCTGGCCCGAGCGTTGGGCCTCCCACAGGGTCTCGGCCAGGGCGTCCATCATCTCATGGTCGGCGCCATGCCGATCGCCGCGGAGGGCGGTCAAGCGGCCATGCAGCTCGCGCACACCGGGCGGCCGGTCGATGGCGAATTGTTCATGCACGGCCATGTGCAGTCCGAGGTGCAGAAATGGATTCTCCGCCGTGCCCGTCGCAGCCGCATCGAGCCCACTCAGGCGCTCGGGATTCTCGAGCAGCGCCTGGTATTCCGGATGTTGTCCGATGAGGTCGGCGAGCATGACCTCGAGCGGCGCCAGCGGCATGCCCGCACGATGTTTGCGCCAGGCATCGACGTAGGTCTGACGCAGCTCGTCACGCGAATGCGGATCGACCGCGGTCATGGTTGGCGCAACCAGTGCAGCGCGACGCTGCGGATCAGCGACAACGAGCTTTGTGCGCCATTGCCAAAGCCCTTCTCGAAATCACCGTCGACGCAGCCCAGTTGGTTGGTCACATGGGCGAGGCAGAGCACCGGCTTGCCGCAGGCGCGGCCGAATGCATAGAGCGCCGCGGCCTCCATTTCGACGGCGAGCACGCCCTGCCGCTGGCGCAGCGCGATCGTCGCAGCCGTCTCGCGAAACGGCGCATCGGTGGTCCAGGTGGTGCCCCGGTAGGGTGCCTGTGGTGAGTTTTGCAGCGCTTTGCCGACGACCTCGAGCAGGCCATCGTCCGCGCCCACGAACTCGCTGGGCGGCAGGTAGTGATGGCTGGTGCCCTCATCGCGCAAGGCGCGCTCGATGACGATGTGATAAGGCGGCGGTCCCAGATCGGCGATCTGGCCGGCGGAGGCGATGCTGATGAGCAGTTCGCAGCCCGAGACGAACAGCTGTTCCGCCACCAGCACCGCGAAGGATGCGCCCACGGCACAGCCGACGATACCGAAGCGCTGACCGTCCTCTTCCCACTCCCACATCTGGGTGTGATAGCAGGCCCAGTGCGGGCACAGGCGCGCATTGCGGACCTCGCGCACATGCTGGACCACGTCGCCGTCGGGATCGAGCACACAGATCGGCGCGATGGCGCCCACCGTCAAGCCCTTCTGTCGCCGGGCCTCACGTAACATATTCTCGGGCCTGAACACCGACGGCAAATCATGATCGTCGCGGGCCAGGAGCGGTGACGTCACGAGCGTGGCTCCCACGTCGGCGGCGATGCCCGCCGGGGTCCGGGAGTGAGCATCAGCCGCCCGAAGGTGCGCAAGATGCGCACGCCGGCGCGGACCGACCCGCCGAGCGATCCGGCAACCTTGGACTCGCCGCCCAGGCGTGGGCGGTTGTCGACCGGCACTTCGAGAATTCTCAAGTTGGCGCGGGCTGCGCGCATTTGCATCTCGAGGTTCCAGCCATAGCTCATCTCGGTCAACCCCAAGTCGAGCAGCTGCTGCCGGCGTATGGCGCGCAGCGCACACATATCCGTGTAGCCGACGCCGTACAGCAGCCGCATGGCCAACCCCAAGCTCAAGCCGGCCAAGCGCTGGTGGGCGCCCAGGCTGCCCGCTGCGGCCTTACCGCGCAGCCTTGAGCCGATGACGAAATCCCGCTCGCCAGCGAGCAGCGGCGCGAGCAACGTGGCGATGGCTTTGGGATCGTCGGCGCCATCGCCATCCATGAACACCAGAAATTCGGCATCGGCGGCCGCCTGTGCGCCGGCGAGGCAGGCCCGGCCATAGCCGCGACCGGCGGCGATAACCTCCGCGCCGGCGGCCTCGGCACGGGCGGCGGTGGCGTCGCTGCTGCCGCCATCCGCGACGATGATGCGGTGGATGAGGTCGCGCGGGATCTCGGCCACGACCCGATCGATCGACTCAGCCTCATTCAAGGTGGGAATGATGACGGCGGTGCGCGGCGGCGCGGCGGTAGGCGGCGACGCGGCGGTTGTCGGCGACACCGCTAAAGGCTCCACCGCAAGCCGCAGTTGGCGCAGGCCGCGGGCGGCGTTGCCGACAGCAAACCGGCGCGAAACGAGGCATAGGCCGGCCCGTTCCAAATGTTTCGCAGCGATTCCTGGGTGGCATCGCCCAAGGTGTAATTCTCGTAACCGCGTTGCGAGAACGGTGCAATGCAACAGGGCAAGGCGCGGCCGTTGGCGGTCACGTACATGACGGTCCAAGGCCGACGGCACAGACTCCAGGGTGAGCCGTCGTCCTGGCGCTTGAGACTCTGCCCCGGCTCGGCCGCGGCACCCGACGCGCTGAAGGTCATCCCCAACGACTTGGCGAGCGTCGCCGCGGCATCGATGCTGGCGGATTCCTCGCCCGACAGATGCTCATAGAGCGCCTGATCGGGCCGCGCCATCCCGATGGCGTTGTCGGCGAAGAACACCAAGCGTTGCAGATAGACCTCTTTCACGCCGAGATCGGCGGCGACGCGGACGAAGGCTGGCAGCTCGACGAGGGTCTCCTTCAGGCCGGTGAGCCAGGCCGACACCCGCGGGCGGGTATGCCCCTCGCGTTCCTGCAGCGCTCTGAAGTTGCGCACATTGCGCAGGATGCGGTCGAAGTAATTCTTGCCGCGGATGAGCCGGTAGGAAGCCGCGGTCGCGGCGTCCAACGATACGCGCATTTCGTCGAGCCCAGAAGCGATCATCGCCCGGCCGCTCTTCTCGGTGAGCACCGTGCCGTTGGTATTGAACAGCACGTAGACGCCGCGGTCCTTCAGATAGCGGACCATCCGCGCAAGATTCTTCACCAGCATGGGTTCGCCGACGCCGTGCAGCACGGCACGCTGCAAGCCGGGTAATTGGTCGACGATGGAGGTGAACAACTCCCAGCTCATGTCGGCCGGCGGCTCGAGTTCCTCGTAGGTGCGCGGACACGTCGTGCAGAGCAGATTGCAACGATTGGTGGTCTCGAGGTAGAGACAGAGGGGCGGAGCCTCGCTGTGCGGACTCAACGCGGTGGCAGCCGCCTCGTGATAGCGGCGCGGATCAACCCGCGTGGCGGGATCTGAGATTTCCGTCATTCGTCGACTCCGGAGATGAGCGGTGCATACTGCACCAGATTTCGATGGCAAGAATCAGCACGCAGGGCAGATACAGGGTCGCCTGGAGCGCCAGGTCCCCGGGCGCCCAGATGATGGCATAAAGCAACGGCGCCGCCGCCGAGATATAGACCAACCCCCACGACAGCCTGAAGCAGAGGAAGGGGAGGATCCAGGTGAAGTACCAGGCGAGATGCGGCGATGCCCAAATCGTGAACACCGTGAGCAGCGTCAGCGCCGCGCCCAGGCACACCGCCGTGTGAGCAGGTCGCAGCAGCGCGCGCCAGGCGATCATGGCCATGGCGCCGGCACCGACCAAAAGATACAGCGCTGTGGCGCGCCCGGGCAGCGGTGTGAGCGCATCGAGGACGCTCAAGATGAAAAATCCCTGGCCGTTCGCCAGGCCCTCTTCGCGGACGTACCCGGGAAGAAATCCGAGCACCTGCCAGCCGACACCGAAGCTGTAAGGCAGGTAGAAGGCGATCACCACGCAAACCAAGGCTAGCGGCAGGCGCCAGCCCCAGCGTCGGTACAGGGCGGGCGCAATGACGAGCGGAAAGAACTTCGCCGTCACTGCGAGTCCCAACGCGACGCCGGCCTCGAGCGCCCGCCGGCGCTCGGCCAATCCGCAGGCGAGCATCATCAGGGCGATCGCCGCCGCATCGATGTGGCCGCTACCGGCGAACTCGAACAGCGGCAGGGGATGCCAGGCATACAGCAGCACCCGGTTAACAGGCAGGTTCCGGCTGCGCAGCAGCGACAGCACCATCAAGGTGGTGAGCACCTCGAAGCCCACCGTCACCGCCTTCATGCCCGTCACCGAATCGGCGACGCGGGTGGTGCCGAAGAACAACGCTTCGGCCGCCGGCGGATAAATGGTGAGTGCCGTGGCTTTACGATTGATGTTGGGGTAGATGCTCGCATCGCGTAAGAAAGCCAGGTGCGGATCCGCCGGGCGATAGCGGTACGGATTGATGCCGGCGGCCTGAACCCGGCCGTCCCAGACATAGCGGTAAATGTCGGTGGACAGCGGCGGAGCGAACAACAGCATCGCGCGCGCGAGGGCGGCGGTGGCGAGAATGAGGATCAATGCCTGCCGGGTGGCGGCGGGCGTGAGCGCCCCGCTGTGCCGCCAGACCAGCCAGGCCGCCAGCGCATACACCGGCGCCGAGGCCAGCATCACCCAGACGACGACGTCGTGCTGGAAATGCCGCAGTGCCACCGCGCCGATCGCGGTCAACACCAGGAGCCCGCCGGCAGAGCCACCGAGCACCGCGAAGAAGCGGCTCGGCGTCATGAGCTGTGGTGCCCGTGACGCCGCAACAACTCGGCGGAATGAATCGCGGCATGCGGCTCGTCGGTCGGCGAGAAGCGCTCGCCCTCGAGCGTCTCGCGCCGCAGCCGGTGCAATGAGGCCGCATCATCGACGTCATACCACAGCGGCAACAGCAGGGTCTCCAAACCCAGATCCGCCGCCCGTTCGCGGGTCTGATCGAACACGCGATCGGTGCTCCACGCCACCTCCTCGAACAGACGCCGATGCGGCCGTTTGAGCCCAAGCAGGTAATACCCGCCGTCGGTACAAGGACCGAGCACCAGCCGATCGCCCGGCGCATGCAAGGCGCGAGCGGCGGTGATCAATACGCCGGTGGGCAGCGTCGGGCTGTCCGAGTTCAAGACACAGGCCGCGCCATACCCTAAGCCCAGCAAGCAGTCGAGCGCGTGGAAGAGGCACTCACCGAAGTTCGGCTGCCAGGCTTCGAGCAGCCCGACGTCCTCCGCCAGGTGGTGTTCGAAGAAGGCCGCGGCGCCGGGCGGCCCGAAGGCCATGTAGCAGGCAATGTTCGCCTGTTGCGCGGCGGCGGTGACATTCGCGGCGATGTCGCGAATGAACGCGGTATTCAACTCGGCCGCCTGTTCCGGCAGCAGGGGCGGCGAGAGTCGGGTCTTGGTCCGGCCTGGATGCGACGCCTTCGCCATGACGGCGATGGCGCAGCAATCGGCACGTGCCCTCACCTGTGCGTCGCGGACCAGCATCGGTCCTTTATTGCACGAGCCCGGCAGCCCTGTACAGCAGTATCCACGGATTGCTCGAGTGGCGGCAGCCCGTCCAAGAACGTGCGTCTCGTCCTACGGCAATTCGGCCGGAGCGACGACAGCACGACTCGGGATACGGGCAGACGAGGCTGACCGGGGTTCGGCTACGTTAGAGAGGATGGCCAACGACGATACCGAACGCACCTTCAGCGCCGCATCCAAGCTGGACGATCTGTCCGACTTGCAGAAGCACGAGGTGGAGCAGCAGAGCCGTCCCAATGCCGCCCTGATTCATGAAACCATTCGCGCCGAGGGTGAGAGTGAACTTGATCGGGGCTCGTGGGCGCTCGCCTGGTCGGCCCTGGCGGCGGGGCTGTCCATGGGTTTCTCGATGGTGGGGCAGGGCGAGCTGCACTCGCTGCTGCCCGCGGGCCCGGCGCGCGATCTCATCAGCCCCTTCGGCTACACGCTCGGGTTCTTGATCGTGGTCGTCGGTCGGCAGCAACTGTTCACCGAAAACACGCTGACGCCGGTGCTCGCGCTCATCCACAACCGCGACCTCAAGACCTTCGGCCATCTGCTGCGCCTGTGGAGCATCGTGCTCGCCGGCAATGTCGTCGGCGCCATGGTCTTCGCGCTCGCGGCCGTGCACGGCGGCGCCTTCGATCCGCCGGTGGTGCAAGCCTTCAAGGACATCGGGGTCGAGGCCATGCGCGGCGATTTCTCGACCACGTTGGTGCGGGCGATCTATGCGGGCTGGATGATCGCCTTGATGGTGTGGCTGCTGCCGGCGGTCCAGGGCTCACGTCCCAACATCATCATCATCATCACCTACATCGTCGCCTTGGCCGGCTTCTCGCACATCATTGCCGGTACCGTCGACTGCGCCTTCTTGGTCTACAGCGGCGGCGCCGGTTGGAGCGATTTCCTGACCCGATTTTTCATCCCGACGCTCATTGGCAACATTCTCGGTGGAGTCACCTTGGTTGCCGCCTTGAATTACGGCCAGGTGGCACCCGAGATCGATCAGTCGAGCGACGCCGCACGCGCGAACGCCGGCCGCGACACCACCCGGGCCGCATAGGCTTCGATGAGCGGCGACTGCGGCACCGCGGGGTTGTTTGCAAACATTGCGAAGGTGGTCCCGTAGAGCACGTCGGCGGCGCTGAAGCGCTCGCCGAGCAAATAAGGCCCCTTGGCCAGCGTCTTGACCAGCACCTCGATGGCCTCCTCGACCGGCACCCAGCCGGCGGTGACGCGCAGCACGTCGACATTCATGAACTTCGACATCAGCGCCGGTTCGAAGACACCGGTGTAGTAACTCAGCCACGACAGATAAGCGCCGCGATCCGGCTCGCCGGCCATCGGCCCGATGCGATTCTTCGGAAACTTGTCGGTGAGGTAGAGCGCGATCGCCGGCGATTCAAACACCACCCCCCCATCGTCGTCGGTGATCGCCGGCACCTTGCCATTCGGATGAGGATTCGCGGCATCGACCTCACCCGTGCCGTCGCGGCTGCGGGTGGTGACATGCCGGATCTCGTACGGCGCTTCGAGTTCCTCAAGGAGAAAAATGAAACGTGTGGAGCGGGTCTTCGATCGGTGATAGAGGGTGATCATCGCAATCTCCTGGCGCGGGAGCGCGGACCTGCAAGTATGGCACGATTGCGGGGCCGGCCGCCGACCGCGACGGCCGTCGGCGCAATCAGGCCGGCGGCCGGGTCTTGCGCCGGTATTCGCATAGATCGGCGATCGGGCATGCGGGACACGCCGGCGCACGCGCCTTGCAGACGTAGCGCCCCAGCAGTATCAGCCAATGATGTGCATCGCGAAGAAATTCCGGCGCCACCACTTTCATGAGCTTGTCCTCGACCGCCCGGACGTTCTTGCCGGGCGCGAGGCCGGTGCGATTGGCGACCCGAAAGATATGCGTATCGACGGCCATGGTCGATGCGCCGAAGGCCGTGTTCAGCACCACATTGGCGGTCTTGCGGCCGACGCCGGGCAGGGCTTCGAGCGCCTCGCGGGTCTGTGGGACCTCACCGCCATGCTCCGCCACCAATGCCGTGCAGGTGGCGATGATGTTCTTGGCCTTGCTGTTGAACAGGCCGATGGTCTTGATGTAGGGGGTGATGCCCGCCACACCGAGTGCCGCCATCTTGGCCGGTGTCGGCGCCGCCTGGAAAAGCGCCGGGGTCGCCTTGTTCACGCCCTTGTCGGTGGCCTGGGCGGAGAGGATGACGGCAATCAACAACTCGAACGGCGAGCGGTAGTTGAGCTCGGTGCGCGGGGCTGGATTCTGCTCGCGCAAGCGGCTGAAGATGGCATGTCGTTTGACCGAATTCACGGTTCGTGCGGCGCCCTCGGGCGCGACGCCGCGCGTGCCGCGGCAGCAGTTTTCTTGGCCGCAAGTTCCAGTTGGCGCAAGGCGCTCTGCCGCTCCTCGCGTTGCCGACGCGCGGTATAGCGCGCACGGTTCAGGGTCTTCGGATCGCTCGTGTCGGCGTGTGCCGTCGACTCGTGCATTTCGATGCAGTCCACCGGACAGGCCGCGATGCAGAGTTCGCAGCCGGTGCAACGCTCGGCGAGCACGGTGTGCATGAACTTGGCGGCGCCGACGATCGCATCCACCGGGCAGGGGGGCAGACAGCGGGCGCAACCGATGCAGCGACTCTCGACGATGACCGCCACTCGGGCGGGACCCTCGATGCCATGAGCTGGGTCGAGCGGCAGCGGCTCTTGGCCGGTCAGCGCGGCGAGTGCGGCAATGGTATCTCTGCCGCCAGGCGGACAGCGGTTAATGGCGACGCGCTCGTTGGCAATGGCCTCGGCGTATGGCCGACAGGCCGGATAACCGCAGCGAGTGCATTGAGTCTGCGGCAGCAAGGCGTCGATGCGCGCGACGAGATCGGCCGCGGGATCGCCGCTCATGTCATTTGACGCGCATACCGGGCGCGGCGCCCGCGTCGGGCGACAACACGAACACCTCTTTACCCCCGGAGCCCGCCGCCAACATCATGCCCTCGGAGACGCCGAAGCGCATCTTGCGCGGCTCCAAGTTGGCCACCATGACGATCAGCCGGCCGACGAGGGTTGCCGGGTCGTAGGCGGCGCGAATGCCGGCGAAGATCTCGCGCTCACCGAGCTCGCCCACATCGAGGCGCAGACGCAGCAGTTTGTCCGCGCCGGCGATGACCTCCGCGGCGAGCACCCGCGCCACCCGCAAATCGACCCGCAGGAAATCGTCGATGGAAATCGAGTTGCCCTCAACGGCGGCGGCCGCGGCCAGCGCGGCCTTGTCCGAGGGTTGCGCTGTGCCGACAGTGGCCGATGCGGCGGGAGCGGCCGATGTTGTCGGAGCCGCAGATGGCGCGGTCGCGGCCGATGATACCGGGGTCACCGCGACGGGTTCCGGGTCGATCAGCCGCGCCACCGCCTTCGGCTCGAGCCGCGTCGCCAAGGGCTCGTAAGGCAGGATCTGTGTCCCGAGCAGCGGGGTCGCCGCGCTCTGCCAGCGCCAGTCTGATTCCTGGAAAAAGCGCCGCGCCCGACTCGCCATCTCCGGCAACACCGGGGCGAGATAAATCATCAACACCCGGAAGAGATTCAGACCCTGAGTGCAGATTGCTTGTACCTCGGCGCGGATATCGCGACCGTCGGGTGGGTTCGCCGCGAGTTTGGCGAGAGCCCAGGGTTTGTGCAGGTCGATGTATTGATTGGCGCGGTCGGCAAGACTCATGATGTCGCGGACGGCCGTCGCCGTATCGCGCGCTTCGTAGGCCGCGGCGATGGCCACGCCTGCGGTCACGAATGACTCATATAACGCCGGGTCGGGCAGAGTCGATGCGAGTTCCCCCGCCGCGGTCTTGGTGATGAAGCCCGAGCAACGACTGGCGATGTTCACCAGCTTGCCGACCACATCGGCGTTCAAGCGGCTGGTGAATTCATCGAGGTTCATGTCGATGTCGTCGATGCCGGAGCCCAGCTTGGCGGCGAAGTAGTAGCGCAGGTATTCGGCCTTGAAACTGTCGAGGTAGCGGCGCGCGGTGATGAAGGTCCCTCGCGACTTGGACATTTTCTGGCCGTTGATGGTCACGAAGCCGTGCGCATGGACCGCCGTGGGGCGGCGGAAGGCCGCCCCTTCGAGCACCGCCGGCCAGAACAAGGTGTGGAAATAGAGGATGTCCTTGCCGATGAAATGATGCAGTTCGGCGCCCGAATCGCGGCTCAGGAAATCATCGAAGACGAGGCCCCGCCGTTTGCACAGCTGGATGAAGCTGCCGAGGTAGCCGATCGGGGCATCGAACCAGACGTAGAAATATTTGCCGGGCGCGTCCGGGATCTCGAAGCCGAAATACGGCGCATCACGCGAGATATCCCAATCCTTGAGTCCCTGCGAGAACCACTCATCGAGTTTGCGCACGGCGCTCGCCTGGACCGAGCCGCTCTTGACCCACGCGGCGAGTGAGGCCTCGAAGTTGCTCAAGCGGAAGAAGTAGTGCTCCGAGTCGCGCCACACGGGCGGCGTGCCGCTGACCACCGACACCGGGTCCTTCAGATCCGCCGGGCTGTACGTGGCACCGCAGTTCTCGCAGGAGTCACCGTATTGATCCGCCGTGGCGCAATTCGGACAAATCCCTTTGACGTAGCGATCGGGCAGGAACATGTGCGCCGTGTCATCGTAGGCCTGACGCACCGTCCGCCGATCGATGTGGCCGGCGTCGCGCAACTTCAGATACATCGAGTCGCAGATCGCCCGGGTCTCGGGCGAATGCGTCGAGCCGAAGTTGTCCATGCCGATCAACATGTCCTCGAGATCGCGGCTATGCTCCATGTGCACGCGCGCGATCAACTCCTCCGCGGTGATGCCCTCCGACTGGGCTTTCAGCATGATCGGTGTGCCATGCGTGTCGTCCGCGCACACGTAGTAGCACTCGTTTCCCTGCAGCTTCTGGAATCTCACCCAAATGTCGGTTTGAATCGCCTCCAACATGTGGCCGAGATGCAGAGGGCCGTTGGCGTAATAGAGTGCGCTGGTGACGAGGATGCGGCGGCGTGCGGACATACGTAATTATGCCACGCCCATGTGGCGCCGTGGGATGACGGCGCGGCTCACGAAGCGGCGCGGTCGCAAAGCGTCGAGTTCAGGAAGCGTCGCGTTCAGGAAGCGTCGCGGTACTGTTCGAAACGGCTCTTGTTGATCGCCTTCTTATAGGCTTCCTTGCCGCTGATGATGCGCTGCTCGAGCAGTGATTGCACCGCTGCGTCCATCAAGCGCATGCCCGAGGCGCCGCCGCTCTGCATGGCATTCTCCAATTGATCCATCTTGCCCTGGCGAATCAGATTCGCGACCGCCGGCGTGTTGATGAGGATCTCGAGCGCGGCCACCCGACCCTGGCCGTTGGCCGTGGGGATCAATTGCTGCGACACCACTCCGCGCAGGCTGGTCGACAGCATCGTGCGGACATGCGGTTGCTTGTCGGCGGGAAAGGCATTGACCAGTCGATCGACGGTCGCCGCGGCGCCGTTGGTGTGCAGCGTGCCCATGACCAGAATGCCCATTTCGGCTGCGGTCACCGCAATTCCCATCGTCTCGAGGTCGCGCAACTCGCCCACCAGGATCACGTCCGGGTCCTCACGCAGGGCGGACATGAGCGCCGATGAGAAGGAGGCGGCATGCACGCCGATCTCGCGCTGACTGATGAGGCATTGCTTGCGGGTATGGACGAACTCGATCGGATCCTCGATGGTCAGAATGTGGCCCTTTTCGCGGGAGTTGATGTCGTCCACCATGGCGGCGAGGGTGGTCGATTTGCCCGAGCCTGTCTTGCCCGTGACCAGGATGAGGCCATTGTTGATCTTGCAGAGATTCATGACGGCTTCGGGCAGCTTCAGCTCCTGGGCCGTGCGCGCCTTCGACGGTATCACGCGGAATACCGCACCCATTCCGTTCAGCTGCCGCATCACATTGACTCGAAAGCGCGCCACCCCCGGCATGTTGTAGGCAAAATCGGTGCCGTCCTTCGCCTCGAAACGTTCCACCGACTGCTTCGGCATGATTTCATACAGCGTGCTCTTCACCATCTCCGCATTCAAGGGTTCCGGCGACAGCGGCTTGAGTTCGCCGTACTGACGAATACGCGCAGGATCGCCGGCCAGGAAATGCAGGTCCGATCCGTTCCTGTCCAATACCTTCGTCAAGTAGCTGTCGATGACCGCCATGGCGAACCTTAAAGTTTAAGTTGCCGCGGAGGGCAGCGGTGCGAATTGGACGTCGGAGACGAAGCGCTGGAACGCCCGCTTGTCGGCCGCATAGAGATACGCCTGTTCCGGGTCGATCTCCTTGGCGTTGATCCCGGCCAGCAGCGCCTGGTCCATGAGCTGCATGCCATACTCCTTGCCCATTTGCAGCTGGCTCGGAATCTGGTGCGTCTGATCCGTCATGATGAGCTTACCGATCGCCTTGGTGACCACCATGATTTCGCAAATCGCCCGACGCGCCCGTTGGTCGGGGCTCTTGACGAGAATCTGGGTGATCACCGCAATCAGGCTCGACGCCAGGAAGCTCTTGGTCTGTTCGCGTTCCTCGGTGGGCAGCGCGTCGATGATTCGGTCGAGCGTTTTGGTCGCGCTCGTGGTGTGCAGGGTGCCCAACACCAGATGCCCGGTCTCGGCCGCAGTCATGGCCATGGAGATGGTCTCGGCATCACGCATTTCACCGACCAGGATCACATCGGGATCCTCGCGCATGGCGGCGCGAACGCCTTCCGCGAATGAGGGCAGATGAGTGCCCAATTCGCGCTGGATCACCTGGCTCGATTTGCTTCGATGCACGAACTCGATGGGATCTTCCAGGCTGATGATGTTGAGCGAGCGGGTGGCGTTCAGATAGTCGATCATCGATGCCAGCGTGGTCGACTTGCCGGTGCCGGTGGCGCCGGTCACCAGAATCATCCCTTGATGATAGTCGCAGAGTTTGCGCACCACGGGCGGCAGGCCCAGCTGGTCGATGCTGGGCATGGAGGTGGGAATCGAGCGAAAAGCCGCGCCCAAGCCGGTTTCCTTGCGATAAAGATTGACCCGAAACCGGCCGCCGTCGGTCGACACATAGGAGAAATCGAGATCATGGCCGTCGCGCAGCACCTTTTGCTGCGACTGCGTCAGCACCTCGGTGAGGTAGCTCTCGAGTTCCGTATCCCCCAAGTCGCGGAATTTAATGGGAATCAAGTCGCCGTTCATACGGATCATCGGCGGCACACCCACAGCCAGGTGAACGTCCGAGCAGCCCTGCGCAACGGCGAGCTTCAAGAAGGCGTCGATTCTTGCCATAAGGCTCAAGGCTACCGCTAAGCGGCGGTTTTTTCGAGTCCGATGGGCGCCCTTAAGTCCATAAACGTGAGCCAGGTCCCGGAACTTACAAGAACTGCTCCAGGGACATTCGCAGTTCGTCCATGGTCTGTGCGCGTTTCGCCTTGTCGAGCGACATGCACTTCAAGACCAGGTTGTTCAACTCGGGCGGCAGCGCCTTGTTGATCTCGATCGGCGGCCGTGCCTTGCCCTGCACGTGCTGGTACATGACGGACATGTGATCGCCGCGCGAGTAAGGTGGCACGCCGGTGAACAACTCGTAAAGAATCACGCCCAGGCTGTAGATGTCGGCCCGCTCGTCCACCTTCTTGCCGAGAATCTGTTCGGGCGCCATGTATTTCGGCGAGCCGATGACGTAACCGGTCTTGGTCAGCTGCGTGTCGCCCTGGCTCTGCGCCGCCGCCACGCCAAAGTCGACGATCTTCAGCAGACTGTCGTTGTCGATGAGCACGTTCGCCGGCTTCAAGTCGCGGTGCACGATGCCGGCTTGATGCGCGACCGCCATGCCGGTGGCGATGTCGATGCCGAACTTGATGGCGCGTTTCAACTCCACCGGCTTCTCGTTGACGATCTCGCCGCCCAGCGTATGCGACGGGAAATACTCCATCGAGATGGCGTAATTGCCCTGGATGTAGAGGAAATCGTAGATGCGAATGACGTTCTTGTGGGTGATCTTGCGGCTGTAGCGCAGCTCGTGCACGAAGCGCTTCATCATCTCTTCATCCGAGGCGACGTTCGGATTCAAGAACTTGAGGATCAACCGTTCTTCGACCACGGTGTCTTCCATCAGCAGCACCGTGCCGAAGGCGCCCTTGCCGATCTTCTCGATGAACTTGTAGCGACCCTCGATCACATCGCCGGGTCGCAGGGTGTTGATGTCCAGCCGGGCCGCGGTCTGCGCTTCCTGCTCGCGCACCACCCGGGAAATTTCCTGGTTCTCGATCAGCAGCGTCTTGCCCGGTTCCTGCATCTGCGCGGCGCGCTGGTTGGCGGCGATCTGGGTCATCGAGAACCGGTTGTCGAGTTCCTGCAGCGCGCGCATGGCCGCCTGACCGATCGTATTGTCGCCGCCGCTCTGCACCGCCTGCAGCCGGACGCGGACACTCTCCGCCCGGGCCTCGTCGGAGAGTTTTGCGACCGCGGCGATCACCGCCAACTTGACCTCGCTCTCGGGTCGCTGCAACAGCGGCAGCAAATGCTCGACATTTTTCTGATCGCCGACCTTGGCGACCGCGCGCACCACTGTCGGCAATGACTTGGTTTCGGCGGTCGACAGCATCTCCAAGAAGCGCGGCAGCGACCGCGTGCTGCCGATCTCGGCCAGGGCGTCGACGGCGCGCTCGCTCACCCACCAATCGGGATCCTTGGTGGCCTCGATCAATTGCGCCACAGCCCGCTCGTCCTTGGTTTGATTCAGGATCTCGATCGCGGCCCGGCGAATGTCCTGGTTCTCGTCCTTGATGAGACCCAAGACCGCATCGACCACGCGCGGTCCGCCGATCTTGCCGAGGGCGTCCGCCGCGCGCGTGCGCACCCACCAATCGCTGTCGGCGATGACCTGCAGCAAATACTTGACCGATTTGGCCGTGCCGACCGCGTTCAACACTTCGACGGCGGCGCGGCGCGCATACTCATTCTCGTCCTTGAGCACCTCCACCAGGTGCTTGACGGTGTCCGGATCATTGGCCTTCACGACGACGTCGACCGCCTTGTTCTGCACCTCGATTTCCGGGTCACGCAGCATGCTGCAGAGGAGCGGCAGGTCGAACGGCCCATCCATGCGCGACAATGCCGTCAGGGCGGCCGCGCGAATGAATTTGCTGTTGTCCTTGAGCTGTTTCTGCACCGCCACCTGGACTTTCGGGGTGTTGAAGCGGGCGAGCACGTTGATGATGTGCAGCCGCGCCACCGGATCCTTGCCTTCGATACGGGCGATCAAATCATCGAGCGATGACTCATCGGCGACCTCCGCGACGATCTTGAACAGCCCGCTGCGCTCGCTCGCCTCCTGGGTGTAGGCCGCGTTGAGCAGTTCGCGGACGGTGAAGCGATTTTTCTGCGCCGCGATGACGTCGATGATGACGCTCTTCGGCATATCGGGCTTGGCCAGCGCTTCGAGCAGCGCGCTGGCGGGGTAATTGCGACTCGAGGACAGCGCCCAAGCCACACCCGACATCGCCCGCCCGTTCGTCTCGGAGAGCGTGCGCAGCATCTGCGGCAGAGACTTGGTGTCGATGAGGCGGGAGAGGGCGTCGACGAAGGCCAGCGTCTCGCGCTTCTCCGCGGTGGCGAGAGCCGCGACAATGGGGCTGATGGCGCTCGTGCCGAGCCCCACGAGTTTGTCCAGAGCCTTCTGTGACTCCGGGCTGGTTGGGTTACCGCTGGTCTTGATCTCGGCAATCAGCCGATCGGCACGGTAACTGGCAAAAAAACTCATTCGGTGCCTTGATTTGCGCATTCCTAGGCGGCGATGGGGAAATACTCCAGAGTGCCAACGCCCGACCTAGCTCGTAATTTCTGTCCCTGAAATGAAGTATGCCACACCGCACGGGGGTGTCCGGCTACGGTAGAATACCGGCTATGACCGATGCCGCCGTGACCGCCAGCGCGATTCGCGCAAAATTATCGAGCTATCACGACCCGTACCTGGCGCAAACCCTCGGTCAAGCCAAGGCGATTGGCGAGGTGGTCGTGTCTTCGGCGGCGGCCGCTGTGGAACTCACCTTTGGCTTCCCTGTGGGCGGCTACGCGCTGGAGTTGCGGCCCGTCCTCGAGGCTCATTTACAGCCGGAACTTGGACTGCGCCGGCTCGAATTGACCCTCCGGGCAAACATTACCGCCCACGCGGTGCAAAAGACTCTGAAGCCCATCGCCAGCGTCAAAAATGTGATTGCCGTCGCATCCGGCAAGGGTGGCGTCGGGAAATCGACCACGGCCGCCAATCTCGCGTTGGCCTGGGCCGCCCAGGGTGCCCGGGTGGGTTTGCTCGATGCCGACATCTACGGTCCGAGTCAGCCGCTGATGATGGGTGTGCCCACGTCGAAGCCCACCTTGGACGCCGACGGCAAGCAAATGAAACCGCCCCTCGCCCATGGAGTGGCCGTCATGTCGATCGGTTTCATGATCGATGCCGAGCAGCCCATGGTGTGGCGTGGCCCGATGGTGACCCAGGCGCTGACCCAACTCTTGGGCGACACCAGCTGGGGCGAACTCGACTACCTGGTCGTCGACATGCCGCCGGGGACCGGCGACATCCAACTCACCCTGGCGCAGCGCGTGCCGGTGAGCGGCGCCGTCATCGTCACCACACCCCAGGATATCGCCTTGTTGGACGCGCGCAAGGGTCTGAAGATGTTCGAAAAAGTCGATGTGCGTGTCCTCGGAGTGGTCGAGAACATGAGCGTGCATGTCTGCAGCAACTGCGGCCACAAGGAACATCTGTTCGGCAGCGGCGGCGGCGCTCGCATGGCTGAGCAGTACGGTGTCCGGCTGCTCGGCGAACTGCCGCTCGACATCCGCATCCGCGAAGATGCGGATGGCGGCGCGCCCACGGTGGTGGCCGAGCCCGGCAGTGCGCGGGCACTCGCCTATCTGCAGATGGCGCGGCGCACCGCCGCTCGGCTCGCCACACTCAACAAGGATTACAGCACACTGTTCCCCAAGATCACGGTTGAAGCGACCTGATGAGCATCAAGAGCGACCGCTGGATCCGGCGCATGGCGGCCGCGCAGGCCATGATCGAACCGTTTTCCCCCGAGCAGGTGCGCATCGCCAATGGCCACAAGATCGTCTCGTACGGCACGTCGAGCTATGGCTATGACGTACGCTGCGCCGACGAATTCAAGATCTTCACCAATATCAACTCCACCATCGTCGATCCGAAGAATTTCGACGAGAAGTCGTTCGTCGATTTCAAGGGGCCGGTGTGCATCATTCCGCCGAATTCGTTTGCGCTGGCGAGCACCGTGGAGTTCTTCCGGATTCCGCGCAGCGTGCTCACCGTGTGCCTCGGAAAAAGCACTTATGCACGTTGCGGAATTATAGTCAATGTAACGCCCTTGGAGCCCGAGTGGGAGGGCCACGTGACGCTGGAGTTCTCGAACACCACGCCGCTACCCGCGAAGATCTACGCCAACGAAGGCGTGGCGCAGATGTTGTTCTTCGAATCAGACGAGGTTTGCGAGACGAGCTACCGTGATCGCGGCGGCAAGTACCAGGGTCAGCGCGGCGTTACTTTGCCAAAGACTTGATCCGGATCGCGAAATCGAGCTTGCCGTCGCGCGAGCGTTCGGCCTGCACCGGGATGAAGCCGAGCGACGGCGCGAACCACATGCGTAGGATGCGGCTGTTGCCGGGACGCTGGCTGGCGACCACCACGGTATCGAGGATGCCGAGCGCGGTGCGGATTCGCTGTGGACCCTCGAGGGTGTAGTTGAAGTCCTTGAGCTCGTCCTTGTCGATGATGTGGAACGAGGAGGGCAATTTGCCGCTGCGCAGATCGAGCATGACCTCGATCTGGATGGACATGACGTCCTCGGTGCCTGCGGGAATGCTCAAGTCGACCGGCTTCCTTTCCGAGGCGCCGGTCGCGTGGCCGTCGGCCCAATCGAAGTCGATGCTGACCTGGGCATCACCCTGCTCGCCGCGGTAGCGTTCGGGCCTCACGTGGCCGCCCGCCACGCTGAACCAGCTGCGCTGGACGACATCGTTCGGATAGATGATCTTGAAGATACCGTGGGCCGTCAGCGTCCAGGTGTAGAGGTAGTGGTCGGGCGTGGAATCGGTGCGTAGCACGATGTCGCTGGTGCCGACGTTGATGGTGCGCCAATCGGCGGTGTAGTGCGCCGAGAACAGGGTGACCGGTGGCTCCGCGGACGAGCTCGTGGCGGGGGCGGCTGCCTGGGCGGCGGTCGCGGTCAGTCCTGCAATGGCGAACAACAGGGCGGTGCGGCGTCGCGTGCTCATTCACCCTCACGGTAGCGGAGCGGCGCGCTCAGCGCGGCGCCGTCGAGCCAGGCGCGGCCGTCGCGAGCTTGCAGGCGGCCGCTGCAGAACCAGTCCACCGCGAGCGGGTAGATCTTGTGTTCTTCGATCTGCACCCGCGCCGCCAGCGTGTCTTCATCGTCGCCCGGCCGTACGTCGATGCTGGCCTGAATGATCGGCGGACCGCCATCCAATTCGGCGGTCACGAAGTGCACGGTGGCGCCGTGAGTGCTCGCGCGCGCCTGGAGCACCCGTCGGTGGGTGTGCAGCCCCGGATGCAGCGGCAACAACGACGGGTGAATGTTCAGCAGTCGATCGGCATAGCGTGCGACGAATTCCGCGCCGAGGATGCGCATGAAGCCAGCGAGTACGACCAGGGCGGGCGACTCGGCATCGATCCGCTCGGCAAGCGCCCGATCGAAGGCCGCGCGCTCGGGGTACGCGCTTGCGGGCACACAGGCGGTGGCCACGCCCAGATCCTCGGCCACCGCGAGTCCCGCCGCCGCCGGCCGGTCGGCGAGCACCAGGCTCACGCGATACGATGAGTCGGCTGCTCGGCTACGCGCGACCAGCGCCCGCATGTTGCTGCCGCGTCCGGAGATCAAGATAACGATCGGCCGCGGTTGGCGCGGATCGTTCGGCGGATGCAGGTCGCTCAACTGATGACGACGCCGCGCGAGCCGGGTCTGACGTCGCCGATGATCATCGCCTCTTGTCCGGCCGCCGCCAACAGCTCGATGGCGCGCTCGGCATCGCCGGCGGCGACCTGCACCGTCATGCCGATGCCGCAATTGAACACTCGATACATTTCCCCATCGGCGACATGGCCCGCCGACTGCAGCCAGTCGAACAGCGGCTCGCGGGGCCACGCGCGGCGCTCCAGCCGCACCTCGAGGCCCTCCGGGATGACCCGCGGGATGTTATCGACCAGGCCACCGCCGGTGATGTGCGCCAGGCCATGCACGGGCAGCGCAGCGATCAAGGCCAATAACGGTTTGACGTAGATGCGGGTCGGCGCCAACAGGCGCTGCACCAACGGGCTGCCGTCGACCAAGGCGCCGCGGTCGCCGCCCGACGTGCCCAGGTCGACGCCCGCGGTGGCCAGAATCTTGCGGATCAACGAGAAGCCGTTCGAATGGGGCCCGGAGGAGGGCAGGCCGAGCACCACGTCGCCGTCGACCGTCCGGCTGCCGTCGATGATGGCGTCCTTCTCGACGATCCCCACACAGAAGCCGGCCAGATCGTAATCCGCGCCGTGGTACATGCCGGGCATCTCGGCCGTTTCGCCTCCGACCAACGCGCAACCGGCCTGCACGCAGCCCTCGACGATGCCGTTCACCACCCGTGCGGCGACCTCGACCTCGAGTTTGCCGGTGGCGTAATAGTCGAGAAAAAACAGCGGCTCGGCGCCTTGGACCACCACATCGTTGACGCACATGGCGACGAGATCGATCCCCACCCCATCATGCTGGCCGGTGTCGATGGCGAGGCGCAGCTTGGTGCCCACACCATCGGTTCCCGATACCAGTACGGGTTTGCGGTAGCGGTCGAGCGGTACCTCGACCAGAGCCCCGAAGCCGCCGATGCCACCCAGCACTTCGCGGCGCAGCGAGCGTTTGACGCCGGGCTTGATTCGCTCGACCAGTTCTTCGCCGGCGTCGATATCGACACCGGCGTCGCGATAGGTTGCGGGCGCTCGATCGGTCATTAAGTTCCTCAAGGGGCCTTTAGGGGAGAGGGCCGACACGGAGAGTCGGTTGACTGTGCTATTTTATCTTACTCCATGGCACAGAATGACTCCGCGATTCGCCTCAAGGGTTGGCGCCTTGCGGCTGTATTTTGGCTGACGATCGCCGCCTTAGGGTGTGGCCGGTCGGCATTCGCCATGGTCCACGTCGAGGTATTCCAAGTGACGGTGCCGCTGCCGGATCGTTCCAACGCCGCACAGGGCGCCGCTTTCGAAGCGGCGCTGCGCGTCGCGCTGGTGCGCGCCACGGGCAGCGCGAGGGCGGGTGAGGATGCTGCTTTCGCACCGCTGCTCGGCAATGCCCGCCGCTATGTGCAGCAGTATCGAACCACCGCCGATAATCAGTTGGTGGTCACCTTCGATGGCGCCGCCATCGAACGTTGGTTGACTCAGAACGGCCAACCGCTTTGGGGCCGGGACCGTCCCTCCACCTACGTTTGGCTGTCGGTGGGGACGAATGGCCAGCCCTCGACCATCCTCGCGGCGGACGACACCTCCGAACTGAAGACGGCCATCGATGCCGAGGCGATGCGGCGCGGCATTCCTTTGGTCTGGCCGAGCGCGGATACCGCCGCGGCCGGCGCGACGTCGGCGCCTGGAGCCAATCCTGCGGATATCGGCCACCGCCTGGGTGCGGAGGCTTTGCTGGTCGGCCATGCCAACGCCAATGTCGCCGGCGCCGCGCTGCGTTGGACGCTGCAATTCCAAGGCAACAGCAGCGAGTTCAGCGGCGTCCTGGAGGGCGTGGATCATGCGGCGGACCTGTATGCCGGCATCTACGCCGCCAGCGGCAGCCTGGCGCCGGTGGACATCGAGGTCGCCGGCGTGCAAGACGTCAAGCAATACGCGGCCGTGCAAAACTATCTCGCTTCCTTCAGTTTCGTCAGCGTGGTCGGCGTCAGCGCCTTGAGCACCGACGGCATCCGCTTTCATCTCCTGACCCGCGGCGGCATCGAGGCCTTACAGCATGCCATCGCCTTGAACGGCCGATTACAGTCGATCGCGCCGGGCGAGAATGGCATCGCGCGTTTCCAGGTCGGGCCATAGGTTCTCACCGTGGCGGTGAGCGGCATCGACTATGTGTGGGTCTAGCGAGTCGCGTCGCGGTATGAAACAGCTGCCGCTCGGCGTTCAGCTGCGCGCGACTGCGGTTTACGATAGTTTTGCCGCTCGCGGCAATGAAGAGTTGCTGGCGGCGCTGCGCAACGACGACAGCATGCCGGTGTGGATATGGGGCGGCCACGGTTTTGGCAAGACCCATTTGTTGCAGGCCGTGTGCGCGGCCGCCGGCGGGGCCGCGGCTTATATTCCCTTAAGGGGCGCGGCGCAGGCGCACGACGCCGAGGGCGGCGCGGCGTTGCCCAGCGCCGCGCGGCCGAGTGCTGCGGCGTTGCCACCGGAGGCGCTCGCCGGGTTCGAGGCCTGCCGGGTGCTGTGTCTGGATGATGCCGACGCCGTCGCCGGCGATGCGGCTTGGGAGGAGGCGCTGTTTCGCCTGTTCAATGCGGCGGCCGAGGTAGGTACGCGGATGATCTTCGCGGCTCAGGCGCCGCCGTCGAGCCCCCCCTGGCGCCTGGAGGACTGGCGTTCGCGCGCCGCTTCCTGCGTGGTGTACCAGCTGCGGCCCTTGGACGAGTCGGGCATCGTCCTCGCGCTGCGCCTGCGTGCCACACAGCGCGGCTTGGAGCTGCCGCCGGAGACCGCCGATTACCTGCTGCGGCGGCTGCCGCGCGACGTAGCCACGCTGTTGACGATTCTCGATCGCCTCGATGAGGCATCGCTGGTCGCGCAGCGTCGGCTCACCATTCCATTCATTCGCGATGCGCTGGAGACGCTCGCAGAAACAGCACCAGCGCACAAAACCAGCCGAACACCAGCATCAGGCTGATCGAGGCGACCCAGCGCGCCGCCGGATTGGAGAGCAGTTCAGTGATGGCGAACATGATGTAGGGGATCGTGAACAGCGTCGCCCACGTGTAGGTATAGCGTCTGCCCTTCAGCAGGCCACGCAGCGGGGCTAGGAGCGGCGCCGCGGCAAGCACGCAAATCGCCCACGGATAGCCGACGGCGATCCACGCCAGCAAGGACAGAATGACCGCGAGCCACATGATGAGTGTCAGCCGGCGTGCCAGGACGATCGCGGTCACGAGCCCACCCGCAAACGGCTCGCCAGACCGCCGACGCGCGCACCGAGCGCCCAGGCGAGGTCGCGTTCCGTGTCGCTGAGCTGGCCCTCGCCGCTCACACCGGCCGTCTGGCTGGCGCCATAGGGCGTGCCACCGCTACGGGTTGCGGATAAACCAGGCTCGGTGTAGGGCAGACCGACCAACACCATGCCGTGATGGAGCAGGGGCAGCATCATCGACAGCAGCGTCGACTCCTGGCCGCCATGCAGGGATTGAGTCGAGGTGAACACCGCGCCCGGCTTGTCGACCAGCGCGCCCGACAACCACAGGGCACTCGTGCCATCGAGAAAAAATTTCAGGGGAGCGGCCATGTTACCGAAGCGGGTCGGGCTGCCCAGGATGAGCCCGCTGCAGTCGCGCAAATCATCGTGAGTGGCGTAGGGAGGTCCTGACTCCGGTACGGGCGCAGTAATGCGCTCGGTGGTCGCGGCCACCGCGGGCACGGTGCGCAGTCGCGCCGTCATGCCGGCGACGGACTCGACCCCACGGCAAATTTGTCGCGCCAGCGCAGCGGTGCTGCCTTGGCGTGAATAATACAAAACCAGAATCTCACTCATCGCTTGACCTCTCGGGAGAAACGCCTGCTGCACGCGTAGGTGCTGCGCCGGCGCAACGGATCGGGCCGAATCGGCCGAGCCATTGTAAAGGATCACTGGTTTGACGGCCCTGACAGCTGTTGTTAGTGTCCACGGAAATTATGATGCGTATCATCGCCTTATTGGTCGGTATCGCCTGCCTGTTCGGCTGCACATCGCCGCCTGTTCAAGAGATGAGTGACGCCCGTCAAGCCATCGGCGCGGCCCGATCGGCGGGCGCGACGATCACGAATTCGCCCGATTTGTATGCCGCCGAGGCGGCCATCGAGCGGGCTGAAAAACACCTCGACGCGCAGGAGTATACGCGCGCGCGGCTGGCGGCCATGCAGGCCAAGCACCATGCCGGCGCAGCGCTGGTCGCCCTCGGCCACCCCGAGGCGGGCGGTGCTGCGGAAGTGGTGCCTGCGGCAAGCGCGTCGCCAGTGAATTAGCGGTTGATCGGCGTGAGCGGTCGATCCTAGTAGCGCCAGTCCTGCTGCCAGCGCTGCAGGATGAGCGCCGCATAGGCATCGCGTCCCGCGCTGCCGTTGTAGCGCGCCAGCGCCCGGGTCCAATCGTGATGTTCGGCGCGCAGATAATAGCGGAGGATTTCGCAGCCGATCCTGATGTTCTGCGTAATATGCGCCAGCTCGTTTTGCATGCCCAATTGACGCGGCCAAAAGGGCATGACCTGCATCAGGCCGACCGCCCCGGTCGGTGACACCGCCCACGGATTGAAGCGACTCTCGACCTCGATCAGCGCGAGCACCAGGTCGGGTCGCAGCTTCAGGCTCGGATCCCGCTTGGCCTCGCAATAAACACTGTCCAGAATCTCGATCCGCGCCTCATGGGTGGGGACGAAGCGGGCTAGGCGTGACTCCATGGCCCGATGCCAGTCGCGCGATTCGTAGCCGTCGACGAAGCAATCGCCTTGCCGGATGATGCCTTTCAACAGGCTCTCGAGCGCAGGTTCGTTTTGCGGGCCGGCGGGCGCTGTGTCGGGGGTCGTCGAGGCGATTCGATGTGCACTCGCGACGGCATCGCCGGGCGCCGCGGCGACCGCGGAACTCGCGGCGGCGACGGCGATCAGCACAGCGACTGCGGCCCGCACGGCAGCCGGCGCTCCTAGAGAACCATGCTAGAGAGCCATTCTCTGCCGCACGAACCCCACCGGATCGGTGGCCGGTATGTCGGTGGATTCGGTGTCCCGGCGATGGCGATATTCGAGCGTGCCCGCATTCAAGCCGCGTTCGCCGATGACGATGCGATGCGGGATGCCGATGAGTTCGGCATCGGCGAATTTGACCCCCGGGCGCGCATCCCGGTCATCGAGCAGCACGTCGATGCCGGCCGCGGTGAATTCCTGGTACAGGCGGTCCGCGGCTTCGGCGACGCGGGCCGATTTTTGGTAGTTCATGGGGATCAGCACGACATTGAACGGAGCGATCGCATCGGGCCAAATGATGCCGGCGGCGTCATTGTTCTGTTCGATGGCGGCAGCCACCACGCGGGTCACGCCGATACCGTAGCATCCCATGTGCATGCTCAACGCCTGCCCCTGCTCGTCGAGCACCGTCGCCTTGAGGGCGTGAGTGTAGAGCTGGCCGAGTTGAAAGATGTGCCCCACCTCGATGCCCCGAGCCACGCTCAAGCGGCCGCGGCCGCTCGGGCTGGGATCGCCCTTTTGCACGTTGCGCAGATCATGCGAGCTGACATCGGGCAGGTCGCGACCCCAATTCACACCGGTGAAATGCACGTCCGTCTCATTCGCCCCGCAGACGAAGTCCGCGAGTTCGGCGACGGCATGATCCACGTAGAGCAGACCGCCGAAGCCGATCGGTCCGATGGAGCCGGGGTCAGCGCCCGTGGCGGCGCGCACGGCGGCCGCGCTCGCCATGCGCAGCGGATTGGCGACGCCCGGCAGTTTCTGCGCCTTGATGACGTTCAATTCGTGATCGCCGCGCAGCAGGAAGGCGACGACGCCGCCGGCCGAGCCGTCCACCAACAGCATTTTGACGCAGGCGGTGGGGGCAACGCCCAACAACTCGCTCACCTGAGCGATGGTGTGCGCCCGCGGTGTCGGCACCTTGGTGAGCGCTTGCGCCGGCGCCGGGCGCGGCTTGCCGCTCAACGAGGTTGCGGCGGTCTCGACGTTGGCGGCATAGTCATCTTCATCGGAGAATGCGATCGCATCCTCGCCCGACTCGGCGAGCACGTGAAACTCCTGGGTCGTGCTGCCGCCGATGCTGCCGCCATCGGCCTGCACCGCGCGAAACTTCAACCCCAAGCGCGTGAAGATGCGTGTGTAAGCATCGAACATCGCTTGATAGCCGGTCCGCAAGCCCGCCTCGTCGGCATGGAAGGAATAGGCGTCCTTCATGAGAAATTCACGCGCCCGCATGACCCCGAAGCGAGGTCGGATCTCGTCCCTGAATTTGAACTGGATTTGATAAAAGTTCACCGGCAATTGCTTGTAGCTCCGCAACTCGCGTCGGGCGATGTCGGTGATGACCTCCTCATGGGTGGGGCCATAGGCGAAGTCGCGGTCATGCCGGTCCTTGAAGCGCAGCAGTTCCGGGCCATACTTGCCCCACCGGCCGGATTCCTGCCAGAGCTCTCCGGGCTGAATGGTGGGCATGCACAGCTCCAATGCCCCCGCGCGGTTCATCTCCTCGCGGACGATGCGTTCGACCTTGTGCAGCGTTCTGAGGCCCATCGGCAGCCACGTGTACAGCCCCGCCGCCAGGCGCCTGACCAGTCCCGCCCGCAGCATGAGCTGATGGCTGATGATTTCGGCGTCGGCGGGCACCTCTTTGAGAGTCGCGATCGGATAACGGGATAAGCGCATAGCCTTGCATATTACATGAGCTCCCCGGCAAGCCTGCCTTTAGTATTGCTCCTGCTATCATGAGACCACCATGAGCGACGACGAAGATATCCAGGCCCGCCCTCGAGGCGTGTACTGGCTGCCCAACTTGCTGACCACGGCGGCCCTGTTTGCCGGCTTCTACGCCATCGTTGCGGCCATCGACCTGCGGTTCGAATATGCCGGCATTGCCGTGTTCGTTGCCATGTTCTTCGACGGCCTGGACGGCCGGGTGGCGCGCTGGACCCACACCGAGAGCGCCTTCGGCAAGGAATACGACAGCCTGTCGGACATGGTGTCGTTCGGACTCGCGCCGGCCATCGTCACCTACCAATGGGGCGTGGCGCGCATCGCCGAGTATGGTCCGCTGTGGCGCCGCTTGGGGTGGCTGGTTTGTTTCTTTTATGCGGCTGCCGCGGCACTGCGCCTCGCGCGTTTCAATTCCCGCGCCGCGAGCCAGGACAAGCATTACTTCGAGGGGCTGCCGAGTCCGTCCGCCGCGGCCATCGTTGCGGCGTTGATTTGGTTGGTGAGCGACCGCACGAACATCGGCTTGCCCGGATTGCTGCTGGCCTTCATCATCACCGCCTGCGCCGGCGCCCTCATGATCAGCCGCTTCGCCTTCAACAGCTTCAAGGGTGTGGCCCCCGGCGCCCGCGTACGATTCCCGCACATCGTGCTGGTGCCGCTGTCGTTTTTTCTGATATTCCTCTATCCGTCGATCACCTTGCTGGCCTTGTTCGGTGGTTATGCGTTATCCGCTCCGAGCGTGTGGGCGTATCGACGGCTACGGCGCCGATCGCGCGGCACGCCGACGCCCGCATGAGCAGTGCACGGCGACGCGACTATCTCACCGCCCTGGGGTTGGACTCGTGGGTGCTGCGCGCTCGCGATGCGGCGCCAGAGCGGGCGCTCGCCGATGCGGCCGGTGCCGCAGCGCCCGTCCGCGTCGCAGCGCCCGCCGACCTGGCGCCGGCCGCGTCAGCGGCGCGCGAAGCGGCCTATGATTGGGGGCCATTGCGCGATCGAGTGGCCGCGTGCACGCGCTGCGGGTTGGCGGCCACCCGAACTCAGACGGTGTTCGGCGTTGGTGATCCGAACGCTGATTGGTTGGTCGTCGGCGAGGCGCCCGGCGCCGACGAGGACCGCGCCGGCGAGCCCTTCGTGGGCCGTGCCGGCCAACTGTTGAATGCCATGTTACGAGCGCTTGGACTCGCCCGCGAACAGGTGTATATCGCCAATGTGCTCAAGTGTCGTCCACCCCATAATCGTGACCCGGCCGCGGGCGAAGTGAGCGAGTGCCTGCCGTTTCTCGAGCGGCAGATCGAGTTGCTCAGGCCGAAAATCATGCTGGCGGTCGGACGGATCGCCGCGCAAAATCTGCTCAAGACCGATGTACCCGTTGGCCGGCTGCGGCTCAAGGTGCATGGTTTCGGTCCCACGAACGTTCCCTTGGTCGTGACCTATCATCCGGCTTACCTGCTGCGCTCGCCGGCTGAGAAGCGCAAGGCGTGGGAAGACTTGAAGTTCGCTCGCGAGGTAATTGCCCGTGGCTAGCGTGAAACAAGAATATGATCTGCCCTCATCCAACATCCGGGTGATGCACGAACTGGATGTGCCGGTGGTGGTTGCGATCGAGCGGGCGGCCTACCAGTTTCCCTGGAGCGAAGGGATTTTCCGCGACTGCTTGCGAGTCGGCTACATCTGCCGGCTGATCGAAGTGGGCCCCGACATCGCCGGCTACGGCATCATGTCGGTGGGCGCCGGTGAGGCGCACATCCTCAACATTTGCATTCGCGAGGACTTTCGCTGCCGGGGACTCGCACGCAAGATGATGCTGTACCTCATCGATACGGCCCGCTCGGCGGGCATGTACGAGGCCTTCCTCGAAGTGCGTCCGTCCAACACCACCGCGGCGCGGCTGTACTACTCGCTGGGATTCGAGCACGTCGGTATCCGCCGCGGTTACTACCAGGCTACCAACGGCCGCGAAGATGCCGCGGTGCTGCGCCGGCTGCTCTATCCCCAGACGCGCCCGGGTTGACCGTGCGCGCGCTGGGAGCGAGCCCCTGGCGCGGAGCGCGCCCGGCGGCTCAAAAACCCTTGCCGGAACGCATGGCGGGCGAATTGGTTTACACTGCGGCACGTTGAAAAGGGTGTGACGTGGACGCAGAGGATATCGCCAAGGAGATCGACAAACGACGCACGTTCGCGATCATTTCCCATCCCGATGCGGGTAAGACCACCCTCACCGAAAAGCTGCTGTTGTTCGGCGGCGCCATTCAAATGGCCGGTACGGTCAAAGGTCGGAAGGCGACGCGACATGCCACCTCCGACTGGATGGCCCTCGAGCAACAACGCGGCATCTCGGTCACTTCCTCGGTGATGCAATTTCCTTTCGAGAATTGCATCGTCAATCTGCTCGACACGCCGGGCCACGAGGACTTCTCGGAGGACACTTACCGCACGCTCACCGCCGTGGACTCCGCGCTCATGGTCATCGACTGCGCGAAGGGCGTCGAGGAGCGCACCATCAAATTGATGGACGTGTGCCGTCTGCGCGATACGCCGATCATGACCTTCATCAACAAGCTGGACCGGGACGGGCGCGCGCCGATCGAATTGCTGGACGAAGTCGAGAGCGTGCTCAAGATCCAGTGCGCGCCGATCACCTGGCCGATCGGCATGGGCCGGGATCTGCTTGGCGTCTACCATCTGCTCGAGGACAGGATCTATGTCTACGTGCCGGTGGAGAAGGGACGGGTCGGCAGCCATGAGACCATCGAAGGGCTCGCGAGCGATGCGGCCCGGAGTTTTTTGGCGGAGCGCTATGACGCCTTCGTCGAGGAAGTAAACTTGGTTCGCGGCGCGAGTCCGCACTTCGACCTCGAGAGGTACCGCGCCGCGAAACAATCCCCGGTGTTCTTCGGCTCGGCGGTCAACAATTTCGGCGTGCGCGAATTGCTGTCGGCCTTCGTGCAGCATTCGCCGGGGCCGTTGCCGCGACCGACCTTGCAGCGCTCGGTGGCTGCCGATGAACCGAAGCTCACCGGGTTCGTCTTCAAGATCCAGGCGAACATGGATCCGGGGCATCGTGACCGCATCGCCTTCATGCGGTTGTGTTCCGGTCGTTATGCGCGCGGCATGCGCATGCGCCACGTCCGTCTCAACAAGGAGATCCGCGTCGCCGATGCGCTCACCTTCCTCGCCGCCGACCGCTCGCAGGCGGAGGAAGCCTTCGCCGGCGATATCATCGGACTGCACAACCATGGCACCATCAACATCGGCGATACGTTCAGCGAGGGGGAAACGCTCACGTTCACGGGCGTGCCGAATTTCGCACCGGAACTCTTCCGCCGGGCGGTGCTCAAGGATCCGCTGCGCATGAAGGCCTTGCAAAAGGGACTCTCGCAACTGTGCGAGGAGGGCGCGACCCAGCTGTTCAAGCCGCTGCGCAACAACGACTTGATTCTCGGCGCGATCGGCCAGCTGCAATTCGAGGTGGTGGCGTTCCGTCTGCAGGATGAGTACGGCGTGCAGTGCGTGTTCGAGGCCATCAATGTGGCCGTGGCCCGGTGGGTGCGGCTCGCCGACGAGAAGCGGCTCGCCGAGTTCCGCACGAAGGCCTACGACAATCTGGCGCTCGACCATGCCGGCGAACTGGTCTACCTCGCGCCGACCCGCGTCAACCTCGGCTTGATGGAGGAGCGCTGGCCGGAGATCGAGTTCCTGAAGACCCGCGAGAGTCAGTAGCCTGTCTCAAGGCGCCCTCGGCCTGAAGCGCCTAACGGCGGCGATGAACGCCCGTTCAGCACTCTTGGCCTGCGCCGATTGCGGCGCGAGCGAATAGCGCAGCGCCGTATAGCAGCGGCACAGATCGGCGACCTCGAGCGTCAGATCGGGCCGGCTCGCCGCCACTCGCGCGGCGTAGTCTTCGGCTCCCTCATGGGGTCGACGCGTCAGGCCGGCCTTGCCCAGGCGACCGCAGAGCATCGCGTAGGCCCGTTCCACCTTGCCCGACGGCTTGACGTCGAGTTCGCGGCGGACGACCCAGGTCAACCACAGCATCCCCGTGATCAAACAGCCGGCAAGAAACAGCGCGAGCTTCTGGCCGTCGGGCTCGGGCACGTGCAGCCACTCGAGCAGCCGCTCCTGTGAATGCTGGTCGAATTCGAGGATGCGCTGGCGCCAGAACTGCTTCAACGCATCGAGTTCGAGCCGTAGATCGGGCAGCCAGTGGGTGCGCTGTTGCCAGCGGCTGGTGACCGGCGCCCCCAAGCTGACGATGTCATTCAAGCCATGCTCGACGCGGTTGGCGGGAATGCTGGCGGTGGGATCGACGCGCATCCATCCCTGGCCCTCGAGCCACACTTCATCCCAGGCATGCGCATCGCTCTGCCTGAGGATCCAGTAGCCGGCAAAGCGGTTGAAGGTGCCGCCCTGGTAGCCGGTGACGACCCGAGCCGGGATGCCGGCGGCGCGCATCAGTGTCGCGAATGCGGAGGCGAAGTGGCCACAGAATCCGCGCCGGCTGTCGAACAAGAAGCCATCGACGGAGTCCTGCCCCAGTCGCGGCGGCGTCAAGGTGTAATAAAACGACTCCCGGCGAAACAAGTCGAGCACCGCTTGCACGTAGCCCGGGGTGTCGGGATGCTCGGCGTGCAATTGCGCGGCCAGTTCCCGCGTGCGTGGATTGCGCCCGCCGGGCATCGTCGTATCGCGGCGACGCAGGCCCGGCGCGAGCGGCCCGTCCGCCCGCATGTGGACGTAGGACGTGGCGGTGAGATCGATGGGCTGCATCGGTGCGTTCGGCGCGAGCAGCATGTAGTCCTCGCCCTGCGATGCCTTCGAGGTGTCCCATTCCGCCGGCCAGTCGAGGGCGAACAGCCAACGGTGTGCACTGGGTTCCAGACTCACGGTGTACCGATACGCCGTGCCGGAAAAGAGCAATCGTGGCGCGGGCTTCGGGGTGATGGGCAGTTCCGCGTCGGCGCCGGCGCCGGCGCCGCTCCAGGTATGACCGTCGAAATCCTGCAGCACGGGTCCGCGCCAGTAGAGTTGATCCGCGGGCGGCGTTGCGCCCAGGAAGCGCGCCCGGAATGCCACCTCGTCGGACTGCGCCAGATCGGTGATGTCCCCCGGACTCATGGTGTCGCTGAGGCCGATCGTCGCGCCGCCGTCGTCCGGCAGGTGCCAGAGAGGGCTGTCCAGTCGTGGGAAGAACAGCCAGAATGCCAGGGCGAGCGGCAGCGCCTGCGCCAACAGCTTGCCGGCGTAGCGCAAGCGCCGCTGCCAGCGCGCGGCCATGGAGTCCGTGTCGGCGAGCCGCAGCAGCGTGGCGGTGGACAGCCAACAGACCGCGATCAGATAGATCAGCAGCCAGAAAGATTCACCCTCGAGCAGGGTTGCCAGGCTCAAGAAGTACACGATCATGGTGATGACGTGGAGGTCGCGCTGGCCGCGCGTTTCCAACAGCTTCAGGCCGGCGATCAGGCTGAGCAGGGCGGTCCCCGGGATGAGGCCGTTGAAGGTATGGAATTTCAAGAACAGCAGGCCGATGGCGAGCGTGGCGATGACGAAGCGCAGAACCGGCGCGGGCGCCGCGCGGCCGCGGCTGGCGAGCAGCAGGCGCAGCCCCATCAAGGCCGCCACCGTGAGCGTGATCCACACCGGCAGCACGGTGATGCTGGTCAGCAGCACCAGGCTCACGCAGCCGGCGGCGGCCAGCAATTGTTCGACACTCACCTCATCGCCGGTCACCTTCGCGTACGTCCACAGTCTCATGGCGGCGGCAGAAATCCATGCATGGCCAGCGCGCGCAGGCATTGCAGACGATGGGCCGCGCCCCGCGCCGGCGCGAGCACAACCCCCGGCAGCCGCAGGCCGTACGCGCGGTGGGCGGCCTCGGCGCCCAGGACCCAACGGCAGAGTTGCGACAATCGGGCCTCCTCATCAAGCCGCTCGAGCGCGAACCAGTCGAGCCACTCGGGCGATGCCGACGGCGCGCTGTAGCTGCGCACCGCCGGCTCACCGCCCCGTGCCAGGGTCTTCCAGGCCATGTGCTTCAACGGCATGCCGACTTGGTAGGCTTGCAGACTCGAAAACTCATCGTCGCCCGGTGCTTGCGACTGCGCGAGCGTGCCCGTCTCGCCGCCGGCCGGCGGCAACACGCGCACACCGCCCGGTCGCGGTGCAACGTAAGCGGTGAGCGGCACCTGTACGTAGGTCCAGGCACGGAACCAACCAAACGGGTGGCGGGTGCGCAATTCGAAGCGCGGCAGTCGGTGGATCCCGCGCCGCTCCATCGGCACCTCGACCACCGCCGCCTCGGTTGCGCCGGCCGCGATGCTGAGCTCCGCAACCGCCGGCGCGGGCGCGCCGCGGTCGGCGCAGCGGATCTCGATGCCGAAGCGGGCGACGGCCGCATCGTTGCGCAGACGGAATTCAAAGGCCGCGGCGGAGCCCGCGAAACAATCTGCTTCAGTGCTCGCATCGACACAGAGCCCGAGGAGGTTGCGGTTACAGTGATGCATGGCGACGAGCACCAGGCTCACCATCAAGAATCCAAAGGCGAGGCCGAGATTGCTGTTGTAGTTGAGGCCGGCCAACAGCATGGCCATCAGCAGCACGCCGAGCGACGCGCCGAAACGCGTGGGGATGATGTAGATGCGCCGCCGGTCGACCTTGAGCGGCAATGCGTCCTCGCCGTGACGGCGCAACGACCAGCGCGTCAGCCGGGCGATTGCCGCCTGGCGCAGGCGGAAGGGCGCACCGGCGGCGTTCAAGGGATGGGCACGGCCTCGAGGATGCGCACGATGCCGTTCGTGCCCCGGCCGGACGCCGTGTCTTCGCGCTGCCTGAGCCGATGTTCGACGACGGCGGGGAACACGGCCTGGACATGCTCCGGGATGACGGCATCCCGACCTTGGATGAGAGCCCAGGCGCGCGCCGCCCGCAACAGGCCGATGGCCGCGCGCGGCGATAATCCCACTCCATGGCGGCCGCTGTGGCGGGTGTGCGCAATCAGCGCCTGCACGTAATCGAGCAGCGCGGGCGCGACGTGCACCGCCGACACGGCGCGCTGCAGACTCGACAGCCCCTCGACGTCGATCGCCCGCTGCAATGCCGAGACAAGGTCGCGGCGATCGACGCCGGCGAGCAATTCGCGCTCGGCGGCGGCCGGCGGATAGCCGAGCTCGACCCGCATGAGGAAGCGGTCGAGCTGCGATTCGGGCAGGGCGAAGGTGCCGACCTGATCCTGCGGATTCTGGGTGGCGATGACGAAGAACGGTTCGGGCAGCGCCATGGTCTGGCCGTCGAGCGTCACCTGATGCTCTTCCATGGCCTCGAGCAGGGCGCTCTGTGCCTTCGGCGAGGCGCGATTGATCTCATCGGCGAGGATGAGCTGCGCGAAGATCGGACCGCGCTGGAAGCGAAAGGCACCGGACTCGCGGTCATAGATGGAGACACCGAGGACGTCCGCCGGCAGCAGATCACTGGTGAATTGGATGCGCTGGAAACTCAAGCCGAGCGTCTTGGCGAGCGCGTGGGCCAGGGTGGTTTTACCGACTCCCGGGATGTCTTCGATGAGCAGGTGGCCGCGCGCCAGCAGGCAGGCGAGACAGAGGTGGATTTGCCTCTCCTTGCCGAGAATGACCCGGTTCAGTTGCGCGAGCACGGTCCCGATCTCGCGCGGTGCTGCTGTCATGTCGGCGGCGCGGAACCCTGCAGGGCGGTGACGCGCGCCCACTGGGATTGGAGTTGGCCGAGCTCGAGCTGCAAATCGCTCACCCGGCCGCGATCCTTCTCGATCACGTCGGCCGGCGCATTGCGCACGAACTCGGCATTGTCCAGCTTGGCATGCAGCTTCTTCAGATCCGTCTCCGTCTTGCGCAGCCGTTTGCTCAGCCGCTCGAGCTCGGCCTCAGGGTCGATGAGACCGGCCATGGGCACGAGAATCTCCATCTTGCCCAACAGCGCCACCGCGGCTATCGGCGCAGCCTCGCCGGGATCCAAGGCTCGAACGGCGGTCACACCGGCCAAACGTGCCAGATACGGTAAATTGCGCGCGGCATACTCGCTGTCGACCGGTCCGCAATTTTGCAACAAGACGCTGAGCTTGCGGCTGGGCGGAATGTCCATTTCGCCGCGGATCTGGCGCAGCCCTTCGATGAAGCCCATCACCCAGCGCACCTCCGGTTCGGCAAGCTCGTCGGCATCGATGGCGGCCGCACTCGGGTAGGCAGCGAGCATGATGGTGTTGGTGCCGGCAGCGGCGCCGCCGGCGACGCGTTGCCAGATTTCCTCGGTGATGAATGGGGCGAGCGGATGCAGCGCGCGTAGCAGCGTCTCGAGGGTCCGGATCAGGGTGTGGCGGGCGCCGCGCTTCTGCGCAGCCGTCGCCTCATCGGCGAACAGCACCGCCTTCGACAGCTCGACGTACCAGTCGCAGTACTCGTGCCAGGTGAAATCATAGAGGGCGCCCGCCACCGCATCGAGGCGGTAGTCGGCGAAGCCCTTCTCGACGCGCAGCAACGCCGCCTTCAAGCGCGAGCCGATCCAGCGGTCGGCGAGACTGAAGACCGCGCCGTCGGCGCAGCTGTCCTGACCCTCGACGTTCATCAACACATAGCGCGCGGCATTCCACAATTTATTGCAGAAATTGCGATTACCCTCGACCCGCGCCATGTCGAACTTCAGATCGCGGCTCTGCGTCGCCATCGCCGCGAAACTCAGGCGCAGCGCATCGGTGCCGAACGCCGGAATGCCCTCGGGGAATTGCTTGCGCGTCGCCTTCTCGATGGCCGGCTTCATCTGCGGCTGCATCAGTCCCGAGGTTCGCTTCGCCAACAAGTCGGTGAGCGTAATGCCGTCGACGATGTCGAGCGGGTCGATGACGTTGCCCTTGGATTTGGACATTTTCTGGCCGTCGTGGTCACGGATCAAACCGTGCATGTACACCTCGCGAAACGGGATCTCGCCGGTGAATTTCAACCCCAGCATGATCATCCGCGCCACCCAGAAGAAAATGATGTCGAAACCGGTGACCAGCACCGAAGTCGGATAATAGCTGGCGAGCGCCGCCGTCTGCGCGGGCCAGCCCTGCGTGGAGAAGGGCCACAGCGCCGAGGAGAACCAGGTGTCGAGCACATCGTCGTCCTGACGCAGCACCACGTCGGGCCCGAGGGCGTGTTGCCGCCGCACTTCGTCTTCGTCGCGGCCGACGAAGCAGTGGCCGTCGCCGTCATACCAGGCCGGAATTCGATGCCCCCACCAGAGCTGCCGGCTGATGCACCAGTCCTTGATGTTGCGCATCCACTCGTAGTAGAGCCCGGTCCAATTCTCGGGCACGAAGCGGATGCGACCTTCCTCGACCGCCCGCAGGGCCGGTGCCGCCAAGGGCTTGATGTCAACGAACCATTGATCGGTGAGCAGCGGTTCGAGCACCGCCTGAGTGCGATCGCCGCGCGGCACCTTGAGCGCATGCGCCTCGATACGCTCCAGCAACCCCAGCGCCTGCAGGTCGGCGATCACGGCGCTGCGGGCGGCGAATCGATCCAGGCCGCGATAGGCGTCCGGCACGGTGTCATTCAGCGTGGCCGCCGGCGTCATGATGTTGCGCAGCTCGAGGCCATGGCGCTGACCGACCTCGTAGTCGTTGAAATCATGGGCCGGGGTGATCTTCACGCAGCCGCTACCGAAGGCCGGATCGACGTAGGTGTCGCCGATGATGGGGATGAGCCGATCCGTCAGCGGCAGCTTGAGCTGCGCGCCGATCAAGTGACGGTAGCGCTCATCGTCCGGATGCACGGCCACGGCGGCGTCGCCGAACAAGGTCTCGGGTCGGGTGGTCGCCACGATCAGGTAGCCCGCGGCGGCAGGTCCAGCGG
>Ga0116226_10000093_pt1 | contig 63886 bp, 56 predicted proteins | sample S1TSphfallax_FD_89692 | JGI IMG/M metagenome (GOLD analysis project Ga0116226, IMG submission 89692) | Host-associated microbial communities from peat moss isolated from Minnesota, USA - S1T2_Fa - Sphagnum fallax MG | ecosystem: Host-associated > Plants > Peat moss > Unclassified | place: USA... | reverse complement strand
TCACCAGCCGAGCTGGTCTACCGCATCGGAGCCCAGCCGCTCCATGCCCGCATCTTCAAGGGAGATTTATTGTGAGCGTAGCACTGGGCGGACGGGACATCGATCTTGCGTCATGGCGGCAGATCTACCACGGCGCAGCCACGTCGCTCGACCCGTCCGCCTTGCCGGCGATCAACCGGTCGCAAGCGGTCGTCGATGCGATCGTCGACCGCGGCCTGCCAGTCTATGGCATCAATACCGGCTTCGGCAAGCTCGCCTCGGTGAAGATCGAGGCGGCGGATCTGACCCGGCTGCAACGCAATATCGTGCTGTCTCATGCGGCCGGCGTTGGTGAAGCACTCAACCCGGCGATCGTCCGGCTGATCATTGCGCTCAAAGCTGCGAGTCTGGCGCAGGGCGCCTCAGGTATCCGGCTCGCCACATTGGAGCGGTTGTTTCAGGCGCTGGAGCGCGATTTGCTGCCAATCATTCCGGGCCAGGGCTCGGTTGGTGCATCGGGCGATCTAGCGCCACTTGCACATTTGAGCGCCGCTTTATGCCTGGGTGCCGGCGAGATCCTGAGCGGTGGCAAAATCATGCGAGCCACCGAAGCGCTGGCGTCAGCCGGCTTAAAACCGATTGATCTTGGCCCCAAGGAAGGGTTGGCGCTTTTGAACGGCACCCAGGTTTCGACCGCGCTCGCGCTGGGCGGGTTGTTCGAGGCGGAGCGGGTGTTCCAGGCGGCTCTGGTGACGGGGGCGCTGTCGACCGATGCGGCGCGCGGCTCTGACGGGCCGTTCGATCCGCGCATCCAAAAGCTGCGCCGCCATCCGGGCCAGATCGCGGCCGCAGCGAGCCTGCGCGCGCTGTTGCAGGGCAGCGCGATCCGCGCCTCGCATCTTGAAGGCGATGAACGGATCCAGGACCCGTATTGCCTGCGCTGCCAGCCGCAAGTTATGGGCGCGTGCTTCGATCTCTTGACCCAGGCGGGCGCCACGCTCGCTACCGAAGCCAACGGCGTGTCGGATAATCCGCTGGTCTTCACCGACACCGAAGAAGTCATCTCCGGCGGGAATTTCCATGCCGAGCCGGTCGCGTTCGCCGCAGACACGATCGCGCTGGCGCTTTGTGAGATCGGCTCGATCGCTGAGCGGCGCGTGGCGATGCTGACCGATCCGGCGCTATCGGGCCTGCCGGCGTTTCTGACACCGCGCCCCGGCCTCAATTCAGGTTTCATGCTGCCGCAGGTCACAGCCGCCGCACTGGTCGCCGAAAACCGGCAGCGGGCGATGCCGGCCAGCGTCGATTCGATCCCGACCTCGGCCAACCAGGAAGACCATGTCTCGATGGCAACCCATGGCGCGCGGCGCCTGGGACCCATGGCGGAGAATGTCACCGCGATCATCGCGATCGAGCTGCTGGCCGCCGCACAGGGCTGCGATTTCCACGCGCCGCTGAAATCAAGCGACCGGCTGGAAAAGGTCCGTGCATTGCTCCGCGCCGAGGTCCCGACGCTTGAGGAAGACCGGTTCTTCGGCCCGGACATCGCCACCGCCGCCGATCTGGTCCGCTCGGGCGCGGTCGCCACAGCGGCAGGCACAGAGATCCTGCCGAACCTCGACGCGGTTGGAGCCGGCCGCTGATGACGGCGCCCGACTGGCTCAGCATCACCCGCGGTACCGCGCCGCTTCTGCTCAGCATTCCCCATACGGGCATCGAGATTCCGCCAGCGTTGGAAGCGCAATTTCCATCGCTCGCTCTCGCCCGCAAAGATGCCGATTGGTATGTCGAGCGGGTTTATGATTTCGCCGGATCGCTCGGCGCCACGATTGTCCGTACGGCGATTTCGCGCTCGGTGATCGACGTCAATCGCGACCCGTCCGGCGCCTCGCTCTATCCAGGTCAGGCCACCACCGGCCTCTGTCCGACCGAGAGTTTCGACGGCGAACCACTCTACATAGCCGGCACCGAACCCAATGCGGACGAAATCAGCCGGCGCCGCGCCGCCTTCTTCGACCCATATCATCGGGCTTTATCGGATGAGATCGGCCGGCTCAAGGCCCTCCATCCGCATATCGTGCTCTACGACTGCCACTCGATCCGCTCGGCGATTCCGCGGCTGTTCGAGGGGCTACTGCCGCACATCAATATCGGCACCAATAGCGGCGCCAGCTGTGCGCCCGAGGCTCAGTCGGTCGTCGAGGCCGCCTGTGCCGCCAGCAGCTTCAGCCATGTCAGCAACGGCCGGTTCCGCGGCGGGTGGATCACGCGCCATTACGGCACCCCGGCAAGCGGCGTGCATGCGATCCAGATCGAACTCGCCTGCCGCGGATATTTGAATGAAACGCCGGGACCGGTCACGCTCGATAACTGGCCGCCCGCTTACGACCCCGATTATGCCGAACCCTTGCGCGCCCTGCTCACACTGATGCTCAGCAATCTTGCCGACTGGGCCGGCGCTTATCCGAGGATATCATCATGACTCGTCTCGATAATCAGCGCGTGATCCGCTCGCCCCGCGGTACCGATCTCAGCGCCAAGAGCTGGCTGACCGAGGCGCCCTTGCGCATGCTGATGAATAATCTCGATCCCGAGGTCGCGGAGAAGCCCGAGGAGCTGATCGTCTATGGTGGCATCGGTCGGGCCGCGCGCGATTGGGAATCATTCGACCGGATCGTTGCCGCCCTCCGGCAGTTGGACGAGGATCAGACGCTGCTGGTCCAGTCGGGCAAACCTGTCGGGATATTCCGGACCCATAAAGACGCGCCGCGCGTGCTGATCGCGAACTCGAATCTCGTGCCGCATTGGGCGACCTGGGACCATTTCAACGAGCTCGATCGCAAGGGCCTGATGATGTATGGCCAGATGACCGCTGGCTCGTGGATCTATATCGGCAGCCAGGGCATCGTGCAGGGCACCTACGAGACCTTCGTCGAAGTTGGTCGGCGCCATTTCGGCGGTGATCTCAGCGGGCGCTGGATCCTGACCGGCGGGCTCGGCGGCATGGGCGGTGCGCAGCCGCTGGCCGCGACGATGGCGGGTGCCTCGTGCCTCGCGATCGAGTGCCGGCCCGGCCGGATCGAGGCGCGGCTCAAGACCGGCTATCTCGATGTCGCGGCGAATTCGCTGGATGATGCGCTGTCCATTATCGAGAAATCCTGCCGTGAGAAGAAACCGCTCTCGGTCGGCGTGCTCGGCAATGCCGCAGAGATCCTGCCGCAGTTGGTCCAGCGCGGGATCCGGCCCGATGTGGTGACCGATCAGACCTCAGCGCATGATCCGATCAACGGCTATCTGCCGGCCGGCTGGACGCTCGCCGAATGGGACGAGAAGCGCGAACGCGACCCGAAATCGGTCGAAATCGCGTCACGCCAATCGATGGCGATCCATGTTCGCGCCATGCTGGATTTCTGGCGCATGGGCGTGCCGACGCTCGATTACGGGAATAATATCCGTCAGGTCGCCAAGGATGAGGGCGTCGCCGACGCGTTCGATTTCCCGGGCTTTGTGCCGGCTTATATCCGCCCGCTCTTCTGCCGCGGCATCGGCCCGTTCCGCTGGGCCGCCTTGTCGGGCGATCCCGAGGATATTTACAAGACCGACCAAAAGGTAAAAGAGCTGCTGCCGGACGCGACGCATCTGCATCATTGGCTCGACATGGCGCGCGAGCGGATCCATTTTCAAGGATTGCCGGCGCGGATCTGCTGGGTCGGCCTCGGCGATCGGCATCGCCTCGGCCTCGCCTTCAACGAGATGGTCGCCAGCGGCGAGCTGAAGGCCCCGCTGGTCATCGGCCGCGACCACCTCGATTCCGGCTCGGTCGCCAGCCCCAACCGCGAAACCGAAGCGATGAAGGACGGCTCCGACGCGGTATCGGACTGGCCGCTCCTGAATGCGTTACTGAACTGTGCCTCAGGCGCCACCTGGGTCTCGCTGCATCATGGCGGCGGGGTCGGCATGGGCTTCTCGCAGCATTCCGGCATGGTTGTGGTGTGCGACGGGACCGAAGATGCCGCACGACGGATCGAGCGCGTGCTGTGGAATGACCCGGCGACCGGCGTGATGCGGCATGCCGATGCGGGTTATGACATCGCCATCGATTGCGCGCGCGAACAGGGGTTGGATCTGCCGAGCTTGAAGGGCTGAGGCGCGCGGCGGCTACGCCGCTTTGGTGCAGCAAGACGGGTTGTGCGTGCGGGTCGCGGTCGGCGGATTATTGACGAGCTTGTCAGCCGGCCGCCGCGGCCGCGCCAACAACTCGCCCCCGCAATTGGGGCATTTGCCGCCAAGAACGGTTTCGGCGCAGGTCCGGCAGAAGGTGCATTCGAACGAGCAAATCAGCGCGTGACTCGAGTCCGGCGGAAGATCTTTGTCGCAACATTCGCAGCCAGGACGCAGTTCGAGCATGTGATCTCTCCAAATTGCAAAGATCATAATACCGAGCGGCGCAGTTCGACCAATCCGAAACTGACAAGGATGAAGCCGGCCACGCGATCGAGCCAGGTCCGGGTGCGTATGGCGATAGCGTGCCGAAAGACGGTCACAAGGGCGACGACTACGCACCACCACAAGAGCGATCCTGTGAACACCCCAGCCACCTCGGCAACTGCGCCGCCGGCTGCAAATCCATCGCTTGGCGCCAGCGCAGTGAAAATAGCCGCAAACATGACGATCGTAGGCGGATTGGTCAGCGTCAGCAGAACAGACGCTGCCAGGTCGCGGAGCACACCCTGCGACGGTCGCAGGTCGGCCACATCGTCTGTACGGCGCCCCCAAAAGGCTTTTGATCCAAGGTAGATCAGGAACAGGCCAGCCACGATATGAAGCGGCCTCTCATAGGCAAGAACAAACCGCGAGATGCCGGCAAGGCCTAGCGCCGCGACCATTGCGTAGGTTGCGTCGCCGATCGCAATGCCGCCCCCAATCGCCATCCCATGACGCCACCCGCGCGCCAATGTCCGCCGGATGCAGAGCAGACTCATCGGGCCAACCGGTGCTGCGATGGCCATGCCGATGCCCATGGCCTTAAAATATAAATTGAGGTCTGACATCATTTTGCTCCAGACAAAGAAAAGGCCCCGCTGAGAGCATCGGCGGGGCCTGGGTGGGGTTTTTGGATCTGCGATTTAGCGGATTTGTCGTCTCCGACTTTTCGCCATCGCCTCATCGCATAGCCACACAAAGGCCACCGCCGTTTGGCGGGCCGGTTGCTGGGTGCGTTGGGTGATCGAAGTTATCATTTCGAGAGCGATTCCATCGCCAGCTTGCGTGGCTGTCAAGAATGATCATGGGGCCTCTAAATGATGGCAGCGACATCCCCGCATCGTCGATGAAACCATATCCCGAGCGATTCATAACAAGGCGGGGAATAAAATCGGATTCCCTTCGTCGATTGGACAGCACGCTCGTCGGAGCGGTGTGTCGAACGCGGAATTGCATCATGCACGTGAAAACGATGTTTGCGGCCACTTGCCTCGCTGCTATGGGCGCCATAACGGCTCCGGCCCTTGCGGCAACCGGCTATAACTATACCATCATCGCTGTGCCCGGCGCCGCTCAGACCAGCATTGCCGGCGTGAACAATACAAATACGGTGGTTGGAACCTGGGTTGACACGGCGGGTGTGAGCCACGGCTTCACCTGGACCGCTGGGAAATACACCAATTTCAGCGCCCCCGCGGGCAGCTATGGCATCTCGGTGGCCGGCGTAAATTCGTCCGGTACGGTGGTCGGCAGCTATCAGCAGAGTAGCGGTTACGTCGCCGGCTTCACCTATAGCAATGGCAGCTTTACGACTGTTACGGATACACCCAATTTCTCGACCTATCTGGTCGGTCTCAACGATACGGGCGAGACCGCCGGCTATGCTGTGAGCTATTTCAGCCAATATTCCGATTTCGTGATTAAGAAAGGCGCGTTTGCCACGGAATTCGCACCGTCCTATGGCGATGCGGTGGCAGCTGCGATCAACGCTTCCGGCGATATTGTCGGAAACTATCTGGTGAAAACCGGCGCCCAATCGGGCTTCCTGGTTTCCGGCAATAATGCGGTGACCATTTCGCTTGCCGGCGCCACGGCAATCACACCGGCGGCGATCAATAACAGCGATGTCGTCGTGGGCCGCATGGAGCTAACCGCCACTAGAGCTGTCACCGGGTTCATCTATAGCGCAGGCACCATTACAACGGTACCGGTCTCGGGTTTTACCAATAGCGCTCTCAGCGGCATCAATGTCACGGGCGTGGTGGCCGGCACGGCGTGGACGTCGAGTGCGACCAGTACCGCCTTCGTGAAAAACGGTGCCGTAGTCACTAAATTATCGCCTCCAGGCGCCATTTCGGCGAGTGCCACAGCTATTACCGCGTCCGGCGCAGTCGGCGGTAATATGAGTCTTGGGACCAAGCAGGTTGGCTTTCTGGCAGTGCTGCAATAGCTTCGTGCCCGAATGATGATAGCTGACGCGCGGTCAGTGTCCTACGGCCGCGCAACTCAACTTATCGCCAATCGAGATCGAATGCGGGTTCGTGGAACCCACGGATCCTCAATTGGCCTCAGCCCCTAGCCTCATCAGCCGCTGTAGCGCAAAGAGTGGCCCCGGCCGGGTGGGTCATTCACCCATCAGTGTCGTCGGCCTCCGCCTCATCGCCCTCGGGTGCGAACTGAACACGGCGATACAGCTCCTCAATCGGCACCTCAATGCCAATCTCCGTCATCTTGATGATGCTGTTTGCCGTCAGCAGATGGCCGATCCAGTCGCCATTCACGCGCTCGAACATAGTGCCGCCCACTCGGTCCTGGGATAGCATCACGTAACGCTGCACCGATTGCATGGCCGCGTACTCAGCATTCTTCTCGCCTATGTCCCGGTTGGCCGTACCATCGCTCAACACTTCGAAGATCACGACCGGGTCATCGATGATCGTGTCGTTATCCGCTCCTGTATTGCAAGTCACGAACCCGTCAGGATACCGAGCCTTGTCGCTGGCTGTCTGAACTTTGAAATCGGAGCCGTGAAACTCGCACGGGCCGTTGACGAGTCGGCCCCCAACCGCGATGGCGAGGTTTCGCTGGATGTGCGAATGCGCGCGCGTGCCGCCGGCCATCGCAACGGGCCGGAACCCGTCGAACTCATAGCGCAAAGGCTGGCGCTTTTCCCATTCGAGGAACTGGGCCAGCGACATCGGTTTATCGAGGGCAACATTCATGTCTTGATCTTACCACGTTTGGCATAGGAATTCACCCGACTGATATAAACCGCTTCACGGTTCGTTAAACTGTAACGCGGATCGTGTGGCCATTGCGGAACTCGCCCGCTGTGGCGATGGGATAGACCTGCCCGCACCTTCTGGAGCCGCGTCATGACCAGAGTCCTCAATGGTTTAAGTCTTGTCCGCTGGGTCGGGCTGTTCGCTTTAGTCGGCCTTTCCGTAAGCCATCCGGCGCGCGCGCAATATATCGTGCAGAACGGTGTCCCGATCGGCGCGCAGACCAATCAGATCACCGGCACGACCATCAATGTGCCGGAAGACGGTGACATTCAGGCTGCGGTGGAGAAAGCCTTCGAAGCTGGCGGTGGGACCGTCGTTCTAGCGGCTGGTACCTACAACCTGACCCAAGGGATTATCGTCCCGAGCAACACGACAATTGAGGGCCAAGGCAGCTCAACGGTGATTTTAGGGCCGAAAACCCCGAACGGATTGGGCCTGATCTCGGCGCCTCTCGGCGGCGTGTCCAATATCATCATCAAAAATCTGGTGCTTGATGGCAACATCCCGCGTGGCGCCTTTCTTTCGACGGGCGGGGCCGTCGCCAATCTGTATGGCGGCGCCGGACTTTATTTTTATGGCAACAATAGCGGCATAAGTAATATCGAAATCCAAAATGTTGAGATCCGTAACGCCGGCATCGGCATTCTAGCGACCGTAACCAATGGCATAACATTCAATAACGTTTATATACATGACAATAATCCAGGAAATTTCTCGCACAACGCTTACCTTGTTGGCTGCGATTTTGTCTATGTTACGCATTCCCGATTCATGGATGCACATACCGGTGACGGCTTGCATTTCGACTTTAGTGCCAGCTATTACTTTATATCAAAATCAGAATTTTCAGGAAATAATGGAGAGGGAATTCTGGACCAAGGCTCAACAAACATCAATATTCAGGACTCAATATTTAGCGGCAATAGCAATGACGGCCTCAATGCCAGCAGTTCCAACGACCTCTTAACGCGGAACTATGCGAGCTACGATGGCGGATACGGGTTTAATATCCAGGGTGGCGAAGACTCGACCGACCTTTATGGCGTCGGCGATGGCGGGGGGATCGGTTTCTTCAATTACGGTGCCGGGGCATTTAGCAATTTGCTGGCGTCAACCACAGCCAACCAGTATCTAGCGATCCTGGCGCAGGGCGTTGTCGGCGCCACTGACACGGCCGACTGGACCACCGCACTCAGCGGGACGACCACGATCGGCGCCGTCGATTTCAATGCAAATCACCTGTCGGACGGCAAGCTGGTCTTTCCGAATGTCAGCGTCGCGACCGCGGGCAGTTACCCGATCGCAATCCGCTATGCCAATGGTGCCGCAACCGCAAACAGCTTGATTTTGCATGTGAACGGCAAGTCCTTCGGCCGTATCACCTTTCCCAGCACCGGCAGCAACTCAACCTGGTCGACGGTTAATCTTACGATACCGCTCACCGAAGGGGCCAATAATCTGACGTTACTCGTTCCAGCGCTGGCGACGAGTGCGCCCGAACTGGATAATATCACAGTGGCGACTTCCGTTCCGGCAGCCCCGGCAGCGCCCGCGGGCCTTACCGCCAAGGCCATCGACCCCTATCACGTCGACCTGTCCTGGCAAGCCGTGCCGGGCGCCGGAAATTACGTTGTGGTGCGCAACGGACGGGTGATCAATGCCGCAGTATTGGGCACCACGTTCAGCGATACTGAGATCCTGCTGGGCGATTCGACGGTGAATTATTCGGTTTTCGCCGTCAATCAGGGTGGCAGCGGCGCCTCCAGTTCAGTAACCGTCACCACGCCGCTTGATGCGCCGGCCGGATTGCAGCTTTCGCAGGGGAGCAGCGGCGTGCAATTAAGCTGGATGAGTGCCAACGGGGCGACGTCTTACAACGTAAAGCGCTCGACGAATCTATTCGGTCCTTACACGACGATCGCCTCGGTACCGAATACGACCAATCTGTCATCGAGCAACTTCATTCAGACCTATACGGACAGCACGGGTACGGCAAATGCAGCCTATTACTATGCCGTATCGGCCGTTGGCACCTCACAGTCGAGCAATAGTTACGAACTTGGTGTCGGCCTCACCGGCGCGCTTAAATCAACCAGCGATATCGGAGTCACCAAGGATCCGGGGCTGACCGAATTTATCGCCGCCAATTCCACATATGGTCTTGCCGGTGCCGGCACCGGCTTTGCGGGACCTGCCGATCGATTCCATTATGCCTGGGTGCCGATCAATGGCGACGTAACCATGACCGCCCGTGTGACCTATCTTCAGGTGCTCAGCCCATCGAGCCAGGCCGGTATTGATCTGCGGGAGAGCCTTGATCCCCATGCGGCGCATGCCTTGGCGGCGCTTACCGGCAGTCTCGGCGCCATCGAACTGGCCCGCACCGCGACAAATGGCGCCACAAGCGTCACTGGGCGCAAGACCGGGATCAAACCGACCTATTGGATCCGGCTCAATCGCAAAGGCGATGTATTCACCGCCTCGGTCGCCGCCGACGGGCTTCACTGGACCATCATTGGTCAGGCGACGATCAAGATGCATGAACGTAGCTTCATCGGGCTCGGCGTCAGCAGCACCATACCGGGCACGACAGCGACCGCGCTGTTCGACCATGTTCGAGTGTCGGGTGGGATTTAGTACAGAGCATCATCAGAAAATCTGGCGCTTCGCGGTCGCTCGCTTCATACCACACGAGGCGCGGCACGCAGACCCGTCTGCGATGTGTGCTGCATCATTTCCACCCTATACAGATCACTGCAAAAGGCAATTCGAGACCGATGAGAACTTCAAATACGCAGAAACGATGCCGACAGGCAGCATATTCGTTCGCCCTTGCCGCCGTCGCGGCAGTGGCTCTGTCTCCGTCAGCGTCCGCAGGCACCTCTGTTGCCGTGGAAAGTGACGCAGGGGCGCCGCATGCCGGCAGCAAATTGATCGGACGCACCGATCCCAGCCGTCGGATCACAATCGCTATCACGCTGCCGTCGCGTGATCCTGCAGGGGCGGACGAGTTTGTTCAGCGTGTCGGGAAACCGGGGGATAGTCTCTATCATCACTATTTGACCCCTGACCAATTTGCCGCACGGTTCGGGGCGGATAGCGCCGATTATGCGGCGCTTGTCGCCTGGGCGCGTACACAAGGCTTGGTGCCGGGCGAGACCTACACGGCACGGACCGTACTGCCGCTGAGCGGTAGCATCGCCACCATGGAAAAGGCACTCGGCGTCACGTTCCGGAACTACGTAAAAGCGAACGGCGAGGCCTTCTACGAGGCCGATCGGATTGCGACGCTGCCCGTCGAAATCGCCAGCAAGGTCAGCGGTATCATCGGCCTGACCAGCTATAGCCATTTCCGGCCGCTGCTGAAGACATTGCCCGCCGGCATGAGCCCGCGCCCGCAAAACGGGACCGGTCCGGGCGGCGCCTTGTCGGCCAGCGATCTGCGCACGGCCTATGACATCCCTGTGCAGTATTTTGCGCCGAAAACCCAGACACTCGCCGTGTTCGAGCAGGGTGGCTTCCAGGCTTCAGATGTCCTCACCTATATGAAGAAGATGGCGATCGCCACGGTACCGGTCACCGTGCGCAGCGTCGATGGCTATAGCGGCGCCATCGACGATCCTGACGTCGAGTTAGAGGCGGTGCTCGATATCGACATGCAATTGGCGGTCAATCCGGCAGCCAAGAAAATCATCGTCTATGAGGATGGCACCGATAGTTTCCAGGTGGCTTTGCTCGATGCCCTGTCCGCCATGGCAAAGGACAAATCGGCCAGCTCGATCAGCATTTCCTATGGCCAGGATGAGGCACTCCAGGGCAAGACCGCTATCACGGCGGAAAATACTGTGCTGACGCAATTGGCGGCACAAGGCCAGGCCGTGTTCGTCAGTTCGGGTGATAGCGGAGCCTATGGCGATACGCCGCCACGCCTGAATGTCTCCGATCCGGCATCGCAACCAAAAGTCACCGCGGTTGGCGGTACCACCTTATTCACCGGCCCGAGCGCTCGTTACGAAGCCGAAATAACCTGGAATGATCTCGGCCTCGGGTTTGGCTCGACCGGCGGCGGCATCAGTACGATTTGGAAGATCCCGACTTACCAAGTCTCGTTCGGCAGTCCAGTCGCCACCACAAATGGCGGCTCAGCCAAATACCGCAACGTGCCGGATGTCGCCGCAGTCGCCGACCCGCTGACCGGCGTCGCGATCTATTCCGGTATCAATGGCGGTTGGGTAACGGTGGGTGGCACGAGTGCCAGCGCGCCAATCTGGGCCAGTTTCTACAGCATCGTGAATGCAGCTTCCGAGGGGCTCGGCTTCGGATCACTGGGATTTGCGAACCCGACCCTCTATTCGCTGGGCTCCGGCCTGCAATATTTCTATCCGGATTTCAACGATATCGTCGATGGCAGCAATGGCGACCCCACCAAGTTCGGCGTTGGCGGGTTCAGCGCCGGCACGTTTTACGACAACACGACGGGTTGGGGATCTTTCAACGGCCGCGGCTTGTCACTCGATATCGCCCTATTTGCGGCGAATACCGGCACCAAGCTCCCACCCCTGCCGACCGGAGTCAAAGCGACCGCGATCACCTCAACCAGCGTTACGCTGCAATGGACACCAAAGAAGGGCGATACCGGCTTTCTTATCTATGCAGACAATTACCAGACCGAAGCCGGTGGGCCACCCGTCCTGGTGACCACCAATAGCGCGACCGTGACCGGGTTGACGCCATCGACCTATTATAAAATGTGGGTCGAGCCGATTTCATCGGGCGGCATCAACCGGAAGACCTCGTTCATCTACGTCACTACGGCGAAGTAATTATTGCTCGTCCAGCAGGAAGGCGCCTTGCAGCGCTTTCCTGCTCGGTTAGAGCAGATCGCTCTAGAACGAAGCACAAGCCGGCGTAAGCGATATTCCGACCGAAATGTGATGAAATTTCTGCTTATAATACTCGGCGAGTTCGTGCAGCTTGCGGATGGTATCCGGTGAGTCGGGGACCACAAGATTAATCACGGCACTGCGCTGACGGGTGACGATTCCGGTGTTGGGGTTCAGCCACTGGCCGTAACTGTCAAACACGGTAAAACCATCGGGAAAGCGGGGCGTGACCTCGTCTTTCAGAAATTGGCGCCATTCCCCGTCGGGAATTGGCGTAGCGCCGCCGTCCGGCTTCGGCGCATCTTCGCCATCCTTATCGCGACCGAAATAGAGGAACGCCGATAGCTGCGGCTTTCCGCCGGCGGAACCGCAATCGAGCCCGACAGGCGTTCCATGGGATGCCTGACACGCACCAAGCGTCGCCAGCACCGGAATTGAGGCAATGCGGCGCAATCTGTGAACCATAGACTCCGCTCGCATGGGCTCCTCTAGAGCTTGGACTGATACCGTTTATTCCGCGTTCACCTGGAACCAAGTAGTCGCAACCCAGCCATCACCGCGGGTGATTTCACACCCTGCCTCGACAACGTCAAGATAGAGCGAATTGCTGAAACCGCTACGTCCCTGAAGCGCGTTGAAAAACACTTTAAGATCGACATTGGCGCTGCCGCTCGTTGGCAGGCTTGACGGTACGGATTTCCGCTGCGGGAGGAAAGTATAAACATAATAACCGGCCGCCTTATTGTCGCCGGCCCACAAATCATAGGTCACTCCATTCTCGGTGACCGCCGCGGACTTGAGCAGGCTTCCGATCGGATAGGAATTATTGCCACCCCAGACCATCACTTCGAGTTGGGGAGTGGAGGGGTTGCTATCCCACCGGAAAAACATGTCATAGGCAAAATCACCTGCCATGTTCTTGCCACCGGACGCATAGGAAAAAGCGGCAGGCAGCGACTTGATCGCCGAAATCTGCCGCGGGAAGGTCTTATCGCCGGACGGGTTATACCCATAATGCCAACCCCGCACGCTCGCCGGATAGCCATAGAGATTGTAGTTTGAGAAATTGAAACCCACTGACCATTGCGGATTGGTGCCAGTGCCCGGTGACCAGGAAATGGCGGAATTGTTGAAATTATTGTCCCAGGCCCAATAGGGCGAATAGGTTTTTTCCTGCGCCGCCTGCGCCGCGAGCGGCAGTGCCAGCGCGATAATTCCCAAAAGTGCTTTCATCGAGGTCCCTTGGTCGAAGGTTCTATGGAAGGAAGGCCGACGCCACTCGCTCAGGGGAGCGACGGTTAAGAAGGATATGGGAAATTGCTTACCAAGGCGGTAATCGTGAGTCGAGCACTCCGTTTACTTTGAAGACGCAGTCCACCACCGAGGGCGGACTGCGCGTGCCTTCAATGTAATCGAGACACGGTCAAATGGTAGACGCGACCGTAAGCGACGTTGTCGCCCCTGCGGCTGGGATGTTAATAGTCGATAGCGGATGATTTGAATATCGCGTTGGCTGCCCGCCTTCCGCCCCGGAATTGATGGTATAGGACAGGTTAACCGTATCGGTCGGATAATAACCCGACCAGCTATAGGGTATTTTGACCAGACATTTTGCGGTACTGCCGTCCCGCGTTGCCGCCACCGACGATGTTTCCGCAATCACCCCATTGGCACCGCCATTTAGGTAGACATAGGCTGTAAGAGTGCAAGAAATTGGCGTGGTCGACGTGATATTCGTCGAGGCGACAGTGACGGTAAATGAGGCACTCAGGGTGCCATGCGTCGATGCCGTAGCAGACGAGGAAACAGCCGCGTGCGCCGGACGAAACTTGCCAGTGGCCGGGTCAAGAAACCCCAGAACATCTTCAGCCTTAGCATTCGCCACCGCAGCCAGGATGGATAGACCGAACATAGCGGCAAAAAAGATACGAGAGCGAGTCATAGATATTCCCCTTTACTAGAATTTTATTCAAATACCGAATGGTCTTCATTCGGCCTGAGCTCATTAATAGCCCATATGATCGTAGTCAGGTGGAAATAATAGGCGTCAACCCTCCCGAATGCCGGACAGATCCTTTCCACCATCCTAAACGTTTTTGGACCATATCCAGATTAGATTTCGCGTCAAGGCCCAGATACAAAGGGACGTTGGAGCCCCCGCAGGCTTTGAAAAACCCAAATGGGAGCGTCGCGTCATGGTGTCGGTACCGTCGAGCGAAATCGCCGACCTGTTTGCCCGCGCGATGATCGGGTTGGACGATGACGACGACGCGCAATGGCACTCGGAAAATCGAACTGGAAGAGGTGCAATCTACGACCTACAAGGCCTCGCAAACCGAGAGGTTCTTGATCTGGCCCTTACCGCTTGCAAAGCCGCCGATCCGATAAAGCGTCGGGTCGGGGCCGGTGTCCTGGGCGAGCTTGGTCATTCCATGGCGGTCTTTCAGGAAGAACGTTATGCCGGGCTTGCCAATCTATTGGCCGCTGAACGAACTGGTCCTGCCGATCCGGATGTACTAAGCGAAACCTGCGTCGCGCTCGGCCGTTTGCGCGATCCTCGCTCGGTCCCAGCCTTACTCGATCTCCGGGGGCATCCAGACTCGGATGTCCGGTTCGGCGTTGTGCTTGGCCTGTGCGGACATGAGACTGCCGAGGCTATCGAGGGCCTGATCGCGCTGTCATCGGATGCCGATGAGGACGTTCGCGACTGGGCGACATTCGGTATTGGGCAAAGGATGACCATGGACACGCCCGCCATCCGCAGAGCGTTACACGCGCGCTTGGACGATCCATGCCTTAACGCGCGCAACGAGGCCATAGAAGGTTTGGCGTTGCGGGGCGACGAGTCGGCGCTGCCGGCATTAATTTGCGCACTGCAGGATGGTGTGGCACTGCCACTGCTTAACGCCGCGATCGCGCTGGCGAGCCCTGAATTATGCAAGGCGCTGGAGATTGCCGAGCGCGACGGCCTTGTCATCGAAGCGCGCACCGGCCCTTATAATTTAACGAGCGTATGGCAAAAAGCGGTGCAGGCCTGCGGATGCGAGGGGGCACAATCGTTCGGACCGGCGGATGCGTGAAACAAGAATTTGGCCAGTCAAGACCGGCAATTTAGAGGGTCATATTATGGAATCCGAGCCGCCGAGCGAGATAGCCGACCTGTTTGCCCGCGCGACGATCAGGTTGGACGATGACGACGAGGAGCAATGGCGCTCGGAAAATCGGACTGGGAGAGGTGCGATTGGTCGTCTGCATTGCCTTGCGACCCGCGAAGTGCTTGACACAGCCCTCGCCGCCTGTGCCGCTGCCGACCCTCGGCAACGCCGCATCGGCGCCGGCGTCCTGGGCCAGCTTGGTCACTCAAAGATGGTCTTTCAGGAAGAACGCTATGCCGGGCTCGCCGGCCTTTTGGCGGCTGAACGAGCGGGTCCAGGCGACCCGGATGTCCTGAACGAAGTCTGCGTCGCGCTCGGCCATTTGGGTGATCCGCGCGCGATCCCGGCCTTGCTCGAATTGCAGGGGCATCCGGCTTCGGGAGTTCGGTTCGGCGTTGTGTTCGGCCTCTGTGGGCACGAGAACTCGGATGCTATCGAGGGTCTGATCGCGCTCTCATCCGATTCCGATGAGGATGTCCGTGACTGGGCGACGTTCGGCATTGCGCAGCAGATCACGACGGACACGCCCGCGATCCGCGCGGCATTGCACGCGCGCCTAGACGATCCCTTCTATGAAGCGCGCAATGAAGCGATTGAGGGTCTGGCGGCACGGGGCGATCTATCGGTGCTGCCGGTTTTGATCCGCGAACTGAAAACTGGGGTGGCGCTCCCGCTGCTTGACGCCGCGATCGCACTACGCAGACCTGAATTATGCGAGGCTCTGGCTGTTGCTGAGCGCGACGGCCTCGTCATCCAAGCGCTCTACGGTCCTTACGATCTCAGGAGTGTTTGGCGGAAGGCAATGCAGGCTTGCGGGTGCGAAGTTCAGGAATCGGCAGTATCAGAGAGCGCGTGAAGCAGTTCGTCACTATTCAAGAATGGCAGCTTGCCGCCATTAACGAAGGCATCTGGGATGCCGAGGCCGGCCGGATTGTCCCGCATGAGGATGTTGTTGCGTGGATTTTGTCATGGTGGAAACCTTACGAACTGCCCATGCCCAAATGCAGATAGTCTGAACCGAGCCAGACCATCACCTCTGCGTATTTTCCGACCCTGCCCCCCGACCACCCCTTCCCATAGATTATGCCCTTTAGGTCGCCAATCGCGATAGGGGGCGGTAATTTATAATGACCACCGAGAAACTGAATGGCTCACAAGCCGCGACGCTCGCCACGCTATCGGCAGCGCACCGCCGCACGTTCGACGCGCTGTTCCGGCATCCGTTGGCGCATAATCTCGAATGGAAGGATGTCGTCGCCCTGATCGCTAAGCTCGGTGAGGTGCAGGAGCCATCCGGCAACGAGTTTCTGTTTGAACTCGGTGGCCGTCGCCTTGTCATTCAGAAGCCGCACCATAAAGACCTGACCGCCGATGAACTGCTTGCGATTCGGCATTTCGTCACGAAAGCCGGACTGCAATCCCGGGAGACCGATGATCCCGCTCCGGCGGAACCCGAGCTGCTGATCGTCGTCGATCATCATGGCGCGAAGATCTTCCATATCGATGCAGCTGCCGAGACCACCGCGGATCCCGTCATCCGCCCTTATGATCCGCACCATTTCCTGCATCATCTTCAGCATAAGGATCAGTCGCAGGAGCGGGGTCAGCGGGCGCCGGAGGAACCGGCCTATTACGAAGAAATCGCTACTGCCGTTGCGGTCGGCGGGGCGATCACCGTGGTCGGTCATGGCACTGGCCACAGCAATGCCGCGCATCATCTGGTCGAGTATCTAAAAACCCATCACTCCGAGACCTATCGACGGATCGTCCAGGAGAAGGTCGCCGATCTCTCTGCGGTTACGGATGCTCAACTCGTCGAACTGGCGCGCCATTCGCCATGAAGGCGATGGTGCTGAACCAACTTCGGACTCCGCTCGAATGGACCGACTTGCCGGACCGCGAACCGGGGCCTGGGCAAGTTCGGGTGAAGGTGCTCGCCTGTGGCGTTTGTCGGACGGATTTGCATGTGGTGGATGGTGAATTGCCGGACCCACATGTGCCGATCATTCCAGGTCACCAGATTGTGGGGCGGATTGATGCCATCGGTCAGGGCGTCGAGGGTCTGACGATGGGAGAGCGGGTCGGTATCCCGTGGCTCGGCCAGACCGACGGGACCTGTCCCTATTGCCGCATGCACCGGGAAAATCTATGCGACCACCCGATCTTTACCGGCTTCTCGCGGGATGGCGGCTTTGCCACCGCGACGATCGCCGATGCACGCTTCGCCCTGCCGCTCGGCGAGGTGGGCAGCGACGTGTCGATCGCGCCGCTCCTCTGCGCCGGGCTGATCGGCTGGCGGTCGCTAGGCCTTGCAGGCGAGGGCAACCGGCTGGGACTCTATGGTTTCGGCGCCGCCGCGCATATCATCGCTCAGGTCGCGCGCTGGCAAGGCAGGTCGGTATTCGGCTTCACCCGGCCGGGAGACCTCGCGACGCAGGCATTCGCCCGCACCCTCGGCGCGATCTGGGCCGGTGGTTCCGATGAATTGCCGCCTGAGAAACTGGATGCAGCGATCATCTTCGCGCCGGTCGGCAGCCTGGTCCCGCTGGCATTAAAAGCGGTACGTAAGGGCGGCCGGGTGGTGTGCGCCGGCATTCATATGAGCGATATCCCGAGCTTTCCCTATGCGCTGCTTTGGGAAGAGCGTCAGCTCGTGTCTGTGGCTAATCTTACGCGGCAGGACGGAATCGATTTCCTGCGGCAGGTGCCTGAGATGGGGATCGTCATGCAAACCACTCAATATGCACTTCAGAACGCTAACCAGGCGTTGGCCGATCTCAGAGCCGGCCGCTTCGAGGGTGCGGCCGTTCTGATTCCGTAGCGACCTCGCTACGCCATCACCCGCTCCGGCGTGGCGTGGAGCTTCCGCGGCGCGGCATCGACGAAATCGATCACGACGCGCCCGGCGACCTTGTCATGCTCCAATCGGTCAAAGATGCTGTTGATCGCCGATAGCGGCTCGAGCTCGATATCGGCCTTGACCTTACCCTCGGCGGCGAATGCCAGGGTTTCGGCCATATCCTCGCGGTTGCCGACAAAGGATCCACGGATGGTGATGCAATTCGCCACGACATCGAACAGCGGTACCGGAAACTCACCGGGCGGGAGGCCGACCAGAACGCAGGTCCCGCGCTTGCGCGTCATCGCGATACCCTGCTTGAAGGCACTGAGCGAGGGTGCCGTGATCAGAACACCGTGCGCACCGCCGCTGGTGCCTTTGCGCACCGCCTCGACGGCGCCGGGATGGGTCACATTCACGACCAGATCAGCGCCCAGCTTCTTCGCCAGCGCGAGTTTGCCATCATCAATATCGACCGCGCAGACCTGGAGGCCCATAATCTTGGCATACTGAATCGCAAGATGCCCGAGACCACCCGCGCCAGAGATCACGATCCAGTCGCCGGCCTTGGTATCGGCAACCTTGATACCTTTATAGGTGGTGATGCCCGCGCAAATCAGCGGCGCGGCCAGTTTTGCATCAAGTCCTTTGGGTATATGCGCGACATAGTCTGGATCGGCCAACAAATACTCGGCGAAACCGCCATTCTGCGTATAGCCGCCGAACTTCGCCTCCGCGCAGACAGTCTCCCAGGCGGTCAGACAATATTCGCAATGCCCGCACGCCGAATAGAGCCAGGGTACCCCGACACACTCGCCTTCCTTGACGATCGTGACACCCGCACCGACCGCGCTGACCCGGCCGATCGCTTCATGACCCGGCACGAAGGGCGGTTTCGGCTTTAGCGGCCAGTCACCATTCGCGGCATGCAGGTCGGTGTGGCACACGCCACAGGCTTCGGTCTTCACCAGGATCTGGCCAGGGCCGGGCGTCGGGATATCCATCTCGCGCAGGACCAAAGGTGCGCCGAACTTTTCAACAATGGCAGCCATCATTTTACGGGCCATGAGTTCATTCCTTGTGACAGATCGAGTTAGGCGGCGGCTTTCGCACCAAGGCCACGGACGGCGTCGATCATCTGCCCGAGGACAGCGCCGGCATCGCCATAGACCATGTTGCAATTATCTGCGTAGAACAGGGGGTTAACGATGCCGGCATAGCCCTTGCCCTGGCCGCGCTTGATCACATAGACCTGCCTCGCCTTGTCGGCATTAAGGATCGGCATGCCATAGATCGGCGAGGTTTTTTCGGTGCGCGCCTCGGGATTGACGACGTCATTGGCCCCGATCACCAGCGCAACATCGGTGTCCTTGAAATCGCCATTGATATCGTCGAGCTGGAAGATCTGGTCATAGGGCACGCCCGCTTCCGCCAGCAGCACATCCATCTGACCCGGCATGCGACCGGCGACGGGATGGATCGCGAACTTGACCGACACACCCGCTGCCGTGAGCATCTTCACGAATTCATAGAGCTTCTGCTGCGCCTGCGCGGCGGCGAGTCCATAGCCCGGCACGATGATAACGGAAGCGGCGTAGCGCATGGCAATTGCCGCGTCGGCCGCCTGAGTCGGTTTCTCACTGCCCTTGATCGCGCCCTGCTTCTGCGCGACCACCGTGCCGAAGTTGGTGAACAGAATATTGGCGACCGACCGGTTCATCGCCTTCGCCATCAGCAGCGTCAGCAGCAGACCCGCGGCACCGACCACCATACCAGCGATCATCAGCGCCGGGTTCTGCAGCACGAAGCCTTCAAACCCGACCGCGAGCCCCGTCGCGGCATTATAGATCGAGATCACCACCGGCATATCGGCACCGCCGATCGGCAGCGTCATTAGCACGCCAACGACCAGCGCACAGGCAAAGAACACGACAATCAATTGCTCGAAGGTGATCAGCGGCGTCGAGCCGCTTGCAACGACAAACACCATGTAGCCACCGACTGCCAGCGTCGCCAGAAACGCCACGCCGTTGAATATTTGCTGACCGGGGAAGCGGATGGGCTGCTTCATGATCTCGTCAAGCTTGGCCCACGCAATGACCGAACCGGACATCGAGATTGAGCCGATGATCGCACCCAACAGCGTGACCGTCAGTGCGGTCACGCCATTGACCTTGCCGCCGAACAGCTCGACCGCAGCAATGCCCGCGGCTGCGCCGCCGCCCATGCCGTTATAGATCGCCACCATTTGCGGCATCGCCGTCATGGCGACGGTCTTGCCGGCCCACCAGGCGACGCCGCCGCCGATGATAAGGGCCACTGCGGCCAACGCGATATTGATCAACAGGAACGGCTTCGCCGCAGCCTCGACATCAAAGCCATAGAGGAAGCTCGCCAGCACCGCGGCCAGCATGCCGATCCCGGCGACGAATATCCCTGACGGTGCCGTCACCGGCGACGACATGCGCTTCAGCCCGAACATCAACAGGAATGCCGCGACGAGATCGACCCCGCCGATCACGAGATGCGTGAATGAAATGATCATAGTGAGCTCCTCAGCTCTTCGCTGGTTTGAGATCGGCGCTCGGCTTGAACATGGCGAGCATACGGCCGGTCACCGCATAGCCGCCGGCGACATTGCCAGCACCCAGCAGCACCGCGCAGAACCCGATGACCTGCTCGATCGTGGTGCTGGCATTCAGCAGCGCGAACAACCCGCCAACCACAACGATGCCATGGACAAAATTGGACCCGGACATCAGCGGCGTGTGCAGAATCGCGGGCACGCGGCCGATGATCACCCAGCCGGTGAAGCCGGCCAGCATGAAGATATAGAGCGCGACAAAGCCGCTGAGCGTGATGGTGAAGTTCATCATTTTGATCCGATTCCGGTCAGGCGGCCTTGGCTTTCGGCCCAGTAGGGAAGGCGTCCATCGCAATGGCATCGCGCCGGTGTTTGCCGGCGTGGGTCAGGACGGTCTTGGCGAGAATCTCATCGCTCCAATCCAGAACGATGACGTTCTCCTTCAGCATCAGGCCGAGGAGATTGTACAAATTCTTGGCATAGAGCTCGCTCGCATCCTCGCCGAGGAGCGATGGCACATTGAGCGGCGCCACGATCGTCACCAGACCGATCTCGGCCGTCTCACCCGGCTTGGTATCGTCGCAATTGCCGCCGCCTTCGGCCGACAGATCAACGATGACGGCACCGGCCTTCATGCCGGCGACCTGGGCGTGGCTGATCAGTTTCGGTGATGGCCGGCCAGGAATCGCCGCGGTGGTGATAATGAGGTCGGCATGCTGAATATGGTCGGTCAGCACGGCAGCGACCTTGGTCTTTTCCTCGGCGGTCAATTCGCGCGCATAACCGCCGTCGCCCGTCGCATCGACACCGGTATCGACGAATGTGGCACCCAGCGATTTGATCTGGTCCTTGGTGTCCGGCCGCACATCATAGCCTTCGACCACCGCACCCAGCCGATGCGCGGTCGCCACCGCCTCCAACCCCGCGACGCCAAGGCCGATGACCAGTACCTTTGCCGGTCCGATCGCCCCCGCCGCACTGGTGATTTTCGGCAGGATGCGGGCGAGATGCGTGGCACCCAGCTGCACCGCGTAATATCCCGCCAGTGCAGACTGGCTCGACAGCGCATCCATCGCCTGCGCCCGCGAAATCCGCGGCACCATCTCCATCGCAAAGCAGGTGATCTTGCGCTCGAGCAGACGCTGGACCAGCGTCGGCTGGTTATGTTCATAGATGAAACAGATGAGGATGGCGCCTTCCCGCATCTGGTCGATCACCTCGAGCGCCGGCGGCTGCACCGCGAGCACGACATCCGCCTCCGCCAGCAAGCCGGCCCGGTCTTCGATGATCGCCACATCTTTATAGGCAGCATCGGCGATCTTGACCGCGGCACCGGCGCCCGCCTGCATATGCAGCTTGGCACCCAGCTTGATCAGGCGAACCGCAACCGACGGCACGAGGGCGACACGCCTTTCATGGGGCTGCGTCTCCTTTAGAACAGCGACGTTGACGTACATGGTGTGTCCTTCTTCAGCCTTTCCCTCCCCTTTATGGGGAGGGCGGCGCGGAGCGACGGGTGGGGTCGTTCGTACCGGCCGCCTTTGCATCAGAATCTGTTCTGCGCTTCAGAACCTACGGCAACACACCCCCACCCGTCGCTCCGCGCCACCCTCCCCACAAGGGGGAGGGAGACGGAATTGCTGGGTGGTCTTAGGTGTGGCTGCCGTAGCCGACCTGTCAGAGCGGCGCTTCGGCGACCACGTAGCGAACCAGCTTCTTGTTCACGAATTCCTGGATGCCCATGTCGCCCAGTTCGCGGCCATAGCCGGTATCTTTGATTCCGCCGAACGGCAGATCGGCGTCCGACCACGAGATGTTGTTGATGAACATCATCCCGGTATCGACGCGGCTCGCGACGCGCTTGCCGCGGGCCAGATCCTTGGTGAACACCGAACCGCCGAGCCCGAAATCGGAGTCATTGGCGAGTGCGACCGCCGCATCCTCGTCCTTGACCCGGAAGAACATCGCCACCGGACCGAAGAACTCGTCACGGAATGCCGGGTTGTTGGGCTCGACATTCGTGAGGATGGTCGGTTCCATATACGCACCCGGACGATCGATCCGGCTGCCGCCCATTTCGATCTTCGCGCCATGCTTGACGGCGGTTTTGACCTGAGCCAATAGCTGGACCAATGCGGATTCGGTGGAGAGAGGCCCCAGCGTCGTCGTCTCGGACATCGGGTCGCCGGCCTTCAGCGCGCCGAGCGCCTTCTTGAATTCCGCCAGGAACTTGTCGGCAACCGACTCGACCACGATGAACCGCTTCGCGGCGCAACAGGTCTGCCCGCAATTATACATCCGGCCCCAGACCGCCCACTTGATGGTGTGGGCAATATCGGCATCTTCCAGCACGATGAACGCGTCGCTGCCGCCCAGCTCCATCGATGACGGCTTCAGATTCTTGCCTGCCCCGGCGGCGATGATCCGGCCGGCCGCGGTGCTGCCGGTGAGCGCCACGCCCTTGACCCGGCGGTCATCGATGATCTTGTTCGACTGCGTGTGCGAGATCAGCAGGTTGGTATAGAGGCCGGCAGGCGCACCCGCATCCAGCAGGAGCTTCTCGAAGGCAATCGCGCATTGCGGCACACAGCCGGCATGCTTCACGACGACCGTGTTGCCCGCCATGAGATGTGGGCCTGCGACCCGCGCCAATTGGTAGTAGGGGAAATTCCACGGCTCGACACAGAAGACGATGCCGATCGGGCTGCTCTCCATATGCCCTTCACCATGAGTCGGGTTCAGCTTCACATCGGCCAGAAAGCGCTCAGCGTTCTTGGCGTAATAGGTCAGGATCTCAGAACTGAACTCGACCTCGCCTTTGGCCTCGCTGATGCGCTTGCCCATTTCCAGCGTCATGATCTTGGCGAAATGATCCGCCTGATCGTGCAAGAGCTTGGCCGCTTTATTGACGATTTTCGCCCGCTCAGCGTAGCTCTTATGCTTCCAAGTAGCAAAACACTCATTCGCGAGCGCGAGCTTTTGTTCAAGCTCCTTGTCGGTGATTTCTTCGAATGACTTGACGAGTTTATTGTCGAACGGATTGACACTTGCATAGGTCATGGTGGTCGTCCTGATCCGAAATCATCCAGTGGGGTTCCAGTGGATGTCGTGACGGTGGGTGTTAAGCCTCGATGATGACCTTGAGCGCGCCGGTCTCGGCCGCCTGGCCGAAAACCTGATAGGCGTGCAGGATCCCGTCGAGCTTGAAGCGATGGGTGATGAGACGCCTGGCGTCGATCTTCTGGGCGCGGACACTGTTCAGCAGCATCGGCGTGCTGACCGTGTCGACCAGCCGTGTGGTGATCGTGATGTTGCGGTCCCACAGACTCTCCAGATGGAGATCAACCTTGACGCCGTGGACGCCGATATTGGCGATGATGCCGCCGGGTGCGATGATCTGCTCGCAGAGTTCAAAGGTCTGCGGAATGCCGACGGCCTCGATCGCACAGTCGACACCGCGGCCGCCGGTCAGTTTCTTGATGGCATCGACGACCTGTCCGTCTTTGCTGTTGAGCGCTGCCGTGGCGCCGAAGCGCTTGGCGATCTCCAGGCGCTTATCGTCGAGATCCACCATGATGATCTCGGCCGGCGAGAAAAACTGTGCGGTCAGCAGCGCAGCTAGGCCGATCGGGCCAGAGCCCACAATCGCAACGCTGCTCCCTGGCTGAACCTTGCCGTTCAGCACGCCGCATTCGAAACCAGTCGGCAGGATATCGCTCAGCATGACGAGCGCCTCTTCGTCGGCATCGTCCGGGATCGGGTAGAGGCTGGTGTCGGCATGCGGGATCCGCACGAACTCCGCCTGTGTCCCGTCGATCTTATTGCCGAGGATCCATCCGCCGGTCACACAGTGCGAGAACATCAGCCGCCGGCAATAATCGCACTTGCCGCAGGCGGTGATGCAGGAGATCAGCACACGGTCGCCGGGCTTGAACATGGTCACGGCATCGCCGATCGTCTCGACAACCCCCACGCCTTCATGACCGAGGATCCGGCCCGGTTCGCAGGCCGGAACATCACCCTTTAAGATATGAAGATCGGTGCCGCAGATCGTCGTCTTGACGATTTTAACGATCACATCGCTCGGCTGAGCGATGCCCGGTTTGGCATGCTCTTCGAACGCATGCTTGCCGGGGCCGTGATACACGTGGGCTTTCATCGCCTGATATCCTTGGACTATTTCGTGACGAGGGGCGGTTGGTATCGCCGATGACTGGAAGATGGCCCCCGACCGGTTTCAGCAGCAGCCTCGGAAACTACCCAATCGAGCAGCCCGCGGCGCCCTGATCCCGAGATGACGCGAGGTGAGTAGATTCCGATGCTGCCGCGGCATCGTGAATCTCACCACGGTGGGCGCAGCCGACGGCCAAACCTGGCTCGCGCGTGCCCATTATTGAATCGAGAGCACCATGAGAAAGATAATCTGGCTGGCCACCGCGTCGCTTGTTCTGGTCAGCGCGACAGCGCATGCTGTCCCACCGGATACGTCATCCATGCCACAGCTCGTGCTGCCGCAAGCCACGCCCGACGAAGAAATCATTCCGGGACCTGTGTTCACCTACAGCGTGACCGCGGCAAGCAACTATATCTTCCGCGGCGTCAGCCAGACCGAAAACGGTGCGGCCGTCTTTGGCGCGGCCCGTGTGTCCTATGACCAGTTCTATGTCGGCACTGGCATAGAGAATGTCGATTTTCACAACAGCACCGATGCTGAGTATGATCTATCCGCCGGCTGGACCCCGAAGCTTGAGGGGTTCAGGTTCGATCTCGGACTTATCCGCTATGGCTATATCAATGCGCCAAGCCACATCGATACGATCGAATACAAAGGCGTAATCCTGCATGATTTCGGGCCAGTCACCTTTGGTGCCGGGATTAATTATACGCCGAATTACTTCGGCAGTGGCCACGACGGCATTTATGGCGAGGGACGCGGCACCTACCACATCACCGAAAGCCTGTCCGCAAGCGCCGCGCTCGGCCGCCAATTCGTCGATGGAGGAATCGGCCACACGACCTGGAATGCCGGGCTGAATTACGCCATCACCAAGAATTTCTCAGTCGATGCGCGCTATTACGACACGAACGAACATAGCCTCGGCAGCACGTACGATAGTCATTACGTGGCGGCGATCAAAGCCGCGTTTTAGCCGCAAGATGAAGCAACAGTCCCCTCTCTGCCCTGAAGGGCTAGGGCGAGGTGGGCCGAGCCATTAGGGCTTCACCTCGACTATTGATCCTTGGCTTGTTTTTGCCGTGGACGTTGCGGCTTCGTAAATTACGCCGTTCTGACCGACGAGAATTCCATCGATATCCCAGGCATCATGTGGCGCAAAAGTATACAGTGTTTGCGAAGTCCACGTAGAATCAGTCGGTGAACGAGTTAACTTAACCACCGTTGATCCTACGCCTCCACGAGACCCTACGTACAAAGAGCCGGAACTATATGTCACGCTAGAATTCCCTAATGGCAATGGTGTGACGATTGACTTGGTCCATTTATCCGACGCCGATGGCCGGCTCAGCATATATAATGCTGGAGCTGTATCATCAGAATCGCCCTGCTGTGTAGGATATGATCTCGCCGACGCCTTACTGACCACGCCACCACAACTGTCGCCACATCCGTCGTATTGCACATAGCTGGTGGTGCCGTAAATATTGCCAACTGGATCGACCACTGCACCTGATGCCGGTGCTCCATCATTAAAATTAAATGTGTACAGAGTTGACAGGCTCCACTCGGAGTTATTTTTGCCCGGAGGCGCTATTTTTATAACGGCCCCTGTTCCGCCTGTAATATCACAACCATTATAGTAATCGCCGCCATCACTTGTCACGGTATAGAAGGCTCCACTCGAATCTTTAACCAATCCCAAAGGAGCACATATGTCTGGACTCAAGGCACCGGAGTAGCCACTGGAGGGGAAAGATGCAACCACCGCTGATGTCCATGAACCCGACGATGTAGGGGTGAGCTTGAGCACGTCCCACGATACATTCTGGTTACCTATGCTGTATCCCAAGACATAGAGTGAGCCGCTCCCGTCCGCGACCAAATTCCCGGTGGGACTGTCCCAGCGGAAACTTTGAAGGACAGTCTGATTCCAAACCGTGTGCCCCGCTTTGGGCGGGGTCAGTTTGAAAAATGTCCCAGCAATATTGATAGCACCGCCGTAGCTCGAGGTGCCATAGACGGCACCGGTTTTGTCTAAGTAGACGCCATCGTTCGGATTCAATGGGCCCTTGGGATTAGAAAATTGAGCGAGCAGCGTGATGCTCCAGTCTGGCGCATTCAGCTTTACGACGGTTCCACAGCCATATTTAGCATCTTCGCTGGTACATGCCGTGATGTTACCGCCGAAGGAGGACGTGGCGTAGAGGTTGCCAGAACTATCCTGAGTGAGCGTCGGATTAGGATAATCCCCATCAGGACCGCGGAAAAAATGAACCACTGACCCGGTTGGCGCCGCATGGGCGCGCGCGAAAGGCACAAAGACGGAGACTGAGACCAGAACGAAACAGGATAAAGCGACAAGCTGTCTAATCACAATCGGTCTCCAACCGTCGTAGGGTCAACAATGCGCCGATTATGTCACATCCGGGCAAGCCGTCAAAATTTGCAATAGAACTATTTTGTATCAGACACGCATTCTGGTCGGAACGGCGCGGGATTGACTAGATGCCGCGCAATGCCCGGAGCACGTCCGGGCATGCAGTTGGCCTGGTGGGGATCAGACGGGAACGACGGGCGATTTCGTCGAGCGAAACAGCTTGGCGGTCTTCTCATCGATGTTCATATGGGCCTGAATCAGGGATTGCTTGAATCAACGATGCGAACAGTGCCGTTCTTGCCCTTAATCGGCGCCTGGGCGAGGAGCTTGAAAGAATCAGGGGTCAGGTGCGCCGGGAGACCGGCAAGGAATAGGTGAAGAATAAGGGGTCAGACTCATTTTCTCAAAACCACAAAGCGTCCTTGCGTAGATTCCGATCCTGAGCCACGCGGCGGCGCGCGCCCATTTCCCGATCGATGGTTTCGACGCCGGAGAGCGTCCATTCAGGAGAGCGCACCATGATCTCATTATCGATACGGGTATTAGGGCTGAGCACTGCATTAATGCTGGCCAGCCTGCCGCGAGACGGTCACGCGGAGAGCCCTGCGACGCCCAAGGCGAATGCCGGCCTCGCCAAGACTGCCGATCAGGAGTTCGGCCGTCTGTCCGCCGATGGCGTCAGCGCGTTTAACGATATCCATCTGGCACGGCGGGCGATTTTCGACGGCAATCCGAACGAAGCCGCGAAATTTGTGATCGATGCGCAGGAATCGCTTGCCAAGGCGAAGACCAGCGATGCCGTGTTCATGAAAGCGGAGGCCGCGATCCGTGCCCCCGGTGATGCGATGCCGCCGCCGACGAGCGCCGCCGCCAAGACCGGCCAAACAGCCTGGATTCCGGTCGATGGCGAGTTGGAACTGGGCGAAAGCTTTGTCCCGACACCCGAAAAATCGGCAGCAATGGTCACAGCCCGTAAGAGCCTTGATAAGGGCGATACCGCGAAATCACTGCAAACAATCAAGCTGGCTCAGATCGACGTCAATTACACGATGGCGATCGCTCCGCTGGACGCCACGATCGCCAGTGTCGCACAGGCCAATACGCTGATGGGCACGCATGATTATTACGGTGCCAGTCAGGCGCTGCGACAAGCCGAAACCGCCATTCGCTTCGACGAGGTGGACGATGTTGCCAACGTCAATAATCAGATGGCTTCAAAGGCTAAGTAGGCACTCTCGTAAATCTATACCGCTTGAAGAGTGAGAGCCCGATACATCGATAATCCCACGGAGGCATTATCGGATCTGGTGCTCGGAAAGAGACCCAAATGAACAAGTATACATACCGTTCAGGCTTGATGAGCCTAACGCTCGCCGGCCTGTTAGCAGGGTGCGTCGCTGCGGGACCGCCCTATCCCGTCGCCGACGCCCAGGAGACGGCGCCGGACGGCTATTACGCCGGCGGCACTGGCTACTCGCTCTATGGCGGGTATTATGAGGATCCCTACGCCGACGGCTGGTACGGCAGTTACGGCTTCGGCTATGGCGGCTGGGGCGGCGGCGGTTACCGTGGCGGTGGGTATGGCCATGGTGGTGGGTATGGTCATGGCGGAGTCACAGCACGATCCCATGGCGGGGGTGGCCATGGCGGCGGCGGTCGCGGTGGCGGTCATGGCGGCGGCGGCCATGGCGGGGGTGGTGGTGGCGGGGGTGGTGGTGGCGGACATCATTGATCCGATCGGGCTCAGGCCCGATTGAGTCGATCCGCCAGCGCACGCCAGTCGAACGGAGCCGTTCGATCGGAAGCGATCTGCTTCTCCGCCATCTGATCGACCAGCCAATCCTGACGGAGTGCCGTTGCCGCCGCGAGCAACGGCACGGCTCCGGCACCCTCCAGTGTGGCGGCGACCTCGCGCATTTCGGCAGCGCGGCGGCGGCCATGTTCGGCCACTCGACTAATCAGATAATCCGGCTGGCCACCGTCCCAACCCATTGATGGAAATGTGGTGGCCAGCGATTGCAGCACCAGCGCCTCGGCGCCGAACTGGCGCGCAGCGAACAGGCACTCGACCGTGAGCGCTTCGATCCCTTTGATCATCACCGACCGACACATCTTGATCGCCGAGGCGACACCGATCGTCAGACTGACCGGTTCGGCATGGAGCCCGAGATCGCGGAGCTTAGGCGCCAAGCTGTCGGCATAGGCGCCGCCCAGCAGCATCTGTACCTTGAGCCGTGACGGCGGCACCGGCCCCATCACCGCCGCCTCGACATAATTCCCACCCGCCGCTTCGATCACGCGGCAATTGGCACGCTTGCTGTCAGGCGAACAGGAATTAATGTCGAGATAGACCTGCCCCCGTGCCATGACCGATGCGGCAGCACTGGCCGCCTCAAATGATCGATCGGCGGTGACCGCTGAGAGAATGAGATCGGCGCCATCGAGCGCGGCCGCCAGCGTTGGTGCCGCCCGCACACCTGCCGCACGCGCGCGGTCGAGCAGGGCATCGCGCTTCAGCGGATCCTCCACCAGAATATCATAGGCGGCGACCGAGACGAGTCCGGTCGCCACCAGATCATGGCCAAGGATCGCACCAGCCTCGCCGAAACCGATAAGCGCGAGTTGCTTGATCCTTGCCATCCTCTCAGCGCCTACATATGGCCCATATGCCCCATATCCATTCCAGCCATCGGCGGCGCGGCACCCAGCGCCTGCACCGTTACAGTAGTGGTCACAGCGCCGGCATGGGTGAAATTCAAGGTCACCGGGAAATGATCGCCGGCTTTCAGCGGCTGCTTCAAGCCCTCCAGCATCACATGATAGCCGTTCGGCGCGAACTTGACCGGCGCGTGTGAATCGACCGGTACGGCGTCGACCGGGCGCATCTGCATCATACCGTTGACCATTTGACTTTGATGCGCCGTCGCACTGGCCGCGGCCGGCGTGCTGACCGAGACAAGGCTATCCGGCGCACCGGTATCAGTAATCGTGAAGTAGATTGCAGCGGTCGTAGCCGAGGGTGGGGTCGCCCGCGACCAGGCATCGGTCACGGTAATGCCGGCTGGAGCCGGATCGGCTGCAAGCGTGGTCGAGGACCAACCGACAGCCAGGACAAGGGACAATGCAAGCGCGCGGAACTCCATGATGATTTCCTTTCGGGTCACGATAGATGGTGCGAAATGGCTTGGGCGAGTTCGGGTCCGGTCGCATCGGCGCGCAGCAAAGCCACGAATTTGCCGTCCGGCCCCATAAGGTACAGCACGGAGCTATGGTCGATCGCGTAATCATCCGGACCGGGACCGGTCTTCGTGATGATCGCCTGGACTTTGTATTCCTTCTCGACCGCGGTGATATCGGCGGCATCACCGGACAGACCGATGATCTGTGGCGAGAACGCCGCCGTGTAGCGGGCCATCACCGTCGGAGTATCGCGTTTCGGATCAACCGTGATGAAAAGCGGCTGCAGTTCGTGCGCTTTGGCGCCAAGCGCGCTGAGCGCTACCGCAACAGATTGCAGCGTGGTCGGGCAAGCATCCGGGCACAGCGTATAGCCGAAATAAATCAGCAGATATTTGCCATGGAAATCCTGGTCCGTAACGACCTTGCCATCGCCCTCTTCTAGCCGGAACGGACCGCCGATCGATCCCGTGACCGGTGCTGCCCGAGGGGCGCTCGCGAGCCAAAGTGCCGCGCCGGAGGCAACAAAAAACAGGGCGACGGCAGCAAAAAGCAGGGCAATGACCGTGCGGTGGCGACCGGATTGGTCGGCCTTACGAGTGGTGATGGTGGGCATTGGCTCCTCCCGGATTGTCGATCGGATGGCGACAGATCTGCTCAATATCGGCCAGCAGAGATGAACCGTCCCCGACACCGCGGAGATCCCGCAGCCAGCCATTCGGATCAAGCAGGAAAATTTTTTCGGCCAGTACCGCAGGCGCTATGCCGGAGACGATGCCGTAGGCCGTTCGTATGGTAGGATCATCCGCGACACATATCGTGCCTGACGGTGCTAAGGACTGACCCTCGGCAGCGATGACGATGGTCGCAAGTTCCACGCCTTCCTGCGGCTGCGCCGGCTTTGGTACCGCGTCTCCGGCCCCTAGGAACCGGATCTGGACCACTTTGCCCTTAAGGTCGCGGACCGAAACACTGCGCCCTTCGGCGCAGCGCGCGGTGAAATCCGGCGCCAGTATCGGCGGCGACCAACCCGCCGTCGATTGATGGACCAGCCCTTCATTATGCGCCTTGATGTAATCGATCATGGCCCAACGCTGATCCTCGCTGAGACGGTCGGCAAAGCCGGGCATCGCCATACCTCCCTCCGGCGCCTCGATGCCATGGCTCAGCCACCAGAAGAGCTCGCCATCCGTATGGCCGAAGAGATGCTCGGCCGTAAGATCAGCCGGCGGTTCCGGAAGCGAGGCCGCCAATGGCCCATCGCCCCGCCCCTCCGCTCCATGGCAGGAGGCGCAATCCGCTGGAAACAGCGCCGAGGCCGACGCGATGCCGGTAGCGGCAAACTGAGTGGGCGAGTGATAAAAGCTTGTCGGATAGGCTTCAACGAACAGCAAATCGAGATGGGGCGCGGCGAACCATGCGACGACGACAGCACCGATAACTGCCGGCCACCGCACCCGGCGAAACACGACGCCCAGTGCTAGCAGCAAGACCGCGCCGCCCAGCGCCAGCACGGCCAGCACTGCCTCCTGCCGGAAATCCGGATCTTCCTCGATCGTGACCAGACTGGGCTGGAGCCGAAACGGCCACGTTGGCTGGGTATGGAGCCCGGGCGGCAGGCTCGACAAAAAGCCGGCCGCACAGATGACCAGGAGGCCAAGCCCGGTTTCAAGGGCGATGCTGCGCAGCAAGCCGCGTTTGGCTGCGGGCCCCACCGTCAGGTTCGGTACATAATAAAACCGATTGAGTGCAGCGCAGCCGAGCAGCACGGCCAACAGCCCGAGCTTCGCCAGCGCGAGCCAGCCATAGGCGGTCCCGATCAGCGCCGGCAAGCTACCGACCAGAACCCAACCCTGATAGAGCGCGGTCCCCGCCAGAATGATCACCGCCACCGTGGCCATCCGGGAGAAAATTTTGGCAGCAGCTTCCGCCTCCGCAGCCGGGACAGCTCGAACCAACAGGAACAGCGGCACGAGCCCCCCGAGCCACGCTCCAGCGCTCAATAAATGGAACGCATCCGAGAGAACCAGCGGACTGATCCCGCCTTCCATGGCGAGCGCGTGACTATGCGCAGCCTGAAGCAGCGCCGCAGCCACGCTGAACCCTGCAGCGACCGGCCAGCGCCCGGTACCCGATATCAGCAGCAGAGCGAGACATGCCAGGAGTTGCGCCAGACAGACCCGGCCAAATTCGGTATCGAATGCGACCGGCTCCAACTGTGACAAAGCCGCGCCCCAACTCTGCGCATCACTCAAAGCGGCAGTCTCGATCGTGAGCCAGCTCACAAGCCCGATCGCCTGCAGCACAAGGCTGGCCCGAACCAGACGGATGAGCGAGCGATCAATCGCGGCGGATCGTACCACCCAGGCCCGAAACAGGATCGCGCCATAGGCGGAGAGCAGCGCTGCGACCGTCACGCTGCGCGCCAGCACCAGCCAGATCCCGCCTTCGGCCAGATCAAAGAGTGGCAGGCTTCCGTTCACCAGCGACACTCTCTCGCTCCCCATAAAGGGGACGCAATGAGGGTTTTTCTCAACGCCAACGGCCGGACCTCCTATCGCTCTAGGGTGCCACGGTGAAGACGAACCTGCCGTTGGTCTTATGGGTATCGACCGCGGTCGCCTGCCAGGTGACCGTATAGGTCCCTGGCATCAGCTTCTTAAGCCCGACCGCGAAGATCTTCGCATCCTTGTCCACCAGATGCGCATCGGCGAGATCGACCGTCTCGCCCTTTGCATCCTTAACGGAGACCGTCGAAAAGCGCGGCTCCAGCGCTTCGGTGAAGGTCAGCGTGAGTGCCTTGGGCGCTTCATTGACGGTAGCGCCTGAGGTCGGATCGGACGTGACCAGATGGGCATGCGCCTCAGCCCGACCGATACCGGCCAGACAGAGGAACAGGAGCGCCGCGAGACTTCGTTTCATCATGACACCGCGTGCTCCGCTGAAATCCCTAGAAATCATAGGATAATTGAACCTTGTAGAGCGCCGATGCGATCAATTGTCCAGATGTGCCCTCGATCGCGAGATTTTCGGCGGCCGTGGTGAATTGATAGATCGGCAGTTCGACATCGGCGTAAGCCCTGACTTTACCGATCCTGAGTTCGATACCGGGTGCGGCGAGCACCCGCCGATAGCCGGAATTCGGCGCATCGGCATTGGCGCCGGTGTCTCGGTCGCGATAGCTGCCGATGAGCTGGAACCCAGGCGCGATCTTATCGAACGGGCCGGCCTCACCGAAATCGTAAGACACGCCGACCGCGCCATCGAGCTCATTGCCCGGCCGATACTGGTCCTGGGTCAGCACTGCGAACTGATAGCGGGCCTGGACGAAATAGCCGAGCGGCAGAGAGTCGGTGAAGGTGCCGACATGATAAGCGCCGATCATGAGGTCGGTACTGCCGGTGCCCGGCAGACTGTCGCGATCGAATTCAAGCCCGCCGAGCGGGCCTTTGGGGCCAGTGAAATTGCCGGTCGGCAACTTTACACCGAAAGTAATCCCGGTCGAGAGATCCTCGGCAATGCCTGTATAGATGCCACTGATCTGAAGGTCGCCGAGATCGGTGATATGGCCGGTATAAACGCTGCCGGCCGGTCCCGCGACGGTACCGTCATCGGTGGTCGTGAGCTGACGGTCGAAGATCGGCAGTTCGGTCATCACCGTCCAGTCGCTATTGATCTGGTACTGGCCACCGAATGTATAGAATTCGGTATTGATTTCCTTGTCGCCATTGTCGGACGCCGGCGCCTTGCTGCCGCCCTCCCAATTCTGGTTCTGGTTCATGTAGCTGTAGCGCAGCCACACCATGAGGCCTGTGTCGGACTCGCCGGGGAACATGGTGCTGGCCCCGACATCGAACACGCTGCACCCGCAGGCACAGGCCCAAGCGGTGTTGGGGGTCAGCGTCAGCGTGGCAGCAAATAAAATCGTGGGCACGATGGGCCATGCACAGGGCATCGCCGCACGAAGCGGTTTCATCATGATAGAACAGTCCTTCGGTTACCTGATGGATTGCCCGGCCACGAAAATCCGGCCGAGGCGGAAAAGATCATCAGACCGAAGGAGGCGGTGCTCTCGCGCGATGGGCAGTGACGATCGAACAGGGGGCCCTGACAGGGACCGTAGCGCGTTCGGAGCGCCGGCCCGGATCATGCGGCAGCAGGATCGGGGGTGCCGCAGGAACAACCAAATGCCCTGCCAGTTGGATCGCCTGACAGACCGGGCATTCGAGATGACCCGGTGCCTTGGCGGGCTTCGAGTCCGGCGCGGCATCCTGATCAGCCATCTGGCACAGGACCGGCGCATCGAGCGGCGAAAGTTCCGCCGCCATGCCGGGCATCGGCAGCAGGGCCACCAGCGTCTGAGCGAACAGCGCGAGCAAAGCCAGCAGCGCGCCAAAGCGCAGCTTATGGCCGTCCCTCTCTCTGCCTGCCGATCGCCGACCGCGTGAACTCATCCGACACCGATGCGGGAGGGTTGTGCATCCCGTACCTGTCCCATATCACCGGCTCGCCCGAACGCCAAGCGTCGAAGCGATCCGGGGCGCTTACCAAAGATCCGGCTTCGCCACCATCAGCCAGAACACAAAGACGAGCCCAATAAAGGCCGGCCAGCCGAGCCAGAACCAAACGCGCATCAGACGAAAATAGGCGGGCGGCAGATTTTCGCCGGTCTCGATACAAGCGGCAGCAATGTTTGCCACCCGAAGCTGTAGCACGACAACAACCAGCCACGCGATGCCGGCGATCGCATAGATCGCGTAGGTAACGAGCAGCCAATGACTGCCCGGATCTATCCCGCCAAGCTTCAATAGAATCAGCCCCGTCGCCGGTTGCAGCACACCGGACGGCGCCGTGAACAGGAAATCGGCGAGCACAACATTGCGCGCAGTCATGGCAATCGCCCGAACATCGCCACGGCAATGTGTCATCCACATGTGGAACGCCGTGCCGATTCCGGTACCGAATAGGACCGTGGAGCTCAGTACATGCAGCGTCTTGAGCAAAAGATAATCCATGCCGGCTAGCGCTCATCCTGCAAGACGGTCCAGGCCGCGATTGCGGCAAGGATCGGCAGATTCTTTAAGAGTCGGCCAAATGGATCCAGCCAAAGACCCGGCAGGATGAGGCCCAGTCCCAGCGTGTATGCCGCAACCAGAAAGAATTGCAGCCAACCCAGCGGACGGCTCGGCCGCAGCAGCAGCGCCGCTGCCAGCGCCAGATCGGCAAGGCTGAAAACAAGCCCGGCGAAGATCCCCTGCCCTTCAGAGATTCCAAGGGGTGCCAGGATTGCGGCGACGCTGCCCAGCGCGGTCATGCCGGCAATCGCAGAGCCGAGCCAGAGCAGGAACAACGCCGTACTGAGCATCGGCCGTAGGAAATACAGCCGCGCGTGCCAGCGATCCTGGACGTGTGACGGCGCCTCGCGCAGTGCCTCTGCCATACTACGCGGCCGAAATCCGATTGCGGCCTCAAAAGCGGTAGCATCGGCGATATTGCCGTAGACAATCTGCTCGACCGATGTCGTGCAGAGCGGTCCCCACTCCAGCAAATCACCGATCCTTGCCGCCCAGCGGATCAGCCCGAGCGGCAGCGGGATCATCGGCACGGCCCGTAGATCGAGCCACGCCCGCAGACGTTCAACGATCTGACGCAGCGTCACGATGTCGGGTCCGACCGGATCAAGCGTTCGTCGCGCGAGCGCGGGGTCTTGCAGCGCACGGCGCACTGTTTCAGCCAGATCCTCGACATGAATCGGCTGGAATTGCTGGCTACCATCCCCGACCAGCGGGATGCAGAATGGGAGACCGGCCAGCCCGCGCAGCATCGAGGTGCCGCCATAGCTGCCCGAGCCATAAACCAGCGACGGGCGTAGCACAATCCAGTCGAGATCGAGCGCACGTAGATGGTCATCCCCGGCACGCTTCGACAGCGCATATTCGGTCCCGGCTTCAACATCTGCACTGACGGCGGAGATCTGGATCACCCGTCGTACGCCGGCCGCCACACACGCATCAAACAAGGCGGCAGGCGCTGTGACATGGATCACGTGCGCCGATTGGCCACGCCGGCTTTGGAGGACACCGGCGCAATTAATCACCGCGTCAACCCCGCGCAACCATCCCTGCCAGTGATGCGGCTCGGTCATCGCCATCAAGTCGATGCGCTCCGCCTCGATCCCCGGAAAGCGCCGCTGTGCTGACGCCGGATCGCGTACGGCTGCGACGAGCTGGTGTCCTTCCTTCAGCAATGCCGCACAGAGGTGGCGACCGATAAATCCGGTCGCGCCGGTTATCAGGATTCGCATGGTTCAGCACGATTAATCGGCCGGTTGACCAGAGCGACCAGAGTATAGCTAACGATCAGCAGCAGAAACCAGGCACCGAATTTGCCGAGCCCGACTATGGCCCATTGCTGCCGCTGCTGGGGATAGAGCCAGACGCCACTGAACGTGCCGGCATTCTCCGCAAACCAGATGAACAAGGCCACCAGCAGCAACCCGAGCAGTAGCGGCATCGAGCGCCATTTCCGCCAGATCCGATAATAGATCCAGCTCCGCCCGAACAGCACCGCCGCCGCGAGGAACAGCAGCGGGCGCAGATCGATCGTGAAATGATGCGTGAAGAAATTCACATAGATCGCGACACTGAGCAGCCCCAGCGCAGCGAGCGGCGGATGGCGGGTGAAGCGAAAATCGAACAGCCGCCAGACGCGCGCCAGATAGCTGCCGATGCAGGCATACATGAAGCCGGAAAAGAGCGGCACACCGGCCACGTGAAAGACCGCATGCTCGGGATAGATCCAGGAGCCGACCGACGTCTTGAAGATCTCCATGATCGTGCCGATCACATGATAGACCAGAATGATCTTGGCTTCTTGCCAGGTCTCGAAGCGAAACCGCAGCATCAAGATCTGCACCGTCAGCGCCGCCAGGAACAGAAAATCGTAGCGCGCGAGAAACGCACCAGCGGGATAGGCATAGTGCGTTGCGATCAACAGCCCGACCATGATCCCGCCGAACAGGCAGGCCCAGCCTTGCTTGATACCGAAACGCAGGAACTCGTAAAGAAAGGCGGTCGTGCGCCGGCGCGACATGACCCGGGCATATCTTTGTTCGAGCGCGATCCAGGGCCTGAGCGGCGCCCAGAGATCAGCCCGGCTGGGTCGGATGGCAGGAGGATCGTCACGCGGCATGGCTGACGCCGCGCGGCAGCGGCTTAAGCCCGTGCGCGCTTGCGCGCCGCAGCCGCTGCGCCGAAGGCACCGAAGATCGCGACCGATACGGGATTGGTCATGACCTGCCATTCCGGATGCCATTGCACACCCAGCACGAAACCGGGCGCATCGATTACACTGACCGCCTCGATCGTGCCGTCCGGCGCCTTAGCCTCAACCGCCAGCCGCGATGCCAGACGATCGATCCCCTGCCAATGCAGGGAGTTGACCCGGATCTCCGCCGCGTCCGGATAGAGCCGGGCCAGCGCACCGCCCGGCGTGATCGTCACGGGATGGGCCGGCGCATATTGCTCGGCCAGCGGTCGATCATAGGGCGCCCGATGATCCAGCCGGCCCGGCACCTCATGTACGCGCGGCAGCAACGTCCCGCCCAGGGCGACGTTCAGCTCCTGAAATCCACGGCACACGGCGAGCGTCGGCAAGGCGCGCGACAGGGCGATATTGATCAGCGGCAAAGTGGTCGCATCGCGAGCCGGATCATAAGGATCAGAGGGTGGCTCGCTCGGCCCGCCATAGCGCCAGGGTTCGATATTCGAAATACAGCCGGTCAGCAACAGCCCATCCAGCCCATCGACCAGTTCGCCGAGATCGAGGCGATCACCGAACGCCGGAATCACGATCGGCATCACGCCGGCAGCCTGCCACAGCGCCGACAAATATTTATCCTGACCCATATGGAAATTCTGGCCGTCAACCGCGCGGACATCCGCAATGACGCCGATCAGGGGACGGGAAGACAGCGACATGGAAAGGCTGATCCTTGAAATATCATGCGCGGCCTCGCGCTCAACCGCCGCACCGCCCGAGATTTCCTAGCCTATCCGAAGGGTTGTCGACAAGCCTGGGTTTCCGGTATAGATCGGCCATAAGAGCACGCAGATTTCACTTGTCGATCGCAAGATAGCGTTGCGCGTCGGCAATCCTAACGTCCGCCGAAGGAATTATCGATGTTGCGACCCGTGCTGCGCCGCCGCCTGCTTGCAAGCGCTATGCTTTCCATCCTTGCCGCACTGCCGTCCTGGGCCGCGACCTCGCTGACCTCGAGCGCCTTGCCGTTCAAGCCGAGCGTTCGCATTGCCGAACCGGCCGATCCCGCCGAGACGGTCCAGCTGCAAATTTCGCTCCGACTCCGCCATAAGGATGAGCTGGTCGTCCGCACGCAACGCGGCGACCGTATCAGCGCCGCCGAGTTGGCCGAGCGTTATTTCCCGACGGAAGCCGATCATGATTTGGTGATCGCTTGGCTGCGCCGGAGCGGTCTCAGCATCGACCGCGTCTTCCCCAGCCGCCTGACCATCCAATTCAGCGGCAGCGCCGCGACGGTGGGTGCCGCATTGGGTGTGCATTTCAGCCATATCATCGCCGATGGCACAAACTGGACTTCCTCGGCAGACACGCCTCGCGTGCCTGAGGCCCTATCCGGCATCGTACTTGGTGTCAGCGGTTTGCATCCGGAAAATCACCCGGTACCGCTCCATATCGAGACCCCGATGGTCGATGGCAAAACGCCTTATTACCCGTCGGATCTGCTATCAGGCTACGCGGTTCCCGCATCGGCCAATACCGGAAAAGGCGCGACCACGGCGATCGTCATCGATACGTTTCCCAAGACCACCGACCTGACCAATTTCTGGAAAACAACGGGCGTGGCGCAATCACTGTCGAACATCGATCTCATCCAGGTCAATCCGGGCAAGCTGCCGTCGCCGGCCGGCGAAGAATCACTCGATACCGAAATCGCGAGCTCGCTGGCGCCCGGCAGCAAGGTGCGGGTCTACGCCTCACAATCGCTGAATACAAACCTGATCGATAATGACTTTCAGCAAATCATCACCGACCTCACCAAGGGCACGGTGATCACCGAGGTCTCGATCAGCCTCGGCGTCTGCGAGAGCGATATACCGGCTGCAGCAGCCGAGGCCGATGACCAGCTGTTCGTGACGATCGAGGCCATGGGTGCCACCGTTTTCGCCTCGACCGGGGATTCGGGTGCTAAGGAATGTCCTGGCGCTGCGAAAGTGCCGGCCTTTTACAGCACCAGCCCTAACGTCACCGCCGTAGGCGGCACCACGCTGAAACTGTCGAGCACCGGCGCCTGGTCCTCTGAAACCGCCTGGGACGAGGGCGGCGGCGGCATCAGTGGGATATTTGCCAAGCCGACCTATCAGGCCAAACTGAGCTATAAGAAGCGGGCGGTTCCCGACATTGCTGCGGTCGGCAACCCGAGTACGGGGGTGCTGGTTATCCTCGATGGTCAGCAGCTTCAGTATGGCGGCACATCACTGTCGGCGCCGACCTGGGCCGGGTTGATGGCGATCGTGAACGCGACGCGGATCGCAAAACACAAGGCACCGTTGGGCGCACTGAACGCATTCCTCTATCCGCTGGTCGACACAACCAAACTGCACGATATCACGCTGGGCAGTAATGGCTATCCGGCCGGCAAAGGCTATGATCTGGTTACCGGCAACGGATCGCCAGCCATGGGGGCATTGCTGAACGCGCTGGTCAGCGCAAAGTAAGGGGCGTCCCTAGTCAGACAGCGTGAGACCGCTGCGCCCGATCAAGCCCATGCCGTCTTCGATGTCATTATGGATCGCGCGGCCCAGCGCCTCGGGATCCTGCGCTTCGATCGCAGCTAGCGCGACATGGTGCTGATCGACCAGCTTTGCGGTGCCGAACCTTCCGTAGACGACGCGCATGAATGGACCGAATTGCAGCCAGAGCGTCTCGATCAGTTGATTGAGCGTGTCATGGCTTTGCGCGCGATAGAGCTCGAAATGGAAATTGTAATTGCCTTCCATATAGGCGTTGACGTCGCCTGTCTGGAGCGCTGCATCGATGCCGCGATCGATCTCCCGCAGTCGCTTCAGCCGGGGCTTGTCGATGAAATCGAGCGCAAGCCGCGCGGCTTCCGGCTCCAGCAGCAGACGGCAGCGCAAGAGATCGGCGAACCGCTCCGGCGTCATCGCAGGCACGGTGATGCGCCGCTTGGAGCGGATTTCGATGGCCCTCTCGGCCGCCAGACGCGACAGCGCTTCCCGAACCGGCATCTGACTTACGCCCAGCTCCTGCGCGAGGCCACGGGTCGAAAGCCCCGTGCCCGACGTGATCCGGCCGGTGATCATGCGCCAGCGCAGTTGATCATAGACGGTGTTGTGCAGCAGTTCGACAACATCGTCGCCCGTGGCCTCTACGCCGATCGGGGATGACAGGGCTTCGCGATGATCGAGCATGCGTGCGTCCGAAAGTTTGGCTACGCCCATTGGCGGTCTCATGCCTCTTACAAGGTCAGGCGTTCAGCATCAATCGACGCGACCCCAATCTCTGATAACACAGGAATCATCCCCGAATTACATTGCGAATTGCAAATGCAGATCGGATCCGCGTCACGCCGGGCAGTTTGGCCAATTGGTCGCGGTGAATCCGCTCGTAATCGGCCGGACTTTCTGCTTCGACGCGCACCAGATAATCGTAATCACCGGTCATCAGATAGCACTCGCGCACATCAGGACAACGGCGAATCGCCGTTTCAAACCGGCTAAAAAACTCTTCGGTCTGGCGCTCGAGCAGGATTTCGGTAATGCAGACAATCGGCGGATCTTTGCGCGCCGAGTCGATCAGCGCGGTGTAGCCGCGGATCACGCCGGCCTCCTCCAAGAGCCGCATACGCCGCAAACAGGCCGAGGGGGAGAGGCCGATTTCCTCGGCCAGCTTGGCATTGCTGATCCGCCCGTCCTGGCGCAACACGGCCAATAGCCGCTCATCGATCCGGTCGAGTTGCATGACGCAATATCCTGCGAAGTACTGCGATAATCTGCGAGTATTATGGGCTTTTTCCGCAGTTTCAACGCCAAACTTCCATAAAAATGCGCGCGGAATCGATTATGCTTCGCGCCATCATTTACGCGCATCTAGGGGAACACATCATGCGGATCGGCGTGCCGAAGGAAATCAAGGTTCATGAGTATCGCGTCGGCCTCGTGCCGTCGGCCGTGCTGGAGCTGGTCGGCCGTGGCCACAAGGTGCTGGTCGAGACCAATGCCGGCGCCGGGATCGGCTATAGCAATGCGCAGTACCAGAAGGCCGGTGCGACGATTGCCCCCGATGCCGCGACCGTGTTCGCCGAGAGCGACATGATCGTCAAGGTCAAGGAGCCGCAGCCGGTCGAATGCCGTCGCCTCCGCGAAGGCCAGATCCTGTTCACCTATCTGCATCTGGCACCCGATCCGGAACAGGCACAGTTGCTGCGCAATAGCGGCGTCACCGCGATCGCCTATGAGACCGTGGTTGACGCACGCGGCCGCCTGCCGTTGCTGGCGCCGATGAGTGAGATTGCCGGCCGTATGTCGATCCAGGTCGGCGCGGTCGCGCTGCAAAAGAGCGCGGGCGGGTCAGGCGTGCTGCTGGGTGGCGTGCCGGGCGTGCTGCCGGGCAAGGTTGTGGTGCTGGGCGGCGGTGTCGTCGGCATCAATGCCGCCCGGATGGCGCTGGGTCTCGGCGCCGATGTCACGATCCTCGACAAATCGATCGCCCGCCTCGCCGAGCTGGACGCGCAGTTCGGCCCGCATCTCAAGACTGCCTATGCCACGACCGACAGCATCGCGACCCTGGTCGCCGATGCCGACCTCGTGATCGGCGCCGTGCTGGTGACTGGTGCCGCCGCCCCCAAGCTGGTGACCCGCGCCATGCTGTCGACGATGCGCGCCGGCTCTGTGCTGGTCGATGTCTCGATCGATCAGGGCGGCTGCTTCGAGACGAGCAAGGCCACGACCCATAGCGATCCGACCTATGTCGTAGATGGCATCGTGCATTACTGCGTCGCCAACATGCCGGGCGGCGTCGCCCGCAGTTCGACCCAAGCCCTGACCAACGCCACGCTCCCCTATGTGCTGGCGCTGGCCGACAAGGGCATCGCGGCGCTGAAGGACGATGCCGGCCTCGCAGCAGGCCTCAATGTCCATAAGGGCGCGATCACGCACGAAGCGGTCGCGGTGGCGCTAGGCGTGGATTATTCGCCGCTCGCACACTGAGGCGGATGCGTAATTCCTCCTCTTCCCCACCGGGGCGGAGGAGGTCGCTGCGGCCAAGGGCCCAAGCGTAACAGAAGTGGTGCGCGAGAGCCTGCTCTCGCTAGCCGGCTTGTGTGGCGTCGCGACTAAGACCCTGCCACTGCGCGACCGGCTGACCGCACTCCCCCGCGAGGTCGATGCGTTACCGGAGCGGCGCCCTTTCGCTACCCGGAGCGACAACGACATTCTGGGCTACGACAAGCATGGCGCGTGGTAATGGACACGTCCGCGGTATTGGCTTGGCTTAACGCGAACATATCGTCGCTGCCCTGGAAGCTCACGCGGTGTGCCGTATCACGGCAGTCAGCCTCCTGCAGGGGAATATCGTCGCGCGGCTACCAAGTTGTTAGGCATTCATTGCCCAGCGTCCTATCTGTCCAAGAGCGGCGCACGGAGGTCAAGCACCGAGAGCGGTAAGCGACAGACTTCCACTCATTGGTTCGGCTCTTCCGACCAATCCCCATCGCTATTCCTGCAAGTCAGACCCGTGTATTGTTGTGCAGACGATTCGCCATTTCCGGCAGTTGTGGACGTGTAAGACCGGCATATCCGGCCGTTCGCGTCCGGCACTGGATCATCCGTCGGCGTGACCGAGCCTGATTTTCCGGTTGTCGGGTCAGACCACGAAATAGGTTGACCGGTCGCGGCATCATCCATCTGGCCCATAACTGCGTTAACCTGCTGGCAGTCAGCAGGCACGAATGCAGTTGAAGAGTATCCAGATGCCCACAATACTGCGGTAGGACCGAGCGCTACACAAGTTGTGCCGACCGGTTGCAATGGCGGCATTGGCACTACAAAATTGACGACCGGACCGCCAGCGACTGTTGTTGTCGATATCACGGTTGTAGTGCCAGTTACAGTCCCTACGGCAGAGGTCGTTGCCACTGCGCTACGCCGCCCTCCGATACCCGTAGGACCGGGACCAGTTCTTCCGATCCCTAACGGGTGTCTTTCAGGTAGACCAACTGCGCGGGGCGTTGCTCTTGAATTTGGGACAGTTTGGTTAGGAGCAGCCGAAGGCCGCTGTGGAAGCTGCGTAGCTCTTTGTGGAATACCTGGGAACGACGGCCGGCCACTTGGAATCTGCCCGAAAACAGTCGGTCGAGCGGGTAGCGAAGGCTGCGGTTGACGCTGACCCAGCCGCGGGTCAGGCATCGCAGGCGATCTTCCTTGGCCCGGAATCTGGGGACGATTGCTCGGCTGACCTGGAGCAATTTGGGGGCGGGGCTGATAGGTTCCATTAGGCTGCATGGGCGCCTGCGGCGTCGGCCTCGCAATTTGCGGCGCGGGCTTGGACGGAGGGGCTTCCTTTGGAGCGCTGTTGTCGGCCAGCGCACCCCCGGAAATTGCAAGAACCGCGAAACTCTGCACAACGAGCAAATGCTGCCTGAACTGAGATCTTAAAGTCATCATTGCATTTATCTCATTTCGCTAATTGCCTCCACCGCTCTTGGGAGAAGGATCCTTTCGGGAGTTTGCTACCAATATCCATTTGGTTTTAACACACGGCGCGAGAAAGGACGACTTGCGCTTCCAGGATGTGAAGTCGCTCCCCTCTGCTTCCAGTGCATCACCCGGGCCCCACAGCCTTTAAGGGTAAGAAGCCACTTGAACCCCTCACTCCGATTTGCCCCTCTAAGCTCGCCTTCGCTCCAGACAGATTCACGGCCTCGGATGGGCTGTTGGTAATTATGCCGCTAGCTGTCGTTCCATCCAGCCGACACACCGCGCCTCGGCATTTGAACGAGCCCTCAACGAGTGCAATACTCAGACGATCTACAAGCAGCCAACTATCGATCAGGTTGCCCTCTGTATCGGAAAGCAAAGACATTCTACCAGCGAGTGGCTGATCTTGATATTGTACCTCAATGGAGTAATCTAGCTGGTTAACGGGTACACGATTGGGGATGTTTAGATCAGATCCAAACCCGGCCACCGTAGCCGTCATGTATTTAAGGGCTCTTGTCCAAAAAAATTTTGCATCTTCCTGAATAGTTTTGCCATTTTCCACGTCACTGGCTACGCCGAATACGTAGAATACGCCTCGGTGAAAATGCGAACCAAGCTTCTTACCGAGATCCAGCGGGGGATTTTCTTGAGAGTTAAACACTGACCCCAGATCGCTGTTCTCCATCATATCGGAATAGACGATAGCGCGGATTGTTTGCGAACTGCTCGAGAATCGTCCTTCGTCGGAGGCGAGAGCCCGGATAATCTGCTTTTGTGGCGGTGCCGCAGGATCAATCCGAACATCTGCTTGCGGCCGCGCCGCAGTAAAGATGGTGCCCAGCGCCTTGTCGATTTCAGCGGCGAAAAATTTCTGCTGATCTGCGAGCGTCGCAAGCGGGCTCTGCGTTAGGATGTATGTCCCCTTGGCAAGTTCGGCACGGCGCTGCTCGCTGTAGTCGGGCCAGCAGGCTGAACCGACTTCCTGACTTTGGCCATTGACTGGGGATAAACGAACAACTGTAACCCGTTCGCCCGGCATCAAGGATGTCTTCAGCTTCGCAAATATAGTACGAGCCCATTCGCTATGACCTTGTTCTATCGCCATGTCATCAACATAGACGACTGTCTGCCTGAACGGTTTTAGATCGCAGAAGGCGGGATCAAGACCATCTACCCCAAAAAGAGCTGCATGCGCTGGTACCGTAGCCATAAATAAAAGGACGACGGCGCTGATCGCTGATCCCCAGCTCTTCGACTTCATTGACCGAGCCTCTCCAGCGTCTCTCGGTCGAATGTTAGTTTTAGAGCCTGATAATCAAAAGGGGTAAGAGATCGTTCACCTTGCATGATAGTGGTTTGGGGCTTGCCGACGCAGGCCTGAAGTATCGAACTGCGATACTGTTCTACGCCACGTCGGAGAGATATGAAGCAGGCATCATAAATTGCGGTTTCCGCTATCGCTGCCTGCTTAAGCATTGAACGCTGTTCATCAACGGAAGCGGCTCGTACACTGGCTGCTCGCTCACGTTCGACTATTTCTTTTTCGATTTGCGCTTCCTCTGTGCGGATCCGCTCGTCAAAAGGCAAGCGCTGCTTTCGGTATGCACGCTCCCGGATACGCGCTTCGTGCGCAGCGTCCGCATAGTCAGGATTTTTGTCGTGGCAAAAGTATGAAAGGAATACGCCAACGGCCCAGGCTGCGACATTTCCCATGAGGCTGAGCGAGACGTCCTTCATCGGATTGACTTCGATATGGGAATCCGGACCTAAGAGGGTTACCACAGCCTGACTGCTCGCGATATGAATGGCATATTCATATCGGGATGCACCTGCCGTCGCGACGACGAGCACAAGACTAAACGTCGCAAAACCGAATGCCCGCCACTCTGACTGCCGCTCGCTTCTACTTTTATGCTCGCCAACAAGCGCACTGGTTTGGCGAAGAAACTTACCATGTTGATGGGCGGCGAATGCCATTAAGGCGCCCATGACCAAAGTTGTTCCGAACGCAATAGCCGGAATGCCGAGGAAGAAGAGAAACGTTTCATAATTGATCAGAATTTCTGCGCTTAAAATTAGGAACAGCGCAATTTTATACCATAAAGTATAGGCAGCAAGATTTGCCCGCCTCCGCCCTTCCCGATCCTTTAATTCGTTGAAATGAGCCTGCGCTTCGATATTACGCTCCTTGGCAGCAATATAGTTGCCATCTGACTCGGCATTGCGCTCGATCGAGTCCTTAACGGCACTTCTCCTCATACGGAGATCCACCACTTCCCGATCAAGTCGTTCCACCGCTTCGATATCTCTTGTGAATGGCTGTATAGCGCCCTGGAAAAGACTGAGCGTATGCTTCCATGAAGCAAGCACGTCCAAAAGCGGGTGGACCGCAAAGAGTTTCATACCACTTGTTAGACCATTCTCGTCGACGATAAGCCTCTCGAAGGAAACCTCCTCGGTGGCCTTCTGCCGCAAATTGTCCTCTGATGGAACGACCTGGGAGAACTGCGACATATCAAAGGATTTGACACGGATGAATGCGTCCCGCAGTAGCCGGAACGCATCATCACCCGCCGGTGTCGAGTTCATCGAAATATCATTCAAGATATGGGTTCCCTGCTTACGATCCTGATGAGGCTTCGAACGGCTTGAACTCCTCGTCCAAGGGTCGGAGCTGAACGTCTGACGGCTTATTCAGTATGTAGGTGTCTGCTTCAGGCTTCTGAAGTGTGATCTCCTTCTGGGGCTGGAGTGTCACGGCTTCTGTCGACACCGGAGTCAGAACAGGTGTTTGCTGAACGGAGGCTGGCTGAGACGGTCGATCGGGTAAGGCTGGCGCCGGGTCCTCAGTAAAAGACCGGGGCATGGCATCCGCTTGGTTAGCCTGCTGGATGACCACTGTTGCTCGATAAACCTGGACTATCTGAACAGCTATCGGCGGTGGCAGAACATTCTTGGCGATGGCAAGATCGGCCTCGTAGATCCTTCGCTGATGAACTAAAGCAAGATTCGCTTCTTGACTTGCCGATATCATAAATTCGACTCGTCGATTTCTCATCCTACCTGTTTCGGTGCTGTTGGGTGCTATCGGCTGATATTTGCCAATTGCGACTGTACTGAGCTGCGTGGCTCGGACACCACGATGGACTAAGCTTTGCATCACCGACAGCGCTCGGCGCTTCGACAGATCGAGATTGTAGCTATCGGATCCAACGGCGTCAGTGTGGCCAAGGATAAGGACCTGCGCATCAGGGACATCGCGCCGCATATTTTCAGCGAAAACGCTCAGAACCCTTTCGGCGTCCGGATGCACCGTGTCACTATCGAAATCGAAGAACACGCGAGCGTCGAAAAGAACACGAACAACCGGGACACCATAGTTAACGCCCGGAATGCTTCCGGCCGGAAGTTGCATTTCAGTTATTTCGGGAGGTGCGATGCCGTAGATGGATGCCAATCTAGCAAAGCGCTTTATCCGATCTGCGTGTTCCAGGCCGATCGTCTGCGGAAGCGACTTTATATCGACTTTAGTCACCCGCGCCGTCCGGTAATTTGGACCAGAAAAGGCTGGTGCTCTATAAAAAGCTTGCTCGGGGACGACCTGACTGACGCAACCCGCACAGAAGCTCGTTAAAAGCGCCAGGATCAAAAATCTTCTTGATCCCATAACCACTGATTTCCCAAAAAACGGAGTTTAATGCAATAGATTAAGGCAGCGAAGAATTTCACGCAATGTGCGGATCGTCAACTCTCTCGTGAAAAACTAAGTCCCCGCGCTGAGCGTAACGAGTCGGCAAAAGCCTCTCAGAGCCGCTGTGCATAATAGGACACAGTGAGACATAACCGACTTAAGCGCCTCCCTCACAACCGATCCCTCAGCGCATACCACAACATCCCCAGCACATAGAGCGGGTACCGAAACCGCGTCCCGCCCGGAAAAGCCGGCGGTGCGATGCTCGCCATCAGGTCGAACCGTTCCGCCGTGCCTGCCACCGCCTCGGCGACCAGTTTGCCGGCGAGGGTGGAGAGGATGGCACCTTTACCGGAATAGCCGTGCAGGTGGAAGACGTTGCCGCGGCGGCCGAGATCCGGTAGGCGGCTTAGCGTCACCGACACCATGCCGCCCCAGCCGTAATCGATCCGCACGCCCTTTATCTGGGGAAAGGTCTCTTCCAGATACGGGCGCACAAAGGCGGCGATGTCCTGGGGTGGATTCGGCGTGTAGCGTTCGCCGCCGCCGAAGACGAGCCGGTTATCGGCACTCATCCGGAAGTAGTCGACCACGAATTTGGTGTCCGAGGTCGCGACATTGCTCGGGATCGGCGGCTGGAACCGGTCGAGAGGTTCGGTCGCCACGATGTAATTGGCGACCGGCATGATCTTGCCGGCCAGCACCGGATCGAGATCGCCGAGGAAGGCGTCGCACGCCAGCACGATATAGGTCGCGCGCACCGAACCGCGCGCGGTGCGCACAGTCGCCGGCTCGCCCTGCTCGATCGCCGTCGCCGGCGATTGCTCGAAGATCTGCACCCCCGCAGCCCGCGCCGCGTCGGCCAGACCCAGCGTGTAGTTCAGCGGGTGATAATGCGCGCCGCCGCGGTCGAGCAGGCCGCCGACGAACAGCGGCGAGTCGACAAGCGCCCTCGTCTCGGCCTGATCCAGCAACGCCAGATGCGGATAGTTCATGACCGTGGCCTGACACTCGGCCTCTTCCTCGAACTCATGGAGGAAGCGCGGCTTCAGCGCCGCTTCAAGATGACCGGTCTGCCGGAGATCGCACTGGATGCCGTGCTTGTTGATAAGCCCGATCGCGAGATCCTGCGCCTCGTTGGACAGGGTGAACAGCTCCCGCGCTTTCTCTTTGCCGTAGAGCTTCACCAGTTCCAGCGCGGATTTGCGCAGGCCCGGGATCATCTGGCCGCCATTGCGGCCGGACGCACCCCAGCCGATCTTGCCGCCTTCCAGCAGCACAACCGAATAGCCACGTTCCCGCGCATGGAGGGCGGCAGAAATGCCGCTACATCCGCCGCCGACCACACAAATATCCGCGGTGATTGCTTCGGTCAGGCTAGGTGCCGGATCGAAGCGATTGGCCGAGGCGACGTAATAGGAGCGCTCATAACTGAGCGCGTCGTTGAACCCCATCGCTTCTTAGACTTTCAGCAGCAGATGGTCACGTTCCCACGAGCTGATCACCGCCTGGTAATTCTCCAGTTCGGCCTCCTTGATCAGCGTGAAGGCCTTGCAGAACATCTCGCCGAGTAGCTCCTGCACCTCCGGGCAATTCTTGAAGCGGTCGATCGCCTCTTCCAGCGTGCGCGGCAAGGTCCTGGCCTCGCGATAGGCGTTGCCCACCACCATCGGCGACGGTTCGATCTCATTGACCAGACCGACATAGCCCGCCACGAGAGACGAGGCGATGGCGAGATACGGGTTGGCGTCGGCGCCCGGCAGCCGGTTTTCAACGCGGCGGCTCTTGCGTTCGGAAATCGGCACGCGCAGGCCGCAGGACCGGTTGTCATAGCCCCATTGCAGGTTAATCGGCGCGCTGAAGCTCGGCCGCATGCGGCGGAACGAGTTCACGTTGGGCGCAAAGAGCGGCGTGATCTGCGGCAGGAATCTTTGCAGCCCGCCGATATAATGCATGAAGGCCGGACTATTTTCGCCATCCTCAAGCGCGAACAGATTATCGCCGGTCACGCTATCGACCAGCGATTGATGGATATGCATCGCGCTGCCTGGCTGATTCTGCATCGGCTTCGCCATGAAGGTGGCATAGACGTCGTGCTTCAGCGCGACCTGACGCACCAGCCGCTTGAATACCAGCACCTGATCAGCGAGGCGGACCGGATCGCCGTGATTGAAGTTGATCTCGAGCTGGGCCGCGCCGGCCTCATGAATCAGCGTGTCGATTTCGAGATTGGCAGTTTCGGCATCGGCATAGATATGCTCGATCAGATCTTCATATTCGGTGATCGCTTCGAGCCCATAGGGCTGCGGCGCGCTTTCCGCCCGACCGGAGCGCCCGGCCGGGGGAACCAGCGGCAGATCGGGATCGGTATTCACCTGGGTCAGATAGAATTCGAGTTCCGGCGCGATCACCGGCCGCCATCCGCGCGCCTCATAGAGCGCCACGACGCGCTTCAGCACATAGCGCGGTGAAATCTCATACGGCGTGCCGTCATTGCGGCAGGCATCGGCGATCACAAAGGCGGTGGGCGTCCGATAGCCGGGTGCCACGCAGGCGGTCGACAGATCCGGCCGTAAGACCACATCGGGATCCAGCACCGCAAGCTCGTCGGATTCATCTTCTGGATATTCACCCGTCACGGTGACGATATAGACGCTGCTCGGAATCCTCAGCGCATTATTGCGCTCCATTTCGAGGAATTTCTGCGCAGGGACGACTTTGCCTCGGATGATCCCGTTAACGTCCGGCACGAGGCATTCCACCTCACCGATCCTATTGTCCCGGATCCAGGTCTCGAAGCTACTTGTCATGATACACCGTTTCTTTTTTAGAGGTGCCGGCGTCTCCTCAGCCGGCTTGTAAGGGTCATTCCAACCGCCGCAGGGCGGGATGACAGGGGATCGGCACTAATGGCCGATCGCGCCTTGGAACAAGACGTTCCATTTGTGCTCCTCTGCTGCCGTTAGCGGAGCGAAACTAAAGCATTTCGCCAAAAGCTCCGGCGACGGGTAGATCAAGGGATTGTCAGCCAGCGCCGGATTGATCTTACGGACCAATTCCCGTGTGCCGGCGACAGGCGGGATATACTGAATCGTCGCAATAATGTGCGCGAAGACCTCAGGATCATAAACATAGTTCATGAAGGCCAACGCCGCGTCGCGATGCTCGGCCTTGAGCGGAATGACCATGTCATCTTCAGCGCGCAGGTAGCCCTCCTTGGCATTCATGAAGCGGATATTCGGATTGTCTTTCTGAAGCTGAATGACATCACCTGACCAGGCGAACGCGACCCAAATATCACCGCGCGACAAGGCCGCGCCGTAATCATTACCGAAGAACTGGCGGATCTGCCCGCTCGCGACATTATCCTTGACCTTCTGGACCGCCGCCTCGGCGTCCTTATAGGTCGCCTTGGACGGATCAATGCCCATCGCCAGGAACATCAACGCCATGGTATCGCGCATCTCGGTCAGCATCGAGACATGGCCCTTAAAGGCCGGGTCGAAGATATCGTTGATGCTGGTCAGTTCGCGCCCGGTCTTCTCAATATTATAGGCCACGCCGGACAGGAAGCTGACCCAGGGCAAACTATATTCGCGATCGGGATCCCAACTCGCGTGCGCGAAGGTCGGGTCCAAATTCTTGATATTCGGGATATCAGCCGGGGTGAATTTCTCGAGCCAGCCCAGCTTGATGAGACGCCCGGCCATGAAATCGGTCGGGACAATAATATCGCGCGACGGGTTGCGCCCAGCCTGCAGCGGCCCAGCGATCTTGCCGAACAGCCCGTCATTGTCATTGATATCTTCGATATACTTGACATCGATCCCGAATTTCTTCTCGAAATCCGGAATAGTGACCTTATCCATGTAATAGGGCCAGCTCGACATGACCAGCGGGCCGCTCAGCGTGTCGGCAAAGGCCTTGGCCATGCTCAGCGGATCAAGCCCGCGCGCTGCAGTCAGCCCGGCCACCGTGCCAATCGCGTTTTTCAGGAAATTCCGGCGCGCAGAGGCGCCTCGACCCGTCCGGTTGTCAAAATTCATAAATCAGCTCCCTCGCTGACGCGTCGGGTCGGGCACGACCCAGGCGTGGGCTTCATCCCACTGTACCCAGACCAGGGCGCCCGGCTCGGCACCGGCGAGTTGATGTTGCGGTAACACGGTAACGATAATTTCCTGACCATCGTCCCGCGCCAACGCGTAACGACACGTCGAGCCCTGAAAATCGAAGGAGCGCAGCCGAGCCTGAAAGCCATTGCCGCCCTGCGCGGAACCGAGACTAAGCGCCGCCTGTTCCGGCCGCAGCACCAGCAAGACCGGGTCGCCGGCCACGAGCGATGCGGGCGCAGCCGCCAGGACCGATCCGCCGCCGTCAAGCAAGAGACCGGCGATCCCGCCAACATTGGTCTGAACTATCGCCGGCAGCAGATTGGCCTGACCGATAAAGCCTGCGACGAACCGGGTCGCCGGCCGGCGATACAGTGTTTCCGGCTGATCAAGCTGCTCGATCTTGCCGCCATTCATGACGGCGATCCGGCTGGACATGGTCAGCGCTTCATCCTGGTCATGGGTCACGAAGATGAAGGTAGTCTTGACCTCGGTATGGATGCGCTTCAGCTCAAGCTGCATCGCCCGGCGTAGCTTGACGTCCAGCGCGCTCAACGGCTCGTCGAGTAGCAGGGCCTTGGGCGCATTGACCAGCGCGCGGGCAAGCGCCACACGCTGCTGCTGCCCGCCAGAGAGTTGGTCGGGTTTCTTCCCGGCAAACTTCGACATGCTGACGGTGGCGAGTGCCGCTTCGACCGATTTCGCAACGGCCGATTTCTCGACCTTCGCGGTGCGCGGCCCGAACGCGACGTTGTCGAACACGGTCATATGAGGGAACAGCGCATATTGCTGAAACACGGTATTGAGCGGCCGGCGATAAGGCGGCAGGCCGGACACATCCACCCCGTCGAGCAGAATGCGACCGCTGGTCGGCATCTCAAACCCGGCGATCATCTTAAGCGTGGTGGTTTTGCCGCAGCCCGACGGACCCAGCAGCGTGAGAAACTCGCCCCGTTCAATATCGAGATCAAGCGATTCGATAATAGTATGGCCGCCATAGGATTTGCCGACCCGCTCGACCCGAATAATCGGATCGGCAACCGGGGCAGGCCCTGTTCGAACGGCTGGTGTCACAGTGTCGGCGGTCAATGCCATTCAGTGGGTTCCCGTCGCGGCGCCGGCATCCTGTCGAGGTTTCGCAGGCCGGCTCATCAGCAGATTGGCAATCAGAAACAGCGTTAGCACAAGAAACATGATCGTGCCGATCACATAGATTTGCGGCGGCATGGCGACCCGCGCCTCGCCCCAAACAAAGAGCGGAAAGGTTACGGTTTCGCCGGAGACGAACATGCTGATGATGAAATCATCGAGCGACAGCATGAAAGCGAAGAGCGCAGCCGTCACCACCGAGGGCATGATGATCGGCAAGGTGATCAGCCGAAACACCCGCCAGCCGCGCGCGCCCAGATCCATCGCCGCATGTTCCAGCGCAATATCAAAGCTGCGCAGCCGCGATTTCACCATGATCGCGACGAAGGCGATATCAAACATGACATGCGACAGCATCATCGTGCCCAGACCCATGGGCACATGCCAATCGATAAAGAGATTGAGCAAGGATGAGCCCATGATCACTTCGGGCGTCGAAATCGTAAGCAGCAGAATGAGTTCGAGCAATTGCTTGCCGATGAAATGGTATCGGATCTGCGCGTAGGCCGTCATGGTGCCGATGATGGTCGCGATCAGTGCTACGACGACAGCGAGCGGCAGGCTGATCGCTAGCGCATCGACCAACCCGGGAACCGCCAGCGGATGTTCCCACGCTTCCAGCGAGAAGCCCCGCCAGACAAAATCAAACCGTCCCTGGGTCTCGTTGAAACTGAGCACGATCATGATGATGATCGGTGCGAACAGATAAAGCGTAGTGCCAAACGCGGCCAGCGTCAGGATATGGCGCGACAGGAAGGCCAAGCCGGGTATGGCTGGCCGCTGGGCCGTCGGGAAGGATGAGGTGATCACCGCCATGGCTCAGCCCGTCAATTCTTCAGTGCCGAACAGGCGTGAATAGAGCCCGACGCAGATCAGCAGGCTGACCATCAGAATCAGCGACATCGCGGCCGCTAGCGGATAATCGAGTGTGTCCATATAGCGCGCCTGCACGATATTGCCGATCATCTGCCGCGTCGGCGAGCCCAGCATCATCGCATTGACGAAATCACCGGCCGCGGGGATGAAGGTCAGCAAGCTGCCGGCAAATACTCCCGGCAAAGACAGCGGCAGCACGATTTTGCGAAACGCGGTTAAATGGTCCGCGTAGAGATCCTGCGCCGCCGCGATCAAGGTTCGGTCGATGCGATCAAGGGCCACGTAGATCGGCAGGATCGTGAAAGGCAGGAAGTTATAGGCGAGCGCGAATATCACCGCCGTCGAGGTGCCCAGCAGAAACGCATTCTGCGGGATCAGGTGCAACTGCTTCAGCAGGCCGAGCACGGGACCGCCGTCGCTCAATAGCGCCTCCCAAGACAGGGTACGCACCAAATAGGTGATGAGGAACGGGATCACGACCGGGAACAGCAGGAGCAGCTTGAACCGCCCGCCGCGGAACACGATGAAATAGGCGAGCGGATAGCCCATCACGACCGAGAGCAAGGTTGCGCTCGCAGCATAGCCGAATGATCGCAGGAACACCGGCCCGAATTCCTGGATCGCGCTGACGTAATTCCCCCATTCCCAGGTAAAACTGAACCCACCTTCAAGCAGCGACCCTGAATTCAGCGATGTTGCGACCTGACCGGCCAGCGGAATCAGAAAGAACAGCGTCAGCCACAACAATGCCGGGAGGTTCAGCAGATATGGCATCAAACGCTGATTCAAGCGCATTGCCGTCCCCCCGCCCGTTGTCCCGCCGCTCGAACCATATTCAGACTGCCTAGGTCACAGATAATAATCATATTCGCACGGCATGATCTGCGCCGTCACGTCTGCGAATTCATTGCGCTTCAATTGGGCGTAGAGCTGCAAGAAACGGGGTGGCATGTATTCGGCCAGCAATGCCCCGTGTTCCAACGCGTCAAGCGCGGAAAAGAGATCGCCCGGAAACGCCGCATCGCGCTCACCGCCGACATTACCGGTCACGGGTTCGGTCGGCACCAGCGCCTTGGTAACACCATGATGTGCCGCGGCCAGCAAGGCCGCCATCACCAGATGCGGGCTCGCATCAGCGCCGGAGACCCGATGCTCGATCCGCCGAGCCGAGCCACCGGCAGCGGGGACCCGGAAGGCAACTGACCGGTTATTATAGCCCCAATGGCGATTCATCGGCGCAAACAGACGCGGCGCATAGCGGCGATAGGCCGAGAAATTCGGCGCAAAGAATCCCATGCTCTCGCGCATCATGGCCTGATAGCCGGCAATTGTCGACCGGAGCAGCATTTCGCCTCCCTCCGCCCCGAAGCGATTACGACCGGATTCGTCGACCAGACTGAGATGGACATGAAAACCGCTGCCTGGCCGATCCAGGAACGGCTTCGACATGAAGGTCGCTTCATGGCCCTGAGCATGCGCGACACCCTTAACGATCCGACGCAGCAACGAAGCCTCATCGGCCGCGCGCAGCGGATCATCCAGATGTTCAAGATTAATCTCGAACTGCCCGAGCCCATACTCAGACACGAGCGAGCCGGCATGCAGCCCCTGGCGCTTGCAGGCATCGACCACCGCGCCCAGAAATTGCTGATAATCCTCAACCTGTTGCAGGCTGAGATTGCGGCTTTGCCGATCAGCACCGCCCGTTGTCGGATTGGTCGGCGGCTGGAGTCTGCCGGAGGGGTCGCGCACCGGATCGACCAGATAGAATTCCAGCTCACAGGCAACGACCGGCCGAACGCCGTCCTCTGCGCAGCGCGCGATCACACGCTGCAGGATACCGCGCGCGTCAAACCAGAGCGGTTGTCCGGTCGTCGATTCGACCATATTGAGCAGGCATTGGGCCGTCGGTACCTTCGCCCATGGGACTTCTTTCAGAGTCCACGGCACGGGCATCGCAGTTCCGTCCGGATCACCGTCATCGCCACCCAGCCCAACCGGGTTCTGGCCCTGGCCGATATTGTCGAGAATCAGCGCGGCAGACGAGAATTGAACGCCCTTCTCTGCCATCTTGCCGACATGATCTGCCGGCAGACGCTTGCCGATCGTATTGCCGTTTATGTCGATGATAAAGGCATCGATGAATTCGGTGCCGTCGGGCAGAGCCGGAAGGGTGACTGGATCTAGGCGCGCGGGATCGATGGAGAAAGGCATATCCAAAACCGGATGGTTGACAGGCGGGCAAGGCGATTGACCGCCATTGGCGGGCCATCGCAACGGCCAATCCTGTCTAGTCCGGCGGCTTATTGCCCCAAACACTCCAAACGGTTTGCATAAAAATCCCGCTTTCTGTGATCTCAGACAATTACCGCATGAAATCCGTCGTTAAGTCAACCGGGAAACAAGCAATTCTGATGCCTGATCAGGCCTCGATCGCCAAGACCTCCCCGACAGCCCGGTAAGCCTGATCAATAGCTGAGTCCGTGTAGGCGCCGGCGCCGGAATCCGAATTGGCGATAGTGATCCGCCCGAACGGCTGGCGTCCCACGACATGCGGCTGCTCGTGCTCGCTCCAATCCGGATCGAAGAGAGGGTTATATTCATAGGCATAGCCATGCGGCCAGCGATTGACCGTGATCGCCGTGATGTCATTCGCCGCATCGAAGCCGCCTGGTTCCAGCGTCCGGGCCAATTGATCACGGATCGAGCGCTCCATTTCCTCCAGGCTGGTCGCGAGCAGTTCGGCGCGGCCGGCCCGGTTCTGGTCGCGCTCGCTCAGCCCAGGCTTGCAGGGGGTTCGCACCATATGAACCAAAATCGGGTCATCCGGTGACCGTACCGCTTTATAGGCTCCAACATCGATCGTCGGGTTGAGTCGGAAGTAGGTATGGTACATGCCCGGTGCATAGACGTCGTGAACGCCCAGAGTCTTGAAGGCGCGCCAATTGCGCAAAGCGACGCTCGTATAAACCAGCGGCGTCTTCACCAGATAATGCAGCGCCTCCTTCTGCTTGTCGGGCAGATCCGGGCAGAGATAGGGAATCATCATATTATAGCAAGCCATCACGACCGCTTTGCTGCGGATCGCACTCAGTGTCCCGCCCCGAATATAGGTGATGTCCACGTCCCGCGCCGAGTCCGGATCGCCGACATTCTTGACGCTAAGTACGATACTGCTGAGACGGATCCGCACCGCGTTGCTGGCTCGGTCGAGGTGGCTGTAATCCGCCCGCGCGGTCACAATATCCTCGGCTGTATGCCCCGGCATTACGCCGGGAATGAGAGCCCGTACAAGCGCCCGCGCGATCGTTGCATTGCCATCCGGGAAATGGAACGTGTCTGAACCGCCATCGGCATAGCCCGACGAAGTAAACCCCATACGCGGTGCTGAGCCAGGCGTTAAATTAAGTCCTGCAAACCCCGGAAATTCATCCTGAAAGCCCCAGGTTTCGAGCGCACTCACTGCATCAATCCCGACGCCCCATTCGCCATGGGTGAGCGCCTGATAGACCGGCACCACGCCGGGATCACACTTTGCGACCTTGGTCAGAAAATCAGCGTAGCTGATCATCGACATCTTCGCTTTTTTCTCATCCGAGGAGAGGCCGGGCATGTAGTCGATCTTGGCTTCGTTCAGCCGGACGATGTCCGCCTTCACCTGCGGCGAGAGCGGCGCATCCGCCAGCACCGTCGCCCATGGCTTGGTACCGACACCGCTTACCAGCTTGTCGGCGCCAAATGTCTCACGATCGAAGAAAATACCGCGCCCCAGCCCGAGCGACGTGTAGAACTGCTTCTTGGCGCAAGTCTCTTCCAGCTTAACCGGGTCGATGCCCAGCTTTTTCAGCAGGCCGCTCGAAATCACGCTATAGGGCCGCGGGCTGTCAATCTCGAGCGTGCCGCCATTCATGAGATCGGTCCGGCCGCCCAGATTGAACTCGTTGCGCTTGGCATGGCCGCCAAAATCATCGTGATTATCAAGGATCAGAATACGGGCATTCGGATTGCGCTCGCGGTAGAAATAGGCAGCTGCCAGACCGCTGATCCCGCCGCCGACGATCACCAGATCATAAGTTTCACTGGCCGCGGTTACAGTCGGCGCCTTGATCGTTCCGTCGCGCAGAGCATGGGCTGATTCGAATGATCCAGGATGGCTGCCGCGCATCCCGGTGAGTGTCGGCGGGTAATAGCCGGGACGATCCTGCGGCGCGAGGTCGGCGGCAAGCGCAGTCCCGATCATGCCGGGCACCAAGGTCTGGGCCACGGTCGCGCCCGCCGCACCGGCGACACCCTGCAGGAAGTCGCGCCGCGCTATTGGCCGATCCATGCCGAGTTCCTGATCCCGCTTTGCCTGCTCCGCTTCGTCCCGCATGCCCTGCTCCATTGCCATCAGCGCCTGATCAATGTTCCGGAATGATCAGGTTTCGATCCTATTTCCGACCCGGCGCCCGTTCTAGCCGGATCGCCGTGCCAAGGCAAAACTTATGATCACAGATGCGCCCATCCCGACCCCAAGACCGGGCCTCTGAGCGAAATGCGACGATTTTGCCGCAGCCAGCCAAAAAGAATGAGTGCGCCGTGGTCAAGGCAAATTTCTAGAGTCTGCGATCACACCGCGCTGTTGTGATCGGCCTCGAACCTATGTTACAAAATTTATGAAAACTGTCGATAAGCCGCGGTTTTCGGGGGGTTCCAGGGTTAGGGCACACATCGCCGATCAGAGCGATCTTTCTTTGTTCCTGGAACGTAATTTGCAATGTCTGATCTCGGACATTGGTAATATCCGTGAGGAAAAGCGTGATTTCAGAAAATGGCTCTCCCGGTTCCGCAGTATTCATTTCGTCATTAGGACCCGCTTCGTCATTAGGACCCGCTCGCCACCGACTGCAGCATCTGTCGATGCTGCTGCTGGGCACGGCGTTGAGCCTGGTGCCCGGCGTTGTCAGTGCGCAAACCGCTACGACCGCGCCACCCGAATCCTCGCCCACTGCACCAGCTGCGGCGCCGAGCGGGCAACTCGAAGAAATCATCGTCACGGCAACCCGCCACGCCGAGTCGATTAATAAGGTGCCGGAAAGCATCAGCGCGTTCAACGCCGAGAAAATGGAAGTGCTCGGCGTCAAGAGCTTTGCCGATCTCGCCAAATTCACGCCCGGCGTCGATTTCGATCCGGATTCCAACGCGGTCTCGATCCGCGGCATCAAGTCCGATGCCGGGTCGGCGACAACCGGTATTTATATTGACGATACGCCGATCCAGCTACGGGCACTCGGGCTCAACGCCAATACCGCGCTACCGGCTGTGTTCGATCTCGACCGTGTCGAAGTACTGCGCGGGCCGCAAGGCACGCTGTTCGGTGCCGGATCTGAAGGCGGCACGGTGCGCTATATTACGCCGCAACCGAGCCTCACCGATTATACGGGCTTCGTGCATACCGAACTTGCCGGCACCGAAGGCGGCGGCCTCAGCTATGAGGGCGGTGCGGCGGTGGGCGGCCCGATTATCGACGACGTACTGGGCTTCCGGCTTGCGGGCTGGGCACGGCGCGACGGCGGCTGGATCGACAAGATCGATCCCTACACAGGCGCCACGACCGATACCGACGCCAACCGCACCGATACTTACACGGTCCACGCCGCACTCGCCTATAAGCCGATCGATAATCTGCTGATCACGCCCAGCTATAATTTCGAGCAGCGGACTCAGAATAACTATAACCAGTTCTGGGTTGGCCTCTCGGATAATACCGCCGGCCGGTTCTATGATGGCACGCCGGAACATATGATGGATCCGGATCGCTTTGATCTGGGATCGCTGAATATTCAGTATGATCTCGGCAATGTGCGGATTATTTCGAATACGTCATACTTCTCGCGCAACGAGTATCTGAACGGTTATTCGGGTACACTCTATAATCTGTCGTATTTCCAGCAACTGACCAGCCAAGGCATCGACCCGCAAGGCAATCCTTTACCGCAGGGCTTCCCGATCCATAACCCGCTTTTGCTGACGAATGGTATCAATCTCCCCGGTTTCGGCCCGTATGTGTCCCAGAATTTCATCACCAACACACAGCATAACCTGACTCAGGAAATCCGCGCGCAGTCTACGGATGCAGATTCCTGGATCACCTGGACAGCCGGTGTGTTCTATTCGGCCGAATCGCAGCGCAGCACGGAAGTGATCAACGATCCGCAATTGCCGGCCCTGACCGAGTATTTGTGGGGCGAAAATATGCTGACAGCGTGGGGCGAAAATCTGCTGCCGAACGGCAATGATTACGTCAACGACACGGTCGGCAACGATATGCAGATCGCCACTTTCCTTGAATCCACCGTCAAGGTCACGGATCAGGTCAAGGCGACGCTTGGCCTGCGCTATGCCTATACCCATTTCGATTTCCATAATCTGAATGATGGCGCGCAGGATTTGCTGGATGATGGCGGGGTCCCGGCGCAGGAATCCGGTGGTAAGGACGAACGGCCGTTTACGCCGAAATTCTCGGTGTCTTACAATTTCACACCTGACGACATGATCTATGGCACAGCCGCGGAAGGCTATCGGATCGGCGGCGCCTCACCGCCTTTGCCGATCGTCGCTTGCGGTGGTGTATTCCCGACGCAATATAACTCGGACAAGACATGGAGCTACGAACTCGGCACGAAGGACAAGATGCTCGACAACCACCTGCAAGTGTCGGCTAGTGCCTATTACATCGACTGGTACAATATTCAGCAGGCAGTCTACGTTCCGCAATGCGGCATTCAATACACCACGAATGTCGGCAACGCGATCAGCGAGGGCTTTGATTTACAAACCGAATGGAAGGCGACAGACAATCTGACGCTTGAGTCTTCGATTGGCTACACCGATGGCAAATATTCGATCAACGCGGTAGACCCCGCGACCGGTGGGCTGCTGGCACGCAAGGGCGACTCCCTGGACATCGTGCCATGGACGATTACGCTCGGTGGCGAGTATGACTTCACGATCCAGGATTATGATGCGTTCATTCGCGGCGATTACGAATTTAGCAGCAAGCGTCATCGCCAGACCCCGTCGGAAGACCCCCAGACCGAATATTATGACCAAAGCCTTCGCCCTGATCCGGCTACCAATCAGGTTTCGATTCGGACAGGCATGACGATCAACAAATTCGATGTGAATCTGTTCATCGACAATCTGTTCGACTCAACCCCGAAGCTGCTCCTTGCCCATCAGGATCAGTACACGCAGCTCTTCACCGCCGAAACCCTCCGGCCACGGACCATCGGTATGAGCGTTTCGTACCGCTATTGATCGCAGATAATGATCTGAGGCCAAGCGAGGCCTCAGATCTCAACGACAAAAAAGGGGAGACGGAAATATCCGTCTCCCCTTTCGACTGTCGATCCGTAGCTGTTACAGACTATGCTTCAGCTCTGTGTAGGTCACATCGATTGCCCGCAGCGCCAGCCTGGCAAATTCGTCAATCTGGGCATCGTTGATGATCAGCGGTGGCGAGAATACCATCGTATCGCGCACGGCTCGCATCACCAGATTATTGCCGAAGCAATTATTGCGGCAGCGCGTGCCGACACCGAGCGATGACGGGAAGAATTGCCGTGTGGCTTTGTTCTGCACCAATTCGATCGCGCCGATCAGGCCGGTCATGCGGACCTCGCCGACCAGCGGGTGATCACCCAGCGTTTCCTGCAGCTTGGCAAACAGTTTCGCGCCCTGGGTCGCGGCGTGCTGTACGAGCTGTTCGCGCTCGATGATATCGAGATTGGCGAGCGCCACGGCGCAGGCAACCGGATGGCCCGAATAGGTGAAGCCGTGATTGAATTCGCCGCCTTCCTCGATCAGTGTCGTCGCGACCCGATCACCGACCATCACCGCCGACAGCGGGATGTAGCCGGAGGTCAGACCCTTCGCGAGCGACATCAGATCGGGCTTGATGTCGAACGTCTGCGACCCGAACCACTGACCCGTCCGGCCAAACCCGCAAATCACCTCGTCGGCGATCAGCAGAATATCATGCTCACGGCAGATACGCTGCACTTCGGGCCAGTATGAATCCGGTGGGATGATCACGCCACCGGCGCCCTGGATCGGCTCGCCGATGAAGGCCGCGACATTCTCCGCTCCAAGCTCGATGATCCGATCCTCCAACGCCTTCGCCGCCAATCGGCCAAACTCTGCCGGCTCAAGATCACCGCCAAGCCCATACCAGTAGGGCGGTATCACCTGACTGAAATAGGGCAGATCGCCGGCCTGCCGATGCATATCCGGCATCCCGCCGCAAGACGCGCCGGCGACAGTCGAGCCATGATAGCCATGGGTCCGGCTGATAATGTATTTCTTGTTCGGCTGGCCCTTCAGCGACCAGTAATGCCGTGAGAGGCGGATGATCGTATCGACCGCTTCGGACCCGGACGTCGCATAGAAGACATGGTTCATGTCCCGCCCGACCAGCTTGGTCAGGCGTGCCGCCAGCTCGATCGCCGGCATGGTCGCGGTCTTGAAGAACGCGTTGTAATAGGGCAGCTGCTGCATCTGCGTGGCAGCGGCATCGGCCAGTTCCTTGCGGCCATAGCCGACGGCGGTACACCACAGCCCGGCCATCCCGTCCAGAATCTTGTGACCCTCGGAGTCCCATAGATACATCCCATCCGCGCGGGTGATGATCCGGCTGGTCTCTTGATGAAGCTGCTTGTGATCGGTGAAGGGGTGCAGGAAATGCGCGGCGTCGAGCGACTTCCATTCCGCTGTTGTCCGCCCGGCCAGATCGATCGCCATCTCTTATCTCCGTCTTACGTCCGGCGCCGCGCCAGCCGGGTCGCCCAAGCGCGTTTCGCGGGCAAAACCGGACGGGACGGCCATACGGCGTATTTGTGATCACAGATACCCATCATGCGATGCTAACCGTGCCCCGTCAACGAGAAAGCAGTAAGAACAATGCCGCGGCGCTGTGATCGCCAAGCCGGGATCTCGATCAGTTGAGTCGTAAGATCTTCCTCCGCAAAGCGGGGGAGGAATTTAGTCTCATAACGCTCTATCGAGATGCCTCGAACAGGAACCAGACGCGCTGTTCAGCTTCGTCGATCCAGTTTTCCAGCAGGCTTGCGGTCGCCACATCGTTCACCTCATCGCACAGATCATGGGCCGAGATCATACTGGCGATCAGCGCCCGGTTATCCTCACGCAGCTCGGCCAGCATGTCTTTTGGATCGACAAAATCCGCATCATTGTCCGACAGACGCTGGAGCCGCGCGATATGGCCGATCGAGCGGAGCGTCGTGCCGCCATTCTTGCGCACGCGTTCGGCGATCGCATCGGTCGCGGCATAAATCTGCGTGGCCTGTTCATCGAGCAGCAGATGGTAGTCCCGGAAATGCGGGCCGCTGACATGCCAATGAAAATTCTTGGTCTTAAGATAGAGCACAAACACATCTGCCAGCAGCGCGTTCAGCGCCCCTGACACGTCGCGGATCTGGTTCGAATCGAGCGGTGACGGTGTTTCGAGTGGTGCCTTGCGGCGCTCCTTGAGCTCTTTCAGGTCCTTGGCCTTTGCCATGATGCAATTGTCCTTTGGGGTTTTGGGTCGGATGAAAATTGAGCAAGCCAAACGGCTCCACGGCTGAAAAATGGTGCGCGCGCTCAGGATTATCAACGCCTGCCGTGACAAGCCATTGACATTAATGCCGCCGCATGAGACGCACTCTTTGCCATCGATCCTCGTGGGAGAGATCGGTCCAGCCGACGCCGAAGGAGCAACCGCCCCGGAAACTCTCAGGCAAACGGACCACGAGGGAAGGCAGCTCTGGAAAGTAGGCCGCATCGCGGCCTCACCGACGAGGTACGTCAGCCGGACAACCCGGCG
>Ga0116226_10000092_pt1 | contig 63935 bp, 55 predicted proteins | sample S1TSphfallax_FD_89692 | JGI IMG/M metagenome (GOLD analysis project Ga0116226, IMG submission 89692) | Host-associated microbial communities from peat moss isolated from Minnesota, USA - S1T2_Fa - Sphagnum fallax MG | ecosystem: Host-associated > Plants > Peat moss > Unclassified | place: USA... | reverse complement strand
CCGCCTACTTGCGTGCGCCGTTTCTCATGCTCCGCCATCGGCCAAATTCGTAAAGTAGTTTCAAAACTCTGTGACAATTATCCTTTTCGGTTTTCTATCGTACCTATCTTTTAATGAGATATCGGCGGCACCGTGGATTTCCGACTATAATTCTTGTCGGATTGTTCAGCGCCTTTGATCAATCCAATTTGCCGGCGACGTGTTTTTCGTGCCCGTGCCAGGATTTCTTCCAGCATATAGGAGATTTAATCGTGTTGTATTTTCATCGGCCGTTGCGCGTGCGACGCATGGGATTTGTCGTTGTCGGCACGCTGTTCGCGGCCGCTCTTTCGGCAGGGTTCGGCCGCGCTGCGATGGCTTCGCCGCCGCTGCTCTCCGGCCAGTTTTACGGCGGGGCAAACGCCGTGGAAGCCGAAGCCATGGTCGCGTCACTTTCCGTAGGCCTAGGCAGCGCCTCGGCCGCCGCCTGCCCGTGCAGCGGATCGAATGGGCATACCGTTGCTGATACCGTATCGACCCTGAGCGTGGGGCCTGGCGGCAGCCTGGTGAGCGCCACGACCAATCGTTCAACGGCCTACGGATTGAAAACCGCGACCACAGCAACAACTTTTCAGACCACGACGATCAGCAATCTTAATGTGCTGGGCGGGCTGATTACCGCCGATGTTATCAAGGCGGCCGCGCGCGTCGACGCCACATCCTCGGCCCTCACGCAAACGACCGCCGCCTCCACGCTGACTAATCTGGTGATCGCGGGCCAGCCCATCAAAGCGAATGTCGCCGAAAATACGGTGATCCCCTTGCCGGGGCTAGGGAGCGTTACGGTCAAATTCGTCGATACCGGAACCTATGGCACGCAAGCCATCGCGGTCGAGGTTGAAATGTTGCGTATTTCTATCGACACCGCCAACAGCCTTGGCTTGCCGGTGGGCTCGGTACTGGTGGTGGGCGAAGCCTTTGCGGGCTATAACCGCGTGCAGCCGGCGGCCAGTATCAGCGGTCTGGCCGAGACGCTGGCCGTGACGGTGAATGCCGGCAGCCTGCTGCAGGAAGCGGCCGTCGCCGGCGCCACCTCGGGCATTTCCACCTGTGCCGGAACAGGCGGCGCAACCGTGAAAGATTCGGTCGAGAACCTTTCTGCCGCGGGTCTGCTGAGCCTTACCACCGCAAATACAACCGCCTATGGCGGGCCGGTGGGGAGTTCCACCGTGGCCAAGACCACCTCATCGGTCGCCAAGATTTCACTTCTGGGCGGCCTGATCACCGCTTCGGGCATCGTGGCCGCCGCCGAGGAAGTGCGCATTGGCAATGTATCGAAAGCGCATACGCTGAATACGAGCTTCGGCGGGCTTTCGGTGGCCGGCGTTGCCATCACCGGCGCGGTCGCACCGAACACGGTGATCACGCTGCCTGCGCTCGGCTACGTTGTTCTGAACGAGCAGCCGCCGGCGAGTGGCGGGCATATTCAGGTAAACGGCCTGCATATCATCATTCTGTCCGACAATTCGCTGGGCCTGCCGATCGGGGCGCAGATATTCGTGGCGCATGCGGACGCGACGGCTACGGCGTTTTGAGACGACGCGAAGGACTTTCGTTGTGAGAAAAAGAAGCGAAAAGACTTGATTTCTTTGGCCATGGCCTGGGGAGATCCGGGCCATGGCTGCGGAGAGACAGAATTGGGTTCAGGCGTTGAGGGCGCGGGGGGCGGGGCGCCCGATCAGAAAACCTTGGGCCAGGTGGCAACCCTCGCGACGCGCCAGATCCAACTGCTCCTGCGTTTCCACGCCCTCGGCCACCACCGAGATACCCAGGCGCGCGGCGAGCTCGGCCACGATGCCGACGATCACCGCGCAATCCATCCGGCTGGTCGCATCGCGCACGAAGGAGCCATCGATCTTGATGCGATCGAACGGAAAGGCCCTGACATGCAGGAGGGAAGAATAGCCCACGCCAAAATCGTCGAGCGCGATTCTGACGCCCGCGGCGCGGAGCTTGTGAAGTTCGCCTAGCCGGGCTACGGCGACATCGAGCAGCGCGGTTTCGGTGATTTCCAGTTCCAGCCGCTCGGCCTCGAGCCCGCTCTCGGACAGGGCCGCAAAGACCTGGTCGGCGAAGCAAGGCCGTAATTGCAGGGCGGACACATTGACCGCGACGCGCGCGGAATCGCGCCAGCTCGCCGCCTCCCGGCATACGTTGAGCAGCACCCATTGCCCAAGCGCCTCGATCAGGCCAACTTCTTCCGCGAACGGCACGAAAATGCCTGGGGGCACGGCGCCACGGCGATCGTGCTGCCAGCGCAGCAGCGCCTCGAAGAACATGACTTCGCCGGTCGCCAGATCGACGATCGGCTGGTAATGCACGGTGAGGCCGTTATTGTTTTCGATTGCCTCGCTGAGGTCGTGTTCCAGGGTGCGGCGTGCCTCGACTTTCTGGCCAAGCTCATCCGCGACGACCTGAATGGCCGAAATGCCGCGTGCCTTGGCTTGCTTCAGCGCCAGTTCCGCGCGCATGTGAACGTCATCGACGCCGAGATGCTTCTCGCTCAGTATTTCGATGCCGATGCTGGCTGTGACGGTGAGCATGTATTGCCCGACATGGATGGGGACACGAATGGCGGAGAGAAGGCGTTCCGCCACCACCATCGCGGCCTGTAGGGCGATCCCGTGCAGCACGATCCCGAAAATATCGCCGCCGAGCCTGGCCGCGATATCCTCGCCGCGCAGGATCAGCCTGACCCTGGACGCAATTTCGGCCAGCACCGTATCGCCGGCACTATGGCCATAGGTATCGTTGATGGACCGGAAGCCATCGATGTCGAGCAGCAGAACAGCCGCCCCGCGGCTCCACCGGCGATCCGCCAGCCTTTGCCGCAGGAATTCGCGGAAGAATTTTCGGTTGGCCAGACCGGTGAGTTGATCGTGCAAGACCAGGTCTCTGATCTGCTCGGCGTCGGCTTTTTGCCGCGTGAGGTCCTTGGTGACCTGGGCAAATCCGACGATGACGCCATCGTCATCGTGGATCGGTTCGATCACGACATTGGCCCAGAACCTGGTTCCATCCTTGCGCAGGCGCCAGCCCTCGGCCTCGAACCGGCCGGCCTCGCGCGCCACGCGCAAGGCCTGGTCGGGCACGCCCACCGCGCAATCCTCATGGAGATAGAAGCAGGAGAAATGTCGGCCCAGGATTTCCTCGGCACGATAACCTTGGAGACGTTCGGCGCCGATATTCCAGCTGGATACCGTGCCATCGAGCTCGAGCATATAGATCGCGTAATCCCTGATGCTGCGCACCAGGTATTGGAACCGGCGCTCGGCATCGGGCCTTATGGCCGTGCCCGTATCGATCGTGTGAAGGCCAGCTTTTCCGGGGACCAATGAGAAATTTCCGTCCTGGGCAATTCAAAGTGGGAACGCTATTTTCAACCTATAGAAAGTCGTGCGACCGATTTCGCGGCGGAGTAACAAACGACACTTGATGACGGCACAGAATGTTGCGCCAAGCTGCGCACAACAATCGGCGCGCTTGGCTAAACACCATTTTTGGGCGACCCTGTTGCTACTCGGCCGCCACGCTGTCGCACACGCGCAGAAGCTGCTCGCGATAGGCCGGGTTCACCGGGTCGAGCTTGGTCGCGCATCTGATGCGCGAAAGCGCCATTTCGGTTTCAGTGGCGCTCGCATGCAGAACACTGGCCCAGTAGAACAGGTTCGGGTGATCCTCCATATGGGCGAGCGCCGTTTCGGCGGCTTTCAGGGCTGCCGCCTGTTTGCCGATCTGCAGCAGGCAGTACACATACAGTTCATGGAAATAGCCGTTGAAGGGTGCCGCGATGACCGAAGCTTCGGCGAAATCGGCCGCCTGCTTGGTCTGGCCGCAGGCCAAGGACGTGCGTGCGGCCAAAGCGAGGTAGCTCCCCTGGCTCGGGCGAAGCCGGACCGCGCAACGTGCGAGGTCGTCGGCAAGATCGATCAGCCCGGCCGCCTCGAAGACCAGCGCCGCCGAAAAAGCCTGGCCGGCATTACCGCCGAATTGGTGGGCATCATCGCGGATCAGGCTGGCGGCCGCGGCCGGGTCGCTGGCGAGCATGATCCGGGCCTGTAGCAGCCGCTTGCCCAGCACCGATTTGTAATCGACCGAGTAGAGGGCCTCGAAGCCCTCGAGCTGGTGATCGGTTTCATAGAAACCCAGTTTGCGCTCGGCAACTTCGCTGACGACAAGGTGCGCACCCCAATCATCCACCGCATCCATCAAGACTCGCGTGGTGCTGCCGATGGTGAGCAGATCGCTGAAACTGCGCGCGACATAAGGGGCGAGGTCGGTCATGAACGAGTCGCGGAAGAACAGCGCCTTGCGCGGTACGCCGGTGCCGTCGCAGCTCGATTCGGTGGCGGTCAGCCGGCCCACGCCATCGAACTGCCTGGCGGCTTTGACGTCTCTGCTCAGGATCGACGATATGGGGATTTCCTCGGATTGCTCCGGCTGCATCTGGCAGCCGAGATCGCCGTAGCTCTTGCGCAGGCTGAATTGCAGGTCGACAGCCCGAACGGGCGCATGGTGGACAAGCTGGCCGGCCACGCGCATGAGGCTGCGATAGCCGATGTAGCTGCCATAAGATGTCCAGTGCGAGTCGGTCTTTCGATAGACTTCCAGGCCGCCCTTGGCGCCTCGCAGCTCCGCCAGGGGATAGACGAAGGTGACACCCTCGATGTCGCCCATCGCTTCGAGAAAGACTTCTCCGGGCGGCCGCAGCCGCTTGGCGAGCGAGCGGGGCAGATCCTCCGGATAGACCGAGGGTGCATCGGGCACGATGAAAAACACATACGGGATTCCCCGCTTCACCATTTCCTGCCCGCGGCGGGCGAGGGAATCGCGCCACCGCAGCAAGATGTCCCTGTCGAGCGGCTCGCCACCGCAGAACTGCTCCAGGTCGAAGCCATCTTGCCGCCCAAGAAAAAGCCGCCCGTTGAGCCCTTGTTCGACAGACGCTACCGCCCCGCGGAGTTCAGCCATGAACATGCTCCCTCTGCAGGGCGGTCAAACGGCCCACCAGCTCGCTTACATTGAGGATCGGCGCCGCGAGTTCCTCATTGATAGGGATATGGAACCGCCGCGACAGGCGGGTGAGCAGAACCGAATGGCCGAGGGAATCCCATCCATCGATGTCGCCGGGGCAGGTGGATGCGGTGATGCGGTCGGCCCGGACATCGAACGTATCGGCGATCAGGCTCATCAGGCCAGCCTCGAACTCGGTTTGCGTATCTTGCGCCATCATGCCGATACCTTTTCAGAAAAACGCTTGCGGTTCTCGTCGCGGCTGATCTTGCCGCTCGTGGTCTTGATCAATGTGCCCACATCGGCGATCTCCACGCGCTTCACCGAAAGGCTGAGCGCCTTGTACACTTCCTCGCGGATCGCAGTTGTCAGCGCGTTTCTCTCGGCACCCTCGGGCAGGGTGGTCTCGGCGATCACCACCGCTTCCTCGCTCGCGGTGACGCTATCATGCAGGCCGAGCGCCACAACCCGCCCGGGCTTCACGCCGGCGACGCGATTGACGATATCCTCGATGTCATTGGCGTAGAAATTGCGGCCATGGACGATCAGCATTTCCTTGATCCGGCCGCACACATAAAGCTCCCCCTCATGGAGAAATCCCATATCCCCGGTACGAAACCATTCGCCTTCGAAACCCTGTGAGGTCGCCTCGGGATTGCGGAAATAGCCGCTGAATACGAAGGATCCGCCGACCTGGATTTCACCGACCACGAGATCCCCGTCCACCGGGGGCGACTTGCCGAAGGAGAGGAAACCGCGCGGCCAGGCGAGCTTGGATGGCTTTTTCGCCTCCGCCACGATACGCAGCCGAACGCCATCGACCGGCTTGCCGCAGGATAGAAGGGCCAGACCGTCAGGATCGTTGGGCTCCACCTGCAGGATTTCCGAACGGGCAAAGCGCGCGCGGTCCACATGAAGAACTTTCGGCGGGGTTCCGATAGCGGTATGGGTAACCGCGAAAACCGCCTCGGCCATGCCATAGCACACCTGAAGCGCCCCTTCCTTCAGCCCGTCCTTGCCGAAGGCGCGTTGGAACTGTTCGAAGGTTTCGGACTTGCAGGGCTCGGAACAATTGATGAAGGCTCGCACGCTTGACAGATCGTAGCGCGTGTCGCGATCGCGTGTGCGGACCAGATGATTGAAGGCGAAGTTCGGCAACCAGCAGAATGTGCAGCGGAACCGGGCGATTTCGGTGAGCAACGCGTCGGGTTGCGTGAGCCACTCGAAGGCATCGAGCGATGCCACCATGGCGCCCAACGTCATCGGCATCAGGAACGATGAAACGAGCCCCATATCGTGGTAGAGCGGCAGCCACGAGGCGATACGGTCGCCGCCATCGGCCTTGATGGCCCGCGCGCAGGCCTCGACCTGCTCGCGGATTTGCCGGAATGTCAGTTCGACGCCTTTTTTCAGGCCGGTCGTGCCCGAACTATGCTGCAGCAGGGCAATCCGTTCCGGATTGATCGCGTCGGGCAGCGGTGGCAGATCCGCGGCGCAATCCGGCTCGGACTGGTGATCCACATCCAGCAACAGGCACGTCTCGGAACTGCGTATCCCCTCCAGCCCCGCGATCAGCTCCTTGTAGGTGAGGATGCAGGCCGGCTGCACGCGGGCGAACAGCGCCTCGTGGTTGGCCCAGTAAAGTGCGGGGTCCTGCTTGCTCGTGGGGAAGGGCAGGAAGGAGGGTATCAGCCCCGCCCGCATTGCGCCGAGAAGGGCCGGATATAATTCGATGCGGTGTGGCAGCACGATGAACACCACGGCACCTTCCGTGCTGCAATGGGCGCGCCAGATACGCGCCCAGCGCTCGGTTTCTTCCATCAAGTCGAGATAGCTCAGTTGGGTCCAGCATCCCCCCCTGAGAAGAACGATCGCCGGCTTGAAGGGGGTGGCCTCCGCATGGGCGTAGACGGCGGCGAGCAGCGTACGCATTCAGGCCTCCGTTCTGGATGTCAGGAACCACATAGGCGGGCAGGTCCTTCGATGGTTTTCCGATGGCGTCCCGGAAGGCTGACACGACCCTTGACGGTCTCGCCTTTTCGGGCGACCGGAAGGGGGATGGGTATCGTGTGCGTGTCATCCCCGGCGTGCACGCTCACCGACGATAGGACATCGCCGATGAAGCGCGGCGAGAATATCTCCGGCCAGGAGAGCGCCTTCGGGTGCAGCGCGTGGCGTTCCCGCTGCTCGACATTTCCCAGCCGCGACGCCGCGCGTTCGATCGCCGCCATCAGCGACTCGACCGAGACCTCGCAAGGGACGATGTTGGCGGAGATCTGCTGCAATTGCTCGGCGGACCGGTTCTCGTAGGTATTGGTCACGACAAGCGCGCCCGTGGTCGCGAACTCGAAAGGTACGACGCTGGGGTGCGGCGCGTACATGAGGCTGACACCGATATCCATTGCCGACATCACGGTGCGGTATTCCTCTTCCGACATTTTTTGCCGCATCTGCAATTCGTGGCCGCCGCCCAGCGGGATCGGCGGCATCTTGGTGAGCGCCCCCATCCCGATGAACGACCATTCCGGGCCAAACTTTCCCGCGGCGCACAGCCGTTTCAGCGCGATCAGGATCAGCTCGAACAGATTGCGGGCGGCATGCGCCTCCGGCCGCGCATAGATCGCCATCACCTTGCTGGCCCGATCCCGCATGGAGGCGGCCGTCTGCGGCACCAGGCAGTTGATCTTGTGTTCGAACACCGCGTAATCGGCGATCGCCCGCGGCGTGCGGTCGCCCGAGAAGGCGCCTATCTTGTTGTCGATGAAGTATGACAGGAGGAAATGGCTGTTGATGACGGGATAATGGGGCGTGCGATAACAGGCCTCGCAGAGTGCCCGCTGGGCGCCGTTATCGTAGAAGATCGGCTCGTATTCCTGGGCGAGCAGCAACGGTTTCGGATTCTCAGTGAGGCTTGCAAGGCGCGCGCAAACCGGCAAATCCCATACCGTATAGGCAACGAAGAGATCGTTATGCCCGATCGTCGTTTGGAGAAACTGATCGAGATCAAGGATGGGTATTTCGGCGAAGACGCTGCGGATATGCGCCGATTTTTCGCTCCACAGAAAATAGGGGAGGTTCGGTTTTTCCTCATGGCAGACGATCGCGACCTGCCGGCCGTCCCGCCGGAGGGCGCAGACCAGTTCGATCACCGCCTTGTAACCGCCATACATGATATCCGGGTTCAAGGTCGGCAAGAAGATGGTGATCACCTGCTCGGAATCCCGCGTCGTGGATCGCTTGGGCAGGGCGGTGAAGCCAGCCAGGCGGGTCTTCAGCATGTCTGCCCGCGCAATCAGCACGGGGTTGGTGACACCCGGCATCCGGGCCTCCAAAGCCACCGCGAGATCGTATTTGGGCAGGCGCCCTTCGATGCGGCCCGACATCAGGTAATGATAGAAGCCGGAGGGGATCATCCCGCTTTTGATGGCTTCCCGCACTTCCTGGTAGAACGCCCTGTACCAATCTTCCTGGAACCACGAATTGGGGGAATGGCCGGCCTTCATGCCGATCTTCAAGTAGTGATCGAAGGGATCGGCGTGAAAAGCCTGGTCCTGCGGCGCGGCGAGATAGCGTTTGATATAGTATTCCGAGTCGAACTCGGCGGCGGCCACGCGCAGGGAAAGGGCTTCGCGCGCCTGCGGTGGCGGCGCATCCAGGTTGTAGCCGAGGAATCTCCCGTAAAGGTTATAATGGTCCAAGGCAGAGAGCGAGGGAAAGGCGGCGAGAAACGCGCCGGCGCCAGGATAGCGGTTGACATAAGCCACCTCATCCAACGCTTCCTTCGGCAATTCAGGCACCATGCAGGCCTGCGCCTGCGCGTGGAGGATTTGGTTCGGCCAAAGCCCCTGCGTGATCCCGTGCTTCATGAAGTGGATGAAGCCGGAGATGCATTTGCCGCCTCGTATCAAAGCGGCAACATCGGCATAGCGCTCGCAGTACCAGGTTTCATCGAAGAAATCATTGGGGCTGATGATGCGGCAGCGGCCACTGAAATAGAGGCGGGCGACATGCAGATCGTCGGCGTCGGCTTCGCAGATGCCAAGGGCGACCATCTGCGTGCGCAGGCGCGGAAGGCTCAGCGCCTTCATCAGCGGATCGATCTCGTGCTCCTCGAACATGTTGAAAAGAGCCAGACGGATGAGCGTATGAACTGAATCGCGCCGCACCGGGGCCATGCCGTCGGGATGATCCTTGATGACCGGGAGATGTCTCATGTGTGACGAGCACCGGTAGCGAGTTCCGTCAGGCCAGCAGGGCTGGCTTGCGCGTGCGGACCGGAGTATTGCCAAGCGCGCCACCATTCCGGCGCCCGATTGATGGCGGCCCGCGCGAGCCGGGCTGCGCCCGTTTCAGCCCCGGCTTCGACCCCTGCTTCGACCATCGGCCCACGCCATTCGCAGTTGAGCGGCAAATTCAGGGCCGCGCGGCTCCGCCGGTCTGTGGCGCCAGCGATCGCAGCACCCCCCGCCCGCAAACCAGGTTTTGTTTCCGCCAGCGCATTCAAATGGGACATTGCAATGACCTTATGAAAAAGTGGTGATTTCTCCGGCCTGGCTCAAATACCGTTGCCCGCTGGGGATCCACATCAACCGATCAGGATGTGCCCGTTGAGGCTGGTGACGCCAACCACGTTCACCGTCGTATTATCGGATAGCGTGAAGGTCACGCCGCTCTCGCCTGGGACCACGGTATAGACGTGGGCGTTCGCCAGCGCCGCATCCACCTGGGCGGCACTGAAATTGGCAAAAACGATCGTGTTGAGTTCGGAAGAGCCGAAATCCCCAAGGGTGATCTCGCCACCCACGCTATCCGGCGTGGCTGCGATCACAAACGTGTTGGCGCCCGCACCGCCCATCATGGTTTCGTGGCCGGCACCGGACACCAGCGTATCGTTACCGCTGCCGCCGATGAAGTAATCGCTTATCTGGTTGTCGATGCCCTCGAAGGTATTGGCATAGCCGAACACCACAAGCCCCGCCTGCGCCGCGGAACCGTTAAGCGTCTCGCTGCCTTCGCCGCCGATGAAGTCGTTCACGCCGTGGCTGCTGTCGGAAACCCAGGTAATTGAATCGCCGGCGGACGCAAAAACCAGCGACGTTCCGTTTCCACTGTAGATCGAGGCGCTGCTGCCGGTTTCACCCACGAATGTGAGCTTGCCCGAGCCGCCAAAGATGCTGTTGCCGTTGCTGAAATTGAAAACAGACACGGTAGCGGCATCACCGTAGATCGCGTCGTTACCGCCATCCGGATTGAGCACGAAGGCATTGTAGTCGGCGCTGGATGTGCCGCCATGGATCGTCTGCGCCGCGGCGTCCGCGACGACCACATCGAACAGGCCGTTGGCGAAAACCGTGTTGTAGCCGTATTGCAGATACACATAATCGTTGAAGCCGCTGTTGTAGCTGGATCCAGCGAAGCGGATACTGTCGTTCAGCGTGATATTGGTGTTGCCGGCATCGGCGAAAACAGTGGCGTGTCCGGCACCCGTATTGATGGTGTCGAAGCCGGTTCCAGCGGCAATCGTATCGTATGTCGCAGTCGAGGTCTGATCGCCATCATAGCGGTTATTGCCGTCGACGAAGTCAATCAGATTATTGCCGCCATTGTCGACATAGGTGGCGGCCGAGTTCTGTCCGGCAAAAATCGCCTCGATCCCGGAGTTGCTTCCAATAACCGTTGTGGCACCGTTCACATTATCGAAGAGAGCCTGATACCCCTGCGGCACGGTGGCGGTGGCGCCGATGCCGACGCCCGCTTCCTCGTTCGAACTGAGAACAGCGTAGTTGATCGCGTCGGGAGAAGCCGGCCCAAAGCCCATCTTGCCGGCACCGTTGCCGGTTCCGAATGCCACATCGAGGGTGCCGTTGCTGATCGCGGCATCGAGATAGGCCTGGATGAGTTGCGCATAAGCAAGCGTCTCAGCACCATCGACAGTCACTATCGTGCCGGAATGCTGCCCGCTTGGAATTGTTACTGTTCCAGAAACTATCATCGTTTGCTCCAGCTTTCATCAAGCTAAAATCAGGGTCGTTTGGAACTCGTGATAACCTGCAGTTGAACGCGGCTGACTGCGGGAGATCGACGAAACTTGTTCTCTGTAAAGAATGACTGAAACTTTTCACACGCGTCCATGCGCCAGCCGCTCATCGGCGCAAACCTCAATTTTGCCTGCTCGGCGAACTGGTTTTAGCAGTCGATCCAAAAGACGTTCCCGAAAGAACTGCCTGTTTCGGATTGCCTGTCTTGTTCTCTGTACCACATGGCGCGTCCCCGACCCCTTCGAGAGCGAGAAAGTACCCGCCTTCCGGATCAGTTTGCGCGAGATTGTCGCTTGGCAACAACTCCAAGTTGGTCTGCCCGAGACAAATGTTTCCATCTTTTGCCAAAGGTGGAACAAACGACCGTACGGCGACGGACGCTGCGTACCGGGAATTCGCTTTGATTGGTGCCGAGCATCCGGCGGATGACCGGATTCCGGGGCAAGTGAGGCCCAGGCGGGCCGCTTCTAACCAACGGTTGGAGTTGGCGACCCTTGGCCGGGGCCCGCTGACCCGTCCCCTGCCCGCATGGCGGCGGTTGGTGGTCTTTTCTTACTGTGTTGTTCTCGGTTTATGGGTGCAGGGCGGAGCGACACCCCCCACCCCGGCCCCTCCCTACAAGGGGAAGGAAGGCCCTGCTCGCCAGGGTGCGGGAGAAAGCTGTTTAGGCGTAACCGAGGGTCGACGGGCATGGATGTGTGGGGATCGCGGGTGCCGAGGGTGGCGGAAGCGAGACGAAGGGCGGGCATGAGCACCGCCCTTCAGGAGAGTCCCGCAAAGTTGCCGCGCCGCAACCTTACGTTGCGTCACCTAGCAAATGATGAACGCTTGCACAAGGGCGCACAGCTTGTAGTTGTGCAATATTCTGGGGTTCAAGCAGAATGTGGTGCCCCAGCCGCACGGATCAACCGGCAAGGCTTGCGGCGATGCGTCCGACGAAACCGATCCAATCATATCGCATCCCGCTCTAAAGTCTTACCAGCGTGACGCCGATCATGCGTGACTGGCAGGTAGGGCATTCCAGTTCGGAAAGCGCGTTATTCAGCGGCGCAGCGGGACCATTTCTTGCGATCATGGTGTCCAGCGGAATGGGGAACACTTCGCTGCAGCCAAAGCACTGCGCCATGCGCCGAAAGCCGGGGGTTTCTTTGGTGAGCCAGTCTAGCGTGTAGGGTCCGGTTTTAACCATCGACTAGCCCCTGTCCCCACACCGCGCGTAACAGGAGATACGAACGCCCCCGACCGGCGGATGCATGCGGCCAAGCCGACAAAGACGAAATCGTCGAAAAGCATCAGGACCCAAAAGTTTTTAAGAACGGTGAACTGCGGGGGCAGGACATTAGAGCATTTTCCGATTACGTCGGGTCAGTGCAGTCGTTCGGAAAATGCTCTAGCTCTTTGTTTTGGCGAGCATTTTTATCCGATGGGTAACCCCGTGCGGTCGGCTAATGCTCTAATTGTCCAAAGCTTGCACGATCTCCTCTGTCATCTTCTTTGCATCCCCAAACAACATCATGGTGTTAGGCCGGAAGAACAATTCGTTATCCACGCCGGCGTAACCAGACGCCATCGATCGCTTGATGAACAGCACGGTGCGCGCCTTCTCCACGTCAAGGATCGGCATGCCGTAGATCGCCGATGTCGTATCGGTTTTCGCCGCCGGGTTGGTAACGTCGTTCGCGCCGATCACGTAGGCCACGTCGGCGGTGCTGAATTCGTTGTTGATCTGCTCGAGCTCGAACACATCGTCGTAGGGCACGTTGGCTTCCGCCAGCAGCACGTTCATATGCCCTGGCATGCGGCCGGCGACCGGATGGATCGCATAGCGCACATCCACGCCTTCCGCCTTCAACTTGTCGGCCATCTCGCGAAGCGCGTGCTGCGCCTGGGCCACAGCCATCCCGTAGCCGGGCACGATGATCACCTTGCTGGCGTTCTTCATGATGAAAGCGGCATCGTCGGCATTGCCGTTCTTCACCGTGCGGTCCCCGCCGCCGGCCTGGGCGGCCGCCCCTGCCCCGCCATCGGTGCCGAAGCCGCCCAGCAGCACGTTGAAGATGCTGCGGTTCATTCCCTTGCACATCACGTAGGACAGGATCGCGCCGGAGGCGCCCACCAGCGCGCCGGTGATGATCAAGGCAAGGTTCTGGATGGTGAAGCCGATGCCGCAGGCAGCCCAGCCGGAATAGCTGTTCAGCATCGACACCACGACCGGCATGTCGGCCCCGCCGATGGGGATAATCAGCAGGAAGCCCAGCAGCGCCGCCAGGATGGCGATGGCCCAGAAGATGGCGTGCGGCCCGCCATGCAGGACAAAGTAAACGATCAGGGCGAAGATCAGCACGCCCAGTGCAGCGTTCAGCCGGTGCTGGTTGGCGAAGATGATCGGCGTGCCTTTCATCAGCCCCTGCAGCTTGGCGAAGGCGATGATCGAGCCGGAGAAAGTGATCGCGCCGATGGCCAGGCCCAGCGACATCTCCACCAGGCTTTGCGAGTGGATCGCCCCCGGCTCGCCGATGCCGAAGGCGGCGGGCGCGGTGAGCGCCCCGGCCGCAACGAACACCGCCGCCAGGCCGACCAGAGAATGGAACGCCGCCACCAGCTGGGGCAGCGCCGTCATCTGGATGCGGCGCGCGACGATGGCGCCGATCGCGCCACCCAGCGCGATGCCCGCGACGATGATGATATAGCCATCGCTCATGCCATGGCGCGCCAGGGTGGCGATCACCGCAATGGCCATGCCGATCATGCCGAAGCGGTTGCCCTGCTGCGACGTGCCGGGGGAGGAGAGGCCGCGCAGGGCCAGGATGAACAGAACCGCCGCGACCAGATACAGCAGCGACGTCAGGTTTGCAGACATGGGGTGCTGCCTATTTCTTGGACTTGAACATCGAGAGCATGCGCTGCGTCACCAGGAACCCGCCAAAGATGTTCACGCTGGCGAGGGTGACCGCGACGAACCCGAAAAATTGCGCCAGCGGGTCGTGGCTGAGGCCGGTGGCCAGCATGGCGCCGACGATGATGACGGAGGAGATGCCGTTGGTGACGGCCATCAGCGGGCTGTGCAGCGCCGGTGTCACGTTCCAGACGACATAGTAGCCGACGAAGCAGGCCAGCAGGAAAATCGTGAGCAGGAAGATGAACGGTTCGGCGGCTGCGGCGGCGGGTGCCGCTTGCGGCATGGCGGCTTGCCCCATCGTTTCGACATGGCGTGCCAGCTCCGCCGCCTGGTGGGAGAGTTCGGCCGCGCGTTCGGCCAGGCGGTGCGCCTGTTCGGTGATGGGGCTCATGGCGTGGGGTCCGTCTGCGCATCTGGTGCGGGTGGTTTGGGGGCGGCCGGTTTCGGTTTTGCGGCCTTTGGCGCGACCGCCTTTGGCTTGGCTGGCGCTTCGGCGGGCTGGGCGGCAAGCTGGGCGGCAGGCTCGGTGGGTACTGCCTCCACAGCCGCCGGTGCCACGGAGACCGATTCAAAGTTCTTGTGCACGATGGCGCCCCCGCGGGTGAGCATCACGCCTTTCACGATGTCGTCCTCGGGCGGCAGTTTGGGGCCCTTCGCCTCCTTGTCCCAGAACGTGGTGAGGAAGGTCAGCAGGTTCTTGGCATACAGGGTGCTCGCGGCAACGGGGATGCGCCCGGGCCAGTTGAGATAGCCCAGCACTTTGACGCCGTTTTCCGTGGTGATCGCCTGGCCGGGTTGCGTGGCCGCGCAATTGCCGCCGCCGTCGGAAGCGAGGTCGACGACCACGCTGCCAGGCTTCATGCCGTCGACCATCGCCTGGGTGACCAGCACGGGGGCGCGGCCGCCCTGTACCAGCGCCGTGCAGATGATCATGTCGTTCTTGGCGACCGTGGCGGTCATCAGGTCGGCCTGCTTCTGGCGGAACTCCGTGGTCATTTCGCGGGCATAGGCGCCGGTTTGCTTGGCGGTCTCTTCATCCTCCACGCCGACGAAGGTGGCGCCGAGGGATTTGATCTCCTCCTTCGCCGCCGGCCGCACATCGGTGGCGGACACGATGGCGCCCAGCCGGCGCGCGGTGGCGATCGCCTGCAGACCGGCGACGCCAGCGCCAACCACGAACACCCGGGCGGGCGGCACGGTGCCGGCGGCTGTCATCATCATCGCGAAGCCGCGGTCGAAGGCGTTGGCCCCCTCGATCACCGCGCGGTAGCCGGCAAGGTTTGCCTGGCTGGAGAGCACGTCCATCGACTGCGCGCGGGTGATGCGCGGAAGCAGCTCCATTGCCGCCGCATCGATGCCGGCATGGGCCAAGGCTGCCACCACCGATGTATCCGCCATGGCGCCGGAGATGCACACCAGCAGGGCGCCGCGTGGGATATGGGCCAGTTCGGCCGCGGCCGGGGTTTGCACGGCGAATACGACGCCCGCACCGGCCACAGCCACGGCAGCATCGGCCGCGATTTCGGCTCCGGCCGCTGCAAAATCCGAGTCGGCGATGGAGGCGCCTTGCCCCGCGCCCGCCTCGACGGCGACCTGCAGCCCGAGCCCTACCAGGCGCTTGACCGTCTCGGGCGTTGCCGCGACACGCGTTTCATTCGCGCGCCGCTCTTTCAGCACCGCAAGGCGCATGGACCGTATCCCCTTCTCAACCTGGCGGCCGCCAGGGTGGCGCACGTAACAACGGGCGGGGGTGCCGCGCAAGAGCGAATGGGAAGAGGTTAAACCTTGGTCGAACAGCTCGGCAAAGCGCCGGGGGGCGGGTTCTTATCCGCCACGTTCCCCTAGCCATGCGTCAATGGACGCGTGCATGAAACCAAATGGCCGCGAGGCGTGCGTGTTGGTGGGGTGCGGAGCAGCACATCCTATAGCGAGGCTGGGACGCCGGCTTCGGCGAGGGCGGCGGCTTGGCGGGCGGCGAGTTCGGCTTCGTTGAAGCCGTCAATCAGTTCGTGAAACATGCGGTGCCAGTTGAGCTTCGCGCCCAGGCGCAGGAATACCGAGCCCAGGCCGATCGCCGAACGGTCCATCAGCACGAATTCGCGGGGCGGCTTGACGCCGCCGGTGCGCTGCAAACCCGCATGCACCTGTTGGGCGATCTCGCGGCCATATTGGGGGTCGTTGGTTTCCTGGATCAGCCGCGCACGGTCCTGGATCAGCGGCTCGTACAAGAACCGTGCCCACTGGTTGAGCACATCGATCTTTTCCTTGGACAGCCCGACAAATCCCCAGCCCTCATAAGCGTGCTGCGCCTTCGCCTCGTCATCATCGCGTATGGCCTCGAAGAGATCGATCACGCCGCGGAGAAAATGCGGCTGGAAGACGCGGATCGCGCCGAAATCCAGCAGGTTTATACCGTGATCGGCGCGCACCTGGTAATTGCCCAGATGCGGGTCGCCATGGATCACCCCATAGCGGTACAGGGGGATATACCAGCCGCTGAACAGCGCGCGCGCGATATCGTTGCGCACCTCCTGCGGCGGATCCTCGTCCACCACGCGCTGCAGCGGGCGACCGGGCAGCCAAGTCATGGTCAGCAGCCGCCGGGTGCAATATTCGGGGACGGGCGAAGGCACCGTCACCCGCTCCACCCCATCCAGCATCAACCCGTAGAGGCGCATCTGCGAGGCCTCGCGCAGGTAATCGAGTTCCTCCCGCAGGCGTTCGGAAAGCTCCTTGTAGATTTCCTCGTTCTGGATGGCATTATCCATGCGGTGATACACCGACAAGGCGAGCCGCAGCTGCCGGAGATCGGCTTCCACCACGCTCGGCATATCCGGATATTGCAGCTTGCACGCCACATCCGTGCCATCGGCCAGGCGTGCGCGGTGCACCTGGCCCAGGCTCGCCGCCGCCGATGCCTCATGGCCGAATTCGGCGAATTTTTGCTCCCAGCTCGCGCCCAGCTCGGCGCTCATGCGCCGGCGCACAAAGCTCCAGCCCATCGGTGGCGCGTTCGCCTGCAATTGCGCGAGCTCCGCCGCGTATTCCGGCGGCAGCGCATCCGGCACAGTGGAGAGGAATTGCGCGACCTTCATGAGCGGGCCTTTCAGCCCGCCGAGTATCGCTTTCAGATCCTCGGCATGCGCGCCGCGATCGGTTTTTATCCCGAACACCCGCTCGCCCGCCACGCGCGCCGCGATACCGCCGACGGCGCCCGAGGTGCGCGCCATGCGGCGAATCTCGCCAAAAAAATTCGATCCGGCCGGCGGCGGGCTCGGTGGCGGGACCGATTCAGACATGCGAATCCGCTTCCAGCTCATCGATAAAGCCGGAGATGACATCGAGGCCGCGCCGCCAGAAGGCCGGGTCCGACGCATCGAGCCCGAACGGCGCCAGCAGATCGCGATGCAGCTTCGTGCCGCCGGCGCGCAGCATCGCCTTGTATTTTTCGGCAAACCCCGGGTGGCCGGAGCGGAAGACGTCATACAGCGCATTCACCAGGCAATCGCCAAACGCGTAGGCGTACACGTAAAACGGCGAGTGGATGAAGTGCGGCACATAGGCCCAGAACACCGCATAGTCGGGGGTAAACTCGAAACTCGGGCCAAGGCTCTCTGTCTGCACCTTCAGCCAAATTTCGCCGATCTGCTCGGGCAGCAACTCGCCCGTGCGGCGGGCATCGTGCAGCAAGGTTTCGAAGCGGTAGAAGGCGATCTGGCGCACCACCGTGTTCAGCATATCCTCGACCTTGCCGGCCAGCATCAGCCGGCGACGCGCGGGGTCGGTTTCGGCATCCAGCAGCGAGCGGAAGGTTAGCATCTCGCCGAACACGCTGGCCGTCTCGGCCAAGGTGAGCGGGGTGCCAGACATCAGATGCCCCTGCGCGCCCGCAAGAACCTGGTGCACACCATGCCCCAGCTCATGCGCGAGCGTCATGACATCGCGGGTGCGGCCATGGAAATTCATCAGGATATAGGGATGCACCGAGGGCACCGTGGGATGCGCGAAGGCGCCGCCGGCCTTGCCGTCGCGCAGCGCCGCATCGATCCAGTTATGGTCGAAAAACCGCCGCCCGATCGTGCCGAGTTCCGGATCGAATCCGGCATAGGCCTCCAGCACACGGGCTTCCGCCTCACGCCAGCTTACCTTGCGATCGTCATCGCCAGGCAAAGGCGCGTTGCGATCCCAGTGCTGCAGCTTTTCCAAGCCCAGCCATTTGGCCTTCAGCGCGTAATAGCGGTGGGAGAGGCGCGGAAAATCGGCGGTGACGGCAGTGACCAGCGCATCGACCACCTCATCCTCGACCACATTGGAGAGGTTGCGATCGGTCGACGGGCGGGGGAATTTCCGCCAGGTATCGAGGATCTCCTTTTCCTTGGCCAAGGTATTGGTGATCAGCGAAAACAGTTTCGCCCGCTCGGAGAAGGCGTGTCCGATCGCGGCGGCTGCCGTCTCCCGCATCTGCCGGTCGGGATCCGACAGCTTGTTCAGCGCCGCATTCACGGAAAGCTGCTCACCCGCCATGGGAATGCGCATCCCGGCAATGGTTTCGTCGAACAGCCGGCTCCAGGCCGCGCGCCCGGCCACGTCGCGCTCATGGATGAAACGCTCCAGCTCATCTGATAGCTGGTGCTTCCGCCATACGCGCAGATCGCGCAGATAGGGGCGCCAATGGGCGAAGGCGGGGTCGGCGAATTTCTCATCCAGCACCGCATCCTCGATGCGGTTCAGCTCCAGCCGGAAGAACAGCGTGTGCGCGCTGATCGCCGTGCAACGCTCCATCATCACCTGGTAGAAGCGGCCGGCTTCGGCATTCGTGCTGTCGGCGCTGAACAAAAGTTGCGCGTACGACATGACGCGCCCCAGAACCTCATCGATCGTCTGATAGGTTTCCATTGCCTCGGCCAGTGCCCGCCCGCTCAAGGCCGCCAGCTTGCCCGCATGGGTTTGAGAAAACGCCTGGGCACGGGTATCGACTGCCGTCAGATCGGCCTCGATCAGCGGGCTGTCGGGACCCTCGTAAAGGTCGGCCAGGTTCCAGACAGGCAGGTCATCATCCGAGGCCACGGATACTGCAAGCGAGCCCTCGGGGGCACGAACCATCATCCATACATCCTTCTCAACAGAACATCATGTAAGGTCTGCTCACGCGAAGGCCAGGGGCGCCACGAGCGGTGCCTCCTTTATCGAAGCACCTGTTCCACGGCCGACGCTACCGCGAACAGCCACGAATCCCGCAGCGCAGGCGCTGCCAGCATCAGCCCGGCCGGCGGCTCACCGGCCGCGTGGCAGGGCAGGCTGATCGCGCATCCGTCGAAGAAATTCACGACCGCGGGATTGCGCAGGATCAACCCGTTCAGCCGCCAATAGGCCTCGTCGGTGGCGAAATCCGAAACCGGCGGCGGCGCGATCGGCACGGTCGGCAGCATCATCGCGTCGTACGGCGCCATCTCGGCGGCAAACACCGCCTGCAAGCTGCGACGCGACGCGACCAGCGCCATGTAATCGACCGCGTTCATGCGGGCGCCCCACATGATCCGCCCGGAGACCCGCGGATCGTAACGATCGCCATCCCTCTCCAGCATCTCCCGGTGCCAGGCATAGGCCTCTGCCGCCGGCAGGCTGCCGCGCTTCAGCGCCTCCTGCAGCGCATCGATCGCGGCGAAATCCCGCCTGTCGATCAGCGCGCCCGCCTGATCGAGGCGCTGCACCGCGCGGTCGATGGAGCGCTCCGTCGCCGCGTCCATCCCATCGAGCATGATGTTGGTGGGGATTGCGAGGCGCAGGCCCGATGCCGGCAGCACCGGGAGGGCCGGCTCGGGTTCGCCCGCCAGAATGGCGTCCACCGAGGCACAGCAGGCGACCGTATTGGCGAGCGGCCCGACCGAATCGAGGCTCGGGGCCAGCGGCAACACGCCGGAAATGGGCACCCGGCGCGCCGTGGGCTTGGTGCCCACCACGCCGCACAACGCCGCCGGAATGCGGCACGAGCCGCCGGTATCCGTGCCGATTGCGACCAGCGCCATCCCATCGGCCACCGATACCGCGGCGCCTGACGAACTGCCTCCCGGGATGCGCCCCGTCGCCCGATCGAAAGGGGAAAGCGGCGTGCCGTGATGCGGGTTGATGCCGATGCCGCTGAACGCAAACTCGGTCATGTTGGTGCGCCCCACCGGCACCAGCCCCGCGGCCAGAAGGCGCTGCACGACGGGCGCGTGCGCCTTGGCCGGTGGCGCATCCGCCAGCACAACAGAGGCCGCCGGCGTAGGCTCCCCCGCCACGTCGAACAAATCTTTCAGGCTTACGGGGACGCCCGCATAGCGCCCGGGCGCGCGCCCGGCGCGGCGCAGCGCATCCATCGCATCCGCGCTGGCGCGCGCCTGATCCGCATAGACTTTGACAAAAGCTCGCGCCCCCTCCCCAGCCGGATCGGCGATCCGCGCCAGGCAAGCCTCGACCAAATCCCGGCTTGTGGTGGCGCCCGTATCAAGCGCCAGCGCCGCATCCTTCAAACTCCGCATACGCCAAACCTGCCGCGTGCGGCGCGCCGGGGCAAGCGCCCTGCGGGTTTTCGGGTTGGGAGGCAGACTGGGGCTTTGCCCGTCGCGACAGCCCCCCGGGGCAGAGAGGCCGCGCCCGGAACACCTGCGCGAGCGGGTGCGTTGTGGCGGTTTGAGGCAGCAGGAGGCGTGCGATGGCGAGCGATGTGAAGCAGGGGCCGGTGATCAATGATCGGATACAGGAGGTGCAAGGCATTTTTGCAAATGACGCCGCCTTGCAGGAGGCGATTGGGCGGCTGACGCGGGCCGGTTTCGATCGGGCGGCTTTGAGCCTACCGGCCGCCAGCCCCTCGCCGCTCGAGGCGACACCAACGGCGGGCGCCGCGAACCCGAATACGGCAGACGATACGAGGCAATCGCGCACGCTGCACAGCAGTATGGCGGCCAGTGTCGGCGCCATGATCGGCGCTGGCGTGACGGTTGCGACGGGTGGTGCCGCGGCTGTGGCGGCAGCGGCGGCGCTTGGGCTTGGCGCGGCGGCGGGAGGTGCGGTGGCGGCCGCCCATGGTGTGGCCGATGCCGCACAGTCGCTCGAGCGCAACGAGGCGGCGGGCAGGGGTGAGCTGGTGCTGTCAGCGGCGGCGCCGGATGCACTTACGGTTCAGAAAGCCCGAGCGGCCATGCAGGAGGCAGGCGCATTACGCGTAGAAGCGGTGACGCGGGCGGGGGGTGGTATCGCCTAGCCTATGGCCGGTCGGCCTCATGCGAGACCGCGTGTTGGATACATCTGGCGAGGGTGGGTGCACCCTCGCCAGATTTTCAGGCGAGCTTCAGGTTGATGGCCGCGGCCTTGCCACGCTCCATCGCCACTTCGTAGGTGACGGCCTGACCGTCATTCAGGCCACGCAGGCCTGCGGCCTGAACGGCCGTGATGTGCACGAACACATCCTTGCCGCCATCGCTCGGCATGATGAAGCCGAAGCCTTTTGTGCTGTTGAACCATTTTACAGTGCCGCTAGCCATTGGCTTTTGCTCTCCGCATTACCGCCCCAGGGTAGGGCGGCCTCATAGCAAACCGTGTCACCAGGCGACTTGAAGCGACCGGTTGCGGAAGCGCAGCAAGGCAAGTCAACGTCGATTGCGACCGCATGGGGGCAGAAAGTGCCTGGCATGTCAATTCAAAGAAGCGCGCGGACAGCTTGAAACGCCGTATTCCGATACGGTATGCGTGCCATCCGTGGCACGAGAAAATCAGCCAGGCCAACGCAGGCGGGCGGATCGAAGGATGTGTGTGGGCCTGGCTGGCTCGAACGCGCGGCTGGCATACCGGATACGTTTCGGCTCCACGACACGCAATCATCTTGGCTTGAACGGGGCGGTAAAGGCGGCTGTGGTGCGTTTGACGATAGGCGCGCTTTCGGCGATCGCCGCGTTCATCGCTTCGGCCATGAATGTCTGCTGCAGCTCGAGGTATTCGGCGGGTTTACGAATGGCGGCCAGCGCCGAGATGGAGGCTGTCAGTGTCGGCGGACGATCATCCCATTGCTGACGAGTGTCATGCTTGGGCGTATCCCAGTCAAAACGCACGATTGCAGGCCAAGCTACAAGCGTAGCAATTGAAAGCTTTTCCTGAAAAAAAGGGCGGGCCTTGCGGCCCGCCCTCCCTTGATATGCGCTTAAGCGACGAATTAAAAATCCATGTCGCCCATGCCGCCCATGCCGCCGCCACCGCCGGCGGGCATCGGGGATTTCTTCTCCGGCTTTTCGGCCACCATCGCCTCGGTGGTGATCAGCAGGGCTGCGATCGACGCCGCATCCTGCAATGCCGCGCGTACCACCTTGGTCGGGTCGATGATGCCGGCGGCAACCATGTCCTTGTATTCGCCGCTCTGCGCGTCGAACCCAAAATCGTAGCTGTCGTTTTCCAGCACCTTGCCGGCCACCACCGCGCCATCTTCACCGGCGTTCTCGGCGATCTGCCGCAGCGGGGTTTGCACCGCCTTGCGGATGATCTCGATGCCGAATTTCTGGTCGGAGTTTTCCGGCTTGATGTGCGCGAGGATTTTTGACGCACGCGCCAAGGCGACACCTCCGCCGGGAACAATGCCTTCTTCCACGGCCGCACGCGTTGCATGAAGCGCGTCGTCGACGCGATCCTTGCGCTCCTTCACTTCAACCTCAGTGGCGCCACCGACGCGGATGACGGCAACGCCGCCAGCCAGCTTCGCCAGACGCTCCTGCAGCTTCTCGCGGTCGTAATCCGAGGTGGTTTCCTCGATCTGCGCGCGGATCTGGTTGCAGCGGCCGGAAATGTCGCTCTTTTCGCCGGCGCCCTCAACGATGGTGGTGTTCTCTTTCTCGATGAGGATCTTCTTGGCCTTGCCGAGCATGGCCAGCGTTACGTTCTCGAGCTTGATGCCGAGATCTTCGCTGATCACCTGGCCGCCGGTGAGGATCGCGATATCCTCAAGCATCGCCTTGCGGCGATCGCCGAAGCCAGGCGCCTTCACGGCGGCGATCTTCAGGCCGCCGCGCAGCTTGTTCACCACAAGAGTGGCCAGCGCTTCGCCTTCGACATCCTCGGCCACGATCAGCAGCGGACGCCCGCTTTGCACCACCGCCTCGAGCAGCGGCAGCAGCGGCTGCAGGCTCGACAGCTTCTTCTCGTGGATCAGGATGTAGGGGCTGTCGAGATCGGCCACCATCTTCTCCGCATTCGTGATGAAATACGGGGAGACATAGCCGCGGTCGAACTGCATGCCCTCGACCACATCGAGCTCGGTCTGGATGCCCTTGGCCTCTTCGACGGTGATCACACCCTCGTTGCCGACCTTCTGCATGGCTTCGGAGATCATGCGGCCGATTTCGGCCTCGCCATTCGCGGAGATCGTGCCGACCTGGGCCGTTTCGCTCTGGTTGCTGATCTTGCGGCTCTTGACCTTCAGCTCGGCCACAATGGCCTCGACCGCCTTGTCGATGCCGCGCTTCAGGTCCATGGGGTTCATGCCGGCGGCAACCGCCTTGGCACCTTCCCGCACGATCGACTGGGCGAGAACCGTGGCGGTGGTGGTGCCGTCGCCCGCGAGATCGTTGGTCTTGCTGGCGACTTCGCGCACCATCTGCGCGCCCATGTTCTCGAATTTGTCGGACAGCTCGATCTCTTTTGCGACCGTGACACCGTCTTTCGTGATGCGCGGGGCGCCGAACGACTTGTCGATCACAACGTTACGGCCCTTGGGGCCGAGTGTTACCTTGACGGCATCGGCGAGAATGTCGACGCCACGCAGCATGCGCTGGCGGGCATCGCCGCCGAAACGTACTTCTTTAGCAGCCATGGATAGCTCCTTCAGTCAGACAAGAAAGCGACCGGGGCAACGCCCCAGCCATCTTTAAAATTTTAGGCGGCGGCCTTTGCGGCGGCAGTGGTCTCGACGATGCCCATGATGTCGCTCTCTTTCATGATGAGGAGTTCCTCACCGTCGAGCTTCACCTCGGTGCCGGACCACTTGCCGAACAACACGCGGTCACCAGCCTTCACATCCAGCGCCACGATCTGGCCCTGCTCGTTGCGCGCACCGGCGCCAACGGCAATCACCTCGCCCTCCATGGGCTTCTCACGGGCAGTGTCGGGGATAATGATGCCGCCGGCCGTTTTTTCTTCCGCGGTGATGCGGCGAACAACGACGCGGTCGTGCAAGGGACGGAATTTCGCCATGCGGATCGCTCCTGATAAATTTCAATTGGGGCTCGGCCGGGTGCCGGGCCGTTAGCACTCCCCTAGGGAGAGTGCCAAAGCATCTAGAAGCCTCGCACCCGGAAGTCAAGGGTCAGCAGCACTCGCGGGCGTTGAGTGCTAATGGCTTGTTAACTCTAATTTTTTTCTTTGCTTCGACGCTGGCCGTTGAGTCATGGTTACAAGCCGGCCCGACAAGAGGCCCGAATACACGTGATGGAGCTAGGAACCCCGGTATGAAGCACGGCCCTGCGCTGGCCGAGTTTACCCCACGTCGAGGACCAAAATGAGCCTTGCATTGCAGCTTGAAGGATATCGCCTCACCACCGCCGAAATCCTCTACCACATGCCGGACCATCCGGGACTATTGCAGACATATGTATGGCAGGATCTTGATATCGCACCCAAATTCCCGGTGCTGCACAAGTTCCTGGATTTCTGGACCCGCCAGCTGGACGGCAAACTCCATTCGGTGCGGGTGGGCGCTGCGAGCCTGATCCAGCCGGCCGATATGCGCCACACCGAGCATCTCCGATACTTGCACTAGTGTCCCGACCGAAGTTCGTTGGATGCAAAAACTTTCGGGATCTGGACACTAGCTCTTTATTTTTGGTGACCTGCTTAGCCCCTACGCCGGCCGTGAAGAACAGCGAAGTTCGGGGGCAGGACACTCGTGGCAGTGGCCTGCTTATCCCCGAATTCCGCCGTGAAGAACGGCGAAGTTCGGGGGCAGGACACTCGCTCAGTGTTTTGGCGAGCATCTTTATCCGACGGGTAACCCCGTGTGGTCGGATGATGCTCTAAATTCGGAGCCCCTGGGGGATTGCGCTGTGGCAACGGCGCCCGGTTGACGTGATGTCGCGAACGTCAAGGCGCTCGCCCGTTCACGATGCGCAACCTTCCCGTAAAGCGCCGCGTTCCGCCGCCATCATGCAGGTGGAAAGGTGCGTCCCATGAGTACGATCCTTCTGGTTATCGTGATTCTTCTTTTGCTCGGCGCGCTGCCAACCTGGCCTTACAGCGCAGGCTGGGGCTACTACCCGTCGGGCGGGCTTGGCCTGATCCTACTGATCGTGATCATCCTGCTGATCCTGGGACGAATTTAACCCCTCGGGTGCACGGCCCGGCACGGGGGTTACGCCCGCGCCGGGCCCATTGCTTGCCGAAGAAACCATTCTACAGCAAAACGCGGGGAAGTGTGCGGAGTGGTCGGCGCTGCATTATCATATCGATACCGACATGGGCGTGGATGACGGGCTGGCCTTGCTGCTGGCCGACCGGCTGCTGGGCGCTGCCTGCGCCATTACCACCGTCGCGGGCAACGTCTCGGTTCATCTGGCGACACGCAATGCCTTGCTGTTCCGCGCCTTGCTTGGCCGCACCGCCGATTGGCCGATTTTACGGGGTGCATCCTGCGCGTCCGACGGGTTCGCGCGGGATGCGCATGACGTGCACGGTACCGATGGGTTGGGTGGTGCCACGCTTGCTTTGGCACCAGAGGCGATCCGGATGGCGGAACAATCGGACGTGGCGGGGCTTGCCGGGCAGAACGCGCCCGCGCAGGCCGATGTCACGCTGATCGGCATCGGACCGGCCACCAATCTGCCGCGCCTGGTGGACTGGTATGGGCGGGCGGCGATCAGGCGGATCGTGCTGATGGCAGGCAGCTTTTTCGATCGCGGCAACATCACGCCGCACGCGGAATTCAATGCTTATGTCGATCCGGCGGCGTTGCAGGCGACGCTCGATCTCGGATTGCCGACCCTGCTGATCCCGCTTGACGTTTGCCGAAAGGTGCAACTCGATCGCACGCTGATCACCGCCTGCGCCGCACAGGCGGTAGGCCCGCTGATGCGCCTGATTGCCGCCTCGCACCTGCCCTATATGGATTTTTATCGGAGCCGCGAAGGCATCGAGGGCTGTTTTCCCCATGATGCGATCACGGTGCTTGCCGTGCTGGAGCCTGAACGGTTTTTTCGCATGCGCGGGAGGGTATGGGTTTCATGTTCCGGCGAAACCCGTGGCCAGACGGATTTCTCCCAAGATCTGGACGGGAGAATTGAAATCGCCACGGGTGGCGACCTGAAATGGGTGCGCCAGGCCCTGCAAAACCACCTCGCCTGCTGGCGCCCCTAAGCTGCAGGGCCGATCCTTCTTCAACTCTGGCTCCGACGCGGGTGCTTGACTGGATATGGACGCTCACCCTGCCGCCGCGTATGTCGTCGCCAGTGTCCCGATTCGGAGGTCCGTTGGATTGAAATGCGGTCGGAACCGGGACACTAGCTGTCTATCGTCAGTGGCCTGCTATCCCCTACGCCCGCCGCGAAGAACGGCGAAGTTCGGGGGCAGGACACGAGCAGAATGACCGCCCAATGACCGCTACCTCCATGCGACTCAGCCGGATTGCGTGCGCGTGACGCCACGCAAGAACCTTCTCCGTGCCTGTCTCCTGTCGCAGATGCTCATCGTCTCCGCCGCGGCGGATCAGCCGCCAGCCGATATTTCTCTCGGGGTCCGGCAAGCCGTGCTGGGGATCATCAGCTATACGCGCTGGCCGCAAAAGCCTGCCACCCAACGCCTCTGCATCGTCGGTGAGCCGGCCCATGCGGGCGCGCTGTTCGACGGCCCCATGCGGATTGGCGGGACACCCCTGCTGGTCACCCGCAACGCCCTCGAGGCGGGGCAGCTCGGTCAGGCGTGCGACACGGTTTTGGCCGGCGCGCTGACCCGCTACGAAAGTGATACGCTTCATCGCCAGGTCGCCGGGCATCCGGTGCTGACGATAACCGAGGATGACCCGACATGTTCCGGCACCAGCATGTTCTGCCTCGATACGACCGGACCCGGGCAACAGGTATTTTTCGCGGTGAACCTGGACTCGGTCGCGCGCAGCGGAGTTCTGGTGAATCCGCGCGTTCTCCTGCTCGGCCGCCGAAAGAAGACCCAGCCATGAGCCGCCATGACCGCATCAAGCCGGCCTCTCCCACGGCGCCCACATTGCTGACCGTGCTGCGGCGGGCGCATATCGGCATGGCGCTCGGCGGCGTGGCCATAGTCGGCGTGTCGCTGGTGGTGCCCGCGGCCATCGCCCTGCACATCTCCGCCGAGCACGACCTGCATCTCGCCGCCCGCGCCATGAGCACCACAGCGGAAGCGGCCGTGGTGTTCAAGGATGGCCCTGCCGCGTACGACGCCTTGTTGTCGATCGCGACGGAAGCCGACCTCGCCGAAGCGTCGGTTTATGACCACGACGGCCATCTTCTCGCAAGCTGGCGCAGCAAATCCGATACGGTTTTCGCACGGATGAGCGAATTGGCGGCCTCCTTGCTGGGCGAAACCGCCGAAACGAGTCCGGTGGTGCATGAGGGCGAGATCGTGGGCGAAATTCGCCTGCGCGGAAGCGGACAAACCCTGTTCGGCTTTCTGCTTGCCGGCCTCGCGGGCATCGCGGCATGCCAGGTGCTGCTTGTGCTGGGCGCGCTGACGCTTTCCAGGCGCATCCTAACGCGGATCGCCAAGCCGCTTGAGGCGCTGACGGAAATTGCCGACATGGTCCGCCGCCAGCGCAGATCGGGGCATCGCCTGCCGGCGGCACAGATCGCCGAACTGAACGATCTGGGAGAGACGTTCAATGCCCTGTTCGACGAACTCGACACCTGGCAAGCCTCGGCCCGGAGCGAGCAGGCACGCCTTGTGCACAAGGCCAACCACGACAGCCTGACCGGACTGCCCAATCGCGCCTATTTCGAGGAAAGGCTCGGCCTGGCTTTGCTCGAAGCCGACCAGACAGCAAAATCGGTCGCCGTGATGTTCATGGACAGCGATGGCTTCAAGCAGATCAATGACGAATTCGGCCACGCCGCCGGCGATACCGTTCTGGTCAATATCGCTTCCCGTTTGAAAGGACAGTTGCGCGAGGGTGATCTTGTTGTCCGGCTCGGCGGCGACGAATTCGCCGTGCTGCTGCCATCCGTTTCCACTATCGCCGACGTGCAAGGCATCGCCGACGCTATCGTCGAGAGCATAAGAAAACCGATTTTGCTGGCCAGCGGCGAGCGTATCAGAACCTCGCTCAGCATCGGCATTGCGATGTATCCAAAGCAGGCGCAGAATGCGGCTTCGCTTTTGCAGTGCGCAGACGCCGCGATGTATTCGGTCAAGCGCAGCCGCCGCGGCGGCTGGACGACGGCGCTGACCGATCAGACTCTCGAGAAACGTGACGATGGTTGAAGGAGACACTCTATTGCGCGAACTTCGATTGATGTTCACGGCTGCCTTGTTTTGCGCAGGATTATTGCTTGTTTCCGCATGCCAGATGGGCAGCCATGGGCTCAATGCAAAACAGATCGCCATGCTGAAGCAAGAAGGTTTTGTGCAGAAGAGCGATGGATGGGAGCTTGCGCTATCGTCCAAAGTGCTTTTCGATACCGATTCAGATGCGCTGAAGCCGGAAACCCGCGCGTCGATCCAGCGCACGGGCCAGGCCTTGCTCGCGGTGCAGATTACCCGCCTGCGCGTCGAGGGCCACACCGACAGCACTGGCACGGTTGCGCACAACAACGAATTGTCGCAGCGCCGGGCGGCCGCGGTGGCGGGTGCACTGGGCAGCAGCGGCCTTTCGGGCGGCCATATCGAAGCCAAGGGCCTCGGCCAAAATTACCCTGTTGCCGACAACACGACGGAGGCTGGACGGGCGGAAAACCGCCGCGTCGCGATCATCGTACCGGAAATCCAGGATTGATCATGGGGTAAGCAAGAAAAATGTTCTTTTCTGAAGAAGAGAACCAAAAGACTCTTAATTTCTGGCATTGGCGTGGTTGAGGTTTTGCAACCATCTTGTCGCTCGCTCAGGAAACAAAAGGTTCCTGGTTCTTTTGATCAACAAAGAACTTGCTTATTTTCTTTACCAGGCCGTTTACCTACTTGGCGATCTTTCTTGCGAATGGCCGCCTCGGCGGGTCACAACGAGGCGAGCGTCTTTACCCGCGCCCTTGGCGAAATCTCGGTCTGTGCGAGCACCGCTGTCGCCGGTCGCAGACGTTCAACGATCGATCGCACCGGAACACGGATGCCAGGGCTGGTCAGCAATACCGGGGATTCGGCGCCATACGTATCGAACAGATCCCGGAAACGCCGCATGAAATCGCCAAGCCGGGACGGCGCCATGGCGAGCTGCCGCTCCTCCGGCGGGCCCACCAGGCTGTCGGCGAAGGCCGCTTCCCATTCCGGGGATAGCGTGATCATCGGAATGGCGCCGCCCGCGCCCAGATGGGATTCGCTGATCTGCCGCGCCAGGCGCGTCCGCACCGTGGCTACGAGGGAAGGGATGCCGCGCGCATTCCCGGTGCAGGCTTCGTGAATGCCCTCCAGGATCGTCGGCAAATCCCGGATCGATACACGCTCATGCAGGAGGGTCTGCAAAACGCGTTGCACGCCACCCACCGAAATCAGTGCCGGGATCAGGTCGCTCACCAGTTTCTGCTGCTCGCGGGGCAGATCGTCGATCAGTTTCTGGGTTTCCGCGTAGGATAGAAGTTCGGCCATCGTCTCGCGCACGAGTTCGGTGAGGTGCGTTGCAAGTACGCTGGGCGGGTCGACAACCGTGCAGCCGCGTATCAGCGCCTCCTCCTTTTGCGCCGGCTCGATCCACAACGCGGGCAGCCCAAAAGCCGGCTCCGTGGTGGGCTCGCCCGGCATGTTTGGCACGCCACCCTTGGGATCCATCGCCAGCAGGCAGAGCGGCCGCAGCTCGCCGCGCCCCGCATCGATCTCCTTGATGCGGATCACGTAACTTTCTGCGCCCAGCTGCAAATTATCCTGGATGCGCACCGGCGGCAGAACGAAACCGAGCTCGGTAGCGATCGACCGACGCAACCCGCGTATCTGTTCGGTGAGCTTCGGCTGGTCCCCGCCGGCCAAAGGCAACAAGCCGTAGCCCAGCTCCACGCGGATCATGTCGATCCGCATCGAATCGGAGATCGGCGCCTCGGCCGATACCGGAGGCGGCAAGACCGTATCGGTCTCCGGCGGTTTTACCGGGTTGCGATACCGCATCCACGCCCCCAGACCCGCGAGGCCGGCCAGGGCAAGGAACGGTAGCGCCGGCAAGCCAGGCATCATCGCCAGCACAACTGCCGCCCCGCCCGCCAAGGCCAGCGGCTTGTAGCTGCCGCCCAATTGGGCCACCAGCGCGGTATCGGCCCGCCCCTGCACACCGCCCTTCGTCACCACAATGCCGGCCGCGGTGGAAACCAGCAGTGCCGGGATCTGGGTGACCAGCCCATCGCCTACCGTGAGTGTCGTATAAGTCGATGCCGCATCGGCAAACGCCATGCCGTGGCGGATCAGCCCGATCGCCAGCCCGCCCACGATGTTGATCGAGGTGATCAGCAACCCCGCGATCGCATCGCCGCGCACGAATTTCGCGGCACCATCCATCGCGCCATAAAATCCGCTCTCCTCCTCCAGCTCCCGCCTTCGCCGCCTTGCAATCTTCTCGTTGATCACGCCGGCATTCATGTCCGCGTCGATCGCCATCTGCTTGCCAGGCATCGAATCCAAGCTGAACCGCGCCGCCACCTCCGCAATGCGGCCGGAACCCTTGGTGATGACCATGAAATTCACAACCAGGAGAATGGCGAACAGGATTAACCCGATCACCACGTCGCCCCCCATCAGAAACCCGCCGAAGGCCGCAACCACATGGCCGGCCGCCAACGGCCCCTCATTGCCATGGCTCAAAATCAGCCGCGTGGTCGCCACATTCAACGACAAGCGCAATAACGTGGTCAGCAGCAACAATTGCGGAAAACTGGTAAAATCGAGAGGCTTCTCCAGAAACAAAGCCACCATCAAGACCAGCACCGCCGCCGTTACCGACAAACTCAGACCCAAATCGAGCAACATCGTCGGCAAAGGCAGAATCAGCAGCGAGAGCAAGCAAAAAACCGCGAGCGCTAGGCCAACATCGGTGCCCGGCAGATACCGCCGCGCCGCGGCCCCTATGCCAGCGAGAGACTGCGCCATCAGGTGGGTTGGCGGCTGAGTGGAAGGCCGGGGGACAGAGCCCCCTGGCCTTGCTTCCAACCGCCAATCATCCGGATCACGCGGCCTCGCGCGGCGGGGGCACGGCGATACCGGACTGCATATAGTCGCGCAGTTTGTTGCGCAGGGCGCGGATCGAAATGCCGAGGATGGCGGCGGCGTGGGTTCGGTTGCCCAGAGTATGGCTGAGGGTCTGCAGGATCAGGTCGCGCTCCACCTCGTCCATGCGGCGGCCGACCAGGGGGGATGTGGCGGCGCTGGGGGGCGGCGGGGCATTTGGCATGTCGATGGCGTCGGCGCCGATTTCATCGCCGGATGCGAGAAGTATCGCGCGGTGCATGGTGTTTTCCAATTCGCGCACATTGCCGCGCCAGGGTTGCGCGCAGAGGCGGGCGAGTGCGGTACTGGAGAGCGGGCGGTTGGGCATTCCGTTGGCTTCGGCATAATGGCGTGCGTAATGGGCGGCGAGTGCCGGGATATCGGCGGGGCGCTCGCGCAGGGGCGGGAGGCGGAGATTGACCACGTTGAGGCGGAAGTACAGATCTTCGCGAAACTGGCGGGCGTCGATTTCGGTTTTGAGGTCGCGGTTGCTGGTGGCCAGGATGCGCACGTTGATGCGCACCGGCGCGTTGCCGCCGAGGCGGTCGATCTCGCGTTCCTGAATGGCGCGCAAGAGTTTGGCTTGCAGACGGAGGTCCATTTCGCTGATTTCGTCGAGCAGCAGGGTGCCACCGTCAGCGGCTTCGAATTTGCCAGTGCGCCGCGCGATGGCGCCGGAAAATGCGCCTTTCTCGTGGCCGAACAATTCGCTTTCGAGCAGGTTTTCCGGGATGGCCGCACAGTTGAGTGCGATGAAAGGGCCGTTGCCGCGTTTGGAGTTTGTATGGATGTGCCGGGCGAGAACCTCCTTGCCGGTGCCGGATTCGCCGGTGATCAGCACGGAGGCATCCGAGCGCGCCACTTGTTCGGCCTGGCGCATCACCGCGAGCATGGCCGGATCGCGCACGATCGGCGCGTGGGGCTGGCCGGGGGCGGCGAGCAGGATGGCGGCAATCAGGTCGGGGTCGGGCGGGAGGGGCAGAAATTCGCGGGCACCGTCGCGTATGGATTGGGCGGCGGCTTCGGCGTTCATGCCGGTGCTGCAGGCGACGACGGCGATCGACATGCGTTCGGCGGCGAGCGCTTTCACCAGCCCCGCGATGCCGCGCGAGATGTCGCACAGAACCAGGTCCTGCGCCGGATGGGCGCGCAGGTAGGCGAGCGCGCCGGCGACGTTGTCGGCCTGGCTTACGCGCGCGCCGCGGCCGGTGGCAAGGCGTGCGGCGTGCGCGAGTTCGCCGCAAAGTGAGCCGACGATCAGGAGGCGCATGAGGAAGACGGTTCTTTTCTGAAGAAAAGAACCAAAAAAGCGGCCGCCTTGCGGGGGAGAGAGGGCGGAATAGACGGCCTCAAGCGCTTCGATCCGCCTTGACGATTTCGGTCATGGTGATGCCCAACCTGTTATCGTCCACCATCACCACCTCGCCGCGCGCCACCAGCCGGTTATTCACATAGACGTCGATCGCTTCGCCAAGCTTGCGATCCAGTTCCACCACCGCGCCGCGGCCGAGTTTCAGCAGCTGACTCACCTGCATGGTGGCGCGGCCGAGCACCGCGCTGACTGTTACCGGGATATCGTAGACCGCTTCCAGATCGCGCGCATTGCGTGCCGGCGCATCGGTGGTGCCGGAAAACCCTGTGGGTGCCTCGGTGAAATCAGTCTCGTTCGGCACGGCAGAGCTCCTCGAAGGCCGGCAAGCAGAGCGGCGCGAGTGCGTCGCAGAGTGCGGCATAAATCTCACCGCAGTCACGCCGGGCGCTGCCCTCGGCCCAGCTGATCTGGATATCCCCAGGTGCCAGCAAGGGATCGGCGGAAACCGCCAGCACGCCCCCTTCGCCGGCCAGCAGCCGGATCAGGGTTTCGCGCACCTGGTCGGCAAGGCCAGGGTGTGTACGCACGCGCAAATCCGGCTCGCAGCGCAAGCCGGGCAGCAGCGCGTCGATCACCGCCCGCAATTCTGTGCGGGCGTGGCGCGCCATGGTTTCAGGCACGGCCGCGCGGAGAATGGCAAGCACCGCGCGCGCGGCCGCATCCGCTTGCCCGGCCGCCACGCGCTCGAGCGAGGTGCGGCCGGCGGCCAGCGCATCGGCCAGCGCCTGGGTAGCCGCCGCCTGCACCTGCGCCTGGAGCAGCCGCGCATCTTCCAGCGCGGCCTTCAGCCCTTCGGCACGGCCCGCCGCATGCGCATTCGCCACGTCATTGGCCGAAAGCACCGGCTCCACCGCCTCTGGCCGCGGCGCCGGTGCCGCTTCGGGATCGCGCGGCGGGGGCGGCGCATCGAAATCGTCGACATAGAGAATGCCGTCGGATGGCCCGAGGCCGAAAACTTCGCCGATGGAGACCCCGGCGGCCGGCTTTTCGTAAAGAAAGGAAGTACCGTCCATGTCAGTAGATCAGCTCCTCATCCTTGCCGCCGCTGAGCTCGATCTCGCCGTTCTGCGCGAGTTCCTTGGCGGTGTTCACGATGGAGGCCTGCGCCTCGTCCACGTCCCGCAGCTTTACCGGGCCGAGCGCGGCGATATCCTCGTGCAGCATCTTCCCGGCACGCTCGGAAAGCGATTTGAAGAACATGTCGCGCAGCTTCTCCGACGCGCCCTTCAGCGCCAGCGGCAGCTTTTCCTTGTCGACGCTGCGCATCAGCACCTGCATCGACGGCGCGGCCAGGCGGGCGAGATCGTCGAAGGTGAACATCAGAGCCTTGATGCGCTCCGCCGCCTCGCGATTGCGTTCCTCGAGCGCGGCCAGGAACCGGGTTTCGGATTGGCGGTCGAGATTGTTGAAAATATCGGCCATCATCTCATGCGCATCGCGGCGCGTGCTGCGGGCGAGGTTGGACATGAATTCCGAGCGCAAGGTGCGTTCCACACCCTCCAGCACGTCGCGCTGCACGCTTTCCATGCGCAGCATGCGCATCACCACCTCCATCGCGAAACTGTCGGGCAGCAGGGTGAGCACGCGCGCCGCATGATCGGCCCGCACCTTGCTCAGCACAACGGCCACGGTCTGCGGGTATTCGTTCTTGAGATAGTTGGCGAGCACTGCCTCGTTCACGTTGCCCAGCTTGTCCCACATCGTTCGGCCGGCGGGGCCGCGGATTTCCTCCATGATCTGGCTCACGCGTTCGCGCGGCAGGGTTTTCTGCAGCAGGCGCTCGGTGCTTTCGAAATTGCCAACAAGCGCGCCGGCGCTGCCCATGCTTTCGGTAAATTGCTGGCAAACCTTTTCCACCAGGTCCGACCGCACGGAGCCAAGCTGCGACATGGCGCTTGAGATTTCCTTGATCTCGTCCTCGTGCATAAGGTTGAACAGCCGGGTGCAATGCTCCTCGCCAACCGCAAGCATAAGCACGGCCGCCCGCTGCGCGCCCGTGAGTTTCAGGGTGTCGGGCGGGCCCGCCATCAGCTTTCGTCCGCCGTCATCCAACTGCGCATGATGGACAGGCTTGCCTCGGGATGCTGTTGGACCAGCTCGGTCAGTTTGCGCATCGCGGAAGCGCGCAACTGTCCCTCGATGTTCTGCACATTCACCATGCTTTCGTCGGTGATTAGCGCGTGGCTGCCCATCGCCGCCCCGCCGCCACCCAGCATCGACATGCCGCCGCCGCCATCGGCGAGCGCAAGCGTTACGCCATCCGCGCCCATCAGCAGCGGATCGGCGCCCAACATGCCGCCCGGCGTTACCGCGGAGAGCCGCAGCGCCATCGGCCGCAGCACGAAGATCAGCGCGAGCGTCACCACCACGGCCAGGATGGCGGATTGCGCAAGGCCCAGTATGTCGGCTTTCTCTAGCCCGAGCCCGAACACGCCGAGCGGCGCTTGCGCTGCCCCCTCGTCGGCGGTGGCAAAGCGCATCGAAACCACTTCCACCGTATCGCCGCGCTTCTCGTCGAAGCCGATGGCGCTCTGCACCAGGCGTTTGATGCGGGCGAGATCGTCGGGGCTGCGTTCGGCCCATACCGGCTTGCCGTCCTTGCCCGGCTGCATCGTGCCATCCACCATGACGGCGAGCGAAATGCGGGCGATCTGCGGCTGTTCGCGCACCAGCGTGCGCACGGTTTTGCCGATCTCGTAATTGGTGGTTTCGTCCTGCTTCTGATCCTGGGTGCCGTTCTGGCTGCCGCCGGCATCGGCATTCGGCAGGTTGTTCGCCACCGACACAGTCTTTTCGGCTTCCGTGCTGGTGCTTTTGTCGGTGGAGGTTTGCGTGCTGCGCACCACCTGCTGATCGGGATTGTAGCTTTCATTGGTTTCGTTCACGCGGTCGAAATTCATTGTGACCGCCGCTTCGGCGCGCACGCGGCCCGGGCCCAGGCTCTGTTCCAGCATATCTTCCACCGCGCGGGAGAGCCGCGCCTCGGTCGCGCGATGCAGTTCCTCGCCCGTTTGCACCACGGCCTCATCGCCGGTGGGCTGGCCCGCGCGTGCCAGCAGCGTGCCGCGGCTATCCACCACCGCGATGCCCTGCGGCTTCAGGCCCGGGACCGCGGCGGCCACCAGGTTCAGCACCGCCTGCACGCCTTGCGGATCGAGCCGGGCCGCGCCCGCCATGGTGAGCACCACGCTGGCCTGGGCCTGCTGCACTTCGTGCGAGAAGGGCTGGCGCTTCGGCAGCACGAGATGCACGCGTGCGCCGCGCACGCCCTGCAACATGCGTATGCTGCGCGCGAGCTCGCCTTCCATGGCGCGGGTTTCGTTGATGTCCTGCTGGAATTGGCTGGCGGTGAGGGAATCGCCGCGGTCGAAAATCTCGTAGCCGATGGATCCGCCGCTAGGCAGGCCATCCTTCGCCAGCAGCATGCGCGCGCGCGCCACATCGGCGGCCGAAACCATGATCCGGTCCCCACCGCCGAGCTCCTGATGGGCGATATGCGCGCGATCCAGCGCATCGGCCATTTGCGAAGCCTCCCGCAGGTCGAGATCGGCATAGAGCAGCGCCTGCTGGGCCGGCGCGCCCCCACGCAAGGCGAGCAGCGCCAGCATCACCAGCATGCCAAGCGCCACCGCCCCCAGCGCCATCAGGCGGGCTGGGCCAAGCGCCTTGAAACCGTCCAGGATCGGTTTCATGCTGCAAACCGTCGCGGGCAAGAATACATGGCCGGATAGTGCGTGCCGCGCGGTTTCCCTCAGGTTAATTCGAGGATCGGGCGCTGGTCATCGGTTTGCTCTTGTGGCGGGTCGGCCGGGTTTGAGGCGGCGCGCTAAGGGTGGCTCAGCGACTGCACGCTGCTCATCGGCACCTGCAGCGCGCCGATCTCCAGCCGCATGCCGCTCGGTGTGTTGGTGAGCCCGCTGGCGGTGCCGACCACGCTGAACGTGACCGGCTGCGCATTGCTGCCGCTGGTGCCGGTTTCGAGCGCGATGCCGTAGGCGCCGTCGGGCATCGTATCGCCGTTATTGTCGTGGCCATTCCAAGTCCAGCTATTGGCGCCGGCCTGGGCATTGATGGTGCCGTCCAGGATCGGCGTGTCGGCGGAATTGACGATCGCGACCTGCACCGGCTCGGCGCTGGTCGCGTTGAAGGTAATCGTGCCGGTGCCGCTCTGCAGGGCGATCTGCGGCGAGGTTACCGTCGCGGTGTCGCCGACCACCTGGGTGGATTGCAGGACCTGCGAACCCTGGGTGAGCGAGATCAGCTGGCTGAGATTGGTGTTGGTGGTGACCGATTGCTGTACGCCGGTAAATTCCACCAATTCCTGAGTGAACTGGTTGGTATCCATGGGGGAGGTAGGGTCCTGGTTTTGCAGCTGGGTGGTGAGCAGGCTGAGGAAGCTGGTGAAATTGCTGCCGAGCGATTGCAGGGCATTGGTGCCGAGCGAGCTGGCGGCCGAATTCGTGCCGCTGCTGGAGGCGGCGGCGCTGGCCGCAGCGTTATTGGCGGCGGCGGCCTGTTCGGCGGCCTGCGCCAAGGTGGCCGGGATAGTGACGGATGAGGCGATCGTGCTCATGAGCTTTCCCTAAGGTTCGGTGGATCAGGCGGTGATGTTGACGCGAGCCATGCCCGTGCCGCGCAGGGCGGATTCGGCGCCGGCTTCGGCCGCCGGCGTGGCTGGAGCAAAGGCCTGGCTGGGCGGCCGGTCCTGGCGGGATCCCCCGCTCTGGCTCCCGCCTTGTCCGCCCCCTTGTCCGCCGCCTTGGCCCCCATAGGCCATGCCGCCCGCATTGGCATCGAGTGGTGACTGGCGGCCTGGCTGGCCGGTGGCGCTGTCGAGCTGGAACGAGACGCTGCGTTGCTCCGAGACGCCGGCACGATCCAGTGCCTGGTGCAGGTGGCCCAGATCGCCTTGCAGCGTGGCCAGGGTCTCTGGCCGCTCCACGGCCACGCTCACGCTGGCAGTACCACCCTGCATGCGGATAATGCGTATCTGCACCTGGCCGAGTTCGGCCGGATCGAGCCGGATCGTCACCTGGCTGGTGCCGTCGGCGCCCCTATGCAAGGAGGCCACCGCCTGCGCGACCTGGGTCGCCGCCTGCGGCTGCGCCGCGCCGGTCGGCACGGGGGCGGGTTGCGCCGGCCCGGCCTGGCCGGTTGCAGCGGAAGCGGGTGAGAGCCCGGCCGGCGATGCGACTGCGCTATCGCCCGACCCCAACGCGATGCCCGATGCCGAGGAGGGATCCGGCGCGAACACCGCGCTGGCGGCCGCCTCGCCCGGCAAGCCGACTTTGGCAGGCGGGTGTGCTGGCCCGGCCGGCTGCTCGCCGGGCAGGTGTGCTGACCCGGCCGGCTGCTCGCCGGGCAGGTGTGCTGACCCGGCCGGCTGCTCGCCGGCCGGGGAGGCCTCCGGCGTAGCTTCGGCGCGAGGATTTGGCGGCGCCGGGTGGGCGGTAGGGCCAATCCACGCCGCCTGGGCGCCCGGCTGCCCTGACGTGGGGTCGGGGCTCGGACTCGCAATCGGCGGGGGCGTGGCAGGAATCGGGACCAGGCGCGACGCGCCAGGCGCGGCCACGGAACCTGGCTCGCCGGGCGCGGGTGGGACGGGCTCACTCATGTGGGTGGCGGCAGACGGCCGGACAGAAGCGCCGGTGGCGAGCGCTGGAGTTGGTGGCGCGGCAACCGCTTGCGGCGTTGCTTGGTGAGGCGCGGGGGCGGGCGGGCTCTGTGCATACGCGGCGGCCGCTGGTGCCAAATTCGGCGTGGTCGGTGGCGGCGGGACAGGTGCGTCTTCCGCCAAAGATAGCGGTGCGGTCCTGCTGCCCGGATTGGCCGCCAAGGCGACCGGTCGCATGTCGGCGCGGGCGACTGGCTCGGCGGTTGGCAAGACCAGGGGTGCAGCCTGCGCGGGCAGTGCCGCGTTAGAGCCTGCCTGTCGCTCGGGCGCTTGGGGAGCCTCCACGTGCCGTGCCGACGGGCCAGGAGCGGCGGCGGTTGCCGCGGCCTGGTCTTGCGCGGTCGACGCCGGGGCGATCGACGCTGGGGCAGTCGACGTCAACGGGCTCGGCACATCTGGCGGCATGGGCTCCTGGGGGTGATTGGTCTGTGCCGGCAGGCCAAGGGCGGGGGCCGCCGCCAGGTGCCGCGCCAGGGCGGGCCGCATCGCCGGTTCTTGCCCGAGGCCGGCCGAAACGGGTTGCGAAGCTGGCGCCGGCGCATCGGACCACGAAGGTTCGAGCCCTGACGCGGTGGCTTCAGCCTGCGGCGCCGGCCGATTTTGCATGGGGTCGGACGCCCGCGCCGCATCCGGATTTGCCAAACCGCCCACCCCTTCCGGCGACGTGACCGGCTGTGCCGCATCCGGCCCTTGGCCGTTCGGCAGGTTCGCCGGCGCCGACTGCGAGGATACGGCCGGCGGCGGATTTACCATGGCAGCGCTTGCGGTTTGCTGCGCGACGCCAGCCGCCGCATCGGTGCCTGGCTTGGCCGCGCCATTCGGTTTCTTCCCGCCGCCTGCAAGCGGCAATACATTTGGCGCGCCCGTTGGCGCGACACTCGCGTTTGGCGCGCCCATTGGCGCGACACGAGCGTGTTCCACGACATTCCGCGGAGCTTGCTGAATCGGCGCGGCCGCGGGCGCGATCTGCGACGGCACGGGTCGCGGGACCGGCGCGGTGTGAACAAGCAGGGTTGTTCCATTCGCGTAACCCGGCGCGGCCGCGCCAGGCGGGCTCGCCGATTGCAGGAGCGCGGCGAAACCGGCGGCTTGCGCAAGCGCCGCCGGTTTCGGCAAGCCCTGCGCCCGCACAAGCGGAACCGTGATGAGAAAGGCCGCATTGGCTGGCACGCCTGAAAAACCTCGCTTGCGTCGGGCCGATTTGGCGGCCTGTGATGTGAGGTTCCGGATCAGCAAGCTTCGGGCCAGCGAAAATGCCGCTCGAACATGGACGCGCCACCGGGAGCCCGGCAGCAACCGCCCGGCAAAATCTGCCGCCATGCACCGCCGCGAAAGGCGCGAAATCGCGCAGCGCCGCAAAGCCTTCGAAAGAGACATACTAAAACAGCGACAGGCCAGCTGGCACGAATTCTGCTGCATGACGGTCGGACTGGCACCAGGTGAACGGGCCAGGCAGACAAAACCTTTTTTCCGAGGAGCCTAATCAATGTCCCTGTTCGGCTCGATGAGCACCGCCATCAGTGGCCTGAACGCGCAGGCCGCCGCGTTCAGCAACATCAGCGACAACATGGCGAACAGCCAGACCACCGGCTTCAAGGAAGTCGATACCAGCTTTATCGATTATCTCACCACCAGCACCGCGGTGGAAAACCAGTCGGGCAGCGTGGCCAGCCGCCCCGAATACCAAAACGAGCTGCAGGGGACCATACAGCAGAGCAACGACCCGCTGGCGATGGCCATCAGCGGCCAGGGTTTCTTCTCGGTATCCGAGCAAAGCGGCACCAACAGCACGGGCCAGCCGATTTTCAACTCGCAGCAATTCTTTACCCGCGCCGGCGATTTTACCCAGAATGCCCAGGGCTACCTGGTGAACAGCGCAGGCGAATATCTGAACGGCTGGCAGGTTGCCGCCGACGGCACGGTGAACACCAGCCAGGTGGTGCCGATCCAGGTATCGCAAACACAATACAGCCCCGTGCCGACCTCCAACATCACCCTGGTGGCGAATGTGCCCGCCTCGCCGACCAGCACCAGCACGCTCTCCGCGGAAACCGCCGTGTATGACCCGGCCGGCGACAGCCATCAGCTGAGCACCACCTGGACGCAGGTGACCACTGCCGCCGGCGTGCCGGTGCCCAACCAATGGACCGTGACCTTTTCGTCGCCGGACAACACCACCGGCGCCACTTATACGAATGCGACCACCGGTACCGCCGATCCGGCGACCTTCATCGGCACCGCCGATGTGACGTTCAACCAGAACGGAACGCTGGCTTCGGTTGCCGCCGATCCCAACAATCCGGGCAGCCTGACGGCCAGCACAAGCACGCAGACAGGCGCGCAAATCACCGACGCGATCGTGACGATCGGCGGCAATTTCGGCAACGGCGCGCAAAACATCTCGGTGAATTTCGGGGCGCTCAACCAGGCGGATGGCGTGACGCAATATGCCGGCACCAACTATACGGTGACCAGCGCCGACCAGGATGGTTCGGCGCCCGGCAGCTTCACCGGAATTTCCGCCAATAATGACGGTACCATCGTCGCCAATTACAATAATGGCCGCACCGTCACCATCGCGCAAATCCCGCTGATCACCTTCCAGAATGCCGACCAGCTGCAGCGGCAGAACGGCGAAGCCTATACCTCCACGCAAAATTCCGGCGGCCCGCAAACCGAGGCGCTGAACACCAACGGCGCCGGCAGCCTTGTGGTGGGATCGATCGAATCGTCCAACGTGGATATCGCCTCGCAACTCTCGCAGCTGATCGTAGCCCAGCAAGCCTACGGCGCGAACGCGAAGGTGATCACCGCCGCCAACGAATTGCTCACCACCACGCTGGACATGAAGCAGTAGGCGCCATGGCTGGTCCGCGTGGGGGCAAACCGTTATGAGCCTGCAAGACGCATTGGATATCGCGTCGGGCGGGCTGGCCAATATCAATCTTGGCCTCACGCTGATCTCGCAAAACGTCGCCAATGCCGGCACGCCGCAATACGCGACCGAGATATCCAGCCAGCAAAGCCTTTCAGCCGGCGGCCAGGAGTCGGGCGTGCAGTCGCTGCCGCCGATCCTGGCCACCGATCCGGCCGTGCAGGCGCAACTCTCGAGCGCGGTGTCGGGTAACGCGGCCGCGCAAACCACGAGTTCGGCACTCGCCACTATCGAACCGGTGCTCGGCACAGTGGGCCAGGGCAACGATCTCGGCAGCCTGCTCACGACCGTGCAAAATTCGTTTTCCACCCTGCTCAACGATCCATCCAGCGCCGCCCAGCAATCGGCGGTGGTGCAAAGCGCCGCCACGCTTGCGAACGGCATCAATACGCTCGCGCAATCCTACGGTGATGCGCGGCAAACTGCGCAAACCAGCCTGGTGAGTGACGTCGGCCAGCTAAATACCGCGCTCGGCACCATCGGCACCATTTCCACGCAGATCATGGGCCTCAAATCGGTCGGCCAAAGCACGGCCGATTTGCAAAATCAGCTGGCGCAGGCGGAGAATACCGTCTCCACCCTGATCGATGCCCGCTTCGCGACCCAGCCCAGCGGCGACGTGACGGTGATGACGGCCAGTGGCAGCCAGTTGCCCACCCATACCGCCAACCCGCTTTCGATCGCCAGCGCCACCACCGGGCCTACCGCCAGCTATGCCGATGGCAGCCTGCCGGGCATCATGCTCGGCACCACTGATATCACTGGGCAACTGACCGGCGGCAGCATCGGCGCCAATCTCACCCTGCGCGACACGACCCTGCCAAGCTACCAGGCGGCGCTCGACGAGTTCGCCGAAAATCTCTCCAGCCGCTTTGCCGCCCAAGGCCTCACGCTGTTCTCGAACGCCGACGGCACCATCCCACAAAGCACCACGGCGCCGCTGCAAAGCGGCTATGTGGGCTACGCCAACACCATCACCGTGAACCCCACGGTGGCCGCCACACCCTCGCTGGTGCGCGACGGCAACGCGGCCATCGCCGGCAGCGCCACCGGCGCCAGCGCCTTCACCCCCAACAGCACCGGCCTCGCCGGCTTCACAACCCTGATCAACCGCGTGCTCACCTACAGTTTTGGCAACACCGTGCAGGATGGCGTGGCCCAGCCATCGATCGCCACCACCGGCCTGGGGCAGGACGGCACGCTCGCCACGGGGTTCGCGGGGCAAACCACGCTCGGCGCCTACGCAAACGCGCTGACCGCGGCCCAGGCCGCCGATAGCGCGAACGCCACCTCCGACGCGGCCGACTCACAGGGCCTGCAAACCTCGCTGCAAAACACTCTGACCTCCGCAACAGGGGTGGATATGGATACCCAACTCGGCCAAATGGTAACGCTGCAGAACGCGTATGGCGCGAATGCGAAAGTGATCAGCACCGTCCAGGCAATGTTCGCCGACGCGCTGGCGATGGTGCAGTGATGCGCGTGCTTCCGGCGGCCAGGGGCTCCGCCCGTCGCCACCGGCGCTTGGACCGGTGGCGCCTCGGTGACGACCAAGGTTGGGGCCTAGAGGCTAAGAGATGCCGGTCCAGGGCGGCTTCGCCCTGGTGGGGGTCGGTGGGGCAAAGCCCCCTGGCCGCCGGAGGCACACCATGACCGCGATCGGCGGAGCCACCGATGTCGGCACGCTGGCTGCCGTGCTCGGCAACATGCAGCAGACCCAGCAGACGATTTCCGCGCTGACGGCCGAGACGTCGAGCGGGTATATATCCAGCGATTACGCCGGGCTTGGCACCGGCGCCGCCACGGCTTTGGATCTCAATGGCCAGTTGGCGGTGAACACGACGTTGCAGGCCAATGCGTCGGCGGCGGGCAATATTCAGCAGGTGGCGCAGACGGCTTTGGGCCAGATTCAGACGCTGGTTTCGAACATTTCGGGTGAGTTGCTCAGCCCAAGCACGAGCAATGCCACCGGCCTTGCCTCGCTTGCCGCCACCGCCCGCGGCGCGCTGAGCCAGATTGCCAGCCTGCTCGATTCCAAGGTGGGCAATGTCTACATTTTCGCAGGTCAGGACAGCGCGAACCCGCCAGTGCCCGATCCCGACAGCGTCACCAATTCGGCTTTTTATACGGCGATCCAGGCCGCCGTTTCATCGCTGCCCACGGCCGGTGCGGCGGCGGTGCAGGCGCAAACGCTCGCCATCGCCGGGCCTGGCGCCACCTCGCCTTTCTCGGCCACACTGGAGGCTTCCAACCAGCCGGCGACGGTGGATCTGGGCGATGGCGCGCGGGTGCAGGTGGGCATGCTCGCAGACCGGAACACCGATGCGGTTTCCGCGGGCGCGGGCACCACCAGCACAGGCTCTTACATGCGCGACATTCTCATGGGCCTGGCGACCCTTGGCTCGCTGGGTAGCGCCGATTATTCACAATCTTATACGCAGTCAGCGCTGAGCAATATTCAAACCACACTCACCAAGGCCGACACGGCGCTGAACGAGGATATTGGCGGCCTCGGCGTGCGGCAGGACACCATTACCAGCGCCGCTACGGAGCTTTCGGGCGTTGCCACCGCGCTCACCACGCAACTGGGCGCCGTGCAGGATTCCGACGCGGCCACCGTGGCCACGCAGTTGGCGCAGGCGCAGACGCAGTTGCAATCGAGCTATTCGATCGTGGCGGCGCTGGGGAAACTGACGCTGTCGACGTATCTGGCGTGAGGACAGATTTGCTTCGCTTTAATGCACACCCCCTAAAAGCCTGACAACCACCCGCGCGATCACGCCGCTCCAATCGCCCGGCGCATCTTGGCGGAACAGCGTCATTGTCGGGTACCAGGGGCTGTTGGTGCGCCCATGCATCCAGCGCCAGCAGGCATCCGCGCGCGACAGCAGCCAGGTTTTTCGGCCCATCGCCGCCGCCAGATGGACGGTGGAGGTATCGACCCCGATCACGAGGTCGAGCTGGGCAACGATTGCGGCCGTATCGGCAAAGTCGCTCACGCCCGCCATTGCATCGGTTATCACCAGCCCTTCCGGCGGCGCATCGAGCTGGCTGGCTTGCGGCCCGTGCTGCAACGAAAACAATTTGAGTGCGCCGGCGCGGCACAGCGGCGCGAGGGGTGCAAATTCGGTGAGGCCGACGGAGCGCCGCCGGTCCATCGCATGGGCATGGGGCTGGCCGGGGCGAGACTGCCCGGCCCAGACCAGGCCGACGCGCAGCGCGCCGCCGGCGGCTGCGAGGCGGCGCTCCGCGACCAGTTTCTTGTCGGCCGCGATGTAGGGGGCGGCGGGCACCAGCGCCTCTGGGCTTGGTACGAAAATGCCTGCCAAATCCAGCATGGGGACGTGAAGATCGAAACGCGGCAATAGCTCGCCGCGCGGAACAATCTGGTGGATGCCGGGCAGGCAGCGCAGCAGGCGTACCAGCTCCGGCTGCACTTCCAGCAGCATGCGGGCGCCGCTCAGCGCCGCAGCGCGCGGTGCGAAGCGAACGAATTGCAACGTGTCGCCAAGCCCTTGTTCGGCATGGATCAGCAGCGTGCGGCCGGGGGCGGTCTCGCCGCGCCAGACCGGCTGTGTAAAACCGCGACTCTGTGCATCTGGCATCGCCGAGCGGGCGGCAAATTCCGCCCAACCTCGGGCAAAATCACCGAGCGACAGCAGGCATGTTGCGCGGCCGAACCGCGCCTGGGCGTTGCCTGGATCGACGGAAATAGCGTCGTTATAGGCGCAAAGCGCGTCGGCCGGACGACCCGCAGCTGCGCGCACGAGGCCGAGATTGGCCAGGGCGACCGCCCAGCCCGGTTGCAGGGCCAGTGCCCGCCGCAGACAGGTTTCGGCCTCGGTGAAGCGGCCGAGATCGTAGTGCACGCAGGCTTGCGCCAGATGCGCCTGGGGCAAATCGGGTAGCGCGTGCACCGCCAGGTCGGCCGCTTGCAACGCGGCCTCCGGCGCGCCGAGTTCGCGCAGCCGCGCGGAGAGATTGACTGCCGCTCGTGCGAAACCGGGTTCGATCCTAAGCGCGGTCAGAAAGCATTGCGCGGCTTCCGCGCGCCTACCGGCGCTGGTGAGGGCATTGCCCAGGTTGAAATGTGCGATGGCGGCCGCCGGCGCCAGGCGCAGCGCGGCACGCAGCGCGAGGATGGCCGGTGTGTGGCGACCGAGAGTGTTCAGGGCATTGCCAAGATTGGCCCAGGCCATTTGGTTTCGGGGCTCCAGCCGCGCCGCCTTGCGATAGCTCGCCACTGCCTCGGCCGCGCTTCCGGCTTCGGACAGCAGCGCCCCGCGATTGATATGTGCCGCGGCCCAGCGCGGCCGCAGCGCCAGCGCGCGGTTATACCCGCCCAGCGCGTCGGTGTGCCGCCCAAGCCGGCGCAGCAGGTTGGCCCGGTTGAAATGCGCCTCGGCCAGGCCTGGCGCCTCTGCCAGCGCGGCCTCGTACGCGCGCAAGGCGGCCTCCGGCGCATCGCATCGTTCCATGGCCAGCGCGGTATCCAGGTGAGCAGCAAGCGTTGCCGGCATGATCTTCTGTGCACCCAAACAGCTTACCGTTTGGCAAATCGTTTGAGCACGCCGATGAAACAAAAGTCTTTTGCTCCTGTTTTCAGAAAAGAAGGCCCTGCCCTGCTTCCATTCGACCGTCCATTTTAACGATCAATCAACCTTATCTTGGCACCTTGCTTTGGCTGGCGAAAACCGCCGTGCCGGGCTTTAAGCAGCCTTTTCTCCAACAGGGAGTTGCCGGGCATCATGTCCAATCTCGTGCTCGAGTTGCGTCAAGGCGACATGATGGTGGTGAATGGCGCGGCCATCCGTTTCCGCACCCGCAGCCGGATCGAACTCACGGCCCACGCGCGTTTCCTGTTCGGCCGCCAGATCATGGGTCCCAGCGAGGCGGATACGCCCGCAAGGCGCATCTATTTTGCCCTGCAAACCGCTTATATCGGCGATGAGGCAGAGCGGCGGGAGGGGCTCAAGGATGCCGACATCCTGATCGAGCAGTTCAAATCGGCGACGACCTCGGCCGCCGCCGTGGCCATCCTCGATTCCGCTCTGGCCTGTGCTAGGGCCGATAAATGCTATCAGGCGCTGCGCCTCGCTCGACGCGTGGTACGCCACGAGGATGCGGTGCTCGGCCGCAAGCACGAGGTGCCGGCGCCCGCTTCAGGCGAAGAGCGAAAGCACGCCGCCCGAGCTTGAATCGCTCGAGTCCAGACTGGCGCCCGGATCGAGTATGTTCAGCACCGCATCGCCGCCATCGGTGGGGCTATCCGAAAACAGCGAGCCGATGGAGCCGGGCGGGGGGGTGGAACTGCCGGTGCCGCCTTGCTGAACCAGATATTGTTCGGCCAGCTGCTTCACGTAAGATGGCGTTTGAAGCTGGGAGACCTTGATCTTGCTGGTCAGCAGGCTGGTCTGCTGGGTGAAATCGAGCTCCACGTACTGATCGTAGGTGATGCCCGTCGCGGCTACCGCCACTTGCAGGAGTTTGCTATCGGACTGCAGCGCGGCAATACTTTTTATATAAGGCGCTTCGCGGCTGAAATATAGCGCATCGGCAAGCCCGCTCGCCTGGGTATCGGCGGTCTGTTCAAACGTATTAACGGTGTATGAACTCAACAACTGGGCGCGGCTTGAGGCGCTGGCGAAGGGCGGCGTTTTCCAATTGGAGAGCGCCTGGGCGAACAGCAGGTATTGGGCATTGCCGAGTTTTTGTGCCAGCGAGGTTTTCGACGTGGGATCCTGCGTGATCAGTTGTTTCAGAATGGCGGTGTCTTTGATGCTGCCTTGCAGGTTGAAGGCACCGAGCACCACGGTGAGGATCTTGTAATTGCCCAGCAGCTGTGCCGGCGTGGTGATGCTGGCAGCATGGGCGTTGAAATAGGCGGCGAGACTGCTCGCCTGGGGGTCGGTTTTCAGCGATACATTGGCATAGGTGGTCTCTTTCGACGCATATTGCTGATAGAGCTGGACGGGCTGGAAGCCGACACTACCGCTCATGGTCTGGCTTTCGTAAGGAAGGGGCGCAACATTTTCATCTGGCGCCAGTCTGCCGCTGTCTTCTAAACGCCGGCTTAAGCTTTTCCCGAAAGAATGGGCCAGTTCGAAAACCTTATCGGGAAAAAACCCAATGTCTCTCTTCTCAGTCAACACCAATATCGGTGCCCTGGCCGCGCTGCAGGCCCTTGATCAGAACCAGCAGGCGCTCACCCAGGCGCAGAACGAGGTATCCACCGGCCAGGCGGTCAGCAGTGCGGCGGATAATCCGGCGATCTACTCGATTGCCAACACGATCAACGCGAATATCTCCGGCTTGTCGGCCGTATCGGCCTCGCTGAATTTCGGTGCGCAGATCGTTTCCACCGCCAGCAACGCGATTGAGGCCATCAATACGGTACTCGGCAATCTGCAGCAAACGGTGACCACCTCGGGCGGCACAGGCATCAATCAAACCACGCTGCAGGCGGCGATCACGGCCGACCTCGCATCGATCAACCAGTTTGCGGCGCAATCCACCTTCAACGGTGTAAACCTGCTGACCACGTCGGGTGACAGTAACGTCAACGCCAGCAACTTCTCGCTCAACGTTGTCCAGGGCCTCGATGGCTCGGTCTACAATGTTGCCAACCAGGCAACGACGCTGGACAGTTCGGCCTCCACCCTCACCGACGCGCTCGGGCTGACCAACCTTAACGTGATCAACACCGCCACCAGCTCCTCCGGGGCGGAGGCCGCCGTCGGCGGCGTTCAGGTCAAGTTCGACAACAATCTCTCGGTCAGTTCCTTCATCCCGTCAGCCACTATCGGCAGCGTTACGGGCACCGCATCGACCGACGCCGCGTTCCAGATCACCACCGGCACAGGCGCCAGCGCACATACTTATTCGTTCGAATTCACCGATGACGGCAATACCACACCATTCTCCCTGCAAACCTTGCAGAACTCCAGCACCACCGTGGTGGCGGTTCACGTGAACAGCACCGACCAGTCCACAAACCAGATTTCCGGTGCGCTGATTACGGCACTGAAAAGCAATGGCTTCGGTGTTGTGCAGAATACCGACGGGTCGCTGAATGTGGTCGGCTCAGGTGTGCAGAGCGCGACCTTCGGCACTGTTAATGCCGGCGCCTTCACGGCGGAAACCACCTCGGGGGTCGATATCTCCACGCTCACGACGACACAGGCGCTGGTTACAACGGTGCAAAACGCGGTGGCCACAGCGAACTCGATCGCGGCCAATCTCGGCTCGGCCAGCAACCAAATATCGGGCATTCAAAACTTCACCACATCGCTCAGTTCGGCACTCACCGCCGGCGTGGGCGCATTGACGGATGCTGATTTGGCCGCCGAATCCGCGAAACTGACATCGCTGCAGACCAAGCAGCAGCTTGCCACGCAGTCGCTTTCGATCGCCAACAAGCAGCCGCAATCACTTCTCACCCTGTTCCAGGGCCTCTAACCGCTCTCGCGCTGGGGGTGAGCTGAAACGCTCCCCCTCAGCCGCGTTGCGGGACGCAGAGGATGGTTTCGGGAGGCGCACATTCGCAACGGAGCAGCTCAGTATCAAAAAACCAGTGAAGCAGGCCTCGCCGGCGTCAATGCCGAACGCGCGGCCTTCGCGCTCATCACCCGCGAGTTGGAGGCGTGCAGGCCGGGCCCCACGCGCGTGCGGGCGCTCGGGCGCAACCACCAGCTCTGGTCAATCCTTGTGCAAGACCTTTCGCTTGCGGAAAATCGTTTGCCAGACGGTATCAAAGCGGAACTGATCCGGCTGGGCCTGTGGGCGATGCGCTACAGCACATTGGCGCTGTTGCAGGATCTGCCGATCGGGCCGCTGATTGAGGTTAATATCAACGTGGCGGATGGGCTGCAGGCCCAGGGCACTCCACCGCACAATGGCGTGGCCCATCGGGCTTCACCTTCGTGTTTGCTCGGCGCGCCAATCTCGGTTTGAGCAGGGCTTATTCGATAGAGGAATAAGCCCGGATGTCCCGGATGAGTGCGGATTTCCTTGTACAGGAGGGCCGAATCTGGCTTAAATATCAGCGTGTTGTCGTCAACGAGGGCGCGCGTCGATGGAACACCCAGCGGGTGAATCGGATGATGGGTCTCTGCGGGTCGATTTTGACCGGAGACTGAAGCTGGAATTCCACGGCAGCCGGATCACCTCCGACGCCGGCTTGCTGGCCTACCGGGAACTGGACGATGCGCTCGGCCTCTCCGATCTGGCCGGCGCGGCGTTGTTGGAGTGCCGGCGCGGCAAGAACACTGTCGCGCGACTTGTTCCAGCAGATCCTCGACGCCATTGCGGCGCTGCGTCCGCTGCCGCCGGCGCGATGCTGAGCCGAGCCGGGTCGAAGGCGGCGTGGGCAGCGGGCGGGAGAGGTCCGTTCGCGTGGCCGCGGGAAGGGCTTCCTTAGGCTCGAAAGCGGTGTTTTGTGGCGGAAACGGCATGGTTGGCGGTCCCTCACCGCGGTTTTCTCGCTATTTTGATTTGCGCGCAGCGCTGCCGCGTGGTTTGGTTCGTATCGCTCGTCCGGATTGGCCAGCCATCTGGAGAATGTCGGTTGAGAGGCAGTAAGCAGATGTCAAACCAATGAGGGCGAGCATCGCGGACCGCATGAATGCCGCGGGGCCGACAAGGGGATTTGACTACCTCCGATTGTTTCTCGCTTTGGGCGTTGTCGCTTGGCACAGTATTTATGTCTCCGGCGACGCCCAAGTTCAGAATATCGTGCTCAATTCTTGGATCGGCCCGCTAAAGGCTCTGTTGCTGCCGATGTTTTTTTCGCTGAGCGGCTTTCTCGTCGCCGGCAGCATGGAACGGGCGAGGTCTCTTGAAGGCTTTGCGACGTTGAGGGTGTTGCGTATTGCGCCCGCTCTCGCGGTTGAGGTGCTGCTGTCGGTTATTCTGCTTGGGGCAGTTTTGACAGAGCTTCCGCTAGGCGAGTATTTCACCTCTCCCACGTTGCGCTCATATTTGCTGAATATGTGCGGGGATATTCATTACCACCTTCCCGGTGTCTTTTTGAATAACCCTGTCCACGCCACCGTAAATCTATCGCTTTGGACGGTGCCATTCGAACTGCAGTGCTATCTTTTTCTGATTGTCTTGTCGGGGCTGGGCTTCTTCAAACGAAAGCCGGTTTTTTTGTGCGTTGGCGTTTCGTTGAATCTCGGGCTTTGGCTTGCCTACTTCATTTTCAGAGCGCATGGGCCCGCGAGTGCCGCATCGATGACGATGCCAGGACCGGGCTTGGTGATTTCCTTTTTGGCCGGCATCACGATCTACCTTTATCGTCGCGAAATACCTTTGCGGGCCGAGCTGGCTGTGCTTGCTTTTATCCTCGCGTACGGGTTGCTGCACGAGCCAAGATTCATGGTGCTGGCAATATTCCCGGCCGCCTATCTTACCATATGGGCCGGCCTGACCAACCCACCGTCGAGTTTGATCGTGCGAAGCGGCGATTACTCATACGGCATTTATGTTTTCGCCTTTCCAATACAGCAAGCGCTTGCCATGAATCCTACGCTCCGGCTGTGGTACTTCAATATGCCGGCGGCCTTCGTGCTGAGTTTTTTATATGCAACTTTCTCATGGCATGTCGTAGAAAAGCCTGTTCTCGGCAAGAAGAAACCTGCAGTTGCCTTTGTTGAGGCGCTCGGCGCGCGTTTGCGCCGTCGCCTATGGCCAGCTGCTCCGGCCAGTTCAAGCCTGTAGGGCAAGACGCTGCGCGCCTGGAAACGTTACCGAATGTCGATACCAATCGCTCATATACGACAATGGCTTGATTGCCTGAACCGCGCCCACTCGATGAACAGGCGTATGAATTCGGCAGGGTGATTGGGAATAAGAGGAGAAATGTCTTTTCTGGTGAAATTTATGTCCCCTTCGCCCCAGACGGCGGCAGGGTGTCAGGTGACGGTGGCGGGCTGGCCGGAACTTGCTGCCAGGCGATAGGCATCGAGCTGCTTCTGTGATGGGATGGTGTTGGTGAGCGTACCGGCGCTGTCAAAGAATTCCAGCACGACCCGGTTCAGCCCCGGATCCACGGTCAGCCTCGGGTTGGGCAGCAGGGGCGAGGCTGAGCCAGCGACGGGCGGGGACGGGGCTGCCTGGCTCACGGCCGGCTTTACCGGGACGGCCGGGATGGCAGCTTGTGCAGGTTCAATCGTCAGGTCAGCCGGCACGTCCTTACCTCCTGGGCGCGGAAGCTGAGGCCCCCGGGCGCTGCGCTCATTCTGTGGGACAAAAGTAAAGAACGCGTTACTGCCGTGGGACGGTGCCGTGCGCAGTGCCCAAGGATCCAGCATGCGGCGCAAATGCCCCGATTCCGCCACAATCGGGCCCAGGCAGTGCCGCAGTGCAACGCTTTAACTTCTCATGCGCTGGTCGGGTGCCGCGCTTTGGGAAAACGAAATCATGACGAGCCATGCCCTCGCCTCGGATGCCCTGCGGACCAAAAAAGGCCGCAAAAGCCTGTTCAATCCTGCCACGTTTTTGGCGCTCGGGATCGCGGCCGCCGCCAGCTTTGGGATTTGGGGCGTCACCAACCCAAAAGTGGACGTCCCCGCCTATGCGGGCGATGTCGCGGGACTGGCGTTTTCTCCCTTCGGCCGCGGCGAATCGCCCGAAACCAACCACTATCCGAGCGAGGCGGAAATTCGCGCCTATCTGGCCAAGGCCAGCACCATCACCGGCCATATCCGCACCTATTCGCTATCGGGCGACCTTGCCGACATCCCCCGCCTCGCCGCCGACTATAATTTGCAAGTGACCCTCGGCGCCTGGATCGACAAGCACGAGACCACCAACGAGGCGGAAGTGCAGCGCCTGATCGCCACCGCAAACGCCAACCCGGACGTGGAGCGTGTGCTCGTCGGCAACGAGGTGACCTATCGTGGCGATATCCCGGTTGCCTCCCTCATCCGCTACATCCGCGAGGTCAAGGCCGGCGTTCACGTGCCGGTTTCGACCGCCGAACAATGGTGGGTTTGGCTGAAGCATCCCGAACTCGCCGCTTCGGTCGATTACATCACCATCCATCTCCTGCCGTATTGGGAGGGGCTGCCGATCGACGATTCGCTGCGCTACATCATGGACCGGCTGGACGAGGTGCACCGCGCCTTTCCCGGCAAGCATATCGTGATCGGCGAGGTGGGCTGGCCTTCCAACGGTGTGGCCATCGGCGGCGCACGGGCCAGCCGGGTGAACCAGGCGCTGTTCCTGCGGAAATTCTTCAACATCGCCCAGGCGCGCGGGCTCGACTATTACGTGATGGAGGCGTTCGACCAGCCTTTCAAAACCAGTTTTGAAGGTCGTGCCGCCGGCTATTGGGGCATGTTCGATATCGACCGCACCGCTAAATGGTCGATGAGCGGCCCCGTGCAGGAACATCCAGGCTGGGCGATCTGGGCCGCAGTGAGTGTCGCCGGCGCCGCCTTCGCCGCCGGGCTGCTTCTGTCGCGCCGCCCGGATATCCGTTTTGCGGGAAAATTGCTGGTGGCCGGGCTTGCCCAGGCGTTCGGCGCGGTGTTCACGCTGGTGCTGCTGTCGATGGCCGGCAAATACCTGTCGCACTTCGCCGAGATGGTGTGGGGCACGCTGGCCGCCGGCCAGGCGCTGCTGATCTTCCTGCTGCTGGCCGATAGTTTTGAGCTCGCCGAGACCGTGTTCGGCCGAATCCGGCGCCGCCACCCCGATATCCGCCCCGCCCCGATCGGCGCTGCCTTGCCGAAAGTCAGCCTGCATCTGCCGATCTGCAACGAGCCGCCGCATATGGTTTGCGCCACGCTGGATGCGCTGGCGCGGCTGGATTACCCGGATTACGAAGTGCTCGTGGTGGACAACAACACCACCGACCCGGCGTTGTGGGAACCGGTGGCGCAGCACTGCGCGCGGCTGGGCGGCAGATTCCGCTTCTTCCATCTGGGCCAATGGAAAGGTTTTAAGGCCGGCGCGTTGAATTTCGCGCTTCACAACACGGCGCCCGAGGCCGAAATCATCGGCGTGCTGGATAGCGACTATATCGTGGAAACCGACTGGCTGCGCTGCATGGTGCCGCAATTCGCCAACCCGCTTGTGGGCTTCGTGCAATCCCCGCAGGATTACCACGATAATGACGGCAGCTTCTTCAAGCGCCTGATGTTTTGGGAATATGCCGGCTTCTTCCAGCTGGGCATGGTGAACCGCAACGAGCGCAACGCCATCATCCAACATGGCACCATGAGCCTGATCCGGCGCAGCGCACTGGCGCGCAGCGGCGACTGGGCGGAATGGACGATCACCGAGGACGCGGAACTCGGCTTGCGCCTGTTCCGTGACGGCTGGGAGGCGGTGTATTCGCCACGCAGTTTCGGCAAGGGCGTGATGCCAGACGATTTCGCGGCGTTCAGAAAGCAGCGGTTCCGGTGGGCCTATGGCGCCATGCAGATCGTGCGTGGCCATGCCGGCGCCCTGCTGAACCCGTTCAACGGCGAGCTTACGCTGGGCCAGCGCTGGCATTTTGTCACCGGCTGGCTGCCCTGGGTTGGCGATGCGCTGGGCCTGGCGTTCCTGGTGATGGGCTTGCTGTGGTCGATCGGGCTGATTGTGGCGCCGATGCGCTTCGAATTCCCGATCGTGCTGTTCATGATCCCCTCGATCGGCCTGTTTTTCTTCAAGCTGGCACAGATCTTCGCCCTTTACGGCGCCAAGGTGCCATGCGGATGGCGTGACCGCTTGGGGGCGGCCATTGCCGGGCTCGCGCTGAGCCACACTATCGGCAAGGCGGTGTGGAAAGGCCTGTTCATCCGCAGCGCGCCGTTCCTGCGCACGCCAAAGATGGAGGACGCGCCGGCGTTGGTGCAGGGCATCGTGATGGCGCGGGAGGAGCTCACGCTGCTCGTTCTCGCCTGGACGGCGATGGTCGCGGTGGGCTGGGTGCATCACCTGGCCACCTGGGAAGCGGTTCTGTGGTGCGCGGTGTTGCTCACCCAGTCCCTGCCCTACCTGGCGGCGGTGATGGTGTCGGTGGTGGCGGCTTTCCCGGCCCGCCAGGCGGCGCCGCACACCGATCGCGCGCGGCTTTTGCCGAACCTTCTGCCCAGCTATTCGTTTCCCGCGATCAGCCTGCAAAGCGAGAATGGCGATTAACTGGTAACGAATTGGCGCGGGCGCCCCGGCAGGTTCGGGCGCCCGCGCCACGCGATTGGACACTGGCCCCATGTTCCGCTCCCTCCCCCCTCTGGCGATCCTGCTCGGCGCGGCCGGGCTCATTCCTTTCATGGTGCTGGGCTTGGGCGCAGTGGGCGCCGACCCGATGCGCGCGCTGGCGGCGGCCGAGGGGCTGGTTGGCTACGGCGCGGTGATCATGGCGTTCCTCGGCGGCGTGCATTGGGGTTTCACGCTCGGCGAGCACGACACGCTGGCGGGCGGCGTGCCGGCACGCCTGTCGCGCGCCCGGCTCGTGCTGGGCGTAGTGCCCTCGCTGATCGGCTGGGCGGCCATTCTCTGCGCCATCATCGGCTATCCGGCGTTGAGCCTGGCGATCCTGATCGCCGGCTTCATCGGCATCCTGGTCATGGAATTCCGGGCTGAAAAGCGTGATTTGCTGCCCGGCGACTACCTGGCCTTGCGCACTGTGCTCACCGCCATTGTCGTGGCGGTGCTCACCGCGGTGTTGGTGGTGCGGCTGATCGGCGGTCACGTCCTTTTGTAAACAATGTCTTTATTTTAGGAAAAATTTGTGCTGTATGAGACGGGCTGAAGGGGCGGGGCCGCAATCGGGCAGGCGGCCGCACCGTGCTTCAGCTTATGTTTTCGAGCAGGCATGCTGGTTCATTACGCCAGGCGATGCCCGGTATTTAAGGGCATGGAGTATTTTATGGGCGACGCCGTGATCATTCCCTTTCCCGCGCAAACGAATGCAGCGAGCGAGCAGCAGCGCCTGCGCCGCGCCATGGCCGATCTGCAGGCTGCCCTCGCCGAACAGAAGAAGGCGCTGGATGAATGGCGTTTCGCCATGGCCGAACTCAGCATCGGCGTGTCTGGCCTCGGCCTTGCCCTCGGCACCTACCAGGAGAGCCTCGGTGACGTGGAGACCAAGCTCGGCGGCCTGCGCAGCGAAGCTATCCGCCTGGAAAGCTGGGCCGATGGTGTCCTGAAATCCTGATCTGCCCTGGGGCCGGCTGCTTTGCAGGCCACCGATTACAACCAACACGTCACCCTGCAATTGCTACCCACATGCCAGTTATATCCGGCACATTGTGCCGGCGTGCCGCCCGAAAACCGCGCTTTGCCGCGCCCGTAAGCTGGCACGCCTCCTGCAGCGCCACGGCTTGAAACAGGCGCGGCGCCAGCAAGGATTTTTTTGGCATGAGCGGTATCCCATCGATCTCGGCAAGCCACCTTCCGCCGCTCTCGGGCGGCAAGGCGGCGCAAACATCTTCGCCCGGGACAGGCAGCAGAACCCAGGGCGCCGGCGCGTCGGGCGACACCACAACAACAAGCACCAATGCCGATGGCTCGCTCACCACCACGGTCGTCAACGCACAGGGCCAGATCGTATCGACCAGCACGACGTCACCGACAAACCAGGCTGTGGCGGCAACAGGTTTTGCAAACCAGGCCAACGCCGACATCCTGCACGGCCAGATGCCATCCGCGCTGTTGAATATGGTTGTGTAATTATAGGTGCAGCGCGATTCTCCTCCTGATCACCAGCAGCGCAGCCAACGTAATTGCCGCCGTGGCTGCCAGGTAAAAGCCCGGCATAGTTGCATTCCCGGTCAGCCGGATAAGCGATTCAAAGAGCAATTGCGCGAAACCCCCGAATACCACCACCCCCAGAGTGTAGGCGATGGACATCCCTGCGCCGCGTACCTGGGCGGGGAACATTTCCGCGAGCAGGCTCGGGATCGGCGCGCTGTAGGTGGAACGAAGAACCGTCAGCAGCAGCATCACGCCGCCCAGCATGGCCGCACTCGGCGCCCCCACGATCAGCAGAAAACTCGGATAGGACAGAACGAGCATCAGCCCCACACAGAAAATCATCTGCGGCAGGCGGCCGATGCGGTCCGACAAATGCCCGGCCAAAGGCGTTATCAGCAACGGCACGCAGGCGATCAGGAAGGTGATCGCGAAACTGCGCGTGCTCGCCATGTGCAAATGCGTCTGCGCATAGGCCGGCAGATAGATCGCGAGATACGTGCTGGCCGTGCCGGCCGCGATGGTGCAGGCGCCCAGCACGACGCGGCCAGGATACAAGCGGAACACCTCGCGCACCGGCGCCGCATGTGCGCTGCCATCCGAAAGCTGTGCCGTCTCCGGCACGTGCCGCCTGATATACAGCCCAGCCGGCACCACCAGCAGCCCGAGCACGAACGGGATGCGAAACCCCCATGCCTCGAGCGCCGCATGCGGCATGGCCTCGCTCACCGCCCAGGCTGCGCCGGATCCCAGAATGCTTGCGATCGCTTGCGTGGAGAACTGGAAACTGCCGAAAAAACCTGCCCGCTTCGGCGCATGCTCGATCATCAGCGCGGTGGCACCGCCGAATTCGCCGCCACAGGAAAACCCCTGGATCAGCCGCGCGCACAAAATACCCACGGCGCTCAGCCCGCCGATGCTGGAGGCGCGCGGCATCGCCACCATCAGCAAAGTGCCAAACCCCATCAGCGCGATCGACAGGGTCAGCGCCGCGCGCCTGCCGCGCCGGTCGGCGAAGCTGCCGATCACCGCCGCGCCAAACGGCCGGGCGAGAAACGAAACGCCGTAGGTCGCATAGGCCTGCAGCATCGAGCCATGGGGAAAGAACGCAGCCGCGATCTGTGGCGTGAGGAAACCGAAGACGATGAAATCATACCACTCGAGCGCGTTGCCCACCGAGGCGGCGGCGACGATGCGCAATGAGGTGGTCTGGGTTTGCACCGGGCTAGATCAGCCTTTTAAGGACGTTCTTCTTTTCTGAGGAAAAGAAGCAAAAGACTTTTATGTTCCGGCCATGGAAACGAGTGAGCGGGGCCATGGCCGGCAAGGGGACGCCCTGGCCTGCTTAGTCGGCGGCGTCGGCCAGTTCGTCGGGCCGCTTGTGCGCGACGCGCTTCATCGCGTCCTCCACGTGCTTGCTGAACACGTATTCGGCTGGGCGCTGGTTCGCGAGCGAAATTTCAGGCGCCATCGGCCCTTCGAGATCGGGGCCCTTGAAGAAGACTTTTGCGATTTTCAGGGGGCTCTTCACCGCATCCACGACGGCCGTGGCCTCGTAGCCGGAATGCACCATGCAGTCGGCGCATTTCTCGTAATTGCCGGTGCCGTATTTGTCCCAGTCGGTGGTTTCCATGAGCTCGGTAAAGGTTTTCGTATAGCCTTCGCCGAGCAGGTAGCAGGGGCGCTGCCAGCCGAACACGTTGCGCGTCGGCTTGCCCCACGGCGTGCAATGATAGTTTTCGTTGCCCGCCAGGAAATTCATGAACAGCGGCGACTGGGTAAACTTCCAGCCCTTGCCGCGGCCGCGCTTCAGAATGTCGCGGAACAGCTGCTTGGTCTTTTGCCGGGTGAGGAAATGCGCCTGGTCGGGCGCGCGCTCATAGGCGTAGCCGGGCGATGTCATGATGCCGTCGATGCCGATGGCCATCGCGTCATCGAAGAATTTGGCGACGCGCTCGGCATTGGCGCCGTCGAACAGGGTGCAATTGATCGAAATGCGGAATCCGCGCGCCTTCGCTGCCTTGATGGCGGCCACGGCGCGATCGTATGTGCCATCCTGGTCCACCGCCTTGTCGTGCATCTCGCGGTCGCCATCCAGATGCACGTCCCAGGAGAAATAGGGGTTGGGTTCGTACTGGTCGAGTTTCTTCTCGAGCAGCAGCGCATTGGTGCAGAGATAGACGAATTTCTTGCGCTTCAGCAGGCCGCGCACGATCTCCGGCATTTCCTTGTGCAGCAGCGGCTCGCCGCCGGCGATCGCCACCACCGGCGCGCCGCACTCATCGATGGCGTCGAAACATTCCTGCACCGAAAGACGCTGGTTCAGGATCGGCGCCGGATAATCGATCTTGCCGCAGCCGCCGCAGGCCAGGTTGCACCTGAATAGCGGCTCCAGCATCAGGACCAGCGGATAACGCTTGCGACCGGCAAAATGCTGCTTGAGCACGTAAGCGCCAACCCGCAGCGCCTGTTTCAACGGAACCGACAATCCATTTTCTCCCGCATGGCCCGGACCACACCAATACTCCACCCAATCGGGCGGCGCCGGCGAACCCTTAGGGCGACAAGACGACTAGCCGAAACAGACCCACGGCAACCCGGGACCGGCTAGCCCAGCTACATTGGGCGGCGATACACGCGTTGCCACCACGCACATCCCCGGTATCGCACTGCGTTGCAATAACGACAACATGGCCCGAAACAAGGCCCTGAAATATGGCGATAATGCGGCTTTCAGGACACAACAGGTACTGTATGCAGGCCCGATCACATAACCGGCATCACGCAAGCGGGGCGATCGCTCTGGGAAGAAGGGCCAGGGGCTCTGCCCGTCGCCTTTCTTCCAACGCGACAGCCCTCGCCGGATGACGCGCCGGATGCGGGCGGATGTGATGCTCGCCGAGCGTGGCCTGGCCGAGAGCCGGGCGCGAGCGCAGGCGCTGATCATGGCCGGCAAAGTATTTTCCGGCACCAGGCGGGTGCAGAAGCCGGGCGAATCGCTGGCCGAGGATGCGGCGCTGGAGGTGAAGGGCCAGGATCATCCCTGGGTGTCGCGCGGCGGCCTGAAGCTGGTGCATGCGCTCGAGGCTTTCTCGCTATCGCCGCAGGGCAAAGTTTGCCTCGACATCGGCGCGTCGACCGGCGGGTTCACCGATGTGCTGCTGACGCATGGCGCGGCCCGCGTGCATGCAGTGGATGTGGGCCACGGGCAGCTGGCCTGGAAGCTGCGCGCCGATCCGCGCGTGGTGGTGCACGAGAAGACCAATGCGCGGTTTCTGGAGCCGGGCCTGATCGGCGAGCCGGCCGGCGCGCTGGTGTGCGACGCCAGCTTCATCGGCTTGCGCACCGTGTTGCCCGCCCCGCTTGCAATGTGCGCGCCGGGCGCCTGGGCGGTCGCCCTCATCAAACCGCAATTCGAGGCCGGGCGCTCGCAAATTGGGAGCAAGGGCGTGGTGCGTGACCCCGCAGTGCATGCTGCGGTGTGCGAAACCATACGCGCATGGTGGCAGGCGCTGCCCGGCTGGCAGGTGCTCGGGATCGCCGACAGCCCGATCACCGGGCCGGAAGGCAACCGGGAGTTTTTGATCGCCGCGCGCCGCTCCGGGGCGGAGCCATCGGCCTCGGTGCATGATCCGGCCACGAGCGCCCAGCCGCCGGACACTCTCGCTCATGCCCCTGCCCCCCACCCGGCCCTCCCTTCAAGGGGGGAGAGGGCGGCAGCATCGATCGGTAGGTGTGATCGGCTTACACCTGGAGACGGGCGTTCGGGCGGATGAAGCCGCCGCCTAGGACGCGCTCGCCGCCGTACATGGCGCAGCCCTGTCCTGGCGCGGGCAGCGCCGGCTCGTCCAGCCGCACTTCGGCGCCATCGTCTGTCGCGAAGACCGTTGCCGGGCGAAGCACATCCCTGGCGCGGAGTTTTACCGCGCATCGCAGCCCCTGCGCCGGCGCCTGCACGAGCCAGTTCATCTCGCGCAGGCGGATCCGATCGGTGCCCGTGCTGCGCGGGCCTACCACGACCCGGCGCGTGGCTGGCTCGAGCGCGATCACGACCCGGCGCTCGCCTGCCTCCCCGCCGGCGGCACCCAGGCGCTTGGACTGGCCCACGGTGAAGCGGCCGATCCCCTCATGCTGCCCGACCACGGCGCCCGCCTGGTCGACGATATCGCCGGGCGCTATCGCCGCCGGCCGAAGCCGGCCCACCAGCTCGGCATAGCTGCCGCTGGGGACAAAGCAGATATCTTGGCTGTCCGGCTTCTCGGCGACGGCCAGGCCAAGCCGGGCGGCTTCCCGACGCGTGGCTGCCTTGTCCGGAAAATCGCCCAGCGGAAAGCGGCAGAAATCAAGCTGCGCCTGGGTCGTCGCAAACAGGAACCAGCTCTGGTCGCGCCGCGGATCGGCGGCGCGATGCAGTTCGGCACCCTGCGCCCCCTCCACCCGGCGGACATAATGGCCGGTGGCTAGCGCGGCGGCGCCAAGATCGCGCGCCAAGCCGAGCAGATCGTGAAATTTCGGCCCCTGATTGCAGCGCACGCAGGGCACCGGGGTCTGGCCGGCGGCGTAGGACTCGACGAAATCGTCGATCACCGCGGCGCGGAACCGGGCTTCCGCATCGATCACGTAGTGCGGGATGCCAAGCTGGCTTGCGACCGCCCGCGCGTCGTGAATGTCCTGCCCGGCGCAGCAGGCGCCCTTGCGTCCTGACGCAGCCCCGTGATCGTAGAGCTGAAGGGTGACGCCAATCACCTCATGCCCGGCCTCCCGTAGCAGGCCGGCGGCGACGCTGCTATCCACGCCCCCCGACATGGCTACCACGATACGCACCCATAAATCCTTCCATCGCCCGAACTCGACCTGCCCGAAGGGTCAGGAGCTTTTAGCCCCCGCCGGCGCCACCGGCTGCACATCGACGGCCACGTTCAAGGTGGTGAAGCCGGGCTGGCCTTTTAGGATCAGCTTTACCGTAAATGCATCATGCCCGACATAGCCCGGCTTGGCCGTGTATTCGATGCTGGTCTTTCCGTTATACTCAACCACCGAATCATCGCCGTGCAGCGGTTTTTGCGGCACCAGCGGCGCATCGAACGGCTTGCCGTTGGCGGAGGTCAACGCCGCCGCACAATAGCCGCCATCGTTGCTGACGGTCATCCCGATATCGGCGGTGCCGCCATCGGCCACATGAAAGGGCGCGACGATGCAGCTCGCGGCCGGGGGCGGCCCCAGATGCGGCGGCAGCGCCGGCGGCGCCTCCACCACCGGCACTGGCGACTTGGCGCAGCCCGATAACAGACCACCCATCCCGATCACGGTGGCGAAAACGGACATTATCCTGCGTGCCTGCACGGGCATACTCCGGTGTGTCTGAGCTGATCGACTCGTCAGCCGGGCCTGCGCCCGGCGGGAGACAGCGCATAGCCCGGGCAGGCCGCGCGGGCCAGTGCCGGCCGCGGAACGACAGGCGATCGGCGGCATCCCGTCATGCGGGCTAGATGCAAAATTCAGTTGCATGTACCACGGCGCGCCGCCTTACCTCTGCGCCAATACCGACCACCGGAGTTTTTGCCATGCGCGTGTTGCCCCCTGCCCTGCTCACCGCCGGCCTGTTCCTAGCGCCCTTGATGAGCAACGCCGCCACCCATAAGAGCCATGGCAAGGCGCCCGCGGTCGCGGCAGCCGCCTGCCAGTTTCCGGCCGACCGCGCCGCCTTCGATATCGAGGGGCTTAAGAGCGAGCTGATGGTCACCGCGCTCGCGTGCAAGCAGCAGGACCGCTACAACGCGTTCATGACGCGCTACCAGCCGACCGTGGCGGCGGAGGAGCACGATCTCAACACCTATTTCAAGCGCTCCTACGGCCGTAGCGCCCAAAAGGCGTATGACGACTACATCAGCAATCTTGCGAACATTCAGGAGCAGGACGGGCTGAAGGCCGGCACCGCCTTCTGCGACAACCTGGCCACCATGTTCAGCGAAGTGATGAGCCTGCACGACTCGACCGAGTTGCACGACTTCGCCAACGCCAAAACCATCGCCCAGCCGGTGACCTTCGAAACCTGCGCCGCCCCGCCGCCGGTGACGCGCACCGCCCGGCACGGCAAGTCGAAACACGCTTGAAGGCAGGCCAGGGGCTTTGCCCCCTGGACCCCCACCAGAGCGAAGCCGTCCTGGGCCGGCATTTTTTTGAAAGCAAGGCGATGGGGCGGAGCCCCTGGCCTTACTTCAACACGATTTCCACGCGCCGGTTCTGCGGCTCGCGCACGCCAGGGGCGGTTGGGACTAGCGGGTTGCTTTCACCGTAGCCGTGGATGCTGATTTCGCTTTTCTGGATGCCGTCCTTTACCAGTTCCGCTTCCACGCTTGCGGCGCGGCGGAGAGAGAGTTTCTGGTTATAGGCGGCGGTGCCGGAAAGATCCGTGTAGCCGTTAACTTCGATTCTGGTGGTTTGCACATGCGTGGAGGCTTGCGCCGCTTCGGCCACGATCTGGCGCGCGCGTGCTGTAAGGTCAGCGCGGTCCCAATCGAAAAACACCAGGTAGGTGCGGGAAGGTTCAGGCGCCGGCGGGGCCGGAGGCGGTGTGGCAGCCTGGCTCGGCGGGGGCGGTGGCGCCGGCGGGAAAAGTTCGTAGCGGATGCCGAGCAGGGCGGAATGATTGTTGTCGCTGGTGATATCGACATTGCCGCGCGCTTCGCCGAGCGGGCGAGATCCGTTGGGGCCTTCGATGCCGACCGAGCGGCCGTTGAAACTGCCGTTGCCGAGCAGGCTCAGAAAACGGTATTCGGCGGTGATCGAGAGGCCAGGCACGAAGGCCACCGGAAAGGCCAGGCCGAAAATGCCCTGATAGGCCAGATCGCCATGGGTGCCGTCGGCCTGGAAGGCGTAGGCGGCGTTCGGCGCGATTTCCTGAATGCTCTCCCACCGCGTGCGCATGTAGCCGAAGCCGCCGCCGAAATACGGGTAGACGTAGGGCGAGCGCACATCCATGTCGAATAGCCCGTTCACCATGCCGCCATAGTTCTGCTGGTGGCCGCTGGCGTTGGTGGGGAAGCTGGTGCCCGCGTATTCGCGCAGCCGATTATACCGCCAGTCGCCCTCCAGCTCGATGCGAAAGCCGTTGCCGAAGCCGTATCCGACGGCGCCCACGCCCACGATACCGGCGGGGTCGTAGCGGAATTTGCCGGCGGGAAAATTCTCATCGAGCCGCAGATGTTCGTCCTGCAGAAGGTTGCCGCCGCCGCCGAGGCTGACATAGGGGCCGCTGACCGGCTGCGCCTGCGCTACCTGGGACGCGGTGGCAAGCACAAGCGCGCCCAACCCGGTAAGAACCTTGGCGTGCCTCTGGCTATGGCGATCCATCAAATTTCTGTCTCCATTCGAGCCGGTGGCCGGCTCCATTGATACGCTTGCCCAACGCCGACCGCACCGCGCTCGTTTCATCCTGTTGACGAATGAAGAAGGGGAGAGCGCCGGCCCTCCCCTTCTCACCTTCGCCTTCGTATGCCCGCGCCTATTTCAGGATGATCTCCACCCGGCGGTTCTGCGGTTCGCGCACACCTGGCGCGGTGGGCACCAGCGGATTGCTTTCGCCGAAACCATGGATGCTGATCTCGCCCTGCGGCACGCCATCGTGGATCAATTCGGCCTCCACGCTCTGCGCCCGACGTACCGACAGACGCTGGTTGTAGGCGGCGGTGCCGGAAAGATCCGTGTAGCCGTTCACCTCGATTCGCGTGGTCTGCACATGGGTGGACGCGGTGGCGGCTTCGGCGCCGTCCGGGCGGGCGGGCACGGTGGGGCCGGCGGGGCCCCATCCGAAGAACCCCAGATGGGGGGGGGCGGGGGTGGGCGCGGGGGCGGCTGGCGGGGGTGCCGCCGGCGGGGCGGGCGGGGGCGGGCCCGGGTTG
>Ga0116226_10000091_pt1 | contig 64197 bp, 51 predicted proteins | sample S1TSphfallax_FD_89692 | JGI IMG/M metagenome (GOLD analysis project Ga0116226, IMG submission 89692) | Host-associated microbial communities from peat moss isolated from Minnesota, USA - S1T2_Fa - Sphagnum fallax MG | ecosystem: Host-associated > Plants > Peat moss > Unclassified | place: USA... | reverse complement strand
CAACCGGCGCCTTGGCGAACATGGCGCGGCGCTCCTTGCTGAGGGAGCACGGGTGCTCACGCACTGTAACGCCGGCGCACTCGCCACCGCTGGCCACGGCACCGCACTCGGGGTGGTCCGCTCGGCCGTTGCCGCCGGCAAGCGCATCTCGGTGATCGCCGATGAGACTCGGCCGTTCCTGCAAGGGGCACGCCTCACGGCCTGGGAGCTCGAGCGCGAGGGCATCCCAGTCACACTGATCACTGACAACATGGCCGGCCATCTGATGCAGCAATCCGCCATCGATGCGGTCATCGTCGGTGCGGATCGCGTCGCGGCCAATGGCGACGTGGCCAACAAAATCGGAACCTACATGGTGGCGGTGCTGGCACACCGGCACCGCATCCCGTTCTATGTCGCTGCGCCGCTCTCGACGATCGACCGCAGCATTACCGACGGCCGCGGCATTCCGATCGAGGAGCGGGGCGCTGATGAAGTGCGCGGCTTCGGCACCGTCCGCTGGGCTCCCGCCGGAGTACGCGTCCGCAACCCCGCCTTCGACGTCACGCCCGCGGAACTCGTGAGCGCACTGATCACCGAGCGCGGCGTGGTACGCTGCCCAACTTCGGCAGGCATCGCAGCCCTGTTCGAACCCGGCTAAAATACCGACCTTCAGTCCCCATTCTTCCGAGGCCTGTCAATGACTTCCGCTCTCAAGACGTTGTTCCTCCAGGCCCCCTCGTTCGACGGCTTCGACGGTGGCGCCGGATCGCGCTACCAGGCGAAGCGCGAGATCAAATCATTCTGGTTCCCGACTTGGCTCGCGCAGCCGGCGGCCTTGGTGCCGGATTCGCGGCTCGTCGACGCGCCCGCCGCCGAATTGAGTGTCGAGCAGTGCCGCGACATCGCCCGCGGCTTCGACCTCGTGATCATGCACACCAGCACCCCGTCGTTCCCGAGCGATGCCAAATTCGCTGAGCTCCTCAAGGAGGACAACCCCAAGCTCATGATCGGTCTCGTCGGCGCGAAGACGATGCTCGATCCGGAGGGCTCTTTGAAGGCCACCCAGGCGCTCGACTTCGTCTGCCGGGAGGAGTTCGACTACACCTGCAAGGAGGTGGCGGAGGGTCTGCCGCTCGCCGAGATCACCGGGCTCTCGTTCCGTGCGCCCGACGGCCGAATCGTGCACAACCCGCCGCGCGCCATGATCGAGAACATGGATGACTTGCCGTTCGTCGCGCCCGTCTATAAGCGCGATCTCAACATTCAGCATTATTTCATCGGCTACCTGAAGCATCCCTACGTGAGCTTCTACACCGGACGCGGCTGCCGCTCGAAGTGCACTTTCTGCCTCTGGCCGCAGACGGTCGGCGGCCATCGCTATCGCGTGCGCTCCGCCGAGAGCGTCATTCGCGAGGTCGAGTGGATCAAGGAGCACATGCCGGAAGTGAAGGAGGTCATGTTCGATGACGATACCTTTACGGACTCCTCCAACCTACCCCGCGTGGAGGCGATCGCTCGCGGCATGGGGCGTCTCGGCATGACCTGGAGCTGTAACGCCAAGGCCAATGTGCCCTATGACACGCTGAAGGTGATGAAGGAAAACGGCCTGCGGCTGCTGCTGGTGGGCTACGAGTCCGGGGACGACCAGATCCTGCACAACATCAAGAAGGGGCTGCGCACCGACATCGCGCGCCGTTTCACCGAGGACTGCCGCAAACTCGGCATTCTGATCCACGGCACGTTCATCCTCGGTCTGCCCGGCGAGACCACGGAGACCATCGAGAAGACGATCCGATTCGCGAAAGAGATCAATCCACACACCATTCAGGTGTCGCTGGCGGCGCCGTATCCTGGCACCACTCTCTACAAGCAGGCCGTCGAAAACGGCTGGCTCGAGGAGAACCATGCGGTGAACCTGGTCAACGCCAAGGGCGTCCAGCTCGCCGCCATCGGCTACGCCCACCTCTCGCGCGAGCAGATCTTCCACAGCATGGAAGAGTTCTACAAACGCTTCTATTTCCGCCCCGGGAAAATCTGGGAAATCGTCCGCGAGATGCTGACCAGCTGGGACATGATGAAGCGTCGGCTGCGCGAGGGAGTCGAGTTCTTCCGCTTCTTGCGCGCGCACGAAGCCTGAGACGCGTGGAACGAACGCGCGGGTGACGACCCTGATGCCTTCGATCCACCAGATCGGGGTGATCGTCGGGATGGGCGCACTCGTCCTGACCACACTCTATGCCGTACTCACCGTCATCGCGGTATTGATCTGGCGCTTCTCGCGCCCGCGACACCGATCCGAGCGGCTGCCGCCGGTCACGATCCTGAAGCCGCTCTGCGGCGCGGAGCCCGGCCTGTATCGCCATCTGCGTTCGTTCTGCGAACTCGATTATCCGAACTACCAGATCGTTTTCGGAGTGCGAGACCCCGCGGATCCGGCGCTCGCGGTGGTCGAGCGGCTGATCGCCGAGTTTCCGGCGCTGCCCATCGACGTCGTCGTTGATCCGCGACAGCACGGAACCAACCTCAAGACCAGCAGCCTGATCAATATGCTGCCGGCGGCCCGTCACGACATTTTCGCCATGGCGGATAGCGATACATTCGTGCGTCCGGATTACCTCACCGCAGTGACCTCACCGCTCGCCGATCCGAAGATCGGACTCGTCACCTGCCTCTACAAGGGCGTGGCGACTCCTCGCCTCTGGTCACGACTCGGCGCGATGTACATCAACGAGTGGTACATGCCGTCGGTACTGCTCGCCTGGCTGTTCGGTCACGAGGGCTACGTATCGGGTCAGACGCTCTGCCTTAGGCGCGACACGCTCCAGGCGATCGGCGGCCTACGGCCCATCGCGAATCACCTCGCCGACGATCACCGGCTCGGCGAACTCGTCAGCGAGTTGGGCCTGCGTATCGTGCTGTCGACCTATGTGCTCCGGGCCGAGCATCATGAGCCGAGTTTCGACTCACTGATGTCTCACGAGCGGCGTTGGATGCGGACGCTACGGGCGCTGCGTCCGCGCAGTTTCCGGATGATCTTCCTCACCTTCAGTCTCCCCATCGCCGTGCTCGGCGCGCTGCTCGGGAGCTCGGAGCCGACGTTGGCGTCGGTCGCCTGGGGACTGCTCGCCGCCACTCTCGCGGCGCGTCTCGTCCTCTACGCGGTACATCGCGTGGGGGAAGAGCGGCCGTTCCTCGAGGACCTCTGGCTCGTTCCGCTACGCGACCTGCTCCTGTGCTGGGTGTGGTGCCAGGGACTGTGCACCTCGCGCATCATCTGGCGGGGCAACGAGTTCGCGGTCGATTCGCAGGGTGTTTTGAGGAGGCTCTCCTGAGACTCGGTCGCAGCCTTCGGCACGGCGCCCTTCGGTACGTACTGTGAGACTCGTCGGCTATATCGGAGGCCTGCTCGGGATCGCGCTGCTGATCACGCTCGTGATCCATTCCGACTTCGCAGCAATGCTGCAGTCACTCGAGTCCGGTGGCTTCGAACTCCTGTGGCTCATTCCTTACCGTGGGCTGTTCTTCGTGCTGTACGCAATCGGCTGGTTCGTGCTGCTGCGCCAGTACGATCCGGCGCGACGGGCGAGCCTCGGCTACGTTCTGTGGGTGACGACCGTGCGCGAAGGTGTGGATCGACTGTTGCCCGTGGCGAGTGTCGGCGGCGGGGTCATCGGGGTGCGCCTGATGCGCTGGCGGGGAGTCGGGACAATTCCCGCGAGCGCCACGGTGATCATCGAGGTGGTGCTGACCCTCGCCGCGCAGTATCTGTTCGCGGTGCTGGGATGCGTATTGCTGGCGGACCTGCGAGTGTCAGGCACCGATTACCGCATGCTTTTCCTGGCGCTCGTCTTCAGCCTGCCAATGCCGGTGGGCACGGCCCTGCTGCTGCGCTATGGATCGGTGTTCCGGCGCATGCAGCAGTTCCTGCGACCGTTGCTCGGCGAAGGCAAGATCTCCGAGCAGGCCGCCGCGCTCGATCAGGAACTGCAGAGCGGGATGCGCCGATATCGGACCCTGCTCGCCTCCGGCGCGCTGCAGGTCGGTGCACTCGTCTCCGGGGCGTTCGAGGTCTGGTTCGCGTTGCGGCTGTTCGGTCATCCGGTGCATGCGAGCGACGCGCTCATCCTGGAGAGCATGACTACCGCGCTGCGAACACTGGCGTTCTTCGTGCCCGCCGGCCTCGGGGTCCAGGAGGCCGGGCTCGTCCTGTTTGGGCAGACCTTAGGGGTCAGCAGCGAACTTGCCCTGGCGGTGTCCATGGCGAAGCGGCTACGTGAAGTCTTGTGTGGTCTGCCAGCGCTGCTTTCCTGGCAGTGGCTGGAAGGGCGCCGCCTGCATCAATCGGTTGGGAGCGCAGTTTGAACGATCCGTCACACCGACCCGCCAACGGGCCAGGCAATGTGCCAAGCAAGAGACCAGAGGTTAAGATATCTTGAGACGCGCGCTGATTTCGGCCCTTAATATCCGCTCGCGAGACTTGAGTCGGCCGCTCGGCCGTGTAGGTCATTGAATGGGCGCGTCCACTCTCAGTTGGCTGGTCGATCTCGGAACCACGCTCGCCGCGCTGGCCACCTGTTATGGAATCACGGCGCTGTTGGCGGTGATGTGGCGCCGTCACCCGTCGCGTTCGCGACCCCTCGAGCCTCCTCCTGTGACGGTATTCAAGCCGCTCTGCGGTGCGGAACCCGCTCTCTATGAGTGCCTGCGCTCGCTCTGCGATCAGGACTATCCGCGCTTTCAGATCATCTTCGGCGTCCGCGACCTCAAGGATCCAGCCGTCGCCGTCGTGCGTACCCTGCAGAGCGAGTTCCCCGCCATCGAGTTCGAGATCGCGATCGACCCGCGACAGCACGGTAGCAACCGCAAGGTCAGCAATCTCATCAATATGATGCCGCTCGCGCGCTACGACTATCTGGTCATCGCCGATAGCGATGTGCGCGTTCCCCGCGGCTATCTGTCGCAGGTCGTCGCGCCCTTGCTCGACCCATCGGTCGGAATCGTCACTTGTCCCTATCGCGGCACCCCCCAGCCTGGACTCTGGTCGCTGCTCGGTTCGCTCTTCATCAACGACTGGTTCATGCCATCGGTGCGCGTGGCAGCGCTGTCGGGCTCATCGGCGTTTGCCTTTGGCGCCACCATCGCTATTCGGCGCACCACCCTGGCCTCGATCGGCGGCTTCGCCTCGATCGCCCATCAGCTCGCCGATGACTATCGGCTGGGTGAGCTCACCCGCGGCATGGGCCTACGCACCGTGCTCTCCGAAGTGGTGGTCGAAACGAGTGTCGTGGAGCGCAACCTCAGCGATCTCATCCGCCATGAGCTGCGCTGGCTGCGCACGATTCGAGCGGTGCGCCCGTTTGGATACACCTTGTCGTTCGTCACGTTCAGCGTGCCGCTCGCCTTCTTGGGCGTCGTGCTGGCGGAGGGTTCGACCGCCGCACTGGTGTTGTTCGGCATCACCCTCCTGGCACGGATTCTTCTGCATCGCGCGGTTCGCAAGTCCGGCTCTCCGACACAGCTGTGGGCGGTCCTGCTGAACGATGGGCTCGGCTTCGCGCTCTGGGGCTGGGGGTTCACCACGCGCCGCGTGCACTGGCGCGACGATCGCTTCCGGGTGGCTCGGGATGGTTCGGCTCAACCCATCCCCTGAGGGTAGCCGGGCAACCGGCGCGAGCCGCCGCAGATTTGTGATCTTCACGGCCGACGATTTCGGCCTGCATGAGTCGGTCAACCAAGCGGTCGAAGCGGCGCATCGTCATGGGGTACTCAGCGCGGCGAGCCTGATGGTGGCGGAGCCCGCCGCCGCCGATGCGATCCGCCGCGCTCGGGAGCTGCCCGAGCTGCGTGTGGGTCTGCATCTGGTGCTGGCGGACGGCCGGGCTGCGCTGCCCGCAGCCCGAATTCCGGCACTGGTCGATGCGAGCGGGCGCTTTCCCGACCAGATGGTTCGCGACGGCTTTCGGTTCTTTGCCTCGCGCCGCATACGGCGCCAGCTCGAGGCCGAGATCCACGCGCAGTTCCTCGCCTTTTCGCGCTCCGGACTGGTGCTCGATCACGTCAACGCGCATAAGCATTTCCATCTGCATCCGACGCTGCTCGGCATGTTGCTGCGCATCGGCTGCGACTTCGGCCTCGCCGCGGTGCGGCTGCCGCGTGAGCCGCTGTGGTTAGCCGGTAGCCGCGTGAGTCGCAGTGGAGGGCTGACGGCAAAAATCGCGAATGCAGCGTTGCTACGGCCCTGGCTCGCGCTCCTCGAGCAGCGCTTGCATACAGCGTCTATCGCCTGCAATGACCAGCTGTTCGGACTCGAAGCCAGCGGACGAATGGATGAGGCAGCGGTGCTCGAGGTTCTCGCACGGCTACCCCCTGGAGTGAGCGAAATCTACCTGCACCCCGCGACTCGCTCCGGCGCCGAGGTCGCAGCCTCGATGCCCGATTACCGGCACCGCGATGAACTCGCTGCTCTGCTCAGTCCGCGGGTGCGGGCAGCGCTCGACGCGGCGGGCGCGGGCCGAGGCGGCTTCCGGGACGCGATCCGGTTTCGCCAGCTGGGCTAAAGCCAGCGCTCCGCGAGCTAGGCCTTTACCGCCCGCCGCGGCTCGTTCTGCAACGCCCACCAAGAATCGATGCTGGCGCTCAAGCCCGCCAGGTCGAGACCCGCCGCGGCGACACAGCTCTCGCGCGACCCGTGTTCGATGAAGCGGTCCGGGATGCCGAGCTGGAGCAGCGGCAGCTGAAGTCCCTCGGCAACGAGGAGCTCGTTCACGGCTGACCCCGCACCGCCGATAATCGCATTCTCTTCGAGCGTCACCACCGCTCGATGACGGGTCGCGAGACTGATCACGAGCGTCTCATCGAGAGGCTTCACGAACCGCATGTTGACGACCGTGGCGTCGAGGCGTTCGCCGATCTTCTCCGCCGATTCGACCAGCGATCCGAACGCCAGCAGCACGAGCCCGCTACGGCCCTCACGACGCAGTTGCGCACGACCGACGGGCAGGGCAGTCATCTCAGCGGCCACCGGCACGCCGGGGCCTACGCCACGGGGGTAGCGCACCACCGAAGGGCGCGCGAGCGTCGTGCCGGTGTAGAGCATCTGGCGACACTCGTTCTCGTCGGCCGGCGCCATGATGACCATATTAGGAATACAGCGCAGATAGCTCAGGTCATAACTACCCTGATGGGTTGCGCCGTCGCTGCCGACGAGACCGGCACGGTCCACCGCAAAGACGACGGGCAGGCTCTGCAGCGCCACGTCATGGATCAGCTGGTCGTAGGCGCGCTGCAGGAAGGTCGAATAAATGGCCACCACGGGGCAAAGGCCCTCGACGCTCAGTCCCGCCGCAAAGGTGACCGCGTGCTGCTCCGCGATCGCCACATCGAAATAGCGGTCCGGAAAACGCTTGGAAAATTCGACCAGTCCCGACCCTTCACGCATCGCCGGCGTAATGCCAACGATCCGCGGATCGCGCTCGGCCATGTCGCACAGCCAACGCCCGAACACCTGGGTGTAGGTGGGCCCGGTGGCGGCCTCCTTGAAAATCTGACCACTCGAGGGGTCGAAGGGTCCCGGGCCATGCCACTTGATGGGATCAGCTTCGGCGGGCGCGTATCCCTTGCCCTTGCGGGTAATGACATGAAGAAACTGCGGCCCACGCAACTTCTTGAGGTTCTGGAGCGTGCTCACGAGCGCGCCCAGGTCATGCCCATCGATCGGACCGATGTAGTTGAAGCCCATCTCCTCAAACAACGTACCGGGCAGCACCATCCCCTTCAAGTGCTCCTCGGAACGGCGTGCCAGTTCCCAGACAGTAGGCATCTGTTTGAGAACCTTCTTACCGCTCTCGCGAAGGTGCGCATAGACGCGCCCCGAGAGCACGCGCGCGAAATGGTTCGACAGCGCGCCGACGTTTTCAGAGATCGACATGTCGTTGTCGTTGAGGATCACGAGCAGATCGGCGGGTACGGAGCCCGCGTGATTCAGCGCCTCGAAGGCCATGCCAGCGGTCAGCGCGCCATCTCCGATGATCGCGACGGCTCGCCGGCTCTCGCCCCGCCGTGCAGCCGCCACCGCCATTCCGAGCGCCGCACTGATGGAAGTGCTCGAATGCCCGACCCCGAACGTGTCGTACTCGCTCTCGCTACGGGTGGGAAACGGCGCGAGCCCGCCGGGCTGCTTGATCGTATGCAACTGGTCGCGACGACCGGTGAGGACTTTATGCGGGTAGGCCTGGTGTCCGACATCCCACACCAGCCGATCATCCGGGGTATCGAACACGTAATGCAGAGCGATGGTGAGCTCCACCGTTCCGAGCCCCGCCGCGAAATGCCCGCCCCGGGCGCTGACGCTCTCGATCAGGAAATCGCGCAATTCCTGGGCGAGAAGCGGCAGCTTCTTGGCGGGGAGTTGGCGCAGATCCGCCGGGGAATTGATGGATTGAAGCAGTGAAGAATTGTCTAGCGGGGACGTCATCCGCCGGAGTTTACACTGCCTCGCCACCGGCCTAGCAACGGGCGGCGCCGGCGTGGCACACTGTCGCGTCGAGGCAACGCCTGTCCCGACCGCTGCGAGGACGAGATAGGTTCGGCCGAGCGGTGGTTGCGACAGCTTGGGCGCGACGTTATAAGTATTTGATCGTCTGAGGGGACAAAACCCCTTTGTATGGCCTTTTTAAGGCCTTTTTATATGAAGACGCGAGAACACGCCGCATGGATTTGGGTCTTTCCGACGAGGTCTATCAGGACCAAATTCTGCCGTACGTTTCGCGCACCTTTGCGCTGACCATCCCGCAGCTACCGCCGCGACTGCGGACTGCGGTGACGAGTGCGTATCTGCTGTGTCGGATCGCCGATACCGTCGAGGACGAACCGGCGTTATCGGCCGCCGAGACCCATGCGTTCCTGCAGCGTTTCAAGGCGGTGGTGGCGTTGCGCGAGGACCCGGAACTGCTCGCCAGCACGCTCGGCCGGCGGCTCTCCGATCGCACCCTGCCGAAAGAGATCGAGCTTGCCCAAAACATGGCGCGCGTGATTCGAATTACCGCGGCGCTCGAGCCGGCGCAGCGCGCCGCGATCGAGCGCTGCGTGCACCTGATGTGCGATGGCATGCCTCACTTTCAGCGCACCGCCAGCATCAAGGGTCTGCCGGCGACGAGCGACCTCGACGACTACTGTTACTACGTAGCCGGGGTGGTGGGTGAGATGCTTACCGAGCTTTTCTGCGCGCATTCGCCGGAGATCGCGCGTAACCGCACGGCCCTCGCCGAGCGAGCTGTCTCCTTTGCCCAGGGTCTCCAGATGACGAACATCCTGAAGGATGTCTGGGAAGACCGGAGTCGCGGCGCCTGCTGGCTGCCCCAGGACCTCTTCAGCCGCTACGGCGTGGACCTTGCCGAACTCTCGCCCGCGAACCGCGACGCGCGCTTCGCCGCGGGCATGCGCGAACTGGTCGGCATCGCGCACACGCACCTGCGTAACGCGCTCGACTTTACGCTCTGCATTCCGGGGCGGGAGGAGGGGATCCGCCGTTTCTGTCTGTGGGCGATCGGCCTCGCAGTGTTGACCTTGCGTCGTATTTACGCCAATCCGGAATTCACGACGAGTTCGGAGATCAAGATCTCGCGCTCCGCGGTGCGCACTACCCGCATCCTTACCGGGATCGCGATCGGCAATGATTGGCTGCTGAAGCGCCTGTTTGCGGTGGCGGCACGCGGTCTGCCGCTGGCGCCCGCCTCGCAGGTCCGCCGCACCGCGCCGGGTCGTCTGATCGTGCCGCCTGAGGCCGATCCGGCGGGCGAGCCGCCCCGCGTGTTCGTGCGTCCGACGCTGCTCAGAAGTCAACCGGAACCCGTCGCAGCCAATGAGCGCGGCCCGCGTCGCTCCGACGGAAACTCCGCGGCATGAGCTCTTCAGCACCGAAATCAGCGTCGTTCGCCGCTCCCAAGCCCTCGGTCACCGCGGGCATCGTGTCGCACCATCTAACCCGCGTCGATGACCGGGCGCTGCTCGATCGCGCCATTGCTGCCGCGCGCGATGCCCTTCTCGGCCGTCAGGGCGCCGCAGGCGAATGGGTATTCGAGCTCGAGGCGGACTGCACCATTCCGGCCGAATACATCTTGATGATGCACTTCCTCGACGAGATCGACCCGTCGCTCGAAGTGAAACTTGCGGCCTATCTGCGGGCGCATCAGGCGGAACACGGCGGCTGGCCGCTCTATTACGGCGGGGCCTTCGATATCAGCTGCAGCGTGAAGGCGTACTACGCACTCAAGATCGCGGGCGACAGCCCCGACGCACCGCACATGATTCGGGCGCGCACGGCTATCCTCGAACACGGCGGCGCGGCGCGGGCCAATGTCTTCACCCGCATCGCGCTCGCTCTGTTCGGCGAACTGCCCTGGCGCGGAGTCCCGTACATCCCCGTGGAGATCATGCTGCTGCCGCGGTGGTTCGTGTTCCACCTCGACAAAGTCTCCTACTGGTCGCGGACCGTCATGGTGCCGCTGTTCGTGCTCTGTACGCTGCGGCCGGTCGCGCGCAATCCGCGCCAGGTCAGCGTTCGCGAGCTCTTTGTCACGGCTCCCGAAGAGGAGCGCCACTACTTTCAGGCCAGGCCAGGGCGTTCGAGCCTGCTCGCGAAGGTTTTCTTCGTGTTGGACCGCTGCGGGCGAGCGATCGACCCGTTCATTCCGAAAGCAATGCGCGCGCACGCGATGCGGCGCGCGGAACTCTGGATGCTCGAGCGTCTGAATGGCGAGGACGGACTCGGAGCGATTTTTCCGGCGATGGTCAATGCGTTGGAAGTGATGGTGCTGCTCGGCTACCCGAAGGACGATCCGCGGCGCGTCACCGCGAAGCGCGCCATCGACAAGCTGCTCGTCGTCGAGCCCTCGAGCGCCTACTGCCAGCCGTGCGTTTCGCCGGTGTGGGATACCGCACTCGCCGCGCTGGCGATGCAGGAAACGCGCGGCGACGCGGCGTTCGAGGCGGCCGATCGTGCCCTCGACTGGCTGCAGGCGCGCCAGCTCACCGACGAGCCGGGCGACTGGCGCATCCGGCGTCCGGGACTGCGGGGTGGCGGCTGGCCCTTTCAATATGGCAACGGCCACTATCCCGACCTCGATGACACGGCTGTGGTCGTGTGGGCCATGCACCAATCCCGTCATGCGGAGCGCTATGCGACGAACATCGAGCGCGCACTCGAGTGGCTCGCCGGGATGCAGAGCCGTAACGGGGGCTTCGCGGCCTTCGACGCCGACAACACCAGTTACTACCTGAATGCGATTCCGTTCGCCGATCACGGGGCGCTGCTGGACCCGCCGACGAGCGATGTCACCGCGCGGGTGGTGACGGTACTCGCTCGCGTCGGCCGCCCGCAGGACGCCAAAGTGCTGGCGCGCGCGATCGATTACCTGCGCGCAGAACAGGAGCCCGACGGCTCCTGGTTCGGGCGCTGGGGCTCGAACTACGTGTACGGCACCTGGTCGGTGCTGTGCGCCTTGGCCGCCGCGCGAGTTCCCGCGGCGGATCCGGCTGTGCGGCGAGCCGTCGGCTGGCTCACATCCCGTCAGAACGAGGACGGTGGCTGGGGCGAGAGCAACGACAGCTATTACGAAGAGCATCGTTACTCGCCGCGATCGGTCGCGAGCACCCCCCACCAGACCGCCTGGGCCATGCTCGGTCTGATTGCCGTCGGTGAGGCGCGCTCCGACAGCGTACGCCGCGGCGCCGAGTTTCTGTTGCGGATCCAGGGTTCGGGCGGATTGTGGAGCGATTCGGGCTTCACAGCACCGGGCTTTCCGCGCGTCTTCTATCTCAAGTACCACGGCTACTGTGCGTATTTTCCCTTGTGGGCACTGTCGGCCTATCGAACGGCGACCCGCGACGGAACCACTCATTGAGCCAGATCGGGATCGTCACGGCGCTCCGCGCCGAGGCGCGTACTCTGGGCCGCTCAAGTCCGACGCAGGGCCTTGCCAGGCTCACGGATGGCAGCCTTCTCATCGTCAGTGGCATCGGCGCCGCGGCGGCCGGTCAGGGAGCGCGTACCCTCGTCGGTCGCGGCGTATCCGGTCTCATGAGTTGGGGGGTCGCGGGCGGACTCGATCCGTCGCTGCCGGCCGGCACGCTGCTGCTGCCGGAAGATGTAGTCGATACGGAGGGCCGCGCCTTTGCCACCGCCCGTGAATGGCGCGAGCGCGTCGCCGCCGCGCTGTCGGGAGAGTGGCCGCATCACGCGGGTCGGCTGCTTTCGAGCCCGCGGGCCATCGACACTGTCCCCGGAAAAGCAGCGGCTTTCCGGACGACTCGAGCTTCAGCGGTAGATATGGAAAGCCTGGCGATCGCCGAGGTGGCTTTCAGCCATCGGCTTCCGTTCCTGGCGGTGCGGGTGATCGTCGATACGGCGAGCGACGCGTTGCCGCGCAGCGTGATCGAGGCGAGCCGATCCGGGCGGGTCGACCTGGGTAGGCTGCTGCGGGGCCTCGCGCTCGCGCCGTTTGAGATCGTCGCGCTGTTGCGGCTCGCACGTCGCTATCGCCGGGCGCGGCAAGCGCTGGTTGCGGTCGCCCGTCGCGCCGGTCCGTGGTCCGCACCATGAAGGTCCTCGTTACCGGCGCCACGGGTTTCGTCGGCGCCGCGGTCGCCCGTGCGCTGCTTGCCGAAGGCTACGAAGTGCGCGCGTTGGTCAGGGCAAATTCGGACCGCAGCAACCTCGAGGGTCTGAGAGTTGTGGCCGTGACCGGAGATCTCACCGATGTGCCATCGCTGCGCGAGGCCAGTCGCGGATGTCGCGCGCTCTTTCACGTCGCCGCGGACTACCGGCTCGGAACCCGCGAACCGGGCGAGCTGTATCGAAACAACGTCGAGGGCACCCGTAACATCCTGCTCGCGGCGCGCGATGCGGGGGTCGAGCGAATTGTATATACGAGCAGCGTCGCAACAGTCGGGTTACCCGCCGACGGCGCGCCGGGGACGGAGGACACCCCGGTCTCGATCGACGACATGATCGGTCACTACAAGCGCTCGAAGTTCCTCGCCGAGCAACTGGTCCTCGAAGCGGCGGCGGCGGGTATGCCCGCCGTGATCGTCAATCCTTCCACCCCGGTGGGACCCGGGGACATCAAGCCGACTCCGACCGGACAGATCATCCTCGACGCAGCGGCCGGCCGTACTCCGGCCTACGTCGACACCGGTCTCAACGTCGTCCACGTCGATGACGTGGCCGCCGGCCACCTGCTCGCCTTCGATCGTGGGCGCCCCGGCGAACGCTATATCCTGGGTGGGGAAAACTTGAGCTTACGGGACATTTTGGGCGCCATCGCTCGCGAGGTGGGGCGGAGGCCGCCGCGTATCGAGCTGCCGCACTCGGTGGTGCTACCGATTGCCTACCTGGCAGAAGGGTGGTCGCGGCTCACGGGTAAGGAGACCCGCATCAGCGTCGAATCGGTGCGCATGTCCCGCAAACGCATGTTCTTTTCGAGCGCCAAGGCTGAGACCGCGCTTGGCTATCGGCACCGGCCGGCCGCGGCCGCTTTTTCGGACGCGGTACGCTGGTTTCGCGAGCGTGGAAGGCTGCGTTAGGATCGTGGCTCAGGACTCGGATAATTCGAACGACGAGGGGGGACCGATGTGGAGGGAAGACGCTGCGGACGTCCCAACCTTGACCTTAGCCGCTCCAGAGCCGGACGCCGATCTGCTGATCCTGGTGGATGAGGAGGACCGGGAGATCGGTCATCTCGGCAAGGGTTCCTGCCACCAGGGCGGAGGCGTGCTCCACCGGGCCTTCTCTGTGCTGATCTTCAATGACGCGGGCGACCTGCTGCTCCAGCAGAGAGCCCCCGGAAAGCGTCTCTGGCCGCTATACTGGTCGAACAGTTGTTGCAGTCATCCGCGACGGGGCGAGACCCTGGAAGCGGCGGGCAAGCGTCGCCTGTACGAGGAACTCGGGGTAATCTGCCCGCTGCGATTTTTGTTCAAGTTCCAGTACCGGGCCCAGTTCGATTCGACCGGTGCCGAGTACGAGATCTGTTCCGTGTTTATCGGCCGGTATACCGGCGATATCCGGGCGGATCGCAACGAGGTCCTCGATTGGCGATGGATTAGTTCGGAGGCGCTGCGGGCCGAGCTTGCTGCAAGCGGCGCCGAGCGATTCACACCGTGGTTCCGAATGGAGTGGGCGCTGATCGAACGAGACCATCGCGGGGCTCTTGGGGCTCTGGAAGCCACGACGCCCCCGTAGAGCGGTTGGCGAGGATGGATTGGACTTCAGGACCGGCGAGCCGGTCGTCAAGGGTGAAATTATGGGCATTGCGCTGATTCAGAAGTATCGAGTAGCTAGTTATCTTCTGTCGAAGAAGCTGAAGCGCGAGAAACGCTATCCACTGGTCCTCATGCTGGAGCCGCTGTTCCAGTGCAACCTGGCCTGTGCGGGCTGTGGCAAGATCGATTATCCGAAGGAGATTCTCCAGAAGCGGATGCGAGTCGAGGACGCGCTGAACGCGGTCGATGAGTGCGGCGCGCCGATGGTCTCGATTCCCGGGGGCGAGCCGCTCATTCACAGCGAGATGCCGAAAATCGTGGCGGGGATCGTCGCCCGCAAGAAGTTCGTCTATCTCTGCACCAACGCCATCCTCCTCGCCAAGCATATCGACGAGTACCGGCCCTCGCCCTATCTCACTTTTTCGGTGCACCTGGATGGTAACCGTGCGCGGCACGACGAGTCGGTATGCCAGGAAGGCGTGTTCGACAAGGCGGTTGCCGCGATCCGCCTCGCGCGCGCCAAGGGTTTCCGGGTCACCATCAACTGCACGCTATTCGTCGGCGAGAACCCCGATGAGGTCGCCTCCTTCTTCGATGAGGCGATGAAGCTCGGCGTCGAAGGCATCATGGTCTCGCCAGGCTTCAGCTACCAGCACGCTCCACGCCAGGACGTATTCCTCGGTCGTACCGCGAGCAAACAGCTCTTCCGCGACATTTTCAGTCGTCGCAAGGACCGCCCCGGCAAGGCCTGGTCGTTCAACCATTCAGACCTTTTCCTGGATTTCCTGGCCGGCAACCAGACCTACCAGTGCACGCCGTGGAGCATGCCTACCTATAATATCTTCGGTTGGCAGCGCCCTTGTTATCTGCTTTCGGACGAGGGATACGCGCCGACTTTCCGCTCGCTGATGGACGATACCGAGTGGCAAAACTACGGCGTAGGTAACAATCCGCGCTGCGATAACTGCATGGCTCACTGTGGCTTCGAGGGGACCGCGGTCGACGATGCCTTCAGCAGCCCTCTGAAGGCACTCAAGGTCGCGATCTTCGGCCCGCGGGTCGACGGTCCGATGGCGCCCGAGCTGCCGTTCACTCCGCCCGGTGAAAGGCCCGCCGCCGCGCCAGCGCGTGGCGTCGCGGCTGCCGTCCCGGTCTCGGCGGTGAAGCGCGCGCGTCGCGGTTCGAAGGACGAGGATCGCGCGGCTGCGCCGCGCTGATTCACGCCGTTTCTCAGCGGTCAGCTTCGGTTCCGGGAGACGACGCGTGAACGATGTCGCCAATCGTCCTGTGCGCGCCACAAGCGACGGCGCGGAGCGGAATAGCTTCGCATCGCAGCTCGAGTCCTGGCGCGAGCACATCGAACGCGCACTCGATGCGCGGCTGCCCGCTGCAACCGCGGTTCCTGCTCGGCTGCACGAAGCGATGCGTTACAGCGTTCTCGGCGGTGGTAAACGCATCCGCGCCGCGCTGGTTTTCGCGACCGGACGGACCCTCGGCCTGCGCGACGAGGAGGTCGAGGGAGCGGCCTGCGCGATCGAGCTCGTGCACGCCTATTCGCTCGTCCATGACGATCTCCCGGCGATGGATGACGACGATCTGCGGCGCGGCCGGCCGACCTGCCACAAGGCGTTTGACGAAGCGACGGCCATCCTCGTCGGTGACGCGCTGCAACCGCTCGCCTTCGAAGTCCTCGCCCGCGATCCCTCGCTGCCCGCATCCGAAGCCATCCGCCTGCGGCTCATCGATCTCCTCGCGGAGGCCAGCGGGAGCTTCGGCATGGCGGGCGGTCAGGCGATCGATCTGTCGGTACAGGGCAAGCGCCTCGACATCGCCGACGTCGAGGATCTGCACGCTCGCAAAACCGGGGCGCTGATCCGGGCCAGCGTACTCATGGGCGCCGAGTGTTCGCCCACCCTCGATGCGCGGTCGCGTGCCGCGCTGACCCGCTTTGCGGTCTCGATCGGCCTCGCTTTCCAGATTCAAGACGACCTCCTGGACGTACTCGGAGATCCGGCGCAACTCGGCAAGCCGACCGGAGCCGATCGGGAACGTGCCCAGCCCACGCATCCCGCGGTCATCGGCATTGCCGCCTCCAAGGAACGGGTGGCAGCGCTGCACCACGATGCGCTCGAGGCGTTGCTGCCGTTCGGCGAGCGGGCAGAACCGCTGCGGGACTTGGCGGATTGGCTGCTCTCGCGCGACTATTGAGAGGAATTCGCCCGAGCCCGATTTCTCCGCCTCCCGAGGATTTCTCATGCGGCCCCACATGCCGTTCATTGATACAGCGCAGCTGCCTTGGGCGACGCCCGCACCGGGTCTCTATTCTAAGATCCTCTCACGCGACCCTGAGACTGGCGCACGCACCGCGCTGAATCGTCTCGTTCCGGCGGAAGGCGCGGTGGGCCAGCCGAAGGCTCACTACCATCACACGACCGAGGAGATCCTGGTTCTCGATGGCATGATGTCCTTCGATCGGCGCGTCTGGCTGCATCGTGGTAGCTACGTCTATCACCCCGCCGAGACGGTGCATGGATTTCGCAGCACGGTTCCCACGGAAACTCAATTCCTCTCGCGGGTGGGCAAGGATCTCGACTTCAATTTCGTGGATGCACCCGCCGACGATTTCCCCTATCCGGTCGGGACAGCGACCAGCTCGCGGGCACTCGCCATGCATGCCAGCCCCTTCGCACAGCCTTGGAATCCCCTGCTCGAAGACGGCGACCGCTATGCGCGCGTCTTTGAGCTTTCCTCTGATCCGGTGACCGGCGAGGGGTCGAAGCTCGTTCGTTACGATGCGGGCCGCGCCGAGCCCGCCGCCGCCGCTCATAGACTGGAGCGCTTCGAGGAGATGTTCGTCATCGAAGGCTGCCTCGTAACCGAGGCGGGGCAACGCTACGTGGCCGGCTGCTACGCGTTCCTGCCCCCCGGCACGATGAGGCCGCGCTTCCATGCCACCGAGAACTCGCTGCTCTACGTGAGCTACGGCGCGCTCCCCGCGTTGGCCCACTCGTGACCCGCGAGGTCATCGTGGTCGGTGCGGGGCTCGCGGGCCTCGCCGCGGCCCTGGCACTCGCCCGGAGCGGCGCCCGCGTACGCGTACTCGAACAAGCCGGCGAATTCGGGGAAGTGGGTGCCGGAATCACGGTCTCGCCCAATGCGTCGCGAGTCTTTCGCAGCTTAGGGCTACTGGAAGACGTGCAAGCGGTGTCCACCCGCGTCTGGATTCAAGCGGTCGTCTACTACGAGACCGGCAAAGTACTCGGCAAGAAAGACCGCTCGCACAACGCCCACTCGCCTGACAGCGCGCCGTTCCTCCAGCTGCTGCGGCCGGATCTGCATACGATCCTGCTGCGTGCACTGCTCGCGCTGGCGCCCGACTGTATTCGGCTCAACACCAGCGTCACCGGTATCGAGCAAAGCGGCGCACGCGTGACCGCGATTTGTGCCGACGGCGCGCGGTTCGAGGCGGATGCTCTCATCGGCGCCGATGGCATTCGCTCGCGGGTGCGCGATAGCCTGTTTGGACACGATGCACCGCGCTTCACCGGCCGGGTGGCCTGGCGCGGCCTCATTCCCACGGCGGCGGTGGCGGATGCCGGATTGCCATTCGACTCGGGCGCGGCTGTAGGACCGGGCCGCACGTTCGGCTGGTATCTGGTGCGTAACAAGACTCTCGTCAATTACGTCGCGCTGGTGAAGACCGACGAGCATCGCGAGGAAGGCTGGCGCATCGCCTCGAACCTCGACGCGATTCGTAAGCATTTTCGAGGCGGCGTGGATTTCATCGGCAAGCTGATCGACGCCACCGATCCGGCTACCTGCTTCAAGTGGGCGCTGTTCGATCGGCCGGCGAGGCGCGAGTGGGCACGCGGTCGCGTGGCCCTCCTCGGCGATGCCGCGCATCCGATGCTACCGTACATGGGGCAGGGCGCTGCCATGGGCCTCGAGGACGCTGTGGTGCTGGCACGTTGTCTCGCGGCGGTCGACGACGTCGAGCGGGCGCTTCAGGTCTACCAGTGGTCCCGGGCGCCGCGGGCAAATCTGGTGCACGAGTGCTCGGCCGCGAAGGCGGAAGTGTGGGAAGCCCGTGGTGTCGCGCAGGGCCTCGGCCGCGAGCCCATCAATGAAGAGAATGAACTCTTTCCGTACGACGCAGCCACGACCCCGCTCATCCTCCAAGCCCCATCCTTCGCCGCAGAGGAGGGGGCGGCGCCTGCATTGACGACGGTCAACGCATGACTCCGGGTGACGGCGGTGCGCTGCTGTCATCCGACTCCGAGTCCTTCTCCGGGTCCGAGCGCGCGCTCGCGCCAGGAATGGAGTGGAGCCAAGGCTGGAGCGTGGTGGTCGCAGCGGCCATCGGCGTCGGCGTCGGCCTTTCCTCCCTTATCACCTACTCATTCGGCATCCTGGTCAAACCCATCACCGCGACGCTCGGCTGGACTCGTGCCGAGGCCAACGGGATGCATTTCTTCATTGCTCTGGCGACCACCATTGCCGCACCCCTGGTCGGTATCCTCGTCGATCGCTTCGGACCGCGGCGCGTCGCATTGGTGGGGATACCGGTTGCCGCGCTCGGTTACGCGTCTCTATCGCGTATCGGCCCGGACCTCGCCCTGTTCTATACGCTGGCGTTCATCGTCGGCTTCCTCGCCGTAGCCACCGGCCCCATCGTGTGGACGCGAGCCGTCAACGGCTGGTTTCACGCGCACCGCGGGCTCGCGCTCGCCGCCACCCTGGCGGGGACCGGAATCTTCGCACTGCTCGGCCCTCCGGCCATTACCGAGGTGTCAGACCAGCTGGGATGGCGTAGCGCATTCCTCGCTCTCGGCGGACTGATGTCCCTGTCGTGGTTTTCGACTCTAGTCTGGTTTAAGGACCGGGGGCGAACGCGCGTCACGTCCCGCGTTCCGAAGGAGACGAAGCGCGCCGGACCGGCGCTCACACTGGCGCAGGCGCTTCGCTCAAAACGCTTCTGGGCAATCGCTGGAGGTCTGTTCCTCGCGAGCATCGGCGTCACGGCGATGATCGCGCACCTGGTACCGATGCTCACCGACCGGGGAATCACTCCGGCCGCCGCCGCCTGGGTCGCGTCGACCCTCGGACTGTCGGTCCTGGGGGGACGGCTGTTGACGGGCTGGTCGCTCGATCACTTCGCGACCGGCTGGGTATGTGCGGCGATCATGATCGGCGCCGCAGGCGGATGTCTTCTTATGCTGCAATTCGATGGTCGGCATCTCCTCGTGCCGGTGATCACCGTGATCCTCGTGGGCCTGGCCGCCGGCGGCGAAGTAGACCTTGTCGCCTACTTGGCGGCCAAGTTCTTTGGACTCAGCTCGTATGGCAAGGTCTACGGAGTGCTCTATGCTTGCTTCGCGATCGGAGCGGGAATCTCGCCGGTCCTAGCTGGCTATCTCTTCGATGAGAGCGGTAACTACCGAAGAGCGCTGCCACTACTCGCAGTCGCGTTCGCCGGCAGCGCGCTGCTGCTCGGCTCGCTGGGCCGGCAACCCGGTCTCGACGCGAGCGCTAGCGTATCGCACTAGGTTAGTCACGGTTCCATACCGGCCGGAAATTCGGCCCGTCCCGCCGGACACGGACGCTGTGCTCGCCAGCGAAATGCGCCGGTATCAATCGCGCCTCGCGCTCCGCCGCCAGCGCGAGCGTGCGCTGGCGTGAGGCGCGGGCACCCACTCCGTCCTCGCAGAATATGCTGTTCCAGTCCGGATTCAGAATCTGCAGCGGATGGTGCACGATATCCCCACAGAACATGGCCCGTTCACCACCGCTCTCCAAGGTGATCGTCATACTGCCCGGTGTGTGACCCGGGGCGGGCTCTAGGCGAAGACCCGGCCCCACCACGGCTGACCCCATCACCAGGCGCTCCAGGCCGGCATCGATGATCGGCCGCACGCTATCCTCGAAGAACCCCGCATTGACCGCCGCTCCGATCGCGGACGGTAAGCTACCGGCGTTGCTCGGATCCCAGTAGTCGGCGTCCACCTTGGGAAACACATACTCCGCATTCGCAAACGTCGGCACCCAGCGATCCTCTACCCGCCGCGTATTCCATCCGACGTGATCCACATGCAGATGCGTACAGACCACGACATCGACGCGATCGGGATCGAATCCCGCATCGATGAACCGATCCATGAACGGAGTACGCAGCCCTCCGAACACCGGCAAGCCCGGACGCTCTTTGTCATTACCCGCCCCGGTATCGATGATGATCGTCGCCCCCTCGTGCTCGATCACCCAACTCTGCAGACGCGCAAAAATACCGTCGGTGGCGTGATCGAGATACTCGGAGGCGATCGCCGCACGCGTAGCGGCGTAGGCGTCCGCGTTGAAGCCGGCAAACAGCTGCTGTGGGGTAAGAAACGTCCCGCGCCACTCTTCGATGCGCGTAATCCGAGCATCTCCGACCATGAAACGATCGACGACGGGGTCAGGGGTCGCAGTCATCGAGCTCTCCTTATCTTGTTAACGCCGAGTGAAACTCACAGCCGCAATCCAAGGTCAGCGAGCATACATACCGTTTTAGCCGACGCCATTGAGCCCTGGTTCGAGACCTAATTTGTATGCACTGCAACTGCTGCGTTGCAGCAGCAGAACCTTCCTGACGGGCTACACATTTAACTGATAGTAATACAAACTGTACACATGGTTATCACCGCTGCCAGGCCCGCCGCAAGGTCGGCTGCGCAGCCCGAGAGGAGCTTCATGCATATACATTCCGTGCCTCGGCCTCGTTCGATCGCAATGCTGTCCTCCGTGACGATTGCGGTACTCACAGCCGCTACCGCCTTCGCTGACAGCCCTCAGAGCGCCGCTGCGCCCCCGTCCGGCACTACCGCTAGCGACTCCTCCGGCCTTCAGGAAATCGTCGTCACCGCCACCAAGCGGGAGACTACCGTCCTCAATACGCCGGCCTCGATTACGGCGATCAGCGGCGCGCAACTCGGCGCAGCCGGCGGCATCCAGAATCTGAGCGACATGGCGGCGGATGTGCCGAATATGTCGGTCGGTAACCAGTTCGGCGTCAACCGCACCTTCATTCGGGGCATCGGCCTCACCAGCATCGATCTCGGCGCAGACGGCGCCGTCGCCTTTCTCCAGGATGGCGCGCAGATCGCCCGGCCCGCCGAACAGCTGTCGGGGTTCTATGATCTCCAGCGCGTGGACGTGCTGCAAGGCCCCCAAGGCACGCTGTATGGCCGCAGCGCTACCGCTGGCGTCGTCAACATGATCACCAACAAGCCGACCGATAGCCTCGACGGCTACGCGGACCTGACTTTCGGTAATTACTCGAATAAGACCTTCGAGGGAGCGATCGGCGGCCCCATCAACGACGTCCTGTCTGCCCGTATCGCCACCAAGATCGTGAAACACGATGGCTACGGTACCAACCTCTACACAGGCACCCAGATCGACGACCAGGATTCCCAGGCCGTCCGGGGCATCGTCCGCTATAAGCCGTCCGATAAACTGGTCGCCGACTTCGAGATGGACTACATCCACGAAGATGACAACGACTACGCGTTCCATTACTTCGGTACGACACCGACAACCGTCGGTGGCGTGCTGACTCCGACGCCGAATTCCTCTCTTCCTGCGGTCGCCCTGTTCGGCGGCCAGACCATCTTCTCCTGCTGCGGTGCAAACCCGAACCTGCGTGACATCTATTCGAGTATTGACCCCACTAATAAGCGTCACGGAATCGGCGGCTCGATTTCCGTGGACTGGAAGCCCGATAACTTCGACTTCAAGAGCGTCACTTCATTCCGGAACTTCAGCCGCTTCAATGCCGACGATCTGCTCGTCTCGAATATCACCGCCTACGGTCGCAACAACTACGTCGAGGACAGCCAGTCCTATACCCAGGACTTCACGGTCACGACCAGCGCTTTCGGAATCGACTGGATCGGAGGCCTGGACTATTTCCACGAGCGGCTGTTCGGCAGCGTCATCGTCCCGACGATCGGTTTGGCCGTCACCGCTACCGGCGGAGACTGCACCCCACGGAATCCCGCCGGACCGATTCCGTGCGACTTGTTCGACAGCGGGCTTTACGCCCAGATCGGCACCGTCACGACGAGTTCTTACGCCGGATTTATCGAGGGTTCGTATAACATCACGGATGCTCTCAAAGCGACTGCCGGTGTCCGATATACCCACGAAGAGCGCTCCGGAACCGGTAGCTTCGTGTTCAATGCCGAGGGGATCGATACACCGACGGACGAGAGCGCGAGCTGGAACGCAGCGACGCCGAAGTTCCTGCTCGAGTATCACCTCGACCCGGATACGATGATTTACGCCAGCATTAATCGCGGCTTCAAGTCGGGCGTCATCAATGTCGGAAGTGAAAACCCGGTCATCGCACCAGAGTATGTCTGGGCTTACGAGACGGGCTTGAAGCTCAAGGCGTTCGAGAACCGCCTGCAGTACACGAGCGCAATCTTCTATTACGATTACACCAACCTACAGGTGGGCTTCGTCAACGCGCAGAGCATCGTCGAGACCATCAACGCCGCGTCCGCCCGCAATTACGGGTGGGAAAATACGCTCGAGCTTCAGATTACTCCGCACTTTCAAGTCAACGCCGCGGCCACCTATCTCAGCGCGAAGTACACGAACTTCACCAATGGCAACTATCGGGACGGATTCGCGCCCGAACAACTGTCTGGCAACTACCTCGACAATGCGCCTCCCTACACCGCCCGCATCGGCTTCGACTACACCATTCCCCTCGCTGGCGACGCCGGCAAGATTCTTCTCCATGGCGAGGACGCTTACCAGGGCAAGGTGTATTTCACCGAGTTCAATAACTCTGACGCGGAGCAGGGGGGCTACGGCCTTATCAACGCGACCGGCGGCTGGCAATCCTCCGACGAGCACTGGAAAGTCACGGGCTGGGTACGCAACGCGGCGAATAAATTCGCGCTGGCGAACGACATCATCTCGGCACCGCTCTACGACAATGTTCGCGTCGGCACGCTGATGCCACCGCGCACCTACGGCATCACGCTGGGGTATAAGTTTTAACCGGCGGGTTCCGACCGGGGTAGGGATCTTCGCGCGGCTGGCCCGCTAGCTCAGCCGCGCGAGAACTTCTGTAGGAACGCCCGTACGCGCGCCTTGAATTCGGGGCGGCTGGCGAGGAGTGCCTGCTGGCGGTCCTCGACCTCGACGGCCGCCTCGAGACTCGCCGCTGACAAAGCCGCCTGGATGCCTTGCTTGGTGAGAGCTAAGGCCAGGGGATCCGCGCGGAGCAGTTCCTCGACGAATGCGCTCACGGCGCCCTCGATCGCGTCAGGAGTGCACACCTCGGAAACGAGACCGAGTTCGCGGGCGCGGGCGGCATCGATGAACCTTCCGGTCATGAGGAGTTCCGCGGCGACGGAAGCTCCCACGAGGCGGGGCAGGTGGTAGCTCACACCGACGTCACAGCCAGACAGCCCTATCTGGATGAATGCCGCGTTCATCCGAGCGTCCGAGGTGGCGAACCGCACGTCGCTCGCGAGCGCCAGCGCGAAGCCGCCGCCGGATGCCGAGCCTTGAATGACGCACACAATGGGCTGCGGACAACGCCGCATCGCGATAATCAGTCGACTGAGTGCGCGCTGCTCAGCGTAGATTCCGGCGGTCTCGAGGGACTCGAGGCGACCGCCGATCTCCTTCAGATCGAGACCGGCGCAGAACGCTCGGCCGCGTGCACGCAGGACGACCACTCTAACCGCGGGGTTCGCCTCGAGAGCGGTGAAATACGCCTGAAGCTCGGCAATCATCGCCGGATTGAGGGCGTTCAGCGACGCAGGACGATTCAGGGTCAGCCAGTCCACCGCGCCGCGACTCTCGAGCTCGAGCATTGTGAGGGGATGGCTCATCAGCGCGCCACCAGCAGACCGCCATCGAGCGGGATCACCGTTCCCGTGACATAACTCCCGGCACGCGAGCAGAGAAACATCGCGAGGCCGGCTATATCCTCGGGCCGGCCGGGGCGGCCCAGCGGGATTTTTGCCAGGACCGCATCCCGATGCTGGTCATTTCTCAGGACGAAATCCGTCATCTTCGACGGAAATAGTCCAGGCGCGATCGCATTCACGAGGATTCTCTGCGCCGCGAGTTCACGGGCCATCACCCGGGTAAGCTGATGGATAGCCGCCTTGCTCGCCGTGTACGAGTAGGCATTCATGACATCGGTACTCTCACCATAGACCGAACCGATGTTCACGATACGCGCAGGACTCTCGTCTGACGCCGCAGCCCGCAGCAACGGCAGCAACCCTTGCGCCAGCGCGAACGGCACCTGAACATTCACCGTCATGACCGGGTTCCAGGCTTTGGCGGGGAAGTCGGCGAAAGGCGCCCCCCAAGTTTGGCCGGCGTTATTGATGAGAATATCGAGTCGCGGCTCCCGCACACTCAACTGCTCGACCACCTGAGCCACTCCTTCCGGGTGCCCGAGATCGGCTTGAATGCCGAAGGCCGACCCTATTTGCGATAGCGATGTCACCGCGTCGCGGAGCGCATCGGCTTTGCGCCCGGAGATATATACCCGAGCTCCCGCGGCGACGAAGGCGCTCGAGAGCATGCGTCCGATTCCTCCCACACCCCCGGTTATGAGGACGGTCTTGCCGCTCACCGAATAGAGATCCGCGAGGCTCAAATCGCTCATGACTTCTAACCCCTGACTACAGGTCCAAAATTTAAAACGCTTGGTAGAATACGTATACGAACAGTATACTTCCGTAGCGCTGGTGTCGCCCGAAGCCACGGGCACCTTTCACGGGCATCTCTTATGAGTCGCGATCCTCCCGCTCCGCCCCGCTTCACGACCCGCTCGGGGTTACCCCTCAAGGCGTCTTACGGTCCGAGCGATGTGCCGGAGTCGCACCGGGCAGTGCAGGGAGCCCTCCCCGGCCAGGCGCCGTTTCACCGCGGATGTTTTCCCCAGGGTTATCGCACCAAGCCGTGGCGTATCTTTCAGCTCTCTGGCTTCGGAAAGCCCGAAGACGAAAACGCACGCATCAAATTCCTGCTGGAGCACGGCGAGACGGGCTTCCTGATGGAGCACGACCGCAATACGGCGGACCATCTCTATAACTCGGATCATCCGGATGTCATCGCGCGTCGTGAAGACGTGGGTCAGACCGGCGCGGTGATGCAAAGCGTCCGCGAAGTCGCCATGTGTCTCGATGGCATTCCGATCGAATCTACCTATGGCCACGCTGGCGGCGCTGTGGTGCAGCACGCACCGTTTGCACTCGCTGCCTATTGGACCGTCGCCCGCCGTCGCGGAATAGACCTCGCGCGGCTCGGCGGCACGGGGCAGAGTGACTTCTTCCTCACCTATCTCGGCTGTGTCACCAAACAGCAGGTACCTACCGCAGCGGGGCTGCGCCTGAACGCGGACATCATCGAGTTCTGTGGCGAACATCTCCCCCTCTGGGTACCCGTATCGATCGCCGGCTATAACGGCGGCGATACCGGTCTCAACGCCTATCAGGAACTCGGTGCGGTGATGGCCAACGCGATCGAGTACCTCGACGAGGTGCGCCGGCGCGGGCGCATGGATATGACCGCGGCCTGTTATCGGGTCGGGGGCGTGAACTTCCGCACCACCATGGACATCTTCGAAGATGCGTCCAAGCTGCGTGCCGCGCGCAAGATGTGGTATCACCTCCTCACTGAGCGCTACGGCATCACCGACGAGCGGGCACTGCGCATGCGGCTTCACATCGTGACCTCTGGCGCGATGATGACTTACCAGCAACCGCTCAATAACATCGTCCGCGGCACGCTGATGGCGCTCTCGGCAGTACTCGGGGGTACGCAGTCGCTCGGGGTCTCCGGTTACGACGAAGCGATTTCGGTTCCGAGCGAGCATGCCCATCAGATGTCGCTGCGCATCCAGCAGATCCTTCAGCACGAGACGAACCTGTCGGCGGTGGCCGATCCGCTCGGGGGGTCTTACTACATCGAAGCGCTCACCGCGGAGCTGGAGAAACGTGGCTGGGAATTCGCCGACGACATCGCCAAGCGCGGTGGCTTCCTCGCGACCCTCGATTCAGGCTGGCTGCACGCCCGAGCGCGTGATAACCAGGTGTCCGAGGAACAGGCGCAGAACGACGGTCGGCGCACCGTGGTGGGCGTTACCGACTTCCATGGAGACACGACGCCCTTTGAAGTGGATGGCTTTCCCGGCGTCAACGACGCGTATGAGGTCGCACGCGAGCGCCTCGCCGCCGTTCGACGTGAACGTCATGAAGGGGGGGCGACTGCGGCGCTGAAGCGCCTCGAGATCGTCTGTAAGTCGACCGAGAACATCATGCCGGCAATGCTCGATGCGCTCGAGGCCGAAGTGACCCTCGGAGAGGTCGGCGAGGTATTCAGGCAAACCTGGGGCGACTGGCAGACCCCAGAGCTGGTCTGAGGACGTAATGAGCGACGCACCGCGCATCCTGCTAGTCAAGACGTCACTCGACGGACATTGGCGCGGCTTATCAGTAGTGGCGCGTGCGCTGCGCGACGGCGGCTTCCACGTGATCATGGGCGGCATGCTCACGGGCGCTGAGATCGTGCGCGCGGCGGTCGACGAGGATGTCGACCTCGTCGGCCTCAACATCGGGGGCCACGTTCAGGTGGTGGAGCGGGTGATCGGCGAGCTGCGCGCGGCGCGACCGGAGCTTCCGATCTTTGCCGGCGGCGTCCTTCCGCCCTCGAGCTGCAAGCGACTGGCGGCGCTCGGCGTCGAGACCTATCCCCCGGGATCCTCGCTCGAGGACATCGTCACAGCGGCGCGTAGGCTGACTTCGAAAGCGACCGCCTCTAACGGTTGAGAGCGCCAAGTACCTCGGCCACGACGTCCATGAGCGAGCATTGCCCTGCCGCAAGCGCCCTTAGCCGAGGCGCCAGAGTCTCTGCACGCAGCGCATCCCGCAGTTCGCGGGTCTGGACGCGTTCGACCAGCGAGCGCACCGCGAGACTCACGAACCGTTGACGCCGTGCCGCAAGACGGTCGGTGTCGATCTGGAACTGACGATGAGCCTCGATGGCAGCCCACACCTCACGCGTACCGCGCCGCTCGTGAGCCACCGTGTCGACGATCGGTACCGGCCAGGGAACACGCGGACCCGCGGCGATCAGCCGCTCGAGATCATGTCGCAGCTCAGCGGCCCCCTCGCGATCGGACTTGTTGATCACGAACACGTCCGCCACTTCCATGAGCCCCGCCTTCACGGCCTGAACCTCATCACCCCAGCCCGGATTGAGGACCACCACGGTGGTCGCGGCCGCCTCGACCACATCGAGCTCAGACTGGCCAATACCCACAGTCTCGATCAGGATCCAAGGCCAGGAGGCCGCATCAAGCGCACGCACCGCCAGCGGGGTCGTCGCCGATAAACCGCCTCCGTGGGGGTCCGCCGTCATGGAGCGCACGAACACGCGCGGGTCGGCGGTTGCGGTTTCCATTCGCATGCGGTCGCCGAGGATGGCACCGTGGGTGAGCGGTGAGCGCGGGTCGAGCGCCAGTACGGCGACGCGCCGATCCAGCCGTAGCGCCTCCTCGAGAAGCGCTCCCACCAGCGTCGACTTGCCCGCACCGGGAGCCCCGGTAATTCCGACCGTGTAGCTGCGGCCGGTGTGCGGCGAGAGTATGGCGTCGAGCTCGGCAACGGCGCCGGGATCGCGCTCGAGGCGGGTCAAGACCTTCGCGAGCGCAGAGCGATCACCCGCGATGAGCCGCAACGCAAGCGCCGCGGCGCCAGCTTCCATCCGCGAGACCGCCGCTTAGAGCGCGCGCCGCAGAAGATCGACCAGCGCGCCTTTATCCGGGATGGGCCGCGGGTTGGTGCCACACCAGATATCCTGGAACGTGAAGCCCGCCAGCGGCTCGAGGTCGGACTCCTTCAGTCCCACCGCGCCCAGACTGCGCGGCATTCCAAGCGCCCGAATGATCCGATCAGCGAGAACATGCGCCGGCGTATCGGGCTCGCCGAGCGCGATGCTGATCAACTTCTGACGGTCAGCATTGACCGCGCGGTTGAAATCGAGCGCGAAGGGCGCCATCACGCAGGAGGTGTATCCATGCGGTACATCGAACGATCCGCCGAGAGCATGACCCACTGCGTGGCTGATTCCCATCGGCAGACCGGAGACAATCGCTACCATCGAGCACCACGCACCCATCTGACATTGCTGCCGCGCAGTCAGGTCGGCCGGATTCGCCTTCACACCCATCAATCCCGACGCGAGCAGCCGCAGGCCGTTCATCGCCATTCCGTCCCAGTAATCGTTCGAGTGCAGCGAGCCGAGTGTCTCGAAGCAATGATCGAGGGACCGTACACCCGTCGAGAACCAGATCCACTCCGGTGTGTGCAGCGTCGTGGTGGGATCGAGGATAATGCTGCGCGGCGTCATTCTGGGATGAACATATCCCTGTTTGACGTTCACAACCTTGTCGGTGGCGCCGGAGAGCGCATTGAACTCACCACCCGACAACGTGGTGGGAATCAGGACCACCGGAATATCCGGCCCCTCGAAACTCGGCACCGTCACGCTATGGTCCGGGTGAACCACGATATGGTAGGGCTCCATCGACTCCGGAGTCCGCAGACCGTGCTTCAAGCATAACCCGAGAATTTTGGTGGCATCGGTCACCGAGCCGCCGCCAAACGAAGCCAGAAGATCAGGTTGCAGTGGTTCCGCCGCCGCCATCGCCGCGCAGACATCCTCGCGCGGCACATGCGGGCGAACGCTGTCATAAATCCCGACGAGTTTCGAGCCGAGCGCGCGCTCGAGTTTGCGCACCTCGTCAGTCTTGTGACGCAGCGTGTTGCTGGCGACGAGAAACACACGCTTCGCACCGCGCAGCTCCGCCTCTTCAGCGAGCGCCTCGCCCGCGGGGCGGCCGCTGTGGACGCGTTCCAGCGACGTCAAACCGATGCTGGTCTGGTACATGCCGTCTCCCACGCGCAACGAGAGCGATTAAAGAGTAGTGATTGTACTGACTATACTGATAGTGTACAAATACTTACTCATGGGAAGAAGGTCACAATGACTGGGAATCCTGTTACACCGCAGCAAAATTCGCCCGCCTCGCATCGCGATCCACGGGTCCCCGCCCGCGAAGTATGCGTCGTACGCTACCTCATCGATCGTCGTGCGACGGAAAGTCCCGACGCGCTGTACGCGATCTTCGACGGCGGCCTCACGTTCACCTATGGTGAACTTGCGCGGCGTACGCGAGTGATCGCTGCCGGCTTACAACGCGAGGGCGTACGACAGGGCGACCATGTGCTAGCCTGGCAGCCGAATACGCCCGACATGCTGCTCACGTTCTTCGCCATCAACTATCTCGGCGCCGTGTATGTGCCCATCAACACCGCGTTCCGCGGCGGCGTCCTCGAACATGTGATCGAGAACTCGGACGCCCGACTCGGCGTCGTCCATGTCGACCTCGTGCCGCGACTCGAGGGCATTCGCCGTGCGCGGCTCGAGCGGCTGATCATCACCGGAACCGATCTTCCGCCGCCGAGCCCGCTGCCCGCGTCGAGTTTCGCGAGTCTTTCGATCGGTAAGGCCGAACCCGCTCCGCTCGCGCGTCCGATTGAACCCTGGGATACCCAGTCCATCATCTACACCTCGGGCACGACCGGGCCATCCAAAGGGGTGCTCTCCTCGTACCTGCATATGTATACCAACCCCGGCCCCGAGGCCTGGCCGTTCATCACTGGCGAAGACCGCTTCCTCGTCAACATGCCAATGTTTCACATCGGTGGCCTCGGACTTTCGTTCACCATGCTGGCGCGCGGCGGGTCCATGGTGATGCCGGAACGATTCTCCACCGATCGTTTCTGGCCGCTCGTTCGGACGCATGAAGTGACGGCAGTGTTTCTGCTCGGCGTCATGGCGACTTTTCTACTGAAGGCGCCCGCAAGTCCCGGCGATCGCGATCATCGGGTCAGGAAATGTTTCATCGTCCCGCTTTCCGAGGGCGCCGAGGAGTTCCACCGGCGCTTCGGAATCGACGTTTGGACGATCTTCAACATGACGGAGATTTCCTCGCCGATCGTCTCGGAGCCTAACCCCGCCATTCGTGGCACCTGCGGCAAGGCGCGCGCCGGGGTCGACGTACGTCTGGTCGACGACAACGACTGCGAAGTGGCGGTCGGCGCGGTGGGCGAGATGATCCTGCGCACTGATCGGCCCTGGGCAATGAACTCCGGGTACTACAAATCACCCGAGGCGACGGCGAAAGCCTGGCGTAACGGCTGGTTCCATACCGGCGACGCGTTCCGCCTCGACGCTGAGGGTAACTACTTCTTCGTCGACCGTATGAAGGACGCCATCCGTCGGCGCGGCGAGAATATTTCCTCGTTTGAAGTCGAGGCGGAGATTCTGGCGTTCCCCGCGATCCGGGAAGCGGCCGTGGTGGCGGTCCCCAGCGACCTGGGGGAAGACGAGGTGTTGGCTGTGGTCGCACCTGCCCCCGGCCATTCGGTCGATCCGGTGGCCCTGGTCGAGTTCCTTCGCGACCGGCTCGCCTATTTCATGATTCCGCGCTACGTACGAATACTGGTCGAATTACCGAAGACTCCCTCATCCAAGGTTCTGAAAATAGAGTTGCGCAGTGCGGGGGTGACCACCGATACCTGGGATCGCGAACGGGCGGGTATCCAGATCCGACGTGACCGGATCGGCGCTTGAGTTCATCGCGCAGGGCACACCCGGACGCTACAATGCCCGGATGTGGATACCCCCAAGGAGCGCCCGGTGAGGGTGGTCGAACTCAAAGCCGAGGTGCAGAGCTTCAAACGCCAGCGCATTCTCGAAGAGGCGAGGGAGCTCTTCTTCGCGCTCGGCTACGAATCGACGACGCTCGATGCCATCGCCGAGGGGCTGAAAGTGACCAAGCCCTTCATCTATTCCTATTTCAAGAACAAGAGCGAGATCCTGAGCGCGATCTGCGAAATCGGAATCCGCAGCTCTCTGGAAGCGCTCGACGAACCCTTGGCTACGAATCTGCCACCGCGGCAGAAACTCCGGCTCATCGTCGAGGCGGTCACGTCGATCGTCATCAAGAACCAGAAGTACATCGTAGTCTACGAGCGCGAAGAGAAGAACCTCGAGTCCGCAGAAGCCAAGCGTCTGATGTCGCTGCGCAAAGAGTTCGGCGTCAAGCTCGCGACGCTGCTCGAGGCGGGCATACAGAGCGGGGATTTCGATCTCGACGATGCCCTGCTCACGGCGGTGTCGATAGGGGGTCTCATTACCTGGGTCGCGACCTGGTATCGCCCCCTCGGCCGCTGGTCGCAGACCGAAGTCACCGCCCACATGATCCGCAATATCGATCGTCTCGTCGGCCGGCGAACGCTTCCGACCTGAACGCGGCGCGCTGAAGTGAGTGAATCCAGTTTCCGCCCGGATTTCCTGGCGGGTAAAGTCGCCTTCGTCACCGGCGGAAGCTCCGGGATCAATCGTTGGATCGCGCGACGCCTGCTCGCCCACGGCGCGCGAGTCTTGCTGTTAGCGCGCGACCCCGGTCGGCTGGAAGCCGCGCGCGCGGAACTCGACGCCGAGTGGCCGGGCTCGGTGATGGCGCGGTCCGCGGACGTGCGCGATCTCGCGGCTGTCGAACTCGCCGCCGCGGCCGGTCGCGAGGCCTTTGGCCGCTATGACATTGTGATAGCGGGAGCGGCCGGAAACTTCATCGGACGTGCCGCGGACTTGTCGTCGAATGCGTTCGCGGCGGTGGTCGACATCGATCTCAAGGGCACGTTCCACACCTTCCGCGCCTGTCACCCGCATCTGAATTCCTGTGCTCGACTGATCGCTCTGTCCGCACCGCAGGCCGTTGTACCGATGGCGCTGCAGGCGCATGTCTGCGCCGCAAAGGCGGGTATCGAAGCGCTCGTCCGCACACTCGCGATCGAGTGGGGCGGCATCGATGGCGCGCGCGTCAACGCCATCTCCCCGGGTCTCGTCGCCGGGACCGTGGGAGCCGAGATTTTTTTGCGCGCCGTGGGTCTCGACGGACTCGTCTCCACCCAGCCCGTACCGCGTCTCGCGACGCTCGACGAAGTCGCGAATGCGGCGCTCTTTCTCGCCGGTCCGACCGGCGATTACATCACCGGCCACACCCTGACGATCGACGGCGGCCTGTCTCTGCCGAGAACCGCCGGCGTGGCCATCACGGCAGCGGCGAGCCGCGCGCTCGCCCCTGCGAAAAACGGAACTCCCCAACATGGCTGAAGCCTTCATCTACGATCACGTCCGAACTCCCCGCGGCCGCGGCCGCGCCGACGGTGCGCTACACGAGGTGCCGCCGATCGATCTGGCGTCCCAGGTGCTGGCGGCGCTGCGCGATCGTAACGGCCTCGATACGCGGGCGGTGGATGACGTCGTGTTCGGGTGTGTGACACCGGTCGGCGATCAGGGGTCCTGCATCGGCCGTATCGCGGCACTGAATGCCGGCTTCGACGACCAGGTGTCGGGCTATCAACTCAATCGCTTCTGCGCGTCGGGGCTCGAGGCTGTGAATAGTGCGGCGGCGCAGATCATGGCCGGCCAGTCGGACGTCGCGATCGGTGGCGGAGTCGAGAGCATGTCGCGCGTGCCAATGGCTTCGGATGGAGGCGCCTGGTACGGCGATCCAGAGGTGGCACGACGTACCTATTTTGTTCCCCAGGGTATCGGTGCCGATCTCATTGCGACTCTGGATGGGTACTCCCGGGAGGACGTCGATCGATATGCACTCGAGAGCCAGAAGCGCACCGCGGCGGCGGTGGCCGACGGTCGCTTCACGCGCTCGCTGGTTGCGGTTCGGGACTCGATCGGCGGGATCCTGCTCGAGCGCGATGAAGCTCCGCGCCCGCAAACCACCCTCGCAGATCTCGGGGCGCTGAAGCCGGCCTTCCAACAGGCTGGCGAGGAGGCCGGCTACGCCTCGGTGGCCTTACTTCGCTACCCGTCGGTGGAATCGATTCGCTACGTCCACTCGGCGGGTAACTCGAGCGGAATCGTGGACGGGAGCGCGGCCGTGCTGCTCGGCAACAAGTCTGCCGGTAAGCGTCTTGGCCTCAAGCCGCGGGCCCGTATTCGTGCGTTCGCCTCGATCGGCAGCGAGCCGGCCATCATGCTGACCGGGCCCGCGCTCGCCACTCGCAAGGTGCTGAAGCGCGCGCGCATGTCGCTCGGCGATATCGATCTGTTCGAGGTCAATGAGGCGTTTGCCGCAGTGGTGATGCGTTTCATGCGCGACACCGGCGTAAGCCACGAGCGGGTCAACGTGAACGGCGGCTCGATTGCGCTCGGCCACCCGCTCGGCGCGACCGGAGCGATGATCCTCGGCACGGTACTCGATGAACTCGAGCGGCGGGGTCTAGCTACCGCCCTCGTCACGCTCTGCGTGGGGGGCGGCATGGGTACCGCCACGATCATCGAGCGGGTCTGAAGGGAATCTGACCACTATGTATACGACACTCAGCGTCCTCATCGACGAGTCAGGCATCGCTACCGTGAGCATCGATCTGCCCGGGCGGCCGATGAACGTCTTCACCCCAGAGCTGACCGCCGAACTCGGCGCCGCCGTGGCCGAGCTCAAAGCCGACGACCGGGTAAAGGGGATCGTGATCACCTCCGGCAAGCCCTCGAGTTTCGTCGCGGGCGCGGACATCAAGGATCTCGTCACCGCCTTCGACCGCGGCGTGACGCTGGCTGACGCCTATCAACTGAGCCAGTCGCTCTCGTCGGTATTGCGACGCCTCGAGACCTGCGGCAAACCGGTGGCGGCGGCCATCACCGGCGTTGCCCTGGGCGGCGGGCTCGAGCTGGCGCTGGCTTGCCATCACCGGGTGCTCGCCGACCATCCCAAAGCGGTAGTCGGACTGCCAGAGGTCAAGATTGGGCTGTTACCCGGGGCCGGCGGCACCCAGCGCCTGGCGCGTCTGCTCGGTATTGCCACGGCGGCCAAGTTCATCACCGACGGCAACAATGCGGCCCCTGCGGAAGCCTTGAAACTTGGGTTGGTGCACGAACTCGCCGCGCCCGCGGCAGTAATCGACCGAGCCCGCGAGTGGGCGAGGGGCAGCGCCGCCGAGGCGAGTGCGCCCTGGGATCGTAAGGGCTTCCGCATGCCCGGCGGGTCCAGCCTCACGTCCCCCTCGGTCGCGCAAACCTTCGCCATCGGAACGGCGCTCGTCACCCGCGCGAGCTCTAGGAATTATCCAGCGCCCGGGGAAATTCTGAGCGCGCTCTACGAGGGCGCGAGCCTGCCGTTCGATACGGCGCTGAAAGTCGAGTCGAAACACTTCGCGCGGCTGCTCACTGGCCCGGTGGCGCGCAACCTCATGCGCACGCTGTTCGTCCATAAAGGGGAGCTCGATAAGCTCAGCCGCCGGCCACCCGACGTGGCGCCGAGCCGCTTCACTCATGTGGGGGTCCTCGGCGCGGGGATGATGGGCGCTGGCATTGCCTATGTCGCGGCGCTTGCCGGCGTGCGCGTGACGCTGATCGACGCGACCCGCGCCCAGGCCGAGCGCGGTAAGGCCTACTCGGAAAAGCTACTCGCCCGCGACGTGGAGCGGAGTCGACGAACGGCGGAGGACGCTGCGCGGGTTCTCGCCCTCATCCAGCCCACCGAGGATTATGCGCCGCTCGCCGACTGTGAACTCGTGATCGAAGCGGTGTTCGAAGATCGCGACGTCAAGGCCGAAGTCACCCGACGCGCTCTCGCCGTCCTGCCCAAGGGCTCGACCTTCGCCAGCAACACCTCGACCCTGCCTATCACGGGACTGGCTAAGAATTCTCCCCGCCCGGGCCAGTTCATCGGGCTGCACTTCTTCTCGCCCGTCGAACGCATGCCGCTGGTGGAGATCATCCTCGGCAAATCGACGACGCCCGCAACCCTCGCCGTGGCTCTCGACTTCGTGGGCCTGCTGCGCAAGACACCGATTGTGGTGAACGATAGCCGCGGGTTCTTCACCTCACGCGTCTTCGGCTCCTACTGCCACGAGGGGCAGGCCATGCTCGCAGAGGGCGTGGATCCGGCGCTGATCGAAAACGCCGGCAAACAGGCGGGCATGCCGGTCGGACCGCTCGCCGTCAGCGACGAAGTCTCACTCGAGCTTCAGTACAAGGCCGCACGCCAAGCGGAGGCGGATCTCGGCAAAGCCTTCGAGCCGCCGGTTTCGTGGCCGGTGCTGCGCCACTTCGTCGAGGACTTGAAGCGTCTCGGGCGCAAGAGCGGCGGCGGTTTTTACGACTATCCGGCGAATATCGGCAAGGGCCCCGGGGCGGAAGCCAAGCGCCTCTGGCCCAGCCTCGCCAGTGAGTACCCACGCGCCGCAGAGCAGCCGAGCGTCGAGGAAGTCAAACAGCGTCTTCTCTATATTCAAGCGCTCGAGTCCGCGCGTTGTTTCGAGGAGGGCGTGGTCACGACGGCCGCCGAGGCCGATATCGGCTCCATTCTGGGCATCGGATTTCCCGCCTGGACGGGGGGCACGCTGTCTTTCATCGATACCATCGGTGTTGCGCGCTTCGTCGCCGACTGTGCGCTCCTCGCGCGCCGCCACGGCAAGCGATTCCGGGTGCCGAAAGGCCTCAAGGCGCGCGCCGCCCAGGGCATGCCATTTCATGCCGTACCGGCTCGAGACTCCGCGGCTTGAACCGCCGCTACCCACTTCCTGAGACTACCTATGCTACCGCGTACGATCTTCGAACCCGAACACGATCAGTTTCGCGAGAGCGCCCGCCGCTTCTTCCGCGAGAGGATTGCCCCGCACGCGGAGCGCTGGCGCGAACAAGGCTATTGTGATCGGGACGCCTTCCGCCAAGCAGGCGATCAGGGCTACCTATTACTTTGGGCGGACGAGCAATACGGCGGCGCCGGCATCGCGGACTTCCGCTATGAGCAGATCCTCATCGAGGAGAACATCCGCTACGGTGAGCCCTGCCTCTACCTCTCGCTCCACTCTCGTCTGGTGGGTCCTTACCTCGGCGCGCTCGGTACCGAGGAACAGAAAACGCGCTGGCTTCCAGCCTGTGTGCGGGGCGAGAAGATTCTCGGCATCGCGATGACCGAGCCCGCGGCGGGTAGTGACCTCGCCGGTATGAAGACCCACGCCGAGGATCATGGTGACTACTGGCTTCTGAATGGATCGAAGACCTATATTTCGAACGGCCAGATCGGCGATCTGTTCGTAGTAGCAGCCCGCACAGTGCCCGATCAGCGTCACGGTCTTGGCCTGTTCGTGGTCGAGCGGGGCATGGAGGGCTTCGAGCGCGGCCGCAACCTCCGCAAGATTGGCCTGCACGCGCAGGATACCTCGGAACTTTTCTTCCGTGATGTGCGGGTGCCGAAGGCCAACGTCCTGGGAGACCCAACCCAAGGCTTCCGGTACCTCACCCGATTCCTCGCGGAGGAACGACTCGTGAGCGGCGTGCAGTATGTGACCGGCGCGCAGGTAGCCTGGGATCTCACCTTCGACTTCATCCGCGAACGGCGGGCTTTCGGTAAACCCATCGCGGCGTTTCAAAATACGCGCTTCAAGATGGCCGAAATGCGCGCTTCTATCGATGCCCTGCAGGTGTTCGTCGATCATTGCGTCACGCTGCACCAGGCCGGGCGCTTGACCCCAGAGATCGCGGCCGAGGGAAAGCTGCTCTGCAGCGAACTGGAAGGCCGGGTGACGGATGAGTGTTTGCAGCTGCACGGCGGCGCGGGCTACATGGAGGAGTACCGGATCAGCCGCTGCTACACCGATGCCCGCATCTCCCGGATCTACGCCGGAACCTCGGAGATCATGAAAGAGATCATCGCGCGCGGCGTCGGCCTCGATGAACGCAAGATGACCTGACGCCTCGGGCGATCCGAGTGCGGGCGATCCCAGTGCGGGCGGTCGGGAGCTCAGCGGCCCTTGAACACGGGATCGCGTCGCTCCGCAAACGCCGCGAGCCCCTCGGCATGGTCCAAGCTGTCGGCGAGAATCCCCTGCCACTCGCATTCGCGCTCGAGTTGGGCGTCGAGTTCGGAACCGGCGGCCCCGAGCAGCTGCTTCACTGCGGCATAGGTTTGCGTCGGACCCGCAGCGAGCGAAGTCGCGAGCGCAAGCGCTCGTGATTCGAGCTCGGTTTCCGGCACGGTGTCGAGCGCGAGTCCCCAGTCCACCGCCTGAGGGGCGGTGACGGGGGTCCCGAGCATCGCCAGCGCGCGCGCGCGCGCGGCACCGAGGGCTCTCGTCATGAAAAAGGACGCGCCGACGTCGGGAACCAACGCGAGTTTTGGCACGAACACCTGGTTCAGGCTCGCCGTCGCGCTCATCAGGAGAAGGTCACCGCAGAGCGCGAGTCCAACACCCCCGCCCGCGGCGGAGCCGTTCAGCGCCACGACCACGGGCTTCGGCAGCGACGCCCACGCGCGCGCCAGGGGATTGAAGTAATCGCGCAGCACGCGACTCACCGCGGCTCCCCGTGAGCGCTCGCCCGCCACCGGAAAAGCTTCCGCAGCGAGATCCGCCCCGGAACAGAACATCCGGCCCGTTCCCGTCAGCACCACCGCCCGAACCTTTGTATCCGCCGCAAGTTCCGCCGCCGCGGCGAGCAGCGCTCCGATCAGCGTGGCGTCGAGCGCGTTACGCCGCTCCGGCCGATTCAGTGTCACGACCGCGACGGCGCCTTGGCGCGCGACGAGTAGGGAGGGAGCGGTCATTGGCGAAGACTCCGGTGGCGGAAGCAGCAGAATACCTCAGCGGTCCTCGCGATCAGTATTCGAACTGATAGGAAATCCCGACGCTGCTGCCAGGGTCGTTCTCTGGGGTCGTTCCCTGCACCGGCGCGGTGCCATTACCGAGCTGGGATTGGAGCTTCAGGTGCTTGGTGAGATCGACCTGTACCTGAAGCTGCGTCGCGCCGGTCGTGCTCTGTTTGGCGCCCACATAGACACGCTTTGAGACGTAACGTCCGGCCTCCAGGGTCGCACCGGTATTGGTGGTATTGCCGGTAGTCGAGGTTCCTCCGCCTACGGCGAGCCGGTCGAGGCCGAGACTCTTCTGGATCCGCACGAGTGGATTGAGGCCCGTGCCACTGCCGCTCAAGCTGGTGAGCGCGACCCCGATCTCAGCGACCTGCAGGGTGGAGAGCTGAGAAGCGCTCTCGCCGAACAACAGCCGCGCGAGAATCTCGTCCTGGGGTAACTCGGGAGTACTGGTGAGGGTGAATACCGGCGAGTCGGCGAGACCCGTGATCTTGAGAATCGCTGTGACATCGAGAACGGTAGTCTGGGCGGTGAAATCGAGGGTCGGGTCGATTCGATTCCTAAGACCCGCGCCGTTGAAGCTGACCTGTCCCGTGGTGAAGTTCAATTGGGTGCTTGCGAGCGAGAACGTGCCGCGGATCAGGTCGAAGCCCCCGGTGACGAGCGGCGAATCAGCGGTCCCCGCGATATGCGCTTCGCCGCCGAGTTCGGCGCTGAGTCCACGGCCCTGTACCAGAACCTGATTCGGCGCATTCAGCGTGACATCGAGGCCCACCACCAACTTCGACTCGGTCGGTGTGCGCAGCGCCGCGCCCGGACGGCGCACGTCGAGCACGGCGACGTCGGGCGGCAGACTATCCGGGATCTCGATACGGGTACGAGTCGAGTGGATAGTACCCGTGAGATCCAGCCGCTCACGTAGGGTCCCTTTGAGATGCAGGTCCGCGTCGAGATCCGCGGTGACGAGATTGCTCGCGATGGGCCGCGCGTTGTGCGCGCTCAAGCTGAGATCGATGGGCAGCTTTGGCTCGAAGAGACCGAGTGTGCCCGTCATGGTCACGGTTCCGGGGGCAGCCCGTGCCGTGAGGCTCTGCAGATGTAAGGTTCCCTGACTCCCCTCTACGAGCGCGCTCACGTTGGTGAAGTGCACGCCCTGGGAGTAGTCGCGCAGATCGCCTTGCACGAGTCGCACGCTGCCTCCGATATCCGGCGCAGCCGCATTGCCCGTGATCGAGGCATCGACGTTCAGCACGCCCGCCGCATGGCGTCCGTGAGCCTCGAGCAGCGGGTTGACGAGCGCCAGATCGAGCTTGCCCAGAAGTTTTAGATCGAAGCTTCCGTCCGTGCCGAGCGGTGTCTGGCCTTTCAAAGTCAGCAGCGATCCCTGGCCCGCCTCGAAGCGGGCGTCGAGCTGCGCCGCGGACTCGAGCAGATGAGCTTCGGCGTCGATATTGACGAGCGGCGCACCCACCACGAGATCAGAGGCTAGACGCAACCCGCGCGCGTCGAGGCGAAGCGTGCCTTGGGGACTCCCGAGGCTCCCCGACAAGACGGCCTCGGCGCTCAGAGTACCGTCGGAGAGTACCCCGGGCGCGAACGCGCTGATCAATCGCGGCGTCACACCGCGCAGCGTCGCATGGGCATCGAGAGTGGGCAGGATGCGTCCGCCCGCCTCGAGCACCGCCCCGTCTGCACCGAAACGCAGAGAATTGACCGTGACTCCGCTCTGATAATCGACTCGAGCGGGCGCGAGCAGTTTCAGATCGAGATCGCGGAATGTCGCGCCGGCCGTCTGGAGCTCGAGCTGATGTCTGCTCGGTTCGAGCAGCGCCCTCGAGGTAAGCGTGAGCGGCGCACCGCGCCATTCGGGAATCTGTGCGTCGAATTTCAGCTCTAACGCGTCGGCCGGCCCGCTGCCGGTCAGTTGCAACGCTCCAGCAAAACTACCCATCTTGAGATCGCGCGCCTGGATGTCGAGCGTGGCTTGCGAAACCCCGCGGACCGGCGTCAGAGCGAGACTTCCGGAGACCGTCCCCTCGACGACCCGCCCCAGCAGGGGCTCGAGGTCCTGGAGGTGCTCGATTCCGAACCTGAGTCGGCCGTGCGCAAGCGACGGGTCGGTCCCGCCGGCGACATCGCCCTCCATGTGCGCACTCCGCCAGTCCGCCCGGTGCACGAGAAGCCGTGCGCTCTGCTCTGCCCCCCCCTCGAGCGACGCATCGAGATCGAGCGGCGCACCCGCCAACATCCCATGTGCTCGCAACGTCCCTCGCGGTGCGCGGGGAAGTCCCACCACGCGCACCGCGGCCACGAGCTTGCCGCGGGGCGAGCCGCGCACGGCGAGATTCGCCTCGAGATCGGCGTCCGTGGTGAGTGCGCTCGTCGGACCCGCTACTTTGCCGCTGAGATCGAGCCGGCCGTCGAGCGCGGGCGACAGCACGGCGAGATCGCCCAGGACGAGATCGAAACGACCATGCACCACGGGGGGCGCGGCCCCGGGCGCCGTGCCCGCTGCTGGCGTTTCCGATCCGCTCAGAGCTAGCGACAGGGCGCGCCCCGTCAGGCGTAGCCGCTCGAGTTCTACCCCACGATCATCGGCGACTCCACTCAGGTCGAATCGGGGCGAAGCCCCGAGCGATGCGGCCCACCAGGCACTTCTCCCGCTGAGATCCGCCTTGCCATCGAGGGCGAAGCGGGTCGCCGCGTGAGTGCCGGAGCTATCGCGCGAAATCCTGCCGGTGATCGCCGCGGAACCCTCCAGGCTCACACCCGTGAACGTCGCGAGAGACGCGAGCCGCGGCAGCCGCAAGTCGAACGTAGCGCTCGGATTGCCGCCGGTAACCGCTTTGGCATGCAGAGCGAAGAGGGCGTGCGACGCCGTGACCTCGAGCGGTCGATCCGGCTGATTCAGGTGCAGATTCGCATCGAGCGCCAGGGGCGCAGCGGCAAGAAGCGTCGGATCGGCGCCCGGAAGTTCGAGTCCCTCCACGACGCTTTGGAGTGTGACCGTTCCTCCGTTCGCGCCAAGCTCAGCATGCAGGCTGTCGAGCCGCAGTTGGTCGGCGAGCTGCAAGCCTTCGATGCGCAGCTTCCCCTCCGCCGAGGGTGCAGCGAATGCCCCGGCCCAGCGGCCGTCGAGATGAAGCTGCCGCCACGTCAGGCCGGGGCGCGGGGACATGGCGGGCGCATCGAGCACATAGCGAAGATCCGTGCGGCTCGCAGAGAGATCCAGCATCCCAGAGACCTCGCCGCGCAGCGCACCCGCGCTTAAAGATAAGCCTAAGCGCTCCGCGTTCCGCGGCCCCTGCGCGGTCGCGTCGAGCGACAACGCACCGAGCATGGGCAGTCCGATCAGGTTCTGCAACGGCCCGCCGGCGGGCTCCTTCAACATCACGCGTGCGTCGATGCGGGCGGGTGTCAATGCGACCGTAAGCTGATAACTACCCTCGCCATCGAGACGCCGGCCGCTCACATCGATCCGCGCTGCGTTGAGCGAGCGCAGATGCACCTGACCCGCTGCCGACAGCTCCGCCCGTACGCCGGTGAGGGGCGCCCCGAGTTCGAGCGTACCGACGGTCACCTGTTCGAGGTCGCTGTGCCGCAGTGTGAAAGCATTGCTCGAGGGGGAGGAAGGGATCGGACGCCGCTCCATGGCAAGCCTCACCACGCGCAGGTCGTCGACCTCGAGATGACGCGTGAGCAGCTCGAGCGGCGACCAGCGCAGCGAGATGTCCTCGGCGGTGAGCCAGGTGCCCTCAGCGTCGCGCAACTCGAGGGACTTGAGCTCGAGGGCGTCCGGGAACGAGCCGGCGAGACCCAGGGCGATGACATGGCCGGACGTGAGCCTCGCGGTGAGCCGCTCGATCAGCAAGCGGCCGCTCGGCGTATTACCGGCGATGTCCAACGCAACCAATGAAAACACCCCGAGCAGCAGCAGCGAGGCTGCGACCCAGAGGGTCCTCCGGGCGGCGCGTGGCAATTCCGCAAGGCGCATCAGAAAGCCTGCCCCAGACCGATGTAGACCTCGAATCGATCGTCACCCGCACGCTGATTCAGCGGCACCGCGAGATCGAGGCGGATCGGACCGATGGGCGTGTAATAGCGAACGCCGGTCCCCGCGCCGACCTGGATCTTGCCCGTGAAGAGTTTCGGATCGGGACCTACCTGGCCGCCGTCGAAGAACCAGGCGGCGCCCCAGTCCTTGCCGATCCGCTGGCGGAACTCGAGCTGTCCAGCGGTGATGGACGTGCCGCCGATGGGCGTAGAGGTATCACCATTGAATAAGGGTCCTACGGACTGGTACGCGTAGCCGCGGATCGTGCCGCTGCCACCGCCATAGAAGCGCTGGTCGGGCGGCAGACTGAACTCGCCCGCTCCCTTGGCGATTCCGCCGAGACCCCGCAAGGCGAGTACGCCTCGGCCGGGATCCTCGAGATCGAGCAGATGCGAGTCGAGATAGGTAGAAGCCGTCACCTGGGTAATCAGAAAGGTGGCGTTCGGGGTACCGAGCGATCGCGTCGGTACGAAGCTCAACGCAGCGCGCAGACCATGCCTCGGATCGTCGAGCGGCGAGGCGAGGTCGGTCGAGTCATAGTTGAGATTGAACGGCAATGCGACCAAGGTGTAATCGCGGGTTTCGTCCTGCTGCAGGACTTGCTCCCGGCTCAGGGAGAGTCCGACGCTCGCGCTCCAGACGTTCGAGAGCTTGCGGATAAGCGTGACGCCGTTCTTCCAGGCCGTCTGATCGTAAGCCTGCAGGAACTGCTTGAGGGCTTCGACCGAAAACTGGAGCGACTGATCGCGGTGACCGAACTCGGGCAGCAAAAGTTTCGCGCCCGAGTCGTAGCCTACGCCCGTCGTTGAACTCCCGCCGAGGTCGATGACGGAGGCGTTGAGCGTCAGCTGCTCGGCATTACCGAACAGATTGCGGTCAGCCCAGGTAACGCCCCCACTGCCGCCGAGATCACTGGAGTAGGCCGCATTCAAAGTGACCGCATGACGGGCCCGCTCTCGCACCTGAAAGGTGATCGGCACTGCGCCGGCGGCATCGGGCGAGTCTCCCACCTTGACGTTCACGGTCGCGAATACGCCAAGCTGGAGCAAGTCCTTGCGTGCCTTTTCGACTTTGCTGGCGTCGTAGGGTTCGCCCGAATGCAGCAGCAGCCGTCGACGGACGAGCGCTTCATGGACGCGTTTGAGTCCTTCGATGTCGATGGCGCCGACCTTGACGCGCGGACCCGTGACCACATGAAAGCTCAAATTGAGCACGCGCTCGGCCGGTACCTCATAGGCGATCGGCGGATCCACCTTGGCGAAGGCAAACCCCTGGTCCTCGAGCGCGGTCAGCAGGCGTACGCCGCCCGACAACACCTCCGACGCCACGGCGGGCGCGCCGCTCGCCAGACCGAGCGCGGAGCGAGCCTCCGCGGGCAGTTCACCATCGATCTCGACGCTGCCCAGATGGTAGAGCGGTCCGAGGGTCGTGCTGATTCGTACGCGCGCCTCGGTTCCCTTCGGCAGCTCCGTCAACGCGTCGCCGAGATCGCTGTCGGTCAGCGCGTGGCCATCTATCGAGATGTTCACCTTGCCCTGGTAGTAACCGAAGCTCTGCAGCACGGTCTCCAGACGATCGACGTCACCATCGGCGCGCGCGATGAGTCCGAACGGACCGACCGGAGCGGTGGTACGCAGCGTCGCGAGTTCCGAGGACGGTTTGAGGGTGGCGTCGAGCGCACTGACGCCACTCGCGACGAACTCGACGCGATACGACTGGGGGTCGGCCGAGAACGAGGTCACCGGCGCCCCCGCGACGACGGCGATCAGCAACTGCATCGTCAAACGGCGAGCGCGCATGAAGGAACCGATCTTAAGCGACATTCAACGGGGCGGGGCAGGCACGATCGGCAGTCGCCGTCCTAATCGAGAGGAATAGTTCTTGCTGAGCCGGCGGCTCGATCTTGAACCCGGCCTTTCCATTGGCCGCCAGAGCCAAGACGATAGCGGATCGCGGAATGCAGCGTAGCGCCCGCATAGAACGCGGCTACGAGCGGTAGGTTGACACACCAGAGCCAGTTCTGCCCGTAGAAGCGAATCATCGGCAGGTATGCGACGCTCATGAGTACCCAAGCGCCGAGCGCCAGCAGGCGGGCAGCGGGCGCTCCCACCACAACCAGGACCGGCGGGAGTAAATAAGTCAAGACGAGACCGAGCATCGTTCCGGCGAGGACGATGTATGAATGTCGCAACTGGTTGAAGGCGGTGCGCGAGATCATGCGGCCGATTTCGGCGAAGGAACCGTAGGGACGAGCACTCGAGGCGGTGAGTGTCAGAGCGAGGGAGACGGTTCCGCCGCTGCGCTTGACGATACGCGCGAGCGCACAGTCGTCGATGATCTCGGAGCGAATCGCCTCGAGGCCACCCGCACGAGCCAAGGCCTTCGGTCGAATGAGCATGCAACCGCCCGCCGCCCCGGCTACCCGCGAGCGCGACTGCGCGATCCACGCCGGCGGATAGAGTTTGAAGAAAAAGAACACGAACGCGGGAATGAGTCGGCGCTCGGCAAAGTTCGCGGTCGAAAGTCTCACCATGTAGGAAACGAGGTCATGGCTACTCGCTTCGGCAGCCGCCACCAGCGCTGCGATATTGCCCGGACCATGCACGATGTCCGCGTCCGTGAACAGAATGAAATCCGGCTCGAGCGTTGCGGCGTATTGCGCGCCTCTCGACATGGCCCACACTTTTCCGCTCCAGCGAGCGGGTAACGGTCCGGCGGCGAGCACCGTCACTCGCTCCGCGCAGCCGCGCTCGACCGCGGTGTCGCGCGCGATGGCGGCGGTCCCATCGGAACTGCTGTCGTCGACCACGACCACGCGCACCGAGCCTTGAAAATCCTGACGCAGTAGCGAATCGACAGCTTTGCCGATGACGTCAGCCTCATCGCGCGCGGGAATCACGGCGACCACCTGTTTGCCGGCACCGCGCTCGGGAGACAAGCGGGTTAAAGGAGGGGGCAAGTGTAAGCGGACCCGCCAGAAGCCCCCGCGCAGGAAGAACAGATAAAACCAGATTGCAAGGGATAGCGCGGCGAGGACGGTTTCGATCACGGACATGGTCGGACGTTGGTCGCCTGTGTACGCCTGCGCAGGAGCGGGCATTGCCAGTATGCTAAGGGCCTTTATTACGCCGCGCGAGTCGCGCGCGATCCATTGACGGAGCGTTGCCCCATGCCTGACTCATCTGATCTGATTCCGCGGCGCGGCTATGCCGATGGACCGTTCGGCCAAATCCACTTCCATGACATGGGCCCGGGTCCCTCGACCTCGCAAGCGAGGCTGCCACTCGTCCTCCTGCACCAGGCACCGCAAAACGCCCACCAGTTCGACGCCGTGTTCGGCCCACTCGCGGCGCGCGGCATCCGCGGAATCGCTATCGATCTGCCGGGATTTGGTGAATCCGACGTGACGCCGTTCGTTCCGACCGTCGGCGACTATGCCGCGATCGTGGTGCCCGTGCTCGATCGGCTCGGCATTGCCGTGGCCGACGTGCTCGGCCACCACACCGGCGCGATGGTTGCAACGGAGGTTGCCCTCCGCTCCCCATCGCGCGTCCGGCGGCTCATTCTGAATGGCCCCGCTCCGCTTACCGACTCGGAGCGCGCCGCGTTCATGGCCCAGATGGAAGCGCGCGAGAAGGGATTTACCTTCAAAGCGGACGGTTCGCACCTCTCCGAAACCTTCGCCGGCAGAGCCGCCTACTCCGCGGGCTCGGTGCCGCTGGAACGCGTCAACCGCTACATCATCTGGATGCTCTCTGGATATGGCCCGTTCTGGTATGGGCATCACGCCGCATTTACGTACGACCATGAGGCCGGCATCCGCGCGATCAGCCATCCGACGCTGATCCTCACCAACACCGGGGACATGATCTTCGAGCAGGCCCGACGCAGCATGGCATTACGGCCGGATTTCTCGGCGACCGTCCTCGAGGGTGGCGGGAGCGATATCCAAGACCAGCAGCCCGAGGCCTGGAGCGACGCCGTCGCCGCCTTCCTCAAGTGAGCGGCTACTCGTCCGGTCAACTCCAGGGCTCGAACTCGACCAGTTCAAACAACGCCGAGAGATAGCCGCCCACGGTGGCCTTCACGAATACATAACCCTCTGGCAGACACCAAAGATCCTCGGTCGGATGCTCGCGCGCCTCGGAACCCGTCTTGGCCGTGATCAGGAACCGATAGTGATCCGTCTCGAACGTACCGGCCGGTACCGTCACCGTTTCCCGGCCGCAATATTCGATATCGAGTGGCAAGGATCCCAACATCGGGCCTGACGACCCGTCATGCTCGAGTGAGGTCATCCATAGATCGGGCTGATGCTGGATCCGTTCAGGCCGCGAGTGATCGTAGCGGGGACAGTTCAGCGCATCGCTGCTGAGAGGATGCGAGCCGAGCGACCGGGCGGGCTGCGACAGGACCACGCGCTGCGACACTCGGCCATGGGTCGCACTCAAGGTCTGGCATTCCGCCTCGGTCTCCGTAAATCGCATCCAGCCCGCTCCGAGGAACTTACCATCGGCGTGGAGTCGGTTGTAGCAGTCGATCGGCCGAAAGCGCGCATCGGTGCTGTAGATCACTTCGCGCAGCAGGCCACGGGGACCGGCGACTCCGGGGTCGAGTTCACACTGCGCCCGCAGCGTGTGCTCACCATCTTCATGCGCCGTCATCGAGAACCACTCGCGCCCGAACTGCTCGCGCTCGCCATTCCGGACTGCGTAGTAAAGAACCTTACCGCGAACCGTACGATGCTTCATCTGGAACTCCCTGTCGTTGTTCTTGGAAATCCGAATCTCAGATCGCCGCTGTCGAGCCTAGGCATAAAGCTCACCACGACGCAGACGGCGGCGGCGGCGGGGACGACGACCAGCGAAAATGCCCACAGCCACCCGAAGGCCTTCACCGCAAGCGGGGTGAGAAGCGGGAACACGATGTAACCGGCCGTGAGCGCCGTGGTGCCGCACAAGGCCATCGCCGTGCCGCGAATTCCGACTTCGAACAGCTCTAGTAGGTAGGTGGTCAGGATCGACGCGGTTCCGAACAGGAACATCGCCTCGAAGCCAAACAGGCAGATGTCGGTTGCAAAATGCGCGGGCATCCAGATGGAAATACCAAACAGAGCCGCGCCGAGTCCGCTCCAGAGGAGGGTGGTACGCCAGAGACCAAAGCGTGTTCTACTCACATAGGCGGCGATCAGGTAGCCCGCTGCACCAATCGCGTCGGTCAGCCCCACGATCAGCGAGGCCTGTGATGCGGAGTAGCCGCGCTGCTCCTGGAAGAAGGTGGGGAGGAAGAACAGACTGCCGCCGATCGCGCCGCCGTAGAGGAAGAACGCGAGCGCGCAGAGCATCGCCGTACGAGCATTGCGCGGTCCAAAGAGCTCGCGTAGCGGGGCGTCACTGCGGGACGAGGTGGAGGCAAGCGCCGGGTCCGAGACCGGCATCAGCCAGTAGATCAGGATAGATATCGGTAGGACACCCAGCGCCACCGCGAACGGAGTCCGCCAGCTGCCAGCCGCCGCGAGGGGAATGAACGCCATCGCGGCGACAAAACCACCGAGGGGATAGGCGCACTGTAGAATCGCGATGAACCAGGCCTTGTAGCGCGGCGGAGCGGTATTGGCGACCAGCGCACTCGTGATCGGCGACAGTGCCGCGCTGAACGCGTAGCTGAGTACCCGCAGCGCGCCGAAGGACCAGACATTCGGCGCGAGGGCCTGGGCGAAGACCAGGATCGACGCTATTCCGAGACACAGCGCGAGAACCAGCCTGGGCCCGTATCGGTCGACCATCACGCCCGCCACGGGCGGGGAGAGCATCCCGAATACGAACGACGCCGAAATCATCGTGCCAACCGCGCCGAGGCCGATATGGAAATCGCGCATCACACCGGGGACGGCGTAGCCGAACAGCGATTGATCCATCGCTGCGAAGATCCAAGTGAGGAACGCAATCGCCAGGGCTCCCACCGGCGTCGCGGCTGCCCCGCGCAGCCGCGTTGCGAACGGGAGCGGTAGCGAGATCGGTCGATTCATCGGCGCTCGTTACCCATGCTCAAACCGAGCACGCCGGGATTCATGACGGCCTGGGGATCGAACAAACGCTTGAAGGATTCGAGGATCTCGCGCGCGGGGAGGTCGAGCCGGCTGCGGTAGTCGTAGAAGCGCCCGAGCTGAAGGTGAATCGCGCCGAGCTCCCCGAGCGCGGCGGCGAGCGCGACTCGCAGTGGCTGCACGCGCTGCCATCGGGCCGCGAGCGTCACACTTGCCTCGAGTGGCCCCAGGTAATGATCGATCAGGGCGTTACCGGCGTCGGGCCAATAGAGATTCGCCTCGACCAGAACGCCGCCAGCACCGATCAGCGCGCAGGTGCAGGTCCACTCGAGTCCCAAGTCCTCGATGAGTCCGCGATGCTGTTCGGCACAACGATCGAGCGCCTGCAGCGCCGGCACGAGCTTCGAATGTGGTACGACGCCGTGCACGGGAACCCAACGGCGACCGCGCGCACTGCGCAGCATCTGCGGCGGCTGAAACGGGGTAAGGCGGAAGGCCCCGAGCAGACCGTCTCCGGCGGGCGTCGCGCCACTCGCTAGGCAGGCCTCGCGGGCAAGCGCAAGACGCCGCTCGACCTCGTCCTCCGTCGGGCCCTCTACGGCGAGACTCAGCGAGTAGGGTGCACACGCGCCCGCGCGACGTCCGGCGGCAAGTTGCTCCGTGGCCGCCTCACCCGCGAGCGCGGTGGTTACCGAGGGATCGAACAGCAACACCTCGCTCGCCGCTTGGACGCCAGCGAGGCGGCCAAGAGCGCGGGCAGCCACTTCGGCACCGCCGCAGGCATAACCCGCTACTCCCCATTTTGCGGGACGAGTCATCACCCGCAGCGCAGCCTCGACGATCACACCGAGCGCACCGCAGGAACCCACGAAGAGGCGGGTCAGGTCGGGTCCGAAGGGCAGGGCAGTCGGCGCACCACCGGTGACGAGACTGCCGGTCCGCAGCAAGCGTCCATCGGGCAGGAGTACCGTCAGGCCGAGCACTGACGCCGCGGCCGTTCCATAATGGGCCGAACCAAAAAACAGCGTATCCGCCGCGAGACTGCCACCGATCGTCGCATCCCGACCCGACGCCGGTCCCCAAAAAGGCGTGCGTAGCCCGAGCGGTTCGAGCGCCTGATCGAGCGCAGCCCATGTGCAGCCGGGCTCGACCCGCAGGTAACGATCTTCGGCGTTGACCTCGAGAATCGTCGCGAGGCCGGTGAGATCGAGGGCAACCCATGCGCGATCCGGCGCGAGCGTACCGCCGGAGTAGGAGAGGCAAGCGCCCTGAGGAACGAGCGCGACGCCGGCTGCGGCAAGGCGCGGCACGATGGCGGCGAGCGCGTCCACGCTTCGCGGTCTGACCCGCGCGAGCGGGGCCGCCGCTTCGAAAAACGCATCACAGGCTGAGCGTTCCAGGCGCGCCGGGTCAACGCAAAGCTCCCCCGGCGCCAGCGACCCGCGCAGCCGCTCGAGTGCCTCGCGGGCAGCGAGCTCAGTCTGCAATCGGAGGCACCCCGGAAGGTAGCATTCCCTCGTGGTGATGGACGATTTTCCAGACGCCGTTTTCCCGCCGGTGCACCGATGAAATCCGCACTACGCCCGCGACCGCGTTCGGCGGCTGGTACTCGAAGCGCACGTAGTAGCGAGCGAGCGCCGTATCGCCCCAGACACTGATGAGAGGCGTATCGACGGACAGTTCAAGCGGACCTCTCGCCTGCGACTGGGCCTGGTCCGCGGCGTGGTATTTCTCGCGGTTTTCCTGGCCGCGGATGAGTTCCGGTACGAACACATCCCAGATGGTGCAATCAGCATGCAGCGCCGATTCGATGGATGCAGGACGGTGTTCCACGAAATCGCGGAACATCGAGCGGATCGAGGCTTCGATCAGCTGCTCGGGCTGGGACTCGCTCATATAGTGGTACTCCGCAGACAAGCCTAAGGACTTTAGGGCACGAGAACGATCTTACCGGGACGTTCCATACCGACGCGCGCCGCATGCACTACGGCCTCGCGCACCTCGTCGAAATGATAGATCGCCGCGATGGGTGCCTGCGGCGGGTCTTCGACCAGGCAGTCGCCGATCTCTTTATACATGGCAGCCGCCTTCTCGGCGCCGATCTGCTGCAAGCTGCGCGCCGCATAGAACCCGGTCAGCGTAACCGCATCGAGGAACAGCATCTCGCCGGGAATGCGGCAGGGCTCACCGCTCAGAATTCCGTAATTGGCCACCAGACCCCCGCCGGCACCGAAGCAGCGTCCGAGGCGCGTGGGCGCATCGCTCGCGATGGCATCGATGGCGAGCTTCAAACGGTCGTCGCCCAAGGCCGATCGCACCCGCTCTGCGAGATCCTCGCCGTCTACCAGATTGACGTCGCCACCGATGCGCTCGAGCTGGGTGAGGTGCTCCGCGCGTCGAACCACGTTCACGCTGCGCAGGCCCCAGCGTTTACATAGGCGGATCAAGTAATAACCCACGTTCGAGTTGGCAGCGTTCTGGATGACCCAGTCCCCGGCTTCGAGCGGCGTCAGGTAGCGCAGCATCAGGTACGCGGTCGAGAAATTGATGGGCACGAGCGCGAGCTGCTCCGGCGCGATCCCCTCGGGCGCGGACCACAGAGACTCAGCCGGTGCGAGTATTTCCTCGGCCCAGGCGCCGAACCGAATGGGCAGGAATACCCGCTCGCCGATCCGACGCCCGGTCACTCCCGATCCCAGCGCGGAAATACGCCCTACGCCTTCATAGCCCGGGGTGTAAGGCGCGGGGTAGTTGTCGAACCACGGCAGCCCACCGATGTGCTTGAGGTCGGCCAGATGCACGGGCGCAGCCTCGAGACGGATCCTTACCTCCCCGGGCGCGGGCGTCGGGGTGTCCACCTCGACCACCTGGAGAACGTCCTGGGGCACGCCGAAGCGGGTGTAGCGAATGATTTTCATGCAGGACTCATGGGCTCATGGGGCGCGCCGGAACGTGATACCTGCAACCAGCAGGACACTGTATCGGCAATAAGATCGAAACTCCGCTGATGCTCTGCGGGCGCGCCGAGGAGGATAGCGCCGGCCGAGAGCTTGGCAAACTCCGCCAGAACTTCACGCTACCGACAGCATCCTCGATCACTGGCGCCATCTGAAACCCGGTGATCCCCGGATCCTGCCGGTAGTCAGGATCCATGATTCGAAGGACTTGGGTCATCGCTATCTACAGAACCGCGTCATTCGCACCATCACAACGCTCACCTCTCGCCCCGTCCACCTAGCCACGTCCACCATAACTGCCCAGCGCATGCGCACCGGAACGCTTGAGAAGATATCAATGATTATTGATTTCTTCAGACGTATAAACCAGACTCGGTTGATTAGGGAAAGGGAACGGCCGAACCACGGATGTGGTAATCGGGCAACAGTTCGGCGCCGGGCGGCGAGAGTCGCTGCTTCAGCGCCGTGCTTCAACACTCAATCGAGGCGAAAGATAACAATCATGCCAACGTCGTCATCGTCCCCGTCATCGGCTGCGAGCCAGAACTCTCTTGTGTCTCTAGTCGTCGCTGGCCTGCTCGTGGCGAGCGTCGCCCTCGGAGTGGTCCCCGAAGTCTTCGCTCAAGAGGCGGCGGCCGCGCCTGATTCCGGCGCATTGGAGGAAGTGGTGGTGTCCGCGCGCAAGCGCTCGGAACCGCTCCAGGAAGTCCCCATCGCGGTCACCGCCTTCGACGCGGCGCAACTCGAGAATGCGCATATTCAGAACGTCGAGGATCTCGCTTTCGCCGCTCCGGACCTCGCGATCAGTCGCTCGCAAGGCAGCCAGAACTCGGCGGCGATCTTCATCCGCGGCATCGGCCAGGACAATTCGACGATCGTCAACGAAAACGGTGTCGGGCTCTATGTCGACGGCGTGTACCTCGCTCGCCAGATCGGATCCCTCATCGACCTCGTCGATATCGAGCAGGTGGAAGTCCTGCGCGGCCCCCAGGGGACCCTCTACGGTCGGAACAACATCGGTGGCGCGATCAAGATCGACACGCTTCGCCCCAGCACCGACGAGCTGACCTACTCGGGCGACGTGACGGTCGGGAGCTTTGACCGCGTAGATGTCCGAGGCGTCGTCAATGCGCCGATCAACGACCAGATGGCGATGAGCGTGAGCGCCTTATCGCGTACTGACAACGGGTATTACACGGATGCAGTGACCGGTTCAGAGCTGAACCGCAAGGACAGCCAGGCGGTACGCCTGAAGTATCTGTACCAGATTACCAACGACATCGATCTCGTGTTGGCCTCGGATTTCAGCCGTGACCATTCCGGCACCCAGGTCGGCACGCCGTTCACCTCATCGAATCCCTATGCCACGGCGCCGCTCTACGGCGGTAACTTCACGGCCGCGCCGGGCCTCCCGGATACCAACCGATACAGCGGATGGGGCAGTTCCGCGACCCTGAATTGGAACGTCGGAGTGGGTAAGGTCACCTCGATTACCGCATTCCGGCAAATCAATTACGTCCAGGCGGACGATCTCTCCGCCGTACCCCTGTCCGTCGCAGGCTCTCTCAATCTCACCCGCGACATGGACCAACACCAGGAAAGCGAGGAACTTACCTTCAGTTCAGGCTGGTCCGGGCCTTTCAGCCTCACCTCGGGTGTCTACTTCTTCCGCGAGTACGGTAATGAGGATCTGGGCCTCGTCATTTCACTGAGCCCGACCGCCTACATCACGGCGCCGTTCATCGCCGTACAAACCTCGACCAGCGAAGCGATCTACTCAGAGGGGACCTACGCGTTTACGGACCAGCTCAAGCTCACAGTCGGCGGCCGATACACGCACGACTCCAAGGAGATCGTGCGCGGCGGAAGCTTCGCCGGCGCGAGCGCGAGCAACTCGAACAACGAGTTCACTCCGCGGGCAATGCTTCAGTATGACGTCACCCGGGATGTCAACGTGTACGGCAGCTGGGCGCTCGGTTATCAGGAAGGCGAGTACCAGGGCCTTCCCGGGAGCTTCTCGGAAGCAGAGGCCATCACGGCGCCGCAGAAGGTACGCGCCTACGAGGTCGGCGTGAAGTCGGAGTGGTTCGAACACCGCTTCCGCGCCAATCTCTCGGTCTTCAGAAATGAGTACACGAACCTCGCCATCGGTGTCGTGAGCGGCGGCGGCAATGGCTCGCTCGTTACCGAGTCGGCGATCCACATCATATCGCAAGGCGCGGAACTCGAGCTCCAGGGCCGCGTAACCGAAGCGCTGACTCTCACGGGTTACTACGCCAAGGACATGACCAAGTACACCTCGAACGCTTCCGGCCCGTTTAGCGCCACCAATCCTCAGGAGGGCCAGGAGACAAAAGACACCCCGCCGGACACCGCCCGGTTCGGCGCGAACTATCACATCCCCGTGGACGTGAACGGCCACGTGGAACTGGGCGGTAACTATCGGTACACCTCGGCCTACTACACCGAAGTCCCGGTCACACCCTGGTATCGCGAGGGCGGGTACGGCCTACTCGACGCGCGCGCCGCCTATGTGAGCGACAAGAACCACTGGAGCGTGGAGTTCGGCGGCCAGAACCTGACCGATAAGCTCTATTTCTACCAGTCGACTCTGCTGTCCGGGCCGCTGCGCTTTTACATGCCGCCGCGGACCTGGTCGTTGCAGTTCAAGGTCAAGGCGCACTAAGCCGGTTTCGACGGCCGCGGGGGGACCGCGGCCGTCGGGCGGTCCTTGGACCGCCGTTAGGGCGGTATTGCGCGACTTGTTCGATGATCTGATCGCGCAGGCGGCTCGCCATCGCACCGAGCGGATGGTCCGACCGGTAAATGAGACAGGCATGGCGCTCGATCCGGGGTTCGGGCGAGTTGAGCACAACAAACGGTCCATCCGCTCCCGGACGAGGCCAGATGAGATCGGGGGTCACCATCAGCACGTAGTCTTCGTGCGCCAACAACTCGAATCCGACCGTCGCGGTGTCTGAGTAGAGAATGTGCTCGGGCGGCCGTAGCCCGTGCTGGGTATAGGTGTTGACGAGGGCTTGATAGCTGTCTCGGCGCGCGTAGGGCAGCATCCACGTGTAGAGACGGAGATCTTCGAGCGATACCTGTCTTTTGCGAGCGAGCGGGTGAGCGCGGCGTGCGACCACCACGTCCCGAGCGACATAGAGAAAGATCTGTTTCAGGTCGCGACGTTTGACGCGGCTACTGTCGGGGGCGCCGGCGATCAGATCGAGTTCTCCGGCGTCGAGACGCTCGAGGAGCGATTGAGTGTAGCCCTCGACCACCGCCACCCGCGCGTCGGGTGCGGCGCGGCGTAGTTCGGCAATGGCGCGCGCGGCGAGCGAGCCTGCCATACCCTCACCGATACCGAGGCGCACCCATCCGCTCTTCGCGTCCCTCACCGCGTGGACTTCCTCGACCGCACGCCGTTCGGCAGCGACCAGAAACCGGGCGTGAGGCAGGAGCGCCGTGGCGAGTTCCGTCGGGCGGGTAATTCCACCGCGCTCGCGGTCGAACAGCACCAGATGCAGCTCGCGTTCGAGCTTGGCGATGGACGTAGACAGCGCCTGGGGAGTGATCGCGAGGCTGCGCGCCGCGGCGGCGAAACTTCCCTGTTCCACCACGGCGACGAATCGGACGATACTATCGAAATCCATGACTCACATTTTAGACGCTCAGGCTCTTCGTACCCGCGGCTTTATTTTCGGCAAGGGTGCGGCGGGTCGCTGTGACGATGCGGCTAACGGTAGTCCGATCGTCGCCTGGCACCCGCAGGAGCATTGCTGGTGGATGTGGTACTACTGCCGCAATAGTTCCTGGCCGAAGGACGTCGCCCCCGCGCTCGGCAGCGGCCGCATCGCGCTCGCCAAATCGCGCGATGCGATTCACTGGCAGCCGTTCGACGGTCCGCTCACGGGCGGCGCCATCATGGAGGCGGATCCGGACCCGGGAGCGTTCGACCATACCCATGTCGGGTCGGGTAACGTCTCGTTCCACCGCGGTGAGTGGCTACTGTGGTATTTCGGTGGTGACTCCACGATTCCGCGGGAACTCGCTGGGCATGCGACGCCACCGAATTACCACTTTCGGGGCTATCGCTGCCGCCCCGGTGTCGCGCGCAGCGCCGACGGGATTCATTGGACCCGCGTGAAGGGTGAGGCGACGGGTGGCGCGCTGCTCGACATCGATGACCATATCTATGGCTCGTTCCCCTTCGGCCTGCATGACGGACGGCGGTTCCTTCTTTACTACACGCTGCTCTCGGCACGACTCCTGTACTGGGAAACGCACATCGCCGAGTCCACCGACCTCGTACACTGGCGGCGGCTAGGGCCGATGCAATGGGACACTGAGCCCGCGGCCTGGGAATCCTCAGGCAGCATCACGCGCCAGATCATCCGCAACCCCGATCCATCAGGTCCCATCTGGCTCATGACCTACACCGCGGCCGACGGACGGTTTCCCCATGTGCCGCGCTCGATCGGGGCGGCGGTCTCGGATGACGCGCTCCTCTGGCGGCGCCTCTACGATCAGCCGATTCTGCAACCCGGGCCTCTCGACTCCTGGGATGGGGCCGGCACGGCCTATCCACACATCGTCAAGGTGGATACCCGGCTGCACCTCTATTACTACGGCTTCCGTCACTCGGCCTCGCCCTATGAGCCGGCACGCGGGATCGGACTTGCGATCAGCGAGGACGGCGACCTGCGACGGTTCCGCAAGGTCTCAATCTAACTTTTTATGGCGAGCGCGCTGGCGGCATCGAGGCGAGCCGCATGTTCCCGCCACCACACGCGACTCGCCCAGGCCAGGATCGTGAGATCGACGATACCAATGACCACGAATGGCGACTGTGCCGAGAGTTTGTCGAACAGGTAGCCGCCGATCACATTGATGGTGAGCACACCAAGCGATCCGCAGAAGCCGAAGACTCCAATCGCCGCGCCGCGTTGCTCGGCGGGCGCTTCCTGACCCAGCAGCGCCTGGCCCGCGATGACGAGGCTCGCCTCACCCGCCCCGAGGAGCAGTACCAGAAGACTCGTTGCGGTACTGCGGGGATCGGTCGCGCAGGCGATCGACACGTGCCCTACCGCAGCGAGCGCGAGCACGCAGACCAGCACCGACAGGCGGCGGAACCGATCGACTAGAAACCCGGTGAGCAGCGACGCGGTGAGACCCGCCAGGGTGAGCGCGAACAACAGATCGCCGGCGTAGCGGAGACCTAAGGCCTCCGGCAGTCCTTGCTGCTTGGCGGCACCCACCGCCCACAGCGACAGATAACTATTGGTGACGCTGAGGTCTCCGCGCACGACAAAGGCGATGGCAAGCACTACGGCGAAGCGTGGGTGGGAACGAGCGAAACCGAGGATGGCGCGCAGACTTTGCGCTGCGCCGAGGGTACTCACCGATGCGGCCGCCGGCATCGACGCCGCGCTGGCGACCGGGCGATGCGCCGCCAGGCCGAGCGCAGCCACGAGCGCCCCGAGCACACCGAGCAGCGCGATCAACCAAAAGGCGTAGTGGCCGGCGTCCAGGGGATCGACCCCGAATCCGGCCAGCCATTGCGGCAGACGCGCGGCAACCCGGGCAACGATCAGCAGGATGGCGAGCTGTTGGGTGACCAGGAGAGTGGAGAGCAGCTTGCCGCGCGAGCGCTCCATGGGGAAATCGGCCGCCAGGGTGGCGATGGTCGCCGAAAGCGCCGCCGCTCCGACGGCGGTGACGAGCCGCGCCAGCGCGAGCTCGGTCACGCTCTGGGTCAGCGGGTAGAGGGCGAGACCCACCGCCAGGGTCGTAAGTCCGGCGACGAGAATGGGCCGGCGACCGATCCGGTCGGCGAGTGCACCGAGGGGCGGAACCAGCAGCAGAGCCACCAGCTCTTGGAGGATCGCGAAGGCGCTGACGATCCGGCCTTGGATGGAATGCTCGACGTGCAGCTGACCCGACAGCAGATACGGCTGGAGGGTATTGATGCCGACGATCAGGCTGAACCCGATCAGGGACGCGGTCATGAAGGAATATAGCTGGCTCGGGTACACCCCCGGCGCGAGCGCGATCGGTCCGACGAAACGGCCCGACGGCGCGGCGCTGAGCAGGGGGGGAGTCAACGGGGGCGGAGACGTCACGCGCCGAACCGTGTCGGCCGATCGGAATCAAAATGCTGCACTGCCGCGCTCCTCTGCGATCTCATCAGGACGCCCGCATTTCGGGCAACCGCAACCAACCCGCCCGCCGATGCGCGCGTGCGAAGTACAAGATCATCCCAGAATCCGTATGATCCGGACATTCCTTGCGAGTGCCCGCCTTGCCTCTTACCCCAATGCCGAGTGTTCCGTTTACGGCCGATCCGAACGTCGATCGTCTCTTCGCCATGGTGTTCGCGCTCAGCGCGGAACTGACCGCAGTGTCCGAGCAGCTCGATACGCTGCGCCGGGTGATGCAGGATCAGGGGCTGCTTCGGGAAGGCGTCTTGGCAGCCTATCTTCCTTCACCCGAGGTGCTCGCCGAGCGCGAGCGGAACCGTCGGGCGTTCATCGAGGCCTTGATGGCGTCCTTCGAGCAGGACATCGAATCCACCTAAGATTCTCTACCCGAGGCATATGCCATGCAGTTCCACCCGGAAAGTCCCGACCTTGGCGCGAATGACCTCTCGCGGCTCGGATTCATCGCAGATCTGAAGAAGCACCTGTACTCGCGACTCGCGATCGGCAATCGCAAGGTGTATGAGAAGCGCATTGCGCGCGACACCGATCGCAGCCTCTCGGACCCGGCCGAGCAACAGGCGCGACGCGAGGAAATTCGGCAGCAGATGGAGGACGAGCCCTATTTCCAGGGCTGGAGCGCGGCCGTACGTGCCTCCCAGGATCTTATGTGGCTGTATGTCGGGCAGGCCGTCGATGGCGATCTCGGCCGCATGGCAAACCGCCTCACTGAACTCGAACGCGGTGCCAAAGGGAGTGTCGAGACGCGCTCCGACCTTGAAATCCCTCGCTATATCTCGGCCAGCGATATTCATCGCATGCCGGGGAATTATCATACTGATCAGGGTCCTCGCGACCTGCGGGCCGGGGCGATGTACGACCTCGGCGGCGCGGTGTACCAGCTCGGCATCGGCAACCGCCAGGGCGCGCTCCTCAACGATACCCGCGGGCACACCCTGGTCGCACATCTACGCCGCTACTACCCGTCCCTGAAGCCCGCGCGGATCCTCGACATGGGTTGTTCCGCCGGACATAACACGATCCCGATCTGCCAGGCGTTTCCCGAGGCCGAGGTACAGGCCATCGACATCGGGGCGGCGATGGTTCGCTACGCTCACCTGCGCGCGGAAGGCCTCGGCGCCCGCGTGCATTTCAGCCAGCAGAATGCCGAACGGACACGCTTCGAAGACCAGAGCTTCGACCTCGTGGTGTCGCAGATCGTGCTGCACGAAACCTCCCCCGAGGCGACGGAGCGGATTATCGCCGAGAGCTATCGGCTGCTGCGTCCGGGCGGCGTCGTGGTACACCTCGAAGTACCGATCCGTTACGAGCACTCGGATGTGTTCGATCAGTTCTCGCGGACCTGGGAGGAGTATTACAACAACGAGCCGAACATCGGCGGAGCGGCTCTCACCGACTTTCGCGCGCTCGGTGAGCGCCTCGGGTTCAGGAATATCCTGATCGGCTACCAATCCATTCCAAAGGGCGGGGCTGCGAGCGGTGAGGAAACCCTGTCCGAGAAGCCGGCCTTCGGGCCGGGATCCTGGTACATTTTTTCCGCGACCCGCTGATTTTCTGGGAAACTAGCGCTAGCGTCCGATTTCCAAGGAGATGTCGTCATGGCTGATACGGTGAGTTCCAAGCCGACCTACACCGTCGAGTTCATCCCGAGCGTGACCCGTAATGCGGTATTCCTCGGTAACCCGGTCCTCGACAATATGATGCATGCGATCATCGCCCTCAGCGCCGAGGTCTGGGCGGGTCAGCGCCGCCTGAAAGTCGTCGAGAGTCTGCTCGCCTCGAAGCGCGAAGTGACCTTCGAGGCCATCGAGACCTACGTACCCACCCCGGAGCAGGAAAAAGCCTGGGCGGCGGAACGGGATCTCATGATCAAAACTACCTTCGGCGCGCTGCTCAACGGCGGCGATGCGCCCTCCGGGTCCTAAGGAGTCACCATCATGCTCAATCGTCGTTCATTCGTATCGGCCACCTCCGCCGTCGCGGCGGGCATGTCGCTACTCACTGGCGCCGGCAAAGCCATTGCCAAGTCCGGCAAACTTCCCGTGGAGTACGACCCGCGGGGCGCCATCGGACGCCTCGAGCGGCTGCCGCAGCTCGATCTCGAGAGCAAGATGGACTTCATGGCCGGGGTCACTTCGTTCGCGAATACGGCGCTCGCGTCCGCCGCTCGCGATCGATCGATCGCGATCTTGAAGGCGAAGGGGCTCGATCCCTCCAAGGAGCTTTCGGTAGAAGCCGCGACCGAGATCCTCGAGAGCGATCCGGTCATCGGGATGCGCGATCGGGTCTGGTATAGCGCGCACAACTACGGCCACGACGTCCTCGACGGGTACTACCAGCGGAATGCGGATAAGTATCTCGCCGTTCTGGAAGCGTCCGACCGCGCCGGCCCCGGCTCGCTCGAACTCAACCCTGACATGCACGTTCCGGAATACACCCGCCACGAGATCCACCAGCAGCCGGGCGGCTATGTCGGTAACGCGTTCGCGGGTCATATCTACCACTACGCGACCAACGCGTTCTACCGCGGTACCAACGACCAGGACGAGCGGCACATCGGTTACGCCTCGCAGTGCCCGGTACCGAAGGATGGCAACGTCACTCGCATCCTCGATCTCGGTACGGGAATCGGCCAGCTCGCGGTCGCGATGAAAATGCGCTTCCCGGAGGCCGAGGTCACCGGCATCGACATCGGTGCGCCCATGCTGCGTTACGCGCACATGCGTGCGGTGGACCTCGACTCCGACGTGCACTTCGCGCAGCGGCTAGCCGAAGATACGCGCTACCCGGATAACCACTTCGACATCGTCATCTCCTACATCATGTTCCACGAGGTCACGGCTGACGCGAGTCGCAAGATCATCGCGGAAGCCCATCGAATCCTTCGCCCCGGCGGCGTCTTCTACCCGATGGACTTCAACATCACTGCGGAGGAAGTGTCCGCGTTCCGCAAATACGGCGAGTGGAAGGATCACCACTGGAATAACGAGCGCTGGCGCCTCGAGCACGCCTCGCTCGATTGGGACGGCGAAATGCGCAAGGTCGGGTTCGCGGTGGAAGATCGTACCGACAAGACGAGCGTGTTCGGCAAGATCACGGGTATCAAGACGGCTTGAGCGGGTCTTCCGAGGTGCCGCGAAAACCCGTGGCTCTCCGGGGGCGTCGACTTTCCAAGCGACGCTTCCTAGGCCAACTGGGTGCCCTCGCCGGAGTGGCGGTTGCGAACTCGGCGGCTAGCCATGCGGCGTCGGCCGAGGGCTCGTCGGCGCCCTCGGACGGTCTCTGGGACGTCATCGTCGTCGGCGCGGGTACGGCGGGTCTACCCCTCGCCACGTTCGCCGCTCGGCGCGGCGCCCGCGTGCTCCTCATCGAAGCGGCGCCCCGCACCGGCGGCACGCTGCTCTTGTCCTCGGGTCAGATGGCGGCGGCGGGTACGAAGCTTCAGAAGAGTCTAGGCATCGTGGACTCGCCCCAGGACCACTACGACGACGTCATGCGCATCAGTCGCGGTACCGCGCGCCCCGACATCCTGCGCCTCGCCGTGGACAACGCCGCCGCAGCGGCGGACTGGCTCGTAGACAGTGGATTCAAGCCGCGGGAAGGCCACCCGGTGCTGAGCGGCGGTCACGAACCGTACACCAAGCGCCGCTATTTCTGGGGAGAGCACGGCGGTATTTCGGTGCTCGAGGTGCTCGAGCGGGAAATCCAACCTGAGATCGCTCGAGGCGCGGTGACGCTGCTGCTCGAGACGGAAGTGAAGTCACTCATTCAGGACGGTGCTCATGGCGCCGTACGCGGCGTGGTCGCTACCGGCACCGATGGCAAGCCGGTGCGCTATCTAGGTCGCAGTGTGGTACTCACCTGTGGCGGCTACGTCTCGAACGGCGAGATGTTCGCGAAGTACGAGGGCGTGAGAGATTACGGCGATACCGTCTACGCCTATAGCCGCGGCGCGGGCATTACCATGGGCCTCGCGGCTGGTGGTTATGTTCGCGGCCAGGAATGCCACCAGCCACTCTTCAACGGGGTGCTGGCGAGCGAAGCGATCCCGGCGCCGTTCCTGTTGCATCTTACGACCGACCCTAAATTTCGTCCGGCCTGGGAGATCTGGGTCAACGTGCACGGCGAGCGCTTCGTCCGCGAGGATACCGACAGCTTCGACGAGCGGGAAAAAGCCCTGGCAAGACAACCGGACGAACGCTGCTGGTTCGTCTTCGACCAGGCGATCCTCGACGCCTCGCCCCCGCTGAGTCGCGAGTGGACCAAGGACGAAATCGTCGAAGGCTTCGGCATTTACCCAACCTTCTACAAGGCCGATAGCGTCGATGGGCTCGCGCGGGCGACCGGTATCGACGCGGCGGGACTTCAGGCGACGATCACGGCTTATAACGGCTACCAGGCAAACGGCAAGGACGGACTGCTCGATCGCCAGCACATGCCACTGCCTATCTCGCGCGGACCGTATTACGCCATCCGCATGCAGGGCTACTACCTGCTCGACGCGGCTGGCCTCGCCGTCGACGATCGCCTTCGCGTCATCACCGAGAAAGGCAAACCGATTCCCAACCTCTATGCAGCGGGCGAACTGCTCGGCATGGCCGCTTTCCAGGGGCAGTCGTATTGCGGCGGCATGTCGGTGATGCCGGCTATTGCCTTCGGCAGACTCCTCGGCAACTCGATACTGCCGCTCCGCGCCTGAGGTGCGCGCGTCGAGCCGTCTGGGCGCTGCTGCATGCAGCGCCCAGACGAACACTCAGCAAATGCTTCAGTGGTGCACGTGCTCGGCGCCGAGACGTTCCCACTCGTCGGAAATTGCGGCAGCGTCCTGGGCCGTATGCGGCCGCACTCCAATCAGGATTCCGCCCTGGCGGATCCCACTCTCATAACGCTTGATGCGTTCCTCGGGGATCCCCGCGCCGACCAGCGCGCCGATGAGTGTTCCGGCCGCGCCGCCCGCCCCGGCGCCCGCGAGCGCGGCGGCAAGAGGGCCGGCGACGACCCAGCCGATCCCTGGCAGAACCAAAGCGGTCCCGATCGCCGCGACGGCGGCGGCAACGGCGCCGACGGTGCCCCCAATCGCGGCACCAATGCCCGCACCCTTCGCAGCCTTATTGCCGAGCTCCGTCTGCGGCATCCCGGGCCCAAAGTACCTTTGGCGGGTCTCATCCGACATCAATACGTTGACTTCACTCGGATCGTAACCGCGCACGGACAGAGCGTGGTAGGCCTGTTCGGCGCGAACGCGATCGGGAAACAACCCCGTTACCATGCCAGCCTGAGTCATGCTCGCTTCGGACTCTTTCAGCGGCAGGCTGGTGCTTCGCGGCGTCATCGTGTCATGAGGGGTGGTGTACATGATCGCTCCTGTGAGAATGAGGGATTTCTACCTATCCGATCTCCCGCAAGAATCGGACCTCTCAGTCGCGTTCACACAAAAGTAAGAATAGGCTGACGCTCGAGACGGCGGAGCGCGGATAGCGACCGATCGCGTCAAGCGGCACATTGGCGCGGTACCTTTTCCACGATGGAGTCCCATGAAAATCATCCTCATCGCGCTCTGTGCTCTACCCGCGCTCAGCGCCTGTATCAGCAGCAGTAGCCCTTCGCCGCCGCCGGCGAATACGACCGTGGTGGTGCCACAGGGATTCACGTCCTGTGCCGATGGGTCTAGCGCCCCCTGCCACGCTCACTAACGGGGCGGGGCTCCCTCTCGGAGACGCTGCCACACTTGACCAGCGAAGACGATGCCCTGAGGCCGGATAGCTAGCCCCGCAGCCTGCAACACCTCGGCTACCCAGGTGTTGCAGGTGTGCAGGGCGGAATATTGGTCCGCGCTACCGAAGTAGAGACTTCCCGAATACGGGCCGAGACGCGGAGGAGTGCCCGGTGCCTCAGCGGCGCCAAAGCTTTTCCATATCAGCCGTTCGGCGTCATCCACCGACCTGGACGGCAGCACCAAGGTCGCCACTTGCTCGCGCCCGAACGCCTCCTCGGGAGACACCCGGAGGCCGGTGACGAGCATGAGTCCGGCGCCCGGCAATAAAGCCGTCAGCATGTTGACGAATCGCCCCCTACCAGAGGTGAGGTACGCTTCGTCCCCGAAGCCGAAAAGAATGTAACGAGCTCCGGGGAAGCGATCGCGGACGAGCGCGAGCGGGCCCCTGAGATCGGCGGCCGCGAAGCCGACGTCGAGGTGCCAGCTTCGGCGCACCACGTAGAGAGTGGTCGAGTCCGCGCGCTCGGGTACCATGCCCGCCCGGCGAAGCGGCCCCGACCCGGTACAGGCGCTGAGACCGAGGATCATCACCGCCAGCATCACACCGCGCCGCATTGGGGCTAGTCCGGAGAGGTTGCTGCGAGCCGCGCGAACTCGGCGCGCATGGTCATAATCCGCTCGACATAGGCGTGTGCCTCATGGTCACCACAGCGCTCCCCCGGTGTGAGTCGGAAACCGCGACGGACGAACGCGTCTCCCGCGCCGGCGCCGCAGAGATGGATGATGGCGGCGAGTTCTTGACGCTGTGCAACGCTGGCGGCGGCGATGCGATGTCGTTCGAGATCGAGCGAGATTGCCCGATCGAGGTAGGCGGACGTGAGCTCCACCGCATGACTGGGAATGACCCGCGCATAAAGTTCATTGAACCAGCACGAACCCCAGTCGTTCCAGGGACCATCGGCCACGACCCGATGGTGGCGTATGCAGAAATGCCGCGCTTCGTCGAAGGTCCCGTCGGTGATCTGGTACATACCGACCGCGCTCGAGGCGGGTCGATATAACTCGAAGGGGCGCGCATTCCACGTCCACCGCCAATAGGTGCGCGCCACCGGATTACCCGAACCCTCGACTTGAGCGATCGCCGCCAACAACTCGGGCGTCATGACGGGTGTCGAATTCGCGCGGAATATCGGGGCATAGT
>Ga0116226_10000090_pt1 | contig 64308 bp, 58 predicted proteins | sample S1TSphfallax_FD_89692 | JGI IMG/M metagenome (GOLD analysis project Ga0116226, IMG submission 89692) | Host-associated microbial communities from peat moss isolated from Minnesota, USA - S1T2_Fa - Sphagnum fallax MG | ecosystem: Host-associated > Plants > Peat moss > Unclassified | place: USA... | reverse complement strand
GTGGCGCGAATTATCATGATAGCGCTCGATCAACCGCTGGCTGTCCTTGAGGATGTGGGATTCGGACTCGCACAACGCATCGGGCGGCAAGCCCCCCTGGCTCTCCCCGACGCTCATGCTGCCGCGCGACGGGTGGAAGCGCATGCCCAGTTCGCCGAGCGCACGGATCTCCTCATCGAGCGTGCAGTCGTTGGGAAACAAGTACAGGTGGTCGCTGGTGGTGGTGCAGCCGGACAGCAGCAGTTCGGCGGCTGTCATCTGCGCGCTCACGTACACGCCGCGCGCGTCCAGCCGCATCCAAAGGGGATACAAGTGCTTGAGCCAGGCGAACAGCTCGCTCGACTGCGCCTGCGGCACCGCTCGCGTCAGCGTCTGATAGAAATGATGATGCGTGTTGACGAGCCCCGGCAATACGACGTGACGCCCCTTGAGATCCAGCACCTCGTCGGCTTCATCGGCAAGATGCTCGAGATCTGCGCTCGAGCCCACCTGCTCGATGCACGGTCCGCGAATGAATAGGGCGCCATCCGCCAATTCGCGCCGCTGCTCATCCATCGTCACCAGGGTATGGGCGTGCTTTACGAGCAAAGTCTTGGCATCCGCGCGCAATGCCTTCGCATCCGTTCGCAATGTTTTGGCATCCGTTGGCAATGTCTTGGCCGCCACGCGGCGCTACTCGCCTTGGCCCGGCAACACCAAGTTCAACACCAGCGCGCACATGCCGCCGGCGGCAATGCCCGAGGAGAACAGATCGCGTACCAGCTGCGGCATCTGACCAATGATGGTCGGCGCGAAAGTCACGCCCAATCCCAACCCCAAGGAGATTGCCGCGATCGTCGATGCGCGCCGATCCATGTTCACGGCGGCGAGAATCTTGATGCCCGCCACGGCCACGGTGCCGAACATGATGATGGTGGCGCCGCCGAGCACCGCCGGGGGCATGGCCTCGATGACGCTGCCGACGACGGGAAACAGCCCGAGCACGATCAATATGATGCCCACCCAGGTGCCGATATGGCGGCTGCCGACGCCGGTCAATTGAATGACGCCGTTGTTCTGTGCGAACGTCGTGCTCGGAAATGAATTGAGAGCAGCCGCCAGCAGCGACGCAACCCCGTCGGCCATGACGCCGCCGCGCAGCCGGTTGAGGTACAGAGGGCCGGCGATGGGCTCGCCGGTCAGCGAGGACGTCGCCGTGATGTCGCCGATGGATTCGACCGCAGTGATCACGTACAAGAATGCGAACGGCAGCAGCGCCGAGAATTTGAAGCCCAGGCCATAGCGGAACGGAACAGGCACGGCCATCCACGGTGTGTGCAGAAACTCGGCAAACGCCACCCTGCCCGCCAGGATCGCGACGACGTAGCCCCCCGCCAATCCCGCAACCACGGACAAGAGCCGCATCCACGGCCGCTTGCCGGCGTTCAGGATGACGATGAGCGAGATCACGATGAGCGCCAGGACGAGGTTTTCGGCGGACCCGAAACTACCGTCCTGCTTGGCCTCGAAACCGCCACCGACGCTGGTGATACCCACTTCCACCAACGTCAATCCGATCAGCGTCACCACGATGCCGGTCACCAAGGGCGTGATGATGCGGCTGGTCCATCGCAGAAAGGGGCTCAACACGATGGGCACCAGCGAGGCAACGAGACACACTCCGAATACCGATCCCAAAGCATCCCGTTGCGAACCGCCCCCGTTCAACACCGACTGGGCGAGCGCGATGACCGGGCCCAAGAACACGAAACTCGTGCCCTGGATGCTGAGCAGTCCCGATCCCACCGGCCCCAACCGCCGGGTCTGCAGCAGTGTCCCGCAGCCTGAGACCAGCAGCGCCATGCTGACGAGAAAGGCGCCATCCTCGATCGGTAGCTTGAGCGCCCGGGAAATGATCAAGGGAGGCGTGACGATGCCGACGAAAACCGCCAATACGTGCTGGAGCGCCACCAAGACGGACAGCCGCAGTGGCGGCGCATCGTTCAACCCATAGATGAGGTCGGAGCGAGGTTCAGGCAGATCGATTCTGGGCTGCATGCGATTCAATCCGCCCATATTAGGGCCAACACCGCGAAATGCACTAAAATCGGGCTTTGCAAGTGCGAGCACCCATGAAGCCGTTCCTACCCTTTACGAGACCGTCGATCGACGATGACACCATTCTTGCCGTGGGCGAAGTGCTGCGCTCAGGACAGTTGGCGAGCGGTCCCAAGGTGCAGGCCTTCGAGGCGGCGCTGGCGAAATACCTCGGCGGATCGCGGCACCTGCGCGTAATGACCTCCGCGACGGCCGGACTGGAGATGGCCTTGGAAGTTGCCGGCGTCGGTGAGGGTCATGAAGTCATCGTACCCGCGATGAGCTTTGCCGCCAGCGCCAATGTCGTGGCCCGGGTGCGTGCCAAACCGGTGTTCGTCGACATCGATCTCCACAGCCGCAACATCAATGTCGATCTGATCGAAGCCGCCATCACGCCGCGCACCCGGGCCATCATGCCGGTGCACTTCGCCGGAATGCCGGTCGATCAAGATGCGATCTACGCGATCGCGAAGCAGCACGGCTTGCGCGTCGTGGAGGATGCCGCGCACGCGATCGGCACGCGTTACGGCGGTCGCTTGATCGGCAGCTTCGGCGACCTCGTCGTGTTCAGCTTTCATCCCAACAAGAACATGACCACCACGGAGGGCGGCGCGATCTCGACGGCGGACAAGAGCGAAGCCGAAAAGCTCGAGTCTTATCGCTTTCACGGCATCAAGCGCAACGCCGCCGGGGAAATCGACGTGATCTTTCCGGGCGCCAAGAGCAACCTCACGGATGTTGCCGCCCAGGTCGGGCTCGATCAATTGCGCCGCCTGGATGGATTCAACAAACGGCGGCTATCTCTGGCAGGCCGGTATTTTGAGCAGCTCGAGGGTTTCAAGCCGGTGGTGCTGCCGGCCCGGGGCGATGACGGCCACAGCTGGCACATGTTCCAGGTGCTCATCGACTTCCCTGCGCAGGGCATGACACGACCCGAATTCCAGAAGCGCATGGCCGACCGCGGCATCGGCATCGGTGTGCACTACCCGTGCATTCCCGGCCTCAGTTTTTACCGCGAGCAGGGATACCGGCAGGAAGACACGCCCGTGGCAGCGCGCGTCGGCCGCGAGACCGTCACGCTGCCGTTGTTTCCCGCGATGAGCGACGAGGACGTCGTGCGGGTGTGCCGCGAGCTGCATGCCGTGCTGCGCTAGGCACCCTGGAATTATGGCGAGGGTGCTTGCTCGAGCCGCGACAGGTCGATCCGCCAAATCTCTCCGTGTAGCTCATCCACGATCCACGCTGAGCCGAATCCCACGCGCAGGGTGTCATCACGCTTGCCGCCGGCGAACTGACGCACCAGACGGTTGGTCTTGGGGTCGATTTGCGTGAGCGGCACACCCTCCGCGGCGACCCACACGAAGTTTTCACCGATCGACAAGTCGCCTCCCTCGCCCGGCACGCCCACCTCGATGGTCGCCGTCACTTGGTTGGTGAGCGGATCGATGCGCGCCAGCGAACCATCTTTCTGACTCAACACCCAGACGCTGCCTTCACCGGCCGTCAGGAACCGCGGCCCCGCATGCACCGGGATTTCCGCCACCACCGCGTTGTTGCGGGCATCCACGCGCAGGACGGATCCCGCCGCCGTGCTCGTCACCCACACCGATCCGAACGCCACCAGCGCCGCATGCGACCCCGCATTGACTTGAATGTTGGCGGAGATATCGCCCGTCATCGGATCGATGCGCGACAGCGTGCCTGAATCGGTATCGCCCTCATTCGTCAGCACCCACAGGCTGCCTTCGCCCACCCCGAACGAGCCTTCGGTTTCCTTGGGTAAATTCTTCACCGCAAGCGTATGCACCACCTGGTTGGTGTTCGGATCGATCTGCTTGATGTTCTTGTCCTTGGTATCCGCGATCCACACGTAGCCCAAGCCGATGCCGATGCCCAGCTCCGGCTTCGCACCCACGAGAATGGTGGCCATCACCTTGTTGCCATCGGGATCGATGCGCAGCACCTCCTTGCTGTTGATCTTCGACACCCACAGCGACCCGAAACCGGTCTCGAGCCACGCAGGACCCTCCGGCACCTTGATTCGCGCCGTGATCGGCAACGACGACAACGGCAGTCGCGCCGCCGGCGGCACCGCGGGCGCAAGAGGCACCTCGGGCGCAGCGCAAGCGAGGCGCACAGCGATGCCGGCGCACACGACGACGCAAACGAACGCCGCGGCAAGAACGCCGCGGCTCGCCTTCACCCGTTTGACTCGCCGCAGTCGCTCTCGATGCATATGGCCATCCCCGGTCGGACGATGATTTTGCCCGTTTCGGCCCGAGACTTGGTATCTTTTCCCGATAACAAACGGGAGATCTTGCCTCATGCTGTCGGCCCCACCTCTGCTGTCGGCCCCGCCCCCGTCCGATCCCGGCTTGCGCGTTGCCTTCGAAGAAGCATTGGCGGGCTATCAGGAAGGCGGACTGCCCATCGGCGCATCTCTCTTCTATCGTGGCGAACTCATCGGCCGCGGACGCAACCGCCGGGTACAAGACGGCAATCCGATCCTGCACGCCGAAATGAGCTGTTTTCAGAACGCCGGCCGCCTGCCCAGCTCGGTATATCGGGAGGCCGTTCTCTACTCAACGCTGTCGCCCTGCTACATGTGCAGCGGCGCGGCTTTGCTGTTCGGCGTTCCGACCATGGTCGTCGGCGAAAGCCGCACCATTCAAGCAGCGGATGACTGGCTGCGATCGACCGGCATGCGCGTGACGGTGGCGGATGATCCCGCCTGCTACCAACTACTGCAGCGCTTCATCGCGGAGAAACCGGAAATCTGGGCAGAGGATATCGGCGAGGCGGGTGTCTCGCAGCGCTACACACATAACCATCCGGCCGGCGGCGCTTGAAACCGGCCGCCTTCGCCTATGCGCGACCTGCGAGCGTCACCGACGCCGCCAGGCTGCTGGCACAGCACGGCGCGGCGGCGAGATTGCTCGCGGGTGGCCAAAGCTTGATGCCGCTCATGGCGCGTCGGCTCGTGCGCCCTGAACTCGTGATCGACATCAACCGGATCGCCGGCCTCGATGCCATCGAGGTGCTGGCATCGCACATCCGCATGGGGGCACTCGTCCGCCAGGAACAAGCCCTGCGTTCGTCCGTCGTCCGTGAATGCGTCGCCGGACTCGCCGAGGCGCTCGCCTGGGTGGGCAATCCCGTGGTGCGCCAGCGGGGCACCGTGATCGGCAACCTGGTGGCAAACACTCCCGGTTCGGAACTGCCGGCGGTCGCCATCGCACTGGGTGCGGAGTTCGTCGTGCGCCATCCGGATGCGGAGGTGACCGTGCCGGCCGCGGCCCTCCTCGGTGTCGCCAATCTGTTCGGTGCCGGCAAGGGGCTGCCGCCCGAGGCCATGGTCACACACGTGCTCTGGCCGCGCCGCCCCGGAGCGGCCGGATTCTACGAAGTCGCGCGTCGCGATGGCCACGCGCCGGTGGTCAGCGCCCTGGTGACGATGAGCAACGACGAGTGCCGGGTCGCCGTGAGCGGCGTGTGTGCGACCGGCCTGTCCTGTCCCAGTATGGCGCGGATCATCGCGCGCGATTTCCCGCAACCGCCGTCGGCCAGTGCCCTCGCCGGCGCCCTGCAGGACGATCTCACCGGTCCCGTGTACGGCGACGCCCATTCGAGCGCCCGTTACCGGCTGGACGTCGCGCCGCTGGTCAGCCGGCGCGCCGCCGGTCTGATGGCACTTCGGGCGGTCGCGTGAGCGAGGAATGGCACCAGGTCTCGATGACGGTCGATGATGTGCCGCGGCGGGCGCGGGTGCGTGCCCGATATCTGTTGAGCGATTTCCTGCGCGAGCAGGCCGGTGCCGGCGGCGTGCATGTCGCCTGCGGGCACGGCGTGTGCGGTGCCTGCACGGTGGCGGTGGACGGCATCGCCGTGCGTGCCTGTCTGATGCTCGCGGTTCAAGCGGACGGTGCTCACGTACAGACCGTTGCCAGCCTGAGCGCGCTCGAAGGCGCGCCCGCGTCAGGACGCGATGGTCTCACGCCGCTGCAAGCGGCGTTTCGCGAGCATCATGCGCTGCAATGCGGGTACTGCACACCCGGTCTGCTGGTCTCGACCGCGTTGTTCATGTCGCAGCACAAGGCCGCCGCCGCTTTGCCCGGCAACCCCTCGCCACGCCGCGCCGCGATTCTCGATCACTTGAACGGACACCTCTGCCGCTGTACCGGCTACGCCAACATCATTGCCGCCATCGAGTCGGTACTGCCGTGAGCGCGGCGCCGGAAAGATTTGGTCAACGCATCCGCCGCCGCGAGGACCCGGTGTTGCTCACCGGCCAGGGCGCATATCTCGCCAATTTGATCCGGCCGGGCATGGCCTGCATGCGCGTGATCCGCTCCACCGCTGCACATGCGCGCATCAAACGCATCGACTTCACGCCGATTGCGGCGGACCCCGCGTGCCTCGGCACGCTCTGTGCCGCCGATCTACCGACGGGCGTCGGTACGCTGCCGGCGATGGACCTCGCCGCCGATTCGGCCCCCGCTCGGCAGCGCATACTCGCAGACGGCACCACGCGTTTTGCCGGAGAGCCCATCGCCGTGGTGCTGGCCACCGATGCCTACATTGCCGAGGACTTGGCCGAGCGCGTCATCGTCGAGTACGAGCCGCTGCCCACCGTCATGGACGTGCACACCGGCACCCAGTCCAACGCCCCGCTTCTCTATCCTGAGTTTGGCAGCAACATCGTGCACCAGACCGCCCAGCGAGTGGGTGATCCCGACGCCGCGTTCGCCGCGGCCAACACCATCATCGAGGAAGAGTTCTCATTCCGCCGCCTCATCGCCAGTCCCTTGGAGACGCGCGGCGCCGTCGCCATGCTGGAGCCGGACACCGGCCGTTACCTCGTGTACAGCTCGACGCAGATTCCGCAGGTGCTGCGGGCCGAACTTGCGCGCCTCACCGGCGTGAGCCTCGGGCGGTTGCGGGTGCTGGCGCCACGCGTAGGCGGCGGCTTCGGCTGCAAGGAAGCCATCTATCCGGAGGAAATTCTGGTGCTGTTGGCGCTGCAAAAATTCGGCCGTGCCGTCTACTGGCTCGAGGATCGTGCCGAATCCTTTTCCGCCACCGTGCACGGCCGCGAGGAACACATGCGGGTACGCGCCGCGCTCGACCGCGACGGCGTCGTCACCGCGGTCGAAGTCGATTGCCTGGCCGACATCGGCGCAGCGTATTCACTGTTCAGCAATACACCGAGCGCGGCGGTGGCGACGCTGCGCGGCCCCTATCGCATTCCGCATTTTCGCAGCCGGGCACGTTCGGTGGTGACCAACAAGACACCGCTGAATGTCTATCGCGGCGCCGGCTACCCGCAGGTCACGCTCGCCATGGAACGCATCATGGACCTGGCCGCGGCCGCATCCGGATTGGATCGCGCCGAGATCCGCCGCCGCAACCTGTTGCAGCCGGAGGAATTCCCGGTCGATCGCGGCGTTTCCTATCCCGGGTGCGGCGCCATCGTCTACGACAGCGGCAATTACACGGCGCTGCTCGCCTCGACGCTCGAGGCCATCGGCTACGACGGTTTCGGCGCGCGGCGCGCACAAGGGAAGGAGGATGTATCGCTGGGTCTGGGGCTGTCGTTCGTGGTCGAAATGACCTCCGGCGGCGGCGCCGAACCGGCGCGACTGAGATTGTCGTCGAACGGCCGCCTGCAACTCTTGAGCGGCGTCACCGCCATCGGCCAGGGGACCGAGACCACGCTGGCGCAAATCCTGTCCGATCATCTCGGCGTCGCGGCCGACACCATCGACGTCGTGGCCGGCGACACCGACGACTCGCCCGACGCGCCTGGTACTTTTGCTTCCCGTGGCGCCACCATGGGCGGCAACGCCGCGTGTCAGGCCGGCGACGCCTTCGTGCTGGAGGCGCGCAAGCTGGCCGCGGAGATACGTGAAACGCGCCCGGAACACATCGAGTGGAAAGACGGCATGCTCATCGAACGCGGCAGCAGCCACCAACCGCTGACCCTGAGCACGCTCGTGAGCCAAGCCGGGGCGCTTGGGTTGGCCGCGACCGAGCGGCTGGACGTGACGGCACGCTTCGAGGATACGCCTGTGAGTTTTGCCAGCGCCTGCCACGCCGCGGTGGTGTCCATCGATCACGCCACCGGCGTGATTCGCGTTCTCGACTATGCCGTCACACACGACTGCGGGCGCATCGCCAATCCGCTGCTGGTCGACGGCCAGATCATGGGCGGGGTGGTGCAAGGTCTGGGTGGCTGTCTGTTCGAGGCACTCGAGTACAGCGACACCGGGCTGCCGCTCACGCAAAGCTACATGGACTATATTCTGCCGACGGCGGCCACGGCACCGCGTTTCATCCTGCGCCACATCGAGACGCCCTCACCACTGAATCCGCTCGGCATGAAAGGGGCCGGGGAAGCCGGCTGCAGCGGTGCCGGCGCCGCCATCGTCAATGCCATCGCCGATGCCTTGGGACCGGCGATCGCGCTGCCGGGCGGCACGGGACCGTTCACGCCCGGCGTGGTCCGCGACATCTTGCGCAACGCTGAAGGCTTGCGCAACGCCGAAGGCTTGCGCGACGCTCACGGAAAGGACGCTCCTGCATGCTGACACGACGCCGTTTCTGCCATTCCCTCGCCTCGGCAAGCGCCGGCGCCGCCGCGGCCGGCGTGGGCTCATTTCTTCCGCCACGCGCGGGCCGCGCGGCATCCGCCAACAGCATTGCGATGCAGGCGGCCTGGGTCAACGACGCCGAGTTCATCGGCTACTTCGTCGCCCTGCAAAACGGCTACTACAAGGCGCAGGACGTGGACCTGCGTTATCTGTCGGGCGGCCCCGACGTCATTCCTGAAAGCGCCTTGCTCGCGGGCAAGGCGCCGCTGGCGCTCACCGTGCCCGACACCACCATCAAAGCGATCACCACGCAGGGCGCGAAGTTCAAGATCATCGGCGCACAATTCCAGAAGACGCCGATCGGCGTCGTCAGCCTGGCTTCCAATCCGGTGCCTACGCCCAAGGCGTTGGAGGGCAAGGTGCTGGCGGTGCCGCCGGTCAACATGGCGCAGGTGGCGGGCATGTTGCGCTTGAACGGCATCGCCAAGGGCGCCGTGCGCATCGTGCCTTATCAGTTCGACCCCACGCCGTTGATCAAAGGCGAGATCGACGCCTCGGTGGATTTCGTCACCGACGTGCCGTACACGATCGGCCTGTCGGGCAGGAAGGCCACGTCTTTTTTGATGTACGACTACGGCGTCACGGTGTACGCCGACACCGTGACGGTGACCGAGGACTTCCTCGCCGCCAACCGTCCGCTGCTGGTGCGCTGGCTGCGCGCCAGCCGCCAGGGCTGGGATGAAAACCTCAAAGACCCTGCGAAATACCCCAAGCTGTTCAAGGACAGCTACTTCAGCGGCACCGGACGCAGCACCGAGAACGATGTTTACACCAATACCAGCGACAAGGCGCTGATCGAATCCCCGCACGGCATTTTCGCCATGAGCGAGGAGGGTATCGCCGCCAATATCCAGTATCTCAAGAGCATCGGCATTGCCGCCGACCGTTCGATGTTCGACACCACCCTGTTGGATCAGGTCTGAATGATGGACGGCAGTGCGGGCAAACATCCGACGGACGACCTCCAAGTCAGCGGCGTCACGCGAACCTTCAAGGTCGGGGCCAGGCAGGTGTACGCGCTGCGCGAGGTTTCTCTGCAATGTGACGCCGGCTCCTTCACCGCCCTCATCGGCCCCTCGGGCTGTGGCAAATCCACCTTGCTGCGGAGCATTGCCGGTCTCGAGCAGCCGGATGCAGGCAGCGTCCTGATCGGCGGCCGGACGCCTCAGGAGAAATGCCGCGCAGGTGCGCTCGGCGTCGCCTTTCAGGACTCGGCGTTGCTGCCCTGGCGCTCGGTGCGTCAGAACATCGCCCTGCCGCTGCAGGTCCTGCGGCGCAAGACGCCGGATGCCAACGACAAGATCGACCGGCTGATCGACCTGGTGGGCCTCAAGGGTTTCGAGAATGCCCGGCCGGCGCAGCTCTCCGGCGGCATGCGCCAGCGGGTCGCCATCGCGCGCACGCTGGTGACCGATCCCTCCGTGCTGTTGATGGACGAGCCCTTCGGCGCGCTCGATCAAATTCTACGCCGCAGCATGAACATCGAACTGCAGCGCATCTGGATGGAGAACCGCGCCACCACGCTGCTGGTGACGCACGGCATCGACGAGGCATTGTTCCTCGCCGATCGCGTGGTGGTGATGCATCGTGATCCCGGCCGCATCGCGCACATCGTCGACATTCCCTTTGCACGCCCACGGCTGCCGGCACTGTTTTCCGCGCCCGAGTTTCACCGGCTCGAGGACGAGGTTGCCGCGTACCTTTATGCGGGGGCGACGGCGTGAAGCGGGGCGGCATGACGTCATGAAATCGATCACACGTTTTGTCATCTTGTTGGCGCTATGGGAGCTGCTCGGCGACTTTCATCTGGTCGCACAGGGTGCGCTGCCTTCGCCGAGCGCCGTCATCATGCAATGGTGGCAGGACCGTGCCGTGTATCCGCAGCATATCTGGGCAACGCTGCAGCCCGCGCTGCTCGGCTTCGTCATCGGCAATCTGTTTGCCGCGGCCGCCGCGTTTACCTTCGTACTCGTGCCGGCTTTCGAGGGTCTGATGCGCGGCTTCAACATCGCGGTGTTCGGCATTCCACCGATTGCGTTGAGCCCGGTGCTGGTGATCACCCTGCCGGGAGAATGGCCGCAGATCGTGCTCGCCTCGGTGAGCGTCTACTTCCCGACCATGGTCATGACGCTCCTCGGATTACGCGACATCGATCCGCGACCGATCGATGTGGTACGCACCTACGGCGGCGGCGATTTCGCCGTGCTGCGATGGCTGCGTGCGCGCGCGTGTGTGCCGGGACTGCTGGGCGGTCTGCGGGTCGCCGCGCCCGCCGCGATTCTCGGCGCAATTTTGGCGGAATTCGGCAGCGGCGCGCGTTGGGGTCTCGGCTCGTTCTTGCTCGGCTCGCTCGGCCGCGGTAATCCCGCGCGTATCTGGGGGATCGGACTCACGGCGACGCTGATGGCGGCAGTGGCTTATGCGTTGTGCGCGCTGCTCGGCCGCCGCTTCAGCGCCTCGCTGACGAGCGTCACCTCGGCCTCGGCCAAGCTGCACGACCCAGCGTCGCGAACCGCCGCATCGCGCGCCTCGCAGGCTCTGCTCGCGCTGGCGGCCTGCGGTGTGCCGTTCCTGATCTGGTGGGGCATTCTCGAGGGTTTCGGCGTGTCGCCGGTGATCGCGAAAACGCCGCTGGCCGTATGGCAATATTTGTTCAGCGCGCCGGATGCGGCGGATTCCCGCGCGGCCATCCTGCAAGCCTTGAAGGAATCACTGCCGCCTGCGGGAATCGGGCTTCTCATCGCTCTGACCGTCGCGCTCAGCCTGGCGGTGATGGGCATGCTGTGGCGCGCGCTTACCGCCATGTTGATGCCGGCTGCGTTGATCCTGCAGACCATGCCCTTGGTCGCCCTCACGCCCATGATCGTGCTGCTGTTCGGGCGCGGCATCGCGGCGACGCTGATCATCACCGTCATCGTCACCTTCTTCCCGGCGTTCATCACCATCGCACAGGGTCTGGCTCAAGTTCCCCAAGCTTCATTGGATCTGCTTGCTGTCTACGGCGCCAATCGCCGGCAAAAGCTGGCCCTCGTCAGCCTGCCCATGAGTCTGCCGTATCTCTGCGCCGCCGCGCGGCTGGTGGCGCCGGCGTCGCTGCTCGGCGTGATGATCGCCGAGTGGCTGGCCACGGGTTACGGCTTGGGCAACCTCTTGAACACGGCGCGCGGTGAACTCGACTACGGCATGATCTGGGCGGTCGCATTCGTCGCCGTCGCCGTCTCGGTCGGCTTCTACCAATTGGTGAAGCTGCTCGAGGACGCGGTGCTGCGCCGCTACTCGGCAGCGGCAGCTTCGGGTTGAGCGACGGCGGCACGACATGAACGACGCACCTATCGACGCGCAAATCATGGACCGTTATCTGGAGCGGCTCGCCATCACCGCCGCTCCCACACCATCCTGGCCGGCGTTGTGCGATCTCGTGATGCGCCACTTGCAGATCGTGCCGTTCGAGAATGTGGACATCGTCACCGGCTTGCGGCCCGAACTCAGCACGGCATCGGTACTGCACAAGGTCGCCATCCGCCGCCGCGGCGGCTTTTGCTATGAAGTCAACGAAGCGTTCCGGGCGCTGCTCACCCATCTCGGCTTCGCGGTAAAAAGAATCGAGGCGCGGGTCTGGTCCGAGGCAAGACAGCAGTTCGGCGCACCGTTCGATCATCTGGCGCTGGTGGTGAGCCTGCCCGAGGGAGAGTATTTGACCGATGTCGGCTTCGGCGACAACAACCGCACGCCGCTGCGGCTGCCGGCCGACCGCGGCACGGATATATCCGGCGATTACATCTTGCAACAAACATCCGATGAGTTCTGGGTGCTGTCGCGCTCCCAACAACCGCTGTACGAGATGACGTTGCACGAACAGCCGCTGTCGGCCTTCGCGGCGATGCATCGCCATCACCAGACTTCGCCGGACTCGATCTTTACCAAGGGGCTGATTTGCACGCGCGCCACGCCCACCGGGCGCATCACCTTGAGCCGCGAGCGTCTCATCGTCGTGGACGGTGCCGAGCGCAGCGAGACCGTGGCGTCCGATCGCGATCAGGCGTTGGAACAATATTTCGGACTGTTGAAGGAGAGCGGGACATGCTGATGCATCGATTGTTGCTCGAGGGCGCCGAGCGCACGCCGGACAAGCTGGCCCTGCATTGGGTGGACCGCGATGTGGCACTCACCTATGCGCAGGCTGTCGTCGCCATGGAAAACATGGCGGGCGCACTCGCCTCGCTGGGTCTGACCAAAGGTGAACGCGTGACGATCTTCGCCCACAACGGCATGGACTATCTCCTCGCGATGTTCGGCGCCTGGCGAATCGGTGCCATCGCGGCGCTCGTGAACGTGCAATTCGCGGCCGAACTCGATTATTACTTCGCCGACCACACGCCCTCGATCGTCATTTACACGCACGACAAGGCCGAGGCGGTGCGTCGCGCCGCCAAGAGCGCGGGCACGGTGCGCCATCTGATCTGCATGGACGGCCCCCAGGAAGGCGCGCTGTCGCTGCCGGAGCTCATGAAGGCGCAACTGACCGCGCCCGCCGACCCCGAGGATGAAGACGCCATTGCGCACCTGGCCTACACCTCAGGCACCACCGGCAAGCCCAAAGGTGCGTGCCTCGCGCATGAGCCCACCCTGCGCGCGGCAAAGTGCATCGCCGAGCGGCTGCGCATCACCGGCACCGATGATTCCTTCGGTCCGACTGCGCTGTCGAGCTCCTACCAGCTGGTCGGCAACCTGTTGCCGCCGTTGAGTCGCGGCGCCGGCGTTCACATCATGGGCAAGTGGACTCAAGATACCGGCTGGGCGGCGCTCGACACGACCCACGCGAGCGTGCTGGTCGCCAATCCGACGTTGCTCGGCCAGGTGTTGGCGGAGAGCCGATCACGGGGCCGTGTGCCGGGACGTTTGCGCGCCGGGCTCTCCGGCGGCGGCCCGGTTCCGCCGACGCTCAAGAAATCCTGGCGTGACGAACTCAAGCTGCCGTTGGTCGAGAGCTTCGGTCAAAGCGAACTCGGCGGCTTCATGGCGCTGGGCTTTCCCGACCTCGTTGGCGACGATGCCTTGCTCGGGCGGGTGGGTCCCGCGCTGCCGGACAAGGAAGTGCGCATCGTGGATTCGCACCGCATACCACTGCCGCCCGGCCGCATCGGCGAGATCGAATTGCGCGGCGGCTTCATGGTGGGCTACTGGGGTAAACCGGAGAAAACCGCCGAGACCATCGGCACCGGCTGGCTGCGCACGGGTGATCTCGGCCTGATCGACCGCGACGGCTTCATCACCATGCGGGGTCGCCGCTCGGAACTCATCGAAACCGCCGGCGTACTGTGGTTTCCCCGTGACGTGGAAGAGGCCTTCTGCGCGGTCGCGGGCGTCGCGCAGGCCGCCTTGATCGGCGTCCCGCATGCCACCTTGGGACAATGCCCGCACGCCTTCGTCATGGCCTTGCCCGGCGTATCCCTGGATGCCGCGGTCCTCAAAGCCGCCATTGCCGGCAAGGTGAATTACGACATCGCGCCGATGATCGTCAAGGTGGTCGAGGATCTGCCGATGACGCCCACCGGCAAGATCGCCAAGGGCGAACTCGCGGCACGCGTGGCGGGCGCAGTTGGCGCAGTTGGCGCTGCATGATCTCGCGCCACTGGTGGGATCTCACCACCGAGGAATTCGCCGCTCTCGACAAGAGCCGCATGATTGCGCTGCTGCCGGTGTGCGCGGTCGAGCAGCACGGACCGCATCTACCGGTGCGCGTCGATGCCGCCATCAACGCCGGAATCCTCGCGCGCGCGCTGCAGCTGATTCCGGACGATCTGCCGCTGCTGGTGTTGCCCGCGCAGAACGTCGGCAAATCGGACGAGCACCTGGCCTTTCCCGGCACGCTCAGCATCCATTACGAAACCCTCGGGCGCCTATGGTTCGATCTCGCCGAGAGCGTACAGCGCGCCGGCTGCCGCAAGATCATCTTCTTCAACTCGCACGGCGGCCAGCCGCAGTTGCTCGACATCGTGTGCCGCGATCTACGGGTGCGCCTCAAGATGTTGGCCGTGAACTGCGCGTGGTACAACGTCACGGAGATGGCCGACCTCTTTGACGCCGGGGAGCTGCGTCACGGCATCCACGGCGGCGCGGTGGAGACCAGCATCATGCTTCACCTGCATCCCGACCTCGTCAAGACGGAACGCGCACGCAACTTCGTGTCGCGTTCGGTCGCGGTGGAAGGACAAAATTCCGTGCTGCGCATCGAAGGTGCCACCGGCATCGGCTGGCAGACGCAGGATTTGAATGCCGACGGTGCGTGCGGTGATGCCACCCGCGCCAGCGCCGCGCTCGGCAAGGAATTGGTCGAGCGGGCCGCGACTGCGCTGGCCGCGTTGGTTGCGGATGTGGCCCGCTATCCGCCGCCTTGACGGTGGCAACCGTCGCATTGAAGCTTCCGAAGTGATACTGTAGTATCACTCGATGCGTACTGAACTCGTGACGACCCTGAAGCGCAAAGCGACCGAATTGTTGGATGCCGTCGAGACTGATCGCAAGCCCATTCTCATCACTCAACATGGCCTGCCCGCCGCATACCTCGTCGATGTCGAAACCTACGAGCGACAACAGAAGCTTTTGAACATGCTCGAGGGAATCGCCCGCGGCGAGAAGGCCATCGAGGATGGTCGCGTCATGACGCATGCCAAAGCAAAAAAGCGCATGGCGCGATGGTTGAAATAGTATGGACCGAAGCGGCTCTCAACGATCTCGACGCCATTGCCGACTACATCGCGCTCGATAAGCCGGTGGCCGCACGCGAGTTCGTACAACGTGTATTCACGCACGTCGAGCAACTCGCCACCCATCCCAACAGTGGCTCGAAGCCAGTAGAGTTACCCGGATCCCGGTATCGACAGATCGTCGAGCCTCCCTGTCGCGTCGTCTATCGTTACGACAGCGGAGTGATCTACATCGTGTACGTCATGCGCGGTGAAAGTCAGTTGACAAGGGCGGCCGTCAACAAGCGGGATCCATAAAAATTAGGATAGGACCTACGCGCCGGGTTCAGTTGCGCGTCACGAATTTCCGGTTGATGTAGCTCTCGATCGCTTCCGACCCGCCTTCCGTGCCGTAGCCGGAATCCTTGATGCCGCCGAAGGGCGTCTCGACGAGCGCCAGCGCCGTATTATTGATCGAAATCATCCCGGCTTCGATCGACGCGCTGATGTGGTCGACGGTCTGCATCGAACGCGAATAACCGTACGCCGCCAGCCCGTACGGCAGCCGGTTCGCTTCCGCCAATGCGTCGTTCAAGTCCTTGAACGGCACCATCAACGCCACCGGCCCGAAGGGCTCTTCGTTCATGGCTTTCGCGGACTTCGGCACGTTCTTGAGGATGGTGGGTTCGAAGAAATTGCCCGTCTCCCCGACGCGGTGCCCGCCGGTGACCAGCGTTGCGCCCTGGTCCAATGCATCCTTGACCAGCGTTTGCATGGCGCTCAAACGTCGCGGATTGGCGAGCGGTCCCAGCGTCGTGGTCTCGTCCAAACCGTTGCCCACTTTGAGCGTCTGCACGATGTCCGTGAATTTGTCGATGAACGCGTCGTACACTTTCTCTTGCACCAAGAAGCGCGTCGGGGCCACGCACACCTGACCGGCGTTGCGGAATTTGCCGAGCGCCAGCACCTTCGCCGCCACGTCGAGATCCGCGTCCTCACAGACGATGGCCGGCGCGTGGCCGCCCAATTCCATGGTGGCACGCTTCATATGCTGTCCCGCCAGCGCCGCCAGCTGTTTGCCCACCGGCGTAGAACCCGTGAACGTGATCTTGCGGATGATGGGATGCGGAATCAGGTACGAGGAAATCTCCGCCGGGTCGCCGTACACCAGGTTGACCACGCCTGCCGGCAGACCGGCATCGGCAAAGGCTTGCACGAGAGCCGCGGGCGTGGCGGGCGTCTCCTCCGGTCCCTTGATGATGATGGAACAGCCGGCGGCGAGCGCCGTGGACAGCTTGCGCACCACCTGGTTCATCGGAAAATTCCAGGGCGCGAATGCCGCGACAGGTCCCACCGGTTCGGTCACGACGGTTTGCATCACGCCATCCACCCGCGGCGCGATGACGCGGCCGTAGATGCGCTGCGCCTCGCCGGCGAACCAGTCGATGATGTCCGCGCCGGCCGCGACCTCCATGCGCGACTGCGCCAGCGGCTTGCCTTGTTCCTGCGTCAAATTGCGCGCGATCTCCTCGCCGCGCTCACGCAAGATATTCGCCGCCTTGCGCATCAGCTTGGCGCGCTCGAACGCAGAGACCTTGCGCCAGACCTGAAATCCTCGCTCCACCGCCGCCAGCGCCTTGTCGAGATCGGCCTTGCCCGCATATGCCAAGGTCGCGATTTGGCGCCCGGTGGCCGGATTCTCCACGGGCAATGTACGGCCCTTGTCGCCGTTGACCCACCGTCCATCGATGAACAGCAGGGTGTTGGGATAACCGGTATGGGGAAGCTGCTCTACGGTGCTGGCCATGGGATCTCCTGGTATGACGCAAGTATGCCAAAATGCCCGGCCGAATTCGTTCGCACGCGCGTTCTGCGATCGGGCCAATTGAATCAAGGTGTTGCGGTTTGGGCAGCGAATTCAATGTCGTGATAGCCGGCGGCGGCGTAATGGGTTCCGCCTGCGCCTACTTCCTGCACACCCATCCCGGGTTTCGCGGCTCGGTCGCCGTCGTGGAGCCGGATCCCGCTTATGTCAAAGCGGCCAGCGCGCGCTCGGCAAGTTCCATCCGTCAGCAGTTCTCGACGCCCATCAACATTGCCCTGTCCGCATTCGGACTGGAATTCCTGCGCCATGCGTCGCTGCGCTCGCACGTGGGTCTGGTCGAATCGAGTTATCTCTACCTCGCCACGAGCGCGGGACGATCCACGCTCGAGCAACGCACCGCCATTCAACGCGCATCGGCGGTTCCCGTCACGCTGCATGACGCGCAGCAACTGGCGCGGCGCTACCCGTGGCTCCACACCTCGGACCTGGCCGCGGGCTGCGACACCGCCGGCGTCGAGGGCTGGTTCGATGGCTACGCGCTGCTGTCGGCACTTCGCAGCGCCAATGAGCGCGGCGGCGTGACCTATGTGCGCGATCGCGTCGTCGGCTTCGAGCAGTCGCACGACGGCAAGATCGTCGCCGCGACGCTGCAGCAGCACGGCCGTCTGGGCTGCGAGCATGCGGTGATTGCGGTGGGCACGCGCTGCCGCGAACTGGCGGCCACGGTCGGCCTCGATCTGCCGGTGTTCGCCCGCAAACGCACGGTGTTCGTATTCTCCTGTGCCACCGCCGTTCAAGGCTGCCCTTTGGTGATCGACCCGTCGGGACTGTGGTTCCGGCCTGAAGGCGAACGCTTTCTGTGCGGAGTGCCCGCGAACCCCGATCCCGACGTGTCACCGGATGATTTCGAGGTCGATCACAGCCTATTCGAGACCGTCGCGTGGCCGATTCTCGCGCACCGCGTCCCCGCGTTTGAAGCCGTGCGTGTCGTCTCGGCGTGGTCCGGCCACTATGACTACAACGTCTTTGACCAGAATGCCTTTGTCGGACCGGCACCTGGGATTTCCAACCTACAGCTGGCCGCCGGTTTCAGCGGCCATGGTCTGCAGCACGCGCCCGGGGTCGGCCGCGGGCTGGCGGAACAGATCATCTTTGGTGAGTATCGCTCGCTCGATCTGACGCCCCTGTCCTATGCGCGCGTACCAGACAATGCACCGCTGCGCGAATTGAATGTCATCTAAGCCCCGAATGCCATCTCAACATCGATCGTCATCGGTGCGTCCTCCGCCGGTGAGCGGGCTCGACGCCCGCCCACCGAATCGACTTATCGCCGGGTCGCACCGTTGGCAGAACTCACGGTTAGCGACGATACCAATGATGGTAGTGATCCCAATACCCGTGCCGGTAGTAGTAGTCGCGCCCGAAATCGCGGTGCCAATATCCTGCATACGGCGCAAAGTAAGGACCATGTGCGTAAGCATAGGGCCCGCCCGCATAAACCGGACCCGGCACCTCGACCACCACAGCCGGACCCGCTTGCGCCGGAACCGTGGAGGCAAGACCCGCCACACCCAGGACCGAAGTCAAGGCAATCGACGCTAACCTGATCATGATGAATGCTCCTCGTGAAACAATGAATCCTCATGAGTAGGAACGGGGACTCTGGCCTCATGGTTGACCCCCGTTGCCGCGGAAATCCCGTCATTACGGACTCTTAAAGATGCAACAACTCGATGCCTCGCAAGTGGCCGCGCGCCTGGACCGGCGCACCCTCATTGACGCCCTCGATGCGGCGTTCCGCAAACCGCACTGCATTCCCGACCGGCAGCAATATCACATCGAGCCGGCGCCGCCGGGCACAAGCGGTGGCACGCTGCTGCTCATGCCCGCCTGGGATCCGGGCGGTGCATTGGGCATCAAGGTGGTCACCGTCTTCACCGACAACGCCCAACGCGGCTTGCCCGCGGTGAATGCGAGTTATCTCTTGCTCGATGCGGCCACCGGTCAGGCGCGTGCCTTGCTCGATGGCGGCGAGCTCACGTTGCGCCGCACGGCGGCTGCCTCGGCGCTGGCAGCGAGGTATCTCGCACCGCCTGACGCGCAACGACTGCTGATGGTGGGCACCGGCCGGCTCGCGCCGCACCTGATCGAAAGTCACCTCTTGGTGCGGCCCATTCGCGAAGTCCGCATTTGGGGGCGGCGCGCTACGCCTGCGCACGCGCTCGCGGCGTCGTTGCAGAGGTCCGGCGTGTCGATCACGGTCTCGGACGATCTCGAGGCCGCCACGCGCTGGGCCGACATCGTGAGCTGCGCCACACTCTCGAACCAACCGCTGGTGCTCGGCGCATGGCTGAGGGCCGGCCAACATCTGGATCTGGTCGGCGCGTTCACGCCGCAGATGTGCGAGGTCGATGACGAGGTCATGGCGCGCTGCGCACTGTATGTCGATACGCGGGCAGGCGCGCTCGCCGAGTCCGGCGAAATCATCGGCGCTCTGGCGCGCGGCGTGATTGAACGCACCGCCATCCGCGCCGAGTTCGCGGATCTTACCGTCGGCTCCTTCGAGCGCCCGGACGCCGGCGCCATCACCGTTTTCAAGAGCGTCGGCAGCGCCCTCGAAGACCTGGTGGCAGCTAAGCTGGTACTCGCCTGACGACGCGCAGCACGAGAAAACCCGCGATCATCGCAGCGACGAACACGACGGCTTGAACCGTGCCGATGCCCCCGTCCCGATCAACATCCCCCCGAACAACGAGTGCCAAAGATCGGCCGTCATATCAACCCTTGGTGCGCGCCGCTTTCGCATTCGCCAACTGCGTGCGGCGGAATTTTCCCTGCATCTCGATCATCCAGCCCGGATACTCGGGCGGCAGTGCACTCACGCTGTTCAATTGTTCGAGTTCGGCAACGCTCAAAACGACCTCCGTCGCGCCGATGTTGTCGGCCAGCTGCTCCGCGCGCTTCGCACCGATGATGACGCTGGTGACGCGCGGCTGATGCAACAGCCACGAGAGCGCGATGCGGGCCACCGACACGTCATGCGCCGCGGCGATGCCGCGCATGACATCGATGCTGGCGGTCGCGCGAGGCTTGTCCACCGGCGGGAAATTGAACGCATCGAGCCGTCTGCCCGCCTCCTGTTTGCCGTCGGCGTACTTGCCGCTCAGCAATCCGCCCGCGAGCGGACTCCACACCAGCAATCCGAGTCCCGTGCTCTCCAGCATCGGTATAATTTCCCGTTCGAGATCACGGCCCGCCAAACTGTAATACGCCTGCAGCGAGTCGAACCGCGCCAAGCCGAGCCGCTCCGAGATACCGAGGGCGGTCGCGATCTGCCATGCGGCCCAGTTCGACACGCCGACATAGCGAACATGCCCATGCCGCACCAGTTGATCCAGCGCCCGCAGGGTCTCCTCGATCGGCGTGGCGGGATCGAAGCCGTGAATCTGGTACAGATCGATATGATCGAACTGCAGCCGCTTCAGGCTTGCCTTGACCCCGTCGAGGATGTGATGCCGCGTTGCACCGCGGGAGTTCGGACTCTTGCCCATCTCACCGAACACCTTGGACGCCACGACGACATCTTCGCGCGGGACCTTCAGGTTGCGCAGCGCCTGACCCAGTATCTGCTCGGACTGGCCGGCCGAGTAGACATCAGCGGTGTCGAAGAAATTGATGCCGGCATCGAGCGACTGACGCACGAGCCGGTCCGCATCGCTCTGCGTCAAACCGGCGATGGGAGCCCACATGCCCTCCAAGGTGCCGAAGGTCATGGTTCCGAGACAAAGCTCGGAGACGAAAAGGCCGGTGCGGCCGAGCGGGTGATAGCGCATGTGATACCTCTGAGGAACGGTGGGTGTCGAGTCTGACTTGGACCACGCCAGTGGACCTTAGTTGCCTACTTTGAGCCGATGACCTGGCCTGCGAAACGTTCCATTTCCTCGGCCTGGGGGCTCATTTGCAACAGCACCAGATCCAAGCCCGCAGCCTCGAATTCAGCGATCCGCTCCCGGATGTATTCCGGCGTGCCGATCAATTTGGGACGCAGCCCCCGATTCGACACCGAATACTCGTGACGCTTGAGCTCCCTCTCGAGCTGTGTTCCCGACAGCCATTGATCGAAGTTGGCAAAGCCCGGCGCGTCCGGATTGATAGTCGTTATGCGCTGCACTTGGCGTTGCGCATCCGCCGCACTGTCGCGCACGATCGCATACGCAGCCATGCCGTAGCGCATCGGCGGTTTACCGGTGCGCTCGCGGCGGGCACGCATATCCGCTATTTTTTCTGCAATGACCGCAGGCTCATCGCCGTGCATCACATAGGCATCGCAGCATTCGGCGATCATGGACTTGGCGGCCTCGGACTCGCCGCCCGCATAAATCGTGGGGCGCGGCCGTGCCATGGGTTTGGGCGCGCAGATCGCGTCCGTGAGTACATAACGCGGTCCGCGATGATTGAACACGGGTTGCGACCACAAGCCATCGACGACCTCGAGCCACTCACGGGTCCGACCATAGCGGTCATCATGTTCATCGAAGGCAAGACCATACTGCAGGGCCTCATCACGCCACCACGATGACACGACGTTCAGCGCCAGGCGACCGCGGGCGATCTGATCGATGTTGGCTGCCTGTTTGGCGAACAAGGCGGGCTGGTGAAAATTGGGGCGCACCGCCACCATGAGTTCGATACGCTCGGTGACGGCCGCGAGCGCCGCAGCCGTCGACCACGCATCCATCGCGGGCTCGCTCACGCCCTTGATGTCGTTCAAATTCAGCTCCGCGATCAGCGTCAAGTCGTAGCCGATTTGCTCGGACCGACGTACCAGGCGGCTCATGTAGTCCCACGTGGCCTGCATTCCCTCGTCCGGCACATTGCGCAGCCACCCGCCGAATACCGGTGCCCAAAATCCAAACCTCATGCCGCCTGCCTTTTTGTTCCAATGACTTCGGTGAGAAAATCCACCAGGTTCTCGTGCGGATCCCACCCGAGGACGTTCAACGGCTGGGCGACGAAATTCGAGAGGGCGTTGATGTCGTAGAACTTCGCCACGCCGTCGCGATCGTCGATCATATATTCGATCCCGCCCACATCGAGGTGTGCGGCGCGGGCGATGCTCTCCACCGTCTGCACGACGTCCGACGGCGGCTTGAATGCCTCGATCGTGATGCTGGGCTTGTCCACCATGCACACATCGGCCGGGCACAGATCGAAGGTCGATCCGGCGCCGTTCAGTGCGATCGCATACAAGAAGCGCCCGTTGAGCGTTTCGCAGCGGATGACCTGCGAGCGCCGGGCGGGCACATACTCCTGCACCAGGGTGACGCCGTCCACGCCGACGGGCGTATCGCCGGATTCGAGATGCGACTGCAGCTGTTCCGGAGATTCAAAGCGGGTGACACCCGATCCCGAGCCGCCCACATTGGGTTTGAGGATGAGCGGGAAACCGATCTGTGCCGCAGCGAGGGCCACATCGGCCCGGCGGTGCACGACGCGGGTCTTCGGTGCCGCCACACCCAGCGACCTGAACAAGCTCAGCTGACGCGCCTTGCTGATATCGATGTTGAGCGCCGCCGTGCCGTTCACGACGCGGGCGCCGGCGAGTTCCCAGTGCGATATCGTGGCAACGCTGTGATAGATCGCATGTTCGCTTTGGCGCAGAAACGATGACATGGCCAGCCGGTTGAACACCACCGGCGCGGGCGGTATCGGCGAGCCGGGATCGAGTATGTGATCCTGGATTCGAATGCGCGTCCAGCTCAGGCCGCGTTGGTCGAGAATCTTGAACAAGGGCTCGAACCAGGCGGGATGTTCGTAATATACGGCCAAATCGACCATGCGGTGCCCTCCTAGTCGGCTCGCCCCTCATTATCTGCGCTCCACGACGCGGGGATCAATTGAATTGAATTGCCCGCGTCGAGCCCGTTACCACCCAAAGCACCGTCGGATCCCATACCCTTTGGTCACTTGCATAGAACCACACGCTATCAAAAGCATCGGTCGATCGTGCGACGCTAGGCAGCTTCTTCGCAGTCTCGCCGCAGGGCAATGATCCAGATTCAAAACGCATCCAAGCGCTATACGATCGGTGCAGTCGCCTTTCACGCCCTGAACGATGTCACCTTGAGCATCGAACGGGGTGAAATCTTCGGCATTATCGGCCGCTCGGGGGCCGGCAAGAGCACGCTCCTGCGGCTGATCAACCACCTGGAGGTGCCCAGCGGCGGCCGCGTCATGATGGAGCATTGCGACGTCGGCGCGCTCGACAGCGGACAACTGCGCGCGCTGCGGCAACGAATCGGGTTCGTCTTCCAGCATTTCAACCTGTTGAATTCGATCAGCGTGGCGGAAAACGTGCGGCTGCCCCTGCGGGTCGCCGGCCGGCTCGCCTACGCAGCGCAGCGGCAACGGGTGCGCGACGTGTTGGCGCTGGTGGGCATCGCGGATCAGGCCGACAAATATCCGGCGTCACTCTCAGGCGGCCAGCGCCAGCGGGTCGGGATCGCACGCGCGTTGGCCAACCAGCCAGAGCTTTTGCTGTGCGACGAGGCGACCTCGGCGCTCGATCCGGAAACCACTGCCTCCGTGCTGCAGCTGCTGCTGGACATTCAACAGCGCTTGGGTCTCACCATTGTGCTGGTCACCCATAGCATGGGCGTGATTCGCAGCGTTGCTGACCGTGTGGCCGTATTGGATCACGGTTGCGTCGTGGAGACCGGCCGCGTCGCCGAGGTGTTCCTGCGCCCGCGTCACGCGGTGACCCGCGCGCTGTTGGCAGAGATTGGTTTTGACGTGGCTGCCCCATCCAACACCTCTGTGCATACGCGCCGACACGTGATCGACATGTCCTATGACGGTATGGTGGCGACGACTCCGTTGCTGAGCCGTATAGCGCGCGATACCGGGCTCGACTTCTCGATTTTGTCGGCATCCGCCGGACGCCTCAAAGACACCGCCTTCGGCCGCTTCACCGTCGAACTCGCCGCGGCGGATGAGACGCAGCTGCAGCACTTCTTGTCCGTCTGCAGGAATCATGAGGTTCGTGCCGAGCTCGTGCGCGCCGAGCTGCAAAGTCGAGCGCCGTGATGCCCGGGAGCATCTGGCAGTCTCTGCGGGACTTCGATTACTGGCCGGAGATCGGCGAAGGCACGCTCGACACGCTCGCCATGACGGGCTGCGCCCTGATCTTCACGGTGTTCATGGGACTCACTGTCGGCACGCTGCTGTTCCTGACGAGTCCCACGCACCGCTCCGTCAGGCCCGCCTACCAGCGCGCGCAGGCCTGGGCGTACCGGTTTGTCTCCTTCCTGGTCAATGTGCTGCGCTCCGTGCCCTTTCTCATCTTGCTGATCCTGCTGATACCTACAACCCGGGCCATGGTCGGCACCTCACTGGGCGTGCGCGGTGCCGTGCCGCCGCTGGTCGTGGCCTCGGCTCCCTTCTTTGCGCGCCTCGTGGAAAGCGTGTTACGCGAAGTGGAAGGCGGCGTGCTCGAAGCATGCCGCGCCATGGGTGCGACCACCCGGCAAACCGTCTTTTGGGCGCTCCTGCCCGAGGCCTCCGCACCGCTGTGCGCTGCCATCACGGTGACGGCCATTGCGCTCATCGGCTACTCGGCCATGGCCGGTGTGATCGGCGGCGGCGGGCTTGGGGATCTGGCGGTGCGCTATGGCTATCAGCGCTTCGACACGCAGGTCATGCTCGTCACCGTGGCCATCTTGATCTTGATCGTGCAAATCGTGCAATGGGGCGGCGACCGGCTGGTTGCGCGTCTCGCCCATCGTTAGCCCGCGGATCATCCGTCGCTCGAGTCTCTGCCGTCGGCGATATATCCAACTAACCAAACGGTCTCATTGCCGGTGGATAAACTCCTTATTCTCCGCAATCCGCCCCTTGAAGTGAGGAGCCACTGATGTCTCAAGTACACGATGAAGTGCTCGCCGCCAACGAACGGTATACGCAGTCATTCGGGAACAGCGCCTCCATTTCGATCCACGGATACGTCTATGATGTGTAAACGGGCCGGTTGATCGCCGTGAAAAACGCCTCTTTGTGAAACAGGGTCGGAGCTTGGAGACATCATGACGAATGACGCTGATTACGTGCCACCAAAGGTCTGGACGTGGCGCAACGCCAATGGCGGCACGTTCGCCAACATCAATCGCCCTGTCGCCGGGCCTACCCACGAGAAGGATCTACCGGTCGGCCGCCACCCGCTGCAGCTGTATTCCCTGGGCACGCCCAACGGCGTCAAAGTCACGGTGTTGCTGGAGGAGTTGCTGGCGCTTGGCCATCATGGCGCGGAATACGACGCCTGGCTGATCCAAATCGGCAAGGGAGATCAATTCAGTTCCGGGTTCGTGAACATCAATCCCAACTCGAAGATCCCCGCCCTGGTCGACCGCAGCGGCGCGCAGCCGATTCGAGTCTTTGAATCTGCATCCATCCTCGTGTATCTCGCCGAAAAATTCACGGCCTTCCTGCCGACCGACCCGGCACCGCGTGCGGAGTGTTTGTCCTGGCTCTTCTGGCAAATGGGCAGTGCTCCCTATCTGGGTGGTGGGTTCGGGCATTTCTATGCGTATGCCCCCGTCAAGATCGAGTATGCGATCGACCGTTTCGCCATGGAGGTCAAACGTCAACTCGATGTACTCGACCGGCGTCTCGCCGATCACCAGTACATTGCCGGAGATCAATACACGATTGCCGACATCGCGATTTTCCCGTGGTACGGCGGGTTGGTGAAAGGATGGGCCTACAACGCCGCGGAGTTCTTGAGCGTCCAGGACTACCGACACGTGCAGCGCTGGGCGGACGAGCTGTGGGCGCGGCCCGCCGTGCAGCGCGGGCGGATGGTGAACCGCACCTACGGGGAACTCTCGAGTCAACTGCATGAACGTCATGACGCCAGCGACTTTCAATTGAAGACCGCGGATAAGACCGCCGTGTCCGGTCAAGCTCCCTAGGGCGCGTTGCCGCTTGATCACGATGATGCATAACGTCATGTTTTTTTGCATACACGGTTGTCGCTCTTAAGCAGCTATTGTTGGCGGGTGCGGACGTGAATCATCCGCGGTCACATCACTGAAGGAGCAACCATGTCTGCCGTAGCCGTAGAACGCGCAACCGAATTCGCCACCGATCTCATCGTGAAGCCGCTCGAGCCCACAATCGGCGCCGAGATCGCCGGAATCGATTTGCGGCAGCCTTTGAGCATCGCGCAGCGGGACCAGATCAAGGCGTTGCTGCTCAAGCACCGCGTGCTGTTCTTCCGCGATCAACCCATCACCGGCGACCAGCAGCTCACGCTGGCGCGACAGTTCGGCAAGATTTACGAGCATCCGAGCACACGCCAGGTCGACCACCGCGTGAAAGCCGATTCCGCACAGTCGCATCGAATTTCCGCGACGATTTCACGTCAGGAGTACAAGATCACCAGCGGTACCTGGCACAGCGATACCAGCTGGCTGGTACGACCGACCTGGGGCGCGATCCTGCGTGCCGTCGACATCCCCCCGCTAGGCGGCGATACGATCTGGGCCAACGGCCACGCCGTCTATGAGAATCTGCCGGAAGACATCAAGGAGAAGATCGAGAACCTTTACGTCGTGCATGACTTTCAGAAAGCGCTGAAGCGTATCGGCCTCGAATATCCGATCGTCGCGCATCCGCTGGTGCGAATCCATCCGGAAACCGGCGAGAAAATCGTCTGGGTCAACTTCTCCCAGAATCCCTCGATCATCGGCTGGGACCGCGCCGAGAGTGACGCGCTGCTCGCTCAAATCCTCGCCGGCTACGCCAAGCCGGAGGTACAGGTGCGCTTCAAGTGGACCCCAAACTCGGTGGCGTTTTGGGACAACCGGGCGGGTTTGCACTACGCGGTCGTCAATTACGGCGACTATCCGCGGGAACTGGAACGCGTACTCATCGAGGACTTCGATGCACTGCCGCACTATTGATCCATGAAGCCATGCTGAAACGCTCCCAGCGTTAGCGGCCGACGGATCATTCGATGGCCGAGAGCCCTGATCGGAGTCTGTTGCGAGCCATCGGCCGCTGGGATCTGCTGGCTCTCGCCATCAATGGCATTGTCGGAGCCGGAATCTTCGGATTGCCTGCCAAGGTCAACGACCTGCTCGGCGTGAACGGTCTCTGGGCAATCATCGCTTGCGCGGTCATCATCGGTCTGATCATTCTGTGCTTCGCCGAGGTCGCCAGCCGCTTCGCACAAACGGGGGGACCGCTGATCTACGCCACCACCGCATTCGGTCCTTTCGCGGGCTTTTTGACCGGATGGATTCTCTGGGTGGCGCGCGTCACCGGATGTTGCGCGATCTTGAATCTCTTCCTGCAGTATGCCGGGTACTTCTTGCCCGCCGTCAGTCACGCGCCTGGGCGGGTTTTGGGCGTTGCTGCCGTCGTGGGGGCTCTGACGCTCGTTCATTATGTTGGGATCAAGCGCGCCGTGCTGCTCGGCAATGTCGTCACGGTCGGCAAGCTGTTACCGCTGCTGTTGTTCGTCGCGTTAGGTGTATGGCATCTGGACTCCACCCGCTTCCTGGCGGCGGGGCCATCGGTCACGGATCACTTTGCCCAGGCCGTGCTTCTGCTGGGATTTGCGATGGTGGGATGGGAAAGCGTGGTGGTTACCGCCGGCGAAACTCTCAGCCCACAGCGCGACTTGCCCTTTGCACTGATCGTCGCCTTGTCCACCGTCGCAGTGCTTTATCTGATGATACAAGTGGTGTGCATCGGAACTTTACCGGGGCTCTCCACGTCGGACCGGCCCATCGTGGATGCCGCGCAGACTTTTCTCGGGCCGTCCGGCGCAACGCTCATTGGCGTCGGCGCCCTCCTATCCATGCTGGGGACGCTGAACGTCACGATGCTGACGGTTTCCCGGGTGCCGTACGCATTGGCGCTCGCCGGCCACCTGCCTCGGGCGCTCACGAAAGTCCACCCTCGTTACCGCACCCCTCACGTTGCCGTGGCCTTGAGCGGCATTCTGGTGCTGGCACTGACGCTGAGCGGCAGCTTCGTGTACCTGTTGACCGTCAGCACCATTTCCCGCCTGTTGGTATTCGCGGTCACCTGCGTCTCACTGCCCAAGCTGAGAAACATGAACGCTGTGCCGCCAGCGCTCTTTGTCGTACCGGGCGGCATTGTCATTCCCACCGCGGCGGTGATCCTGGTCGCGTGGCTGTTGATGAGTTCCTCCTGGCACGAGAGCCGCGATGTGACGCTCTCGTTGCTCGTGGGCGTCTTGGTCTATGCCGCAGGTCACAGACGCCGCCGGGCTTGAGTGCGGGTGTAAGGAGTGTCCTGCTGAAGGGTTGCGTTGCCGGTAAGATATTCGCGATAGGCGCGGGCGGCTTTACTCCGCTTGCGTGAATCCCGAAGTTCAACGGTCCTCTATTTCCCAGGTAAAGCCATGCTTCAACGCTCGATTGCCGTGACGCTGCTGGTGCTCCTCTCGGCCACGCTCGCGCACGCAGAGGACATTCTGAGAATCGCCGCCTCCGCCGTGCCGCACGCCGAAATCCTGGAGTTCGTAAAACCTGTGCTCAAGTCGCAGGGTGTGGTGCTCGACATTCGCGTCTTCACTGATTACGTCCAGCCCAACCTACAGGTGGCCGAAAAACAGCTCGACGCCAATTTCTTCCAGCATCGGCCCTACCTGGACGCCTTCAACGCTGCCCACGGGACGAATCTCGTGGCAGTACCTTCGAGCCAAATTCACATCGAACCGTTCGGGGCCTACTCGAAGAAACTGCACGACTTGGCCGAACTACCCGACGGGGCCGAGATCGCGGTGCCGAACGATCCCTCCAACTGTGGTCGGGCACTGGTGCTGCTGCAGAAGCAAGGACTGATCCGCCTGAAAGATCCGGGCAACATCCTCGCCACGGCGCGCGACATCGTGTTCAACCCCAGGAAGCTCAAGATCCGCGAATTGGAGGCGGCCACGTTGCCGAGAACGCTTGATGACGTCGAACTGGCCCTCATCAACACCAATTATGCGCTTGCGGCTGGACTCAACCCGCTCAAGGATGCGTTATTCATCGAGTCCGGCGACTCACCGTATGCGAATCTGGTCGTCACCCGCACCGATAACGCGCAGTCACCGGCAGTCGCAAAACTGGTGGCAGCGTTGCGATCGCCGGAAACCAAGCGATTCATCGAAACACGCTACCGGGGCGCCATTATTCCAGCTTTCTGACGAACTGCGGTATGCCTTGAAATACCGCAATTCATGTAGTCACGTTCGCAGTGCCCAAGCCGCACGCGAGGAGTAAACCTTGTATCAGCGTCGCCTCAGTGTCGCCATCATCGCGATTGCGATGGCGGTTTTCAGCTTCGGGTGCGGACCGCGGAATCAGGCCCGCGCCGATGAGGCAGATCCGCTGGTCGCGATGTTTGTTTGGTGGAATGCGGCCTACAAAGACCCCCACGGGTTTACCGCCGAGGCCTTCGGGCGCTACTTCACGCCGGATGCCGTGATGCGCATCAACGGCAGCGATCGCAGCAAGGGCCTCGCGGATCTCGCCCAACATTTCCGCGATATTCAGGCAAAGACCCAGATGGTCGTGATCGATCTGCCCTTCATCGATGAATTCACGTCAGCGCGGGGCGACCAAATTTTCACCCATCACTTCGTGCGTGCGCGCGAAGGTGGCAAAGACAGCCGCGAGCGGGTGATGGGCTATGCGACGATTCGCGACGGCAAGATCGCCTTGCTCAATTTCGTCAGCATCCCCGCAGATCCGGCGCCGGCCGACCGCACACCCTTACAGGCGGCGGGCGGCTAACACGGCATAGCGGCTGCCCACCCCTACGAGTGCCAGCCATATGCGAAGAGCAACACCGAGTGATTCGCCGCCGAGAGATTCAGCCTCGTCGCGATGGTGCGCCTCATCGGTCTGGCAAGCTTCAAGCATGGCGCGCAGTTCACCCTGTGGTCCGTGCGCAGCAAGCTTGCAGATCTGTTCTTGGTAATGGGCCACCACGAAGCGTTCGACGGCTGCGATCGTTGCATACACGGCTGGCGACCCGGCGAGCGCGGGAAGATACCCGGTTATCCATCCGGCCACACGCCAAATCGGCAGCAGCAGGCTGCGCGCCTCCCGGGGTACGAGTCCCTCCAGGATCTCGAGATGTTTCTGCTCGGTCTTCAGATGCTCGGTGGCGAAGCGGCGAACGCCCGGATCGCGCGATCGTGCCAGAATCCCGCGATAGATCATCACCGCGCCCGCCTCGCCTGCGTGATCAGAGCGCAGATCCGCGAGCATACCCGGCACGGTTTGCGTCACGACGGGAAGATCGACAAGTGTGGTGATGTTGGACATGTATCCTCCAAAGCTATCATTCGGCACCGGGAGGGCAGCGGATGCAAGCGGCAAGCAGTCCACGCCTGATCGGACGACGCTTGATCCCACGCAGCGCTCGCGCAGAACCTGTGAATTTCGTGTAAGACTTGCGCATGAGCACGCTACTCCCGACGATCCTGCCTCGATCCCTGGCCCTCACTCGCGCCGTGCTTGGGCTGGTCTTGGCCGGCGCAGCACAGTCCGCGACATCACAAACGACGGCACCGGCGGCGGCGCAAGCCGCGGCGCAGCAGACCCCAGCGTCGGCGGTGTCGCCCGACCTGTTCGGTGACCTCAAGTACCGCCTGATCGGCCCGTTCCGCGGCGGGCGCGTGGTCGCGGTCGGCGGCGTGCCGGGCTCCGGCGCGACGTTCTATTTTGGTTCCGTGGACGGCGGCGTCTGGCGCAGCACCGACGCGGGTGTCGTGTGGAAGCCCTTGTTCGACGCGCAACCGATTGCTTCGATCGGAGCGCTCGCGGTCGCGCCGGCAGATCCCCGTGTGCTCTACGTCGGCACGGGTGAGAGCGATATCCGCTCGGACCTGTCCTCCGGCGCGGGGGTTTATAAATCCACCGACGGGGGCGACACCTGGACCTACAGCGGGTTGGGCGACACGCGCCAGATCAGCAAGATCCTGGTCGATCCGAACGACTCCGGCGTCGTCTACGCCGGCGCACTCGGCTATGCCTATGGACCCAACCCGGATCGCGGCGTCTACAAATCCAACGACGGCGGCAAGAGCTGGCGACGGACGCTCTATCGCGGCCCCGAGGTTGGTGTCGCCGACCTCGCGATCGCCGCCGCACGGCCGAAGGTGCTGTTCGCGACGCTCTGGTCCGCGCACCGCCCGCCCTGGAGCACCTATGCGCCGCTGGTCGGCGCAGGCAGTGGACTCTTTCGTTCTCTCGACGCCGGGGAGACCTGGCAGCCCTGCATCGGACACGGGCTACCGGACGGCAAGTGGGGACGCAGCGGTGTCGCGGTCAGCGCCGATGGGCGCCGTGTCTATGCGCTCGTAGAGGCCAAGCGCTCCGGGCTTTATGTGTCGGACGACGGCGGCGACACCTGGACCTTGGCGAACGACGACGCGCGGCTCACGAGCCGGGCCTGGTATTTCAGCCGCATCACGGTCGACCCCAGTGATCGAGACACCATCTACGTGCCCAATATTGCCTTGCTGTCGTCGACGGATGGCGGCAAGACGATCGGGGTCTTGCGCGGCGCGCCCGGCGGCGACGATTATCATGAGCTGTGGGTCGACCCGCGCGACGGTAATCGGTTGGTTCTGGGCACTGACCAGGGAACCAGCATCAGCCTCAATCGCGGCAAGACCTGGTCGAGTTGGTACAACCAGCCGACGGCGCAGCTCTACCACGTCACGACCGATGACCGCTTCCCCTACACGGTCTACGGCGCCCAGCAGGATAGCGGCGGCGCCGCGGTGCCCAGCCGTACCGACCACGGACAGATCACGCCGCGCGATTGGTTTCCGGCGAGCGGCAGCGAAAGCGGCTATTTCGCGCTCGACCCGCAGGACCCGGACATCGTCTTTGCGAGCGGGACTTACGGAACGGTTTCGCGCTGGGATCGACGCCGCTCGCTGAGCCAGGACGTCACGCCCTGGCCCGTGAAGGTGTTCGGCACCGATCTTACGCAGCGCAAGTATCGAGATCCATGGACTCCGCCGCTGGTGTTCTCGCCGGTCGACAAGAAGACACTGTTCTTCGGCGCTCAGAAGGTGTTGAAAACGACCGACGGCGGCACGCACTGGACCGAGATCAGCCCGGATCTCACGGGCGCGAAACCGAGCGCAGGCCCGGGCAAAGCGATGACCGCGAAAGAAGGTAATCCTTCGGCGCAGAACTCGATCGATGCCGGGCCCGGTCCTGCGCTCGATCAGGCCGTGGTCTTGGGGTACGGAACGCTCGCCACCGTCGCGCCTTCCTATGTCGATGCCGATGTCCTCTGGACGGGCAGCGATACCGGCGTCGTGTCACTGACGCGTGACGGCGGCAAGAACTGGAGCACCGTGACGCCTCCCGGCCTTCGTCCCTGGAGCAAGATCTCGCTGATCGAGCCGTCGCACTTCGACGCCGGCGTCGCCTACGCGGCGGTCGAGCGCCACCGGCTCGACGATCGCGGGCCCTATTTGTACGCCACGCGCGATTACGGCAAGACCTGGACCGCGATCACGACGAGGCTGTCGGAGCCGAACTTCGTGCTCGCGGTGCGCGAAGACCCGAAGCAGCGCGGACTTTTGTTCGCGGGCACCGAGTTCGGCGTCAAGGTATCGTTCGACGACGGTGCGCATTGGCAGCCGCTCCAATTGAATCTGCCGGTGAGTTCGGTGCGCGATCTCGACGTGCATGGCGACGATCTCGTGGTGGCGACGCATGGACGATCGTTCTGGATACTCGACGACATCACGCCGCTGCGCCAAGCCGCGGCGAAAGTGGGAGCGCGCACTGCGTTCCTCTACGAACCCGAGCGTGCGGTACGTATCGACAACGATGCCTTCACGGGCACGCCTCTGCCGCCCGAGGAACCCACGGGGGACAATCCGCCCGATGGCGCACTCCTCGACTATTACGTCCCGAGCGCGGCGAGCAAGGTGGAATTGTCCGTCTACGACTCGCAGCATTCCTTGGTAAGGCACATGAGTTCGGATGCAGCGAAAGAAGCCGCCCATGCGCCGCTGCCGATCGCCGCGCGATGGTTCCCGGAGCCGCAGCGCCTGGCGACCGAGGCCGGCATGCACCGGATCGCGTGGACGCTGGGTTGGAATACCTCCGATGACGTGACCGACAACGAGCCCGATGACGGCGAGGGCGACGTACCGCGGCCGCCGCGCGTGCCCCCCGGCGCATACACGGTCGTGCTGCAGGTGGACGGGCAGACTGTCTCCACGGTCCCCTTGGTGCTGATCAAAGATCCGCGCTCGGCCGCCGGCCCCGAGCAATTCGCAGATCAGTTTGCGACCGGTGTGCGCATATTCAATGACTCGCTCGCCTGCCGGCGGGCGCTCGCGGAAATCGCCTCTGTCCGCGAGCGCCTCACCCAGTCTCTCGCCGCGCCGGGCGGAGTCGCGCATCGATCCGCAGCGAGCATGAAGGAGTTACAGGAACGGCTGAACGAGCTCATCGAGGGCAGCACGGGGCTTGAGACCGCCAACACCGAACTGACGAGCGCACTCAATGTCGTCGAGAGCTCGGACCGTCCGGCGCCCGCACAAGCGCTCGCCGTGTACGAACTCGCGCGCGCGGCGTCGCAGGCCAAGCTCGAGCAATGGACGAAACTCAAGGCCGGCCCGCTGGCCAAACTCGACCGGCAATGGCAGTCCGACGGAATCGCGCCCTTGGGCGTCCGCGAGATCGAACGCGAGGTTGATTACCTCATGACGCGCTGAGGCCTCAGCGCCCGCCCCGCAGAAATATCTTGAGCCGCTCCGTCACCGGACGGTCGAATATCTGTTCGGGCGTGCCTTGTTCGACGATTTCACCGCGATCCATGAACACGATCCGGTCGGCCGCGCGCCGCGCGAAGTCCATCTCATGCGTCACGCAGATCATGGTCATGCCGGAGTCTGCCAGGTCCACCATGATGTCGAGCACCTCTTGCGTCATCTCGGGGTCGAGCGCCGAGGTCGGTTCATCGAACAACATGACCTGCGGCGACAGGCACAGCGCGCGGGCGATGGCAACCCGCTGCTGCTCGCCGCCTGAGAGCTGGGCGGGATATTTGTGCGAGTGCGCGCTCAGGTGCACGCGCGCAAGATAGTGGTGCGCCAGTTCTTCGGCCCGCGCGCGCGCCACGTTTTGCCCCCAGATGGGAGCCAACGTGCAGTTGTCGAGCGCGGTCAGATGCGGAAACAGATTGAAGGATTGAAACACCATGCCGACTTTGCGCCGCACCACGTTGAGCGCAGCGCTCGTGCCGGTGAGTTCGGTGCCGTCGATGATGATGTGTCCGGATTGATGCGATTCCAATCCGTTGAGACATCGCAGCAGCGAGGACTTACCGGATCCGGAGCGACCGCATACCGCGACACGCTCGTGCGCCGCAACCTGGAACGATACGTCCCGCAGCACCTGCTGTGGTCCATACCATTTGTTCAATCCCACCACGCTCACGAGCGGCCGCGCGGCGGCCGCGATGTCTTGGCCGCTCACGTGAGGTGCGCCCGCAGTGCTGCAATATGCTCGGGCCCGATGCCGCAGCAGCCGCCGACGATCGTGGCACCCGAGCGCACCCATAGTTGCGCCCAGTCCAGATAGCGCGCGGCGCTGACATCGGGCCGCAGCTCTGAAATGCCGGCATAGGGATCGACGGCGTCCACCTCCGGCGCGAACGCATTGGCATAGACGCCGATGCGGGTCGCCGCATGCGCCTGAGCGATCGTGCCGGCGGCGGCGAGCACCGCTGCATTCATGACTTCGGGCTGGCTGCAATTGAAGAGAATGGCCTCGGCGCCATGCTTCAGGCTCAACTCTACCGCGCGCTCCACGGGCTCGGCCGAACGCAGCTCCGCGGGCCCTTGCCGTCCCACCTCATCGCGCAGCGTGTAAGACACCCAGATCGGCAGATTCGACTGGCGCCGCGCGCCGGCGATCGCCACTTCAGCCTCCACGGTCGAACTCTGCGTTTCGATCAGCCAAAAATCGATATGCGGCTTGAGCCCCGACACCAACACGTCGATGATGGCCGGCGCCCGGTCCACGTCGAACAAATCGGGGCGGTACGATTCGAATACCGGCGGCAGCGAGCCGGCCACCCGCACCCGCTCCGCCGCACGATTGGCAGCTCCCCGCGCGAGCCTGCCCGACAGATCTGCCAAGCGCAGGCCATCGGCTGCGAAGCGCGCCTCGCCGATCAAGGACGGCACGACCGCGTAGCTGTTGGTGGTGATGACCTCGGCACCCGCTGCGATGAATGCATCGTGGGCATCGCTGACGAACTGCGGTGCCTCGATCAACGCCAGCGCCGACCATTCGGGCAGCCGGAATGGCGCGCCCATGCGCAATAGCTGCCTCCCCATGCCACCGTCGAGAATGGTGATGCCGGGCATGTCGCTATAACCGCCCCAGGACGGCCACGCCTTTACCATAGCGGCGCTCCAGCCGGAATTGTACGAGTTCGAATACGATCGCCAGCGCCCAGTAAATCAGCGCCGCGGCGATCAGCATCTCCATGTAGTGATAGGAAGCACGCGCATAGGACTGCGCCAGGAAATTAAGCTCCCACAGGCCCATCAGCGAAACCAGCGAGGAGTCCTTCAGCAGCGAAACGAACAAGGCACCCGCCGGCGGGATGATGAGCCGCATGGCTTGCGGCGCGATGACCTTCAGCGCAATCACCCAATGCGGCAAGCCGAGCGCCATCGCTGCCTCGCGCTGCCCGGCCGGCACCGCAATGATGCCGCTGCGAATCGTTTCGGCGAGGTACGCCCCGTAGTTGAGTGACAACGCGATCAGTCCGGAGCTCAAGGCCCCGAGCACGATGCCTATCTGCGGCAGCGCCAGATAGATGATGAGAACCTGCACCATCAGCGGCGTACCGCGGAACAACGAGGCATAGAAGGTGGCGACGGCGAAGGCAACGGAATTGCTCGACAGTCTGCCGAGCGCCGTGAGGCACGCCACCAGCAGCGCGAAAAACATGGAACACGCGGTCACGAAGATGGTGAGCGCAGCCCCCTGGATGAAGCCGTCCGGCGACAGCCGCAGGCCCAGCAAGAACGGTAACTTTTGCCCGACATAGGCGAAATCCAGATGCAGCCCATAGCAGCCGCCGGCAAGCAGCACCAACAAGACGGCCCACGTCAGCCAGACGTTCCTGCGGAAACGGCCGGTCTTGAGACCGAGTTCCCGCATCGTCGGTGCCCTCGGTACGCCGCGCGCACCGGCGGCCTCTTCGGACGACTGGCTCTCCGGCGCCTCAGTGAGCATCGAGCGTGATGTCCTGGCCGAACCATTTTTGCGATATCCGCGCCAGCGTGCCGTCGGCCTTCAATTCCGTGAACACGCGGTTTACCGTGCGGTCCCACTCCGGATCTCCCTTCTCCGTGGCAACCACGTTCGGTTCCGCATAGAGCACGGGGCCGACAATTTTCAGCCCGTGTATGGAATCGACGTTTGCCCGGGCCGTGGCGAGATTGGAAACGATGGCGTCCAGGCGCACGCCGGGCCCCAGTGCGAGATTGCGAAAATTCACCGCTTCGTCCCCCGGAATCACGAGCACGTCGTGGAAAGGATAGGCCACCGGCGACGCGCCCGGAATGACGAGCGCCTTGTTGAGGTAATTTTCGTAACTCGAACCGGTTCCCACACCGACCCGCTTACCGGAGATATCGGCCACCGATTTGATCCGCTGCTCGCTGGCATGCACCGTCAGCACCGCGGGCGAATTGTAATAGATCACGGGAAAACTCAGCACCCTTGCACGATCTTCGGTCGGACTCATCGAGCAAATGCAAATGTCCCATCTGCCCTGCCACCGGCCGGACACAATGGTCTCCCAACCCGGCGTTGCCAGGCGCAGGGCGACTCCCAGCTTTGCGGCAAAAGCCCGCGCCACATCGACATCGAAGCCGGCCAGCTGATTGTCGGCGTCGATGTAACCGAACGGCGGATAGGTGTTGATGAGCACATTGTTGACAACGCCGCTGCGCTTGACGCGATCGAGCGTTTCTCCGCACCAGGCATGCGCCGCGCACAGCATGATCACCCACGAGAAGAGGATGCGGCCGACGCGCACGGTATCAATAGCCCGAGGAGGGCACGGCGGCCGCGCAGGGTTCGATCAGGTCGGCGTAGTGGCGCCGGGCGACATCAGGATGCGAGCGCAGGCGGCCCTTCAAGTAGTTCTCTCCGACGCTGCGAAACAGCGGATTGTTTGGATCCCGTTCCGGGCCGCGCGCCTGAGCTGCAAGCTCGGGCGGCAGCGACAGGACCGGCACCGTGGCATCCAGTCTAGCACCCAGAAAGAAAGCGGCTGAAATACGCTCGCGGCCCGCGGGCGGCGTAACCACCCGATGCAACGTTGCACGCAAGTAGCCGTCAGATGCGAGTTCGAGCAACTCCCCGATATTGACGACCAAGGTGCCCTGACGCGGCACGACGTCGATCCAGCCCTGCGGCGTCTCGACCTGCAAACCACTCTGCGAGTCCTGCAGCAGCAGCGACAGCAGGCCGGAATCCTTGTGCGCGCCCACGCCTTGATCGCTCGCGGTTAAATCCCGTCCCGGATACCGGATGAGCTTGACCAGCACATGCGGGTTGTCCCGGTAAAGAGGCTCGAACACCGTCTCGCTCTGTCCGAGCGCCAACGCGAAAGCGCGCAGCAGCCGTGTCAGCACCCGGGTGGCCGCCGCCTGCCAGCCGAGGACCGCCGGGCGCAAGTCCGGCAACGCCGCGGGCCATTGATTGGGTCCTTGCAGCCGGGCCCACGCGGGTGCGGCCGGCGAGCGCACCAGCGCCGGTTGTTCGGCGCCGATGTCGATTTGCTCGCGCCAGTCCTCTAGTCCGCGTGTGTGCTCCCAGGCGAGGCGCGTATAGCCGCGAAAATGCGGCGAATTCGCCATCTGGAGCGCGAGTTTGTCGGACTCGGGCAGGGCAAAGAACCGTCTTGCGGAAAGCATCAGCCCGTCGAGCAAGGCCGGCTCGATGCCATGACCGGTGATGTAAAAAAAACCGACGTGCCGGGCGGCATCGCGAAGTTCAACCTCATCCAGCCGGCTGAGATCGATCAGCGGGATGGCGTTCTTCACCGACGCCCTCATATCGAACTGAAACGCCCGATGGCCGAGTAGCCTGCATGAGCGCTCGCGCGCTCGACGCCGTCGCGCGTCGTCAGGAACACGGGACTGCCGCGTCCAAGCGCCGGAAACAGCAATTCCGCGGTGCGATACGCCTCCTCGAGATGCGGATACCCGGACAGAATGAACGTCTCCACGCCGGCCTCGCGGTACTCCGCCATGGCCTGCACGATATTCTCCGGGCTGCCGACGAAGGCGGTGCCGGCGCCGCCCCGCACGAGCCCCACGCCCGCCCAGAGGTTCTTGCCGATTCGCAGACTCTGTCTGCTGCCGTGATGCAGCCTCGCCATGCGCTGCTGGCCGACGGACTCTGATCCCGCAAATCCCGCCTGCGCTTTCGCGATCTGCTCGTCGGTGAGATGCGCGATCAAGCGATCCGCCTCCTGCCAGGCCTCCTGCTCGGTTTCGCGCACGATGATGTGGGCACGCAAACCAAAACGCACCCGCCGGCCGCGCGCCTCCGCCTGACGCCGCACGTCCGCAAACTTCTCCGCGACTTCCGCCGCAGGCTCGCCCCACGATAGATACACATCCGCGTGTTCGGCAGCGACGCTGCGCGCTTCGTCGCTCGAGCCGCCGAAATAGATAGGCGGGTAAGGACGCTGTACGCTCGGCAACAGCGACTTGCCGTTCTCGATGTGGATGTGTTTGCCCTTGAAGTTCACCGCGTCGCTACCGAACGCTGCGCGGAAAACAGCCAGCCATTCCCGGGTGAGTTCGTACCGTTGCTCGTGCGAGAGAGGCACCCCCTCGAAGTCGAATTTTCCCGAACCGCTCACCACGTTCAGATTGGCACGGCCATTGCTGATGCGGTCGAGGGATGCGTTGATGCGGGCGGCAAGAATCGGCGAGATCAGTCCCGGCCGTACCGCAACCAGAAAGCGCAGATGCCGCGTCAGGCTGGAAAGCGCGCTCGCGACGACGATGGTGTCCTCGCTCTGCGGCCCGGTCGGCAGCAGCACGCCATCGAAGCCGAGCGTATCCGCAGCCTGCGCGACGCTGGCGAGATACGGGAAGCCATTGGGTCGGCTGGGGACGCCGAGATGACGGCCGTCGCCCGCGCTCGGAATGAACCAAAAAATCTCGGGACTCGAACTTTGTACGGGCATGGCACCGTCCTATGTCGCTTTTTCATTGTCAGTCATGACATTGCGTCATTCTCGCAGACGCGATCGCCCACCAACCTACCAAGGTCACATGAGCTTCTGCCAATCCATTATTTCCGGCGGCCCAGCCCTTTCGGTAGCTTGGCCAGCGGTCCGACACTTGTGACCCACACACCTTTGGAGGCCGCTTGGCTAGTATACGTCTCGGCGATGTCGCACCGGATCCTGGGCTCCAGCGCAACCTGTGAAGCGACTCCCGCTGAGACGCGTGCTGCTGGGGCTGGTGGGCGCGCTGCTGTGCCACCTTACCCCGGCGGCGGAGGTGGCACCAGCCGCGCCCGACCGGCAGCTGGACGCACGCGCGCAAGCCATTCACGGACGCGTGCTAAAGCTCGACAGTCACGTCGATGTGTTGGTGCCGAGCGCCACGTCCGAATATGGTCCGGGTGAGAAGGACCGCGCTGATCTCGACAAGCTGCGGCGCGGCGGCATCGACGCGGTGGCCTTCGCAATTGCCGTCGGACCTGGTCCGCGAACGCCCGAGGGGGTCGCGGCGGCGCGCGCCGAGGCCGATGCCAAGCTCGCCGTGATCCGCGGCTTCATCGCAAAAAATCCGTCGCAGGCCGGGCTGGCGCTGAGCGCTGCCGATGTTCGGCGACTGCACCAGCAAGGCAAGATCGCGGTTATCGAGAGCTTCTTGAACGCCCGATCCCTCGGCGGCAATCTGGACGGCATCGATGAGTTCTACGCCTCCGGCGTTCGGCTATTCGGTTTCGTCCACGCCGGAAACAACGACTTCGCCGACTCCTCACGTCCGATCGGCGAACCGCAGCAGGAATTCCACGGCCTCTCGCCGCTCGGCAAGCAGGCGGTTGTGAAGCTGAACCGCCTCGGCGTCATCATCGATGTCTCGCAATTGACGACGGATGGGCTGCTCGAGGTTCTCAAACTCTCCAAGGCGCCGGTCGTCGCGAGCCATTCAGCCGTCAGGGCGCTGGTCGAAAACACGCGCAACTTGAGCGATTCGGAGCTCGATGCCATCAAGGCGAATGGCGGGGTCGTGCAAGTCACGGCCTTCAACGCATATCTCGTGCCCCGGCCGGCCGACTATGCCGACAAGGCGCGGGCGCTGCGCACCAGTTTCGGTTTGTCGCCGGACTTCCCGGACACTCCTCTGGGCATCATGTCCGGAGCGGATTCCTTGTCGACCGAACGGCACCAAGCATTCATACGCGAGCTTTCGGCGTTGTACCCGAAAGCCACCGTCAAGGACTACGTCGACCACATCGACTACATCGCGAGACGCATCGGCATCGACCATGTCGGCATCGGCACGGATTTCAATCACGGGGCGGGCATCATCGGGTTCGAGGACGAAAGCGAGGCTTCGAATGTGACCCGCGAACTCGTGCGCAGAGGTTACGACGAGCGCCAGATCGCAAAGATCTGGGGCGGCAATTTTTTGCGCGTATTCGAGGCGGTCGAGGTGGTTGCGCGCAGGCAGGCAAAGTCCTGAGCGCAAACCCCTTTATCGGCCCGATGCGGTGCTTGCGCCGCTCTTCAACGCGTGCTTAATGTCAGGTGCGCATTCCGATAGAACAAAGTAGCGTTAGTCACCTCGCGCGCCCAACGGTAAGGTAATGCAGACAACACCAAGGACACAGCGATGTCGGTTGAATTTATCGGGATGCTCAATACCAACGGTGCCTCGGAATCGCGTCAACCGCGCGGACCGGCGATCGACAAGCCTTACCTTGCCGCCATTGCGCACGCGCACGAGCATGCCGGCTTCGACCGGGTCTTGATCGGTTACTTTTCGGTCGGCGCCGATGGCTTCCAAGTGGCGAGTTTTGCCGCAGCTCAAACCCAGAGGTTGAAATTTCTCCTCGCGCACCGACCGGGCTTCGTCGCGCCCGCACTCGCCGCGCGCCAGCTCGCCACGCTCGATCATTTCAGCGATGGACGCCTGGCGGTGCATGTCATCACGGGCGGCGACGATGCGGAACAGGCCAAGGAGGGAGACTTCCTCGACAAGGAGCAGCGCTACTCGCGCACCGATGAATACCTCGGCGTCGTTCGCAAGGTGTGGACCGACGAGAAAGCATTCGACCATGACGGCCCCCATTACCGTGTGAGAGGCGCGTTCACGCCCATCAAACCGGTTCAAAGGCCCCACCTGCCAATCTACTTCGGCGGGTCGTCGGATGCGGCCATTCGTGTCGCCGCCAAGCACGCCGACGTCTATGCGCTGTGGGGAGAATCCCTGGCGCAGGTCAAGGAAACCGTCCACGCCGTGCGCGCGGCGGCCGCTGCGCACGGCCGTGAGTCGCAGATCCGATTCAGCCTGTCGCTGCGGCCGATTCTGGGCGCCACGGAAGCCGAGGCATGGTCGAAAGCTGAACGAATCTTGCAAACTGCCAAGGCATTGCAGGGAAACTCGGACCGGTATCGCAAACCCACGGGCGCCCCACAGAACGTGGGTTCGCAGCGGCTGCTGGCCGCCGCAGGCCAGGGCAAGGTCTTGGACAAGCGTCTTTGGACCGAACTCGCTGCGCTGACCGGTGCCAAGGGAAACTCGACCTCCCTGGTGGGCACGCCGCAGCAAGTGGCGGAATCCTTGCTCGACTACTACGACATCGGTATCACGACGTTCTTGATTCGCGGCTTCGATCCGCTTGAAGACGCCCTCGAGTACGGCCGGGATCTGCTGCCTCTGGTGCGAGCCGAAGTCGCCGGGCGTGCCTCACCGCCGTTCGCGCACGACGCCGCGGCCGGCCAAAACTAGCCCGGTGAGCGTCAATGTAGTGCAGTTACTCAATCTCGTGCGGTTACTCAACAAACGCTGTCGACGCTGAGACGCGCGCGGGGCTCACCGCAGCCCCGCTTTCATCCAACTGACCCGCCTGAATACGGATTATCGCCGGCCCTTGCGCACGCCCGGCGGATGCCCGTGATCGCAGCAGCGCAGCCGCTCAACTAAACAGACATTGGGAATTTTATGAACAAGCAACTACGCATATCCACCTACACTTTCGCGGCACTGCTGGCGGCGGCCAACTACGCGGCAATTCAGCGGGCGCAGGCGGCCGCCGAGGAATCCACCCTGGTCGCGCCCGAAACTAATGATGAAGCAGCGGCCGGCGGCGACATCGGCCTGTCGGACATCGTCGTGACATCGACTCGACAGGCCACCAAGCTGCAGGAAACCCCGGTGGCTGTCACCGTCATCACCAACAGCGACATCGCCGCGCAAGACATCACGACGGCGCGGGATCTTGCCGGAAGCACACCCGGCGTGACGATTTTGCGCAGCGGCATCACGCCTCTCACGCAGGTGTTCTTCATCCGTGGCATCGGTGAATCCGACCCCATATTCGATCCCGCCATCGCGCAATACGTCGATGACGTGTACCTGCCGCGCGCCATCAACGGCTTGTCGGACTTGACGGATATTGAAAGAGTCGAAGTGCTTCGGGGGCCGCAGGGCACTCTGTTCGGCGACAACTCCGATGCGGGCGCGATCCGTTACATCACCAAGGAGCCCACCGATACGACCGCCGCGAATATCGATGTGGGCGGCGGCAATTATGCGGCATTCCAAACTCACGCGTACCTGAGCGGCGCCATCCTGCCGGGCGTGCTCGACGGCAGCGTGGCCTTCGCCCACGATCAGCACGCCGGCTACACCCACGACCCGACCATCGGCAAGCACGTCAACGATCAGGATACCAACGGTGTCCGCATCAAATTGCTCTTCAAATTTTCCGAATCCTGGAACGCGCTGCTGTCAGTGGATGGACTTCGCGACCGCTCGGACACGGCGTACTACACGCCGGTCCTGCGAATCGTCGGCGGGACGCTGGCGGCACCGATTTACGCACCCAGCAATACCAATGACAGCTACGCGTCGCAGCAGCCCCTCAACCATTCCTGGGCCGATGGCGCCTCGCTCAAGCTGACCGATGTGTTCAGCGAACATCTCACGTTCAAGTCGATCACCGCGGCGCGCGGCTTCGCCCAGGATCCGGTCAACTACAACAATGACGGCGAGCCGCTCGTGCCCTACAACGCCGCACATCCCACACCGGTCTCAATCTCGGACAATTTGATTGTCTACAAGGACAAGGAATGGACCCAGGAGTTTCAGGCGCAGGGAAACTACGATAAGTTCGACTTCGCGGGTGGCTTGTACTACCTGTACGAGAATTTCTCGAGCAACCGGATCGGCTACGTGGTGAACGCAGCGGGTATCGGCGCCCCGGCGTTCCCCTTCGATCAGATCGGCGACACCCAAACCACGACCGGCGCGATCTATGCGCAGGGCGATTATCATGTCACCGACCGGTTCACCGGCACCCTCGGCCTTCGCTACACGATAGAGCATCGCCGCTTTGCATTCGACGGTGTGGAGGACGACTTTGACGGCAATCCACTTCCGGCTGCGAATCCGGCCACGGCCGCGGACTTCACGTATTTGGGCAGCAAGGACTGGTACTCGTTCACGCCGAAATACGGCCTGCAATACCAATTCGCCGATGGACTGTTTGGCTATGCCAGCATCTCGAAGGGATTCCGAGCGGGTGGTTTCAACAACAGGGCGGTATCGCTCGCCTCCGCTTTGCCCTACAACGAGGAGAACGTCAGAACCTACGAGACCGGCCTCAAGTCCGATTGGTGGAACAACCGGGTGCGGGCAAACCTCACCATCTTCTACAACGACTATCAGAACCTGCAACAGACGGCCACGGTGATCAGCCCCGTGAACGATACACCCGTGTCGGTGCGCACCAACGCCGGCAGCGCACACACGGAGGGCGGCGAATTCGAGACCGTCGTGGAACCGGTCGAGGATCTCCGTTGGACCAACAACGTGAGCTACCTGGATACGCGCTACGACAGCTTCTTGAACGCCGGCGGGGAGGGCGTGAATGCCACCGGCAATCAACTTCCATTCGCCCCTCGGTGGGCCTTTTATTCCCAGGCGGACTACACGCTCTCCTTGCCCGTGCCCGGCAGGACGCGGCTTGGCGTGGATACGTCCTATCAAACCTCCTATTTTTCGGACGTATTGAATCGTCCCCAGAACAAGATAGGATCGCAGTTCTATTTCGACACGTTCTTGAGTTACACAGCACCAGCCGGGCACTGGACTGCGAGTCTGACGGGGCACAACCTGGGCGACCGGCGTTACTTTCAGAGCTTGAGCTTCGCGGGATCGAAGAATTCATGGGAGGGCCCGGTCAGTGCGCCGCGCACCGTGTTTTTCAAGATCACCTACACCCTGTGAAGCTCTGAACCAACGTGTCGAATCACATGGCCCAATACGATCGGCGCGACTGGCTAAAAGCAATCGGCTTGGGGCTGAGCGGAGCGCTCTCGCCACCACAACTCCTGGCGCAGTCCACGGCATCGGCTGCCGCGAAAGCACCCGCGCCATTGCTGCACACCCCGGCCAGGACGATCCTACGTCAGGCCGAGGGCACGAAGTCCGGATCGTCGTGAAAATCCCGCTCGAATTTCAGGAAATTGTAATAACCGCAGGTGTCGCCATAAGGATATTTCCGGCACACATGCGGCCTTGCGGCGTACACCGTACATTGACGGCGTTCGCGGTCGAACAGCTTGCACACTGACGCGTAGATCGAATCCTTTTGGTGGCGAAGTATTTGCTCTCCGGTCACGTCCGCCGCGGAATAGGTATAGGTGAACCGTTTGCGCGCCGCGTCGCTGGTGATTCCAAAGTGCTTGGCCAGCCGCGCAATGTCGTGATCGCTGACCGCGATTCGCGCATGCGTGCAGCAGTAACCTGGACATTGATCGCACTTGAATTTCATGGCAAGACTCGCGGGTGATGGAGGTAAATTTCGCCTAGCTTGCCATAATGATTTTGACGATGGTTAAAGAGATAACCAGAGCACAGCGACGCGGCAGACCTTCGGGCAATCTGCCGCGCATGTACGCGAAACAGAAACGAGTCCCTGAACTCTCGGGGCCCCAGTTGAACGAACGTGAAGAAGCCCTGCGGCAACGCATCACGAAGCTGCTCGCCGACGGTCTCGCAACGCAGACCGAACCGGCTCCCGAGGACAAACGCCAGCTGGCTGCCACTCTCGCGCAGCTGCGCGCACAGCGGTTCAACCTCGAGGACAAACTGGTGACGGCGGGATTGACCAACCATCCCTACGGCGAGGAGCGGCGGCGCTGCCAGCACTGCATGCACTACTCGCTGCATGGCAAGTTCTGCGCGCTGCCGGAACTCGCGATGCCGGTCGAGCCCCACTGGTACTGCAGGCTCTGGCACATCTGAAGGCGCGGGCCTTCGCGCCGTTCAGGCGGAACTGATCACCAAGATGGGATCGGACAGCCGGCCCAATTCGAACAGGCTCTTGATGTGCCGCTCCACGGCCGATGTCACGGCTTGCCCCCGGCAGACGATCAGCACGCCCCGCTTGCTCTGTACGTCCTCGCCGATGATCAGCCCGGAATAGATTTCACCGGGAGGGATCTTGAATTCCTTGCGCGTTTCCGTCGCCAGGATCTTGCGCAATACCGCGAACAATGCGGGGTCGAACTGTCCCTCGCGCGCGGCGATCGCCTCCAGCGCGCGCGCGTCCGACTGTCCGGCGGCGGTATATTGATCGAACGCCAGCACCAACCTCAGTACGCGCGCCCCCAAGGGGATGTCGCTGCCGCTGAGGCCGTCTTTGGGGAATCCGGATCCATCGAAATTCTTGTGCTGGTACAACACGTATTGCGCAACCCGCTCGAGACGCGGAATTTCTCCGATCATCTTCGCGCCCGTCATGGGATGAGACTCGTACGCCTCCCTCTCCCGTTTGCCGACCTGCGCGCCCGACGCGCAATTCTCGATCGTTTCAGCGGAAATTCCGATGCATCCGATGCGGGATAAACGCGCCGCAGCGCGCATTTCCCACGGCTCGATATCCTGCAGTTGCTCGGCAATTTGCGAGCATCTGCGCTCGATGCGGTCGATGCTCCCGAAAAGCTCGGGCTTGGCAATCGACAGAGCCTCGACCAGCAGTTTGATGCTTCCCTGCACCGTCCGCGTCAACAATTCGCGCTCCGCGGTCACCAACTGATACTGGCGCAGCGCTTGTTCTAGGACGGCCGACAGCGACACGACATCGCAAGGCTTGTTGAGAAATTTGAAAACTTCACCGTCATTGACCGCCGCGGCCGCCGTCAGCTGATCCTGATTCCCGGTGAGCATCACCCGTACTGTTTCCGGCCTCGCCTTCTTGACGGCTGACAGGAACTCGACGCCCGACATCTGCGGCATGCGCATGTCCGATACGATCACCGCAAAGTCGGGTTCGCTTTGCACCAGGGCGAGCGCCTCCCTGGGATTGGTCGCCGTGAACACGTCGAAGGACTTGCGCACCTGGCGCTTGATCCCTTCGACGACGTTGACCTCATCGTCGACGAACAATACCCGGCGGTTGCTCAGCAAAGGATCTCCTAGGCCTCGGCGGTTGCCGAGGCTGCCTGCCATTGATCGATGCGCTCGGCCAAACCGAGTGATTCCAGATAACCCGTTTCGAACCCTGTCTGATGTACCGCGTCCGCTTCGTCGCCGTTCTGGTGCGCCAGTCGATCAGCGACATGCAGCAGCCCGGCGAGACCGAATCCTCCCGCCGCCCTGCTCGGGACATGATGGAAGGCGATCGCCTCGACGACGATGTCCGAGAAACCCCACAAACCCAGCAGATACGCGCCCACTTTCGCGTGGGCTTCGTCCCATGATGCGGCACCGGCCGGTTCCGTGGCCTCGCGCGTGGCCAGCACCAGCCGGCCGACATCGTGCAGCATGCCGGCCAGGAAAGCCTCCTCGGCCTGCTCGGCGCTCCAACCTTCGTGCCGCGCCAGACGGCGCGCGTTGGTCGCGGTCTGCACGCTATGCATCCACAGCAACGGGATGCTCAATCCCGCAGTCTCCACCACCTTCGAATCGTTGAAGATGCTGTGAGCCAATACCAACGCCGATATGGTGTTGATTCCCAGGAAGGACACCGCCCGATCCGCCGTCTTGAATGTTTGCTTGGCACCAAAGAACGCCGAGTTCGCGAGCTTCAATACCATCGTGGTCATCACCACATCCTGGCTGATGATCCGCGACACATCGGCAATCGTCGGATCCGGGCCTTGCAGGCAGGCGACGATCTCCTGGTACACCTGCGGCAGACTGGGCAGGGAGTCGACATCGCCGATACGCTGCAACAGCACGTCGCTGCCGAGCATTTCACGCAATGCCACGGTGCGCGAAATGGCGAGCTTCAAGACGCCGCTGTCGCAGGGCTTGGACAGGTATTGATGCGCCGTGCCCGCCACCCGCATAACGCTCTGCGACTCCGCATACCCCGACAGGATGAAGCGCACCACCTGCGGGTACAAACGCTTTACCTCGCCGAGCAGTTCTGCGCCGTTCATGCCCGGCATGCGCATATCCGAGATCACCACATCGGGGACGGAATGACTCATGGTTTGCAACGCCTCGATGGCGCTGGCGCAAAACGTCATATCCCAAACGCCGCGCATCGAATACATGGCGCGGCGCAGTCCATCGAGCACGCTCGTTTCGTCGTCGACGAACAGCACGCGGATGCGCGCAGCCGCCGACCCCACATGACTGGCATCCGGCATGACGACACTCTTTGCCAAAACCGGTCATACAGTCCGGCAGAAACTCACACTCCGTTGTTGCTGCGTCGCGGCAGCTCGGCACGTGCTCAAGCCACACCCTCCGGTGCCGATATGGTCGTCACATGCCGGTCTCCCTCGGATCCCTCGCTGCCTTCATCCTCGGCCTCTGCGGTCTGATCGTCGGCGGCGTTTGCGTGCTGCGCGAACGCCGCCGCGCCCGCGTCGATCGAACCCGCGAGGAGGCGTTGCTAGCGCGCGAAAAACAGGTTCAAGCGGCGCTGCAGGGCAACAGCGACGGCCATTGGCTATGGCGCGCCGACACCCGCGAGTTGCAGCTCTCGCGGCGGGCCTATGAATTGCTCGGCTACGATCCCCGTGACGCGGAGCCACCCGCGATTTTCTTTCGCAGCATCGTCAATGAAGAGGATTACCGCTCGAACCGCCGCGCGTTCTTGCGCCACTTGCGCACCCGCGGCTCATTCAAGGCTCAATATCGATTGCGTCTCGCCTCGGGGCAACTTCGCTGGTTCGGCGTGCGCGGTCAGACGGTGCCCGACGAGCAAGGCGGGCTGTTGAGCAGCGGCTCCTTGTTCGATGTCACCGAACACAAGCGCTCCGAGGAGATCAGCGCGCGGCATTCCCTGCAGCAAGGGCTCACCGCCGAACTTGGCCAGATGGCCTTGGAGTGCGATGAGATCGACGAACTGATGCGCTTTACCGTGTCGATCGTGACCCGGGGTCTGCGCTGCGACTTTTGCCGCGTGCTCAGCGCCGACGCCGATGATCGAGTGTTGTTGCTGCGGGGCGCATCCGGATGGGATGACGCGTGGTCCGGGCGCCTGCGTTACGACGCCATCGAAGAGACCGAAAACCGATTCATCAGCGGCGTCCGTGACGCCATCATCGTGGATGATTTTGACCAAGAGCGCCGCTTCAAAGCTTCCGGGATCCTGCGCGCCCACGCCGTGCGCAGCTGTGCCGAAATGCAGATCTGCGGCGTGCACACCACCCACGGCATCCTCGGCGTGTATTCGCGCGAGGCGGGGCAGTTCCGCGCGGAGAATCTGGCGTTCCTGCACGGCATCTGCAACATCCTGGCATACAGCATGGATCGCTACCTGGCGCGCGAACAATTGACCAGGCAGGAGCTGCTGTCACGCCAGAGCGAGGAGCGCTTGCGCAAGATCACCGACAGCCTGCCGGCGATGATCGCGTACTGGGACCATGACGGCATCTGTCGCTTCGCCAATGAGGCGCACGTCCAGCAGATCGGCAAGACGGCGCAAGCCATGGTCGAGCGATCCTTCGATGAGATCTTCGGACCCGAATTCGAATCGGCGCGCGAGGCCAAGGCCGCGGTGATGGCGGGCGAGCGACAGCTGTTCGACATGTGCTCACCCTTGGCGGACGGCACCCTGCGGCACTGGCAGGCCGAATATCTGCCACATTGGTCGCATGGCCAGGTGGTCGGCTTTTACGCACTCATCGTCGACATCACGGAACGAAAGAAAGCCGAGGCGCGGCTGGTGCGCCAGGAGGCTCTGCTCTCGGCAACCGGCCGGATGGGAGAGATCGGAGGTTGGGAACAGGAGTACGCGGACGCGGGGCCGCAGCTGTCCGAAATGGCCTGCCGGATCCACGATCTGCCGCCGGGCACGAAGCCCGACGAAACGACGTGGGCCAAATTTTATCCGCCGGAATCCTTGCGAACGGTACGGCGTTCCATGACGGAGGCATTCGAACTCGGCAAGCCGTTCGACTACATCGTGCCGTTCGTCACGGCCGCCGGGCGGCAGCGTTGGATCCGCTCGATCGGCGAACCGCAGATGCTCAACGGCAAGTGCGTGCGAATCGTCGGCGCCATACAAGACGTCACCCAGCAGAAGCATGTCGAAACGGAATTGGCCCAGTCGCAGAAGCTGGAATCGATCGGGCAACTTGCCGCGGGCATCGCGCACGAGATCAATACCCCGACCCAGTTCATCGGCAACAACGTGAGCTTTGTAAGCGACTCGGTCGGCGAAATTCTGGATGTGGTTGTGAAAATCCGCGACATCGCCGCCACGAGCGGCGGCCAGGTGTCTGCCGCGGAACTGCTCGCGACGCTGCAAAGCATAGAGCTGCCCTATCTGATCGAGGAAGTTCCGCTGGCAATCAAGCAGTCCCAGGAGGGCATCGAGCGCATTCAGAGGATTGTCGGCGCAATGAAGGAATTCTCGCATCCCGCGGTCGAGAAGACGCCGTTGGACATCAATCGTGCCATCAGCAGCACCATCGTCGTTGCCAGCAATGAGTGGAAATACGTGGCCGAGATGGTCACCGATTTCGAGCAGGGCCTCCCCAGCGTCGGCCTGATGCCCGGCAGCTTCAATCAGGTCATCCTCAATTTGATCGTCAATGCGGCACACGCCATCAGCGAAGTCGTCGACGGCGGCAGCCGCGGCAAGGGGACCATCACCGTCAGCACGCGGCGCGTCGATGACTGGGTCGAAGTCGCCATCCGCGACACCGGCTGCGGCGTGCCCGAAGCAATACGCGACCGCATATTCGATCCTTTCTTCACCACCAAGCCCGTCGGCAAGGGCACGGGCCAAGGACTCGCCATCGCCCACGACGTCGTCGTGAACAAGCATGGCGGCGCGATTGCGATCGAGGACAACCCGGGCGGCGGCACCGCCTTCATTCTGCGCCTGCCGTTGGCGCCGGAAGCATCCGAGTCTATGGCGGTCGTGGCGTAGTCGACTGCACCTGATGTGCACTGAAGCCTTGCACGACTCCTGTGCAGCGCACTCACGGTACGCACTGCCTTAGTTCGCCGCGGATCTTTCTCCAAGTCCTCATTTACACGGCGCGACGCGGCTGCTAAAAACGTGCCGCGAATCAAAAAAGCATTGACTCGAGGGATACCGTCACGTGAAAACCATCCGGCAATTCGCCTTGCTGTTCATATCGTTCGTCCTCTCAACCGGCCAGGCTGCATGGGCCGACAGTTCAGGACGGACCGATGCGCTCGAAGAGATCGTGGTGACCGCCGAGAAGCGCGAGTCGACCGTGCAGGACACGCCCATCAGCATGACCGCCCTGTCGGGCGATGTTTTGCAGCAAGAAGGCATTTCGGGCATCAGCGGCATCATCCAGGCGGTTCCCGGCTTGTCGCAGCGAACGGCCGGCGCGGGACAAACGGAACTCGAGATGCGCGGACTGTCATCATCGGGCGGCTCATCTCCCACGGTGGGTTTCTACCTCGATGACTATCCGCTGACGCCGGCGGCCGCGGCTTTGAACGGCAAAGTCGTGATCGATCCCGACCTGTTCGACTTGAACCGCGTGGAAGTGCTGCGCGGACCTCAAGGGACGCTGTATGGCTCCGGTTCGATGGGCGGCACGGTGAAGTTGGTGACGAATGCACCGAAACTCAACGAGTTCGGCGGCGCGGTTGAAGTCATCGGCTCGGGCACGAGCGGCGGCGGATTCAATCGCGGCGGCAATTTGATGCTCAACCTGCCGTTGATCGACGATCTGTTGGCCGTACGCATCGTGGCCACCGACAAATACACGGACGGCTGGATCACGCGCTATGTGGAGAGCGATTTCCCGCCACCGACCAATCCGGGGCCGTGCGGTCCTGGATGGACCGGGTGCGTGCGCGGCAATGTCACGGCGGTACCCGCAACGGATATCGTGCCGCGCGTCAACTGGGAGCGACTGCAAGGCGGCCGGCTCGAAGTGCTGGCCCAGCCAACGAGCGACCTCAAGATCACCGCCACGGCGATCTATCAGAAAATCACCATGGGCGATTACAGCGAATACGACTCGCCGCCGGGAAACCCGGACGCCCACTACCAACCTTTCAACGTGGATGAGCCGATTTACGATGAGTTCAAGCTGTACGGCATCACGGCCACCTACGACATGCCTTTTGCGCAACTGACATCGGCGACCGCCTACTATACGCGCGAAGAGAATCAGACCCAGGACACCTCCGAGGCGCTTTACAGCGTGGTGGGATTGTTCGGGGCGACACCCACAGGCTTCCTGGACATCCCCTTCAACGAGACCGACACCACGCGCCAATTCAGCGAGGAAATCCGTTTGAGTTCGACGGGCACCGGCCGGTTTCAGTGGATCGGCGGTTTCTTCTTCAGCAGCTTCGAATCCATCTTCTCGGAATTCAATGCCTCCGTGCCGCTGGCGGATATTTCGGTGGGGGGCGCGGCGGCGAATCCAGACGGCATCATCTACCAAGCCCACAATCCCTATCACATCAAGCAGTACGCGGTATTCGGCCAGGGTGAATTCGCCATCACCGACACCTTGAAGCTGACCGGCGGCTTGCGTTGGTACAAATTCGACAGCCGTGCGGATGAGGAAACGTCCGGATTCGCGACCGATTCCGGCAACGCCGGCGTCACGCTCAATTCGTTCTCGGCGTCGAACAGCGGCGTCAATCCGAAGGTGACGCTGTCGTACGAACAGAATCATGATCTGACCGTGTACGGCACGATCGGGCGCGGCTTCCGGCCCGGCGGCATCAATCAACAGATCCCGGCGAGCATTTGTTCGCTGACCACAGAGACCTATGGCCCGGACAATACGTGGAACTACGAGGTCGGTGAGAAAGCCAAGTTGTTGGGCGGCCGCCTGGTGGTGAACGCGGACGTCTACTACATCCGTTGGGCCCAAGTGCAGCAGTTGGCGAATCAGCCCTGCGGCTATCCGCTGACCCAGAACGCGGGCACGGCCGAATCGTATGGACCGGAAATCGAATTCTCGGCGCTGCTCACGCCGGAATTGACCATGACCGCAACCGGCACCTATACGCACGCGGCACTCACGGCGGTGAACCCCTCCTTGACCGAAGCCGATCCCGCGTTCGCGCCCGGCCTGCCGATTCTCAACATCCCCAAGTACACTGAGACCACGTCGCTCACCTATCTCAAACCGGTCACGGAAAGCTACAAGTTCATGGCGCGCGTCAACAACTCGCTGGTCGGACCCTCCACCGACGTGCAGTTCAACTATGCAACGCTGCCCTCGTACGACCTCCTGGGTCTGCGCTTCGGCCTGGTGGGAGCACACTTGTCGGGATATCTGTTCGCCGACAATCTCACCGACAAGCGCGCCGCATTGGGTCTTAACACCACCGGCTTCTCGTGGACCACTCCCTCGCTCGAGCGGATTGCGACGAACCAGCCGAGAACCATGGGCATCGATGTCAAATACAACTTCTGAGCCCGCTGCACCGACGCTGAATCGCGTGCTCGGGCCGGCCGGCGTCATGATGCTGACGTTCTCGGCGCTGTCCCCGGTGGCCGGCGTTTACATCGGCGGCGACGCCGTGCTGCATCTGGCGGGCACGGGCGCAGCCATCGCCTTTCTGGTCGGCGGCATCATCTCCTTCCTGCTGGCGCTGCTGCATGCGGAACTCGGCGCCGCCTTTCCGCGCGCCGGCGGCATCTACCCGGGTATCGGCGCGGTGCTCGGGTCGCATCTCGCATTCCCGTTCCTGATCCTCGCGGTTCCCGGAGCGTTCGCTTTTGTCGCCTTCACCGCGCTGGGCCTCGCCGACTATGTGCGGGTGCTCGCACCGGGATTGCCGCTCGAGATGACGGCAGTGGTGGCGATCGCCCTCGCCGCGGCCATTGCCGCCCTGAACGTGAAACTCGGCGCCTTGGTCACCGGCGCGTTCCTGACCGTCGAGGCCGCGGCCTTGCTGCTGTTGACCGGCGTTGCGCTGCTGCACCCCGGGCGCCCGCTGTTGGAACTGCTCGCGCATCCCGTGGTGCTCGATCAGGGAGTTCTCAAACCGGTTTCTTTTTTCACCCTGGGGCTCGCGACCGTGGCGGGAGTCTGGGCGACGGCCGGCGCCAACTGGGCCATGTTCTTCGGCGAAGAGATGCACGAGGCGGAGCGCAAGATCGGCCGCGTGATCGCCTGGGTGGGATTCATCGCGGCGGTATCGATCGCCACACCCGTCGTCCTGTTGCTGATGAGCGCCAAGGATTTGCCGGCCATTTTGAGCGCCGAGGCACCCGTGGCGGCCTACTTGGCAAAAACGGGCGGCCCGACGATCACCATGCTCGTGAGTGCGGGAGTCATCGCCGCGCTCTTCAACAACGTGATCGCCGCGTGCATGGTGTTCGGGCGGTTGCTGTACTCGACCGGCCGCGATCGGATCTGGTGGAGTCCGGTGAACCGCTTGCTGTCGTATCTGCAGCCACGGCTGCGCTCGCCGTTGATTGCGACCTTGATCGTCGGCGCGATAGCAGCGCTCGCGACACTGCTCGGAGAACGATATTTGCTGATTTTTCTATCGGGCGATGTTTCAGCCTATGGTTTGATTTCCATCGCGATCTTGATTGGCCGGCCGCGGGGTGCAACGGGCCGGCATTTTCGCGCGCCGCTATTTCCGGCGCTGCCGGTGTTCTGCGTGATTTTCACGGCGCTGGCCATCGTCGCAGATTGGATGGATCCGGATGCGGGCCGACCGAGCACCATCTTGCTGGGCAGCCTGTTCGTGCTGGCGTTGGTGTACTACTTCGCACGCCTGCGCGATCGCCCTGCCTCCTGGTTGGCGGCCTCCGATTCGACCGATCGAATACCCATCGACTAATCGAATACCACGCGCGGCAGGTAGCACGAAATGACCCAGTTCGGCTGATCGACGATTTCGCTGATGCGCATGTCGGCGCACACGCTGCACAACATGTAGGCACTCTCCGCGCTCATTCCATGCTGGCGTCCCAGCAGCTCGATCATGCCGCGCAGCGCATTCTTGGTCGCTTCCATCATGTCCGGGCCGATTCCCGTGGTCACTTCATACCCTTTGGCGTCGAGGTGGCGCGTCACCGGGCCCGGGGTCGAAAAACGCGGGAAACGCAGGTTCGCACCCTTTACCAGGTCGAATTTTGCGCTGACGCTCATCGGCGACTCGATCGCGGTCCCGCAAACTTCACCGTCGCCTTGAGCCGCGTGCGTGTCGCCCAAGGAGAACAACGCCCCTGCAACCTGCACCGGCAGATACAAATCGACACCCAGCGTCAGATCGCGGATATCCATATTGCCGCCGGCAGAATGCGGTGGGATGGTGCTGTGCTCGCCGGGCGCCGCCGGTGCCAGACCGATAGTGCCGCAGAACGGTTTGAGCGGCACGCGTGCGATGGACCCATACATCGCCGGCACGGCAAAGCTCTTATCGTAGGACCAGATATGCAACGCGGCGTCGGGAAACTCGTCCGCCAGCAGACCGAACCCGGGCACGATCGCGGTCCAAGCCCAGCCCGAAGGTTCGAAGCCGAGCAGCGTGACTTTCAGCGCATCCCCCGGCATCGCGCCATCGACGTACACAGGACCCGCGATCGGATTTACCCGGCCGAAATCCAACGTGCGGATATCCTCGACGGTGGACTTTGCGGTCAGCTGACCGGAGGTCGCGTCGATGTCGCGAAACTCCACCGTGTCGCCCGGAGCGATCGTGATCGCAGCGGCACGCGAGTTGTCCCACTTCATGTGGTGATGGTCGTCGTGAATGGTGTGTTTCAAGATTCACACGATAGCAGAGGAATCCGCTTTACGGCAGCTCGACGATGCGCGGTAGAATTGCACCCACATCATGAGATATCCGTACCTCCTTTCGATTCTGATTGCGGCGGCGGCGGCATTACCTTCGCATGCCGAACCCGCCGCGCAACCCCGCCTCATCGTCGCCATTTCCGTCGATCAATTCTCCGCGGATCTTTTTGCCGAATACCGATCCCTGTTCACCGGCGGACTGAAGCGGCTGCAGAGCGGCGTCGTTTTCGCCAATGGTTATCAAAGCCACGCTGCGACCGAAACCTGTCCGGGTCACTCCACCATTTTGACCGGTTCGCGGCCTGCCCGCACCGGCATCATCGCGAACGAGTGGATCGATCAGGCGCTCGCCCGACCGGACAAGAAAGTTTATTGCGCGGAGGACCCCACGGTTCCCGGCTCATCGTCGAGCCAATACACGGTCTCGGCGCATTTTCTCAGGGTGCAAACGCTGGGCGACCGCATCAAGGCAGTGAGTCCGCAAAGTCGCGTGGTTGCCGTGGCCGGCAAGGATCGCGCCGCCGTGATGATGGGCGGCCACGCCATGGATCAGGTGTGGTACTGGTCGGGCACAGCGTTCGTGACGTTGCCGGGTGCAAAGGGCTTTGAGCCTAAGAGTGTCGCAACCACCAACGCGGCGGTGACCGCCGTCATCGCGAAGCCGGCCCCGACCACGCTGCCTGCCGCCTGCCAAACGCGATCCCTTTCTGTGCCTGTCGCGGGCCACGAAGTCGGCGTGTTACAGCCGACGAAAGCCGGCGATGTGGGCGCCTTCAAAGTCTCACCGGCATTCGACCACGCGGTCACCGACATCGCCATAGGCTTGATCCGTGAATTGCGCTTGGGGTTGGGCACGGCGCCGGACGTGCTCGCAATCGGGCTGTCCGCGACGGACTATGTCGGTCACGCCTTCGGAACCGAAGGCGCGGAAATGTGCGCGCAGCTCCTCGGTGTGGATGAAAACGTCGCACGAATCCTGCAGGCGCTCGACGGCACTCACGTACCCTACGTGGTGGTGCTGACGGCCGATCATGGCGGCACGGATCTGCCCGAGCGCAATCAACTACGCGGTGCGGCCGATGCCGCACGCATCGATCCGGCGCTGTCACCAGGCCGGCTGGGCCAACAGCTGGCCGATGAGTTCGGTCTCAAGCCGCCGGTATTGCTCGCCGCGCAACCCTTTGGCGATATCTGGCTCAGCCGGGACATCCCCGACCCGATGCGGGCCCGCGTTCTGGACGCCGCACGCACAAAGTACCTCTCGCACCCGCAGGTCGCGGCCGTGTTCACGGCCGCTGAGCTGCGCAGCATGCCGGCCCCGAGCGGCCCGCCCGATGAATGGACGTTGGCCGAGCGGTTTCGCGCGAGCTTCGACCCGGAACGATCCGGCGATCTACTGGTGGCCCTCAAACCGCACATCACGCCGATCGCGGATGCGCGATATTCGGTCGCCACCCACGGCTCGCCGTGGAACTATGACCGGCGTGTGCCGATTCTCTTCTACCGGCCGGGTGCGACGGGATTTGAGCACCCGCTTCCCGTCGAGACCGTGGACATCCTGCCCACGCTCGCCGGTCTGATTGGATTGCCGATTCCGCCGTCGGAGATCGACGGTCATTGCATCGACTTGGATCCGGGTTCCGGCAGTACCTGCATGCGCTAGAGACGCTGTACACTTGCGTCCTGGCATCAAGGGGGATTGTATGTTCAGCCATGTCATGATCGGTGCAGACGATATCGTTGCGTCCAAGAAATTTTACGACAGCGTGCTCGGCGCGCTCGGCATCGCACCCGGCAAGCTCGATGCCAAGGGGCGGGTGTGGTACTCCTCGCCGGACGGGCTGTTCGGCATCAGCAAGCCGATCGATGGCAAGGCGGCAACCTGCGGAAACGGCAGCACCATTGGCTTCAAGGCCAATTCGCCGCAGCAGCTGGAGGAATGGCACGCCGCCGGTGTTGCGAATGGCGGCGTGACTTGCGAGGATCCGCCCGGCATTCGCGAACCTTCAGGTCTGTACCTTGCGTACCTGCGGGATCCTGCGGGCAACAAGCTCTGCGCGCTGCATCGTCCCGGCTGATTCAGCCGTCTGCGACGAACGCCTTGAAAGCCTCCTGATAATCAGGATGCCAGCGCGATAGCGGCGGGCGATTCTCCACGATGTCTCCCGCCGCCCACAAGATACGCTTCTCATCCAGTTCGCGGCTGACGTCGTTGTCCGGACACAGAATGTAGAAGTCCTGCTTCGATAATGAAGCCATCATGAAGTCCACCAACTGGTGCGGCGTCCAGGCACCTTCGGGCTTGGGGCCGCCGGGATTCGAGGAAATCCCGGTGAATACGAACCCGGGAATCAGCAGGCGTGCCTCGATGCGACATCCAGGCATGTTGCGCAGCTGATGCTGCAGGGCTTCGGTGTAGGCTTTGACGCCCGCTTTCGCGACGTTGTACGCGGGATTGCCGGGCGGTGTCGTGATGCCCTGCTTCGATCCGGTGTTGATCACCAGACCCGCGTGCCCACGTTTGACCATATTGGGCACGAACACCTGTGTGCCGTGAATCACCCCCCAGAGATTCGTTGCGAGGATGTCCTGCCAGTATTCTTGCGATCCCAGCACGTCGCCGCCGCGGCCGATCGCGGCGTTGTTCATGAGCACATCGGTGCCGCCGAATCGCTTCGTGACCGCCGACTCGAGGCCATCGAGATCTTCTCGTTTGCGAACATCTGTTTCCACCGCAAGAATCCGGCCTTGCGCATCGGGAGCGAGCGCGACGATGTCCTGAACCGCTTTCTCGAGCCGCGCTTCGCCGAGATCTGCGATGCACACGGACATGCCGAGCGCCGCAAATCGCTGCGCACTTGCAAGACCGATGCCGGAAGCCCCACCGGTGATCACCGCCGTCTTGCCGGCTTGCAGGCATACGTGACTCATCGTTCGTCTCCAAGTGATCCAGGCGCCGACTTTGACCTTTACATATTCGGCGAAAATCTGTGACGTCGTTGCGCTACACCACGCCTCAAACGTGAGGTGCGTCGAAAAATATCGTTGACGCAGGTTCAGACTCCCTGCGCCTTTCGTAGTTTCATTCAATTGACATAAGGAATTTTCAAATGAATAACTCAATCAATTCGAAACTCAATTCACTTTCCTCTCTCGTTGTTGCCGCGGCGGCCACGTTGGCATGCACCGCCGCGGCGAACAACGCGTTCGCCGACGAAGTCTCCTTGCTGCACACGAAGGTCGTGCGTTATTCGGATCTGAATCTCGATTCCCCTGCGGGTGCAACGGTCTTCTACCGGCGTGTCCAAGCCGCGGCGCGCGACGTGTGCTCCTCGTTCGAGGGTCGCGATGTGGAGCGCACTGCGCTTTATGAACATTGCTTCGACAAGGCGGTTGCCGGTGCCGTCTCGCAGGTCAACAAGTCCACCGTGACGGCCATCCATCAGCAAACCGTCGGGCGCGTCGGTTAGGAGTTCTCACGTCCGGGAGGGCGCGAACGGAACTCACGCCCTCCCGACCCCGGCCGACACGTGCTCGCGCGCCGAATGCCAGCGACGCAGTTGATCGAGACCAATTCGCGTCGCCCCGGATTCTGCGCCCGGACACCAACCTGAAGCTTCGCCCAATGACGGACCCTCGGCGAGCACACCCGGCGCCGCCGCGTCTGGAAAATAGTGACTGCGCGTGACGATGACCGGTACGCCGGCGGCCTGCGCCGCCGCAACGCCGGCCGGTGCGTCTTCGATGGCCACCACCGAGGCCGCAGGCAATCGCAAAGCTTGCAATGCCAGCAAGTAGGCCTGTGGGTTGGGTTTCTTCAGCGGCGCCTGTTCCGCGCAAACGACGGTCGAGAACATCGATTCCCACTGACGCCCCAGTTGGCCGCCGAGCAATGCATCGACGTTGCAGCGGCTCGTGGTCGTGACGATCCCCAGCCGCACGTCTGCCGCCACGCATTCCTCGATCAGTTGCCGCACGCCGTCGCGCAGCCGCAAATCTCCCCGCGCCACGATCTCCGCATACCGCTCATTCTTCAGCCGATGCAAACGCTCCGCCAGTTGCTCGCGCTCCCGAGGTTCGAGAGGCGCGTGTTCCTGGGACCGCATGTCGAGCAACAGCCGCTCGCGGCCGCCGGAGACCTCGAGCAGCGCGCCGTAGCGTTGCTCGTCCCACCTCCATGGCACGTCTGCCGCGCGGAATGCCTGGTTGAACGCCACGCGATGACCATCACGCTCGGTCTCCGCGAGTGTGCCGTCGACATCCCACAAAACCGCTTCGAGCAACTCGATTCTCGTCAGTGGTAGCGCTTGACCATGCTTTCCAGGGGGATCGGCGTGATGCGGTCCGCGTGTCCAGCGCAACCGAAGGCTTCGAATCGCGCCTGACACAGCGAGCGGGCCGCCTTCTTGGCGGCAATCAGCGCTTTTCGCGGATCGAATTCACTCGGATTCTTCGCGAAGGATTGCCGCATGGCACCCGTCATGGCGAGCCGGATGTCGGTGTCGATGTTGATCTTGCGCACACCGCTGCGGATGCCGCGCTGAATCTCCTCCACCGGCACGCCGTAGGTCTCTTTGATGTCGCCCCCATGTTCGCGGATGATGGCCAGCCATTCCTGCGGCACGCTCGACGAGCCATGCATGACCAGATGGGTGGTCGGCACGGCCGCGTGAATGGCGGCAATCCGGTCGATGTCGAGGATGTCGCCGGTGGGTTGACGCGTGAATTTGTACGCACCATGGCTCGTGCCGATGGCGATCGCGAGGGCATCGACGGCGGTGCGGGCGACGAAGTCCTTGGCCTGACCCGGATCGGTGAGCATCATGTCGTGGGTGAGTGTGCCCTCCGCGCCGACACCATCTTCCTCGCCGGCCTGGCCGCTTTCGAGCGATCCGAGGCACCCGAGCTCTCCTTCCACCGACACGCCGATGGCATGCGCCATCTCGCATACGCGCCGGGTCACATCGACATTGTAGTCGTACGGGGCGGGAGTCTTGGCGTCTTCCTTGAGCGAACCATCCATCATCACGCTGGTAAAGCCCGAGCGGATGGACTGGGTGCACACCGCAGCGCTCGCACCGTGATCTTGATGCAGCACCACCGGAATGTTGGGATGCGATTCGATCGCACCCAACACCATGTGGCGCAGATACGGCTCGCCGGCGTATTTGCGGGCTCCCGCAGATGCCTGCAAGATCACCGGGCTGCGCGTGTCCTCGGCGGCTTCCATGATGGCTTGAATCTGTTCCAGATTATTGACGTTGAAGGCCGGGACGCCGTATTCGAATTCCGCAGCGTGATCCAGCAATTGACGTAAAGAGATGAGGGCCATGGGTTGCTCCGTTTAGTTAGAATTTTGCGTTGCGCCCGACAGAAAATTCGGCAGCTCGGCCAGCGACTCGATGAACGCGTCGCATTTGAGCTCGCGGGAATCGACGCCCTCGTTATAACCGTAGGGCACGCAGATCACCGGAATGCCCGCCGCGCGGGCCGCGGTCACATCGTTGATCGAATCCCCGACCATCAACGTCTCGCTGGGATTGACCTGCAGGGCGGCGCATGCGAACAACAGCGGCTCGGGTCTGGGCTTGCGATGCCCGGAGCAACCGCCGCCGACGACGAAGTCCAGCCATTTGCCCAACCCCAGCTCATCCAACAGCTCGACGGCCATGGGCCTGCCCTTGTTCGTGACCACGGCGATCTTCAAGCCCAGTTCGTGCAATTCGCGCAAGGCTTCCGCGGCGCCCGGGTAAGGGCGCGAGCTGGAGAGCTTCAGCCGGTGCGCCCGTTCGTAATGAAAATCGAATCGATGCAGCAATTTCGCCTTGTCGACGCTGACGGCGCCGGCCGTGGCGCCCAGGCGGGCAAGCGCGCGGTCGACGAGCACGGGAGCACCGCCTCCGATCATGTTGCGCACGTCTTCGGTCGCGAGCGACGCCAGGTTGATTTCGGCCAAGGCACGGTTCAAGGCGTCGGCGATATCCTCCGCCGTATCGAGCAGTGTGCCATCGAGATCGAACAGTACCCCACGCAGTGGAGCACCAAGCCAGCTCGGCACCCGTGCCTCGGGAGCTGCGTTCAAGTCGGCATCACTCACTGTGCACGGCGCTTCAGATCCATCAAGCGCAAGACCATCGGCGTGAAAATGAACTGCATGGCAAGGCCCATCTTCCCGCCCGGCACCACGATATTGTTCGGCCGGCTCATCCAAGAGTCGTGCAGCACGGACAGCAGGTACGGAAAGTCGATGCCTTTGGGATTCGCGAAGCGAATCACCACGAGCGACTCATCGGCGCTCGGAATGTCCTTGGCAATGAACGGATTGCTGGTATCCACGGTCGGCACACGCTGAAAATTCACGTGCGTGCGGCTGAACTGCGGACAGATGTGATTCACGTAGTCCGGCATGCGCCGCAGGATGGTGTCGACCACGGCCTCCTGGCTGTAGCCGCGGGTGTTCTGATCGCGATGCGATTTTTGAATCCATTCGAGGTTCACGATCGGCACCACCCCGACCAACAGATCGACGTGCCGCACGACGTCCGCATCGTCGGCCTTGTAGCCGCCATGCAAACCTTCGTAGAAGAGCAGATCGCTGTGCTCCACCATGGGCTGCCACGGCGTGAAGGTACCGGCATCGCCGCCCAGCTCCTTCGCTTCGATGGCGTCGTGAATGTAGCGGCGCACCTTGCCCGTGCCCTTCTCGCCGTATTCGGCGAAGGTGTCATCGAGCTCCTTCAGCAGGTTGGCTTCCGGACCAAAATGACTGATCGGAGGACTCGCGCCGCTGTCCGCGATGCGCACGCGCTCGCGCATTTCGACGCGGTTATAGCGGTGGAACGAGTCGCCTTCGATGACTTGCGCCTTGATGTGTTCGCGCCGGAAGATGTGCGCGAAACTCTTCATCACCGTGGTGGTGCCCGCGCCGGACGAGCCGGTGACGGCAATGATCGGATGCCTGGTCGACATGGGTTACAGCCGCGCTTCGGGACGAAACATGGAGCGCTCGTTGAACAGCGGTGAACTGTACGGCCGGTCCAACCCGCTGGCATGCTCGCGATGATAGCGCTCGATGCGCTCGACTTCCGATCGTGAACCGAGGATCAGCGGCACCCGTTCGTGCAATGCCTTGGGCACCAGATCGAGCACGCGCTGCTGTCCCGTGGTGGCGCGGCCGCCGGCCTGTTCGACCAACAGGGCGATCGGGCAGGCCTCGTACATCAGGCGCAGCCGGCCCGGCTTGCTCGGGTCCTTCGTGTCCTTCGGGTACATGAATACGCCGCCGCGCATCAGAATACGGTGCACTTCAGCGACCATCGAGGCGATCCAGCGCATGTTGAAATCACGGCCCCGGTCGCCCAGCTTGCCCGCCTGACATTCGGTCACGTAGCGATGCACCGGCGGTTCCCAAAAGCGAGCGTTGCTGGTGTTGATGGCAAATTCGCTCGATTCGGCCGGGATCTGCAAATCCGGATGCGTGAGGATGAAGTTGCCGATCTCGCGATCCAGCGTGAATCCATGGGTGCCTTTGCCGACCGTGACCACGAGCATGGTGGATGGGCCATAGATCGCATAGCCGGCCGCCACCTGCTGGTGACCAGGCTGCAGGTAATCAGCGAGTTCGGGCGCCTCCGCCTTGTCATGGCGCAGAATCGAGAAGATCGTGCCCACCGAGACATTGACGTCCGTGTTGGACGAGCCGTCGAGCGGATCGAACACGAGAAGATAGTTGCCGCGCGTGTACTCGCCCGGCACGGGGTAGGGATCGGCGAGTTCCTCGGATGCCATCCCGGCGACCAACCCGCCCCATTCGCAGCTGCGCAGCAAGGCATCGTTTGCCAGGACATCGAGCTTCTGCTGGGTTTCCCCCTGCACATTTTGCGTGCCGATCGCGCCCAGGTATCCGCCCAGCGCACCCTTGGCGGTCATTGCGGAGATCGCCTTGACGGCGGCGGCGACGTCCACCAGCAGCGCGCCCAGATCGGTGGCACCGCGGATCCCACTCAGCTGCTGGATCAAGAATTTCGACAGGGTCGTGCGTCCAAAATGCATATGATTAACTCCCGAACACGCGGCTCGCGCGTATGTCCTGTTCTGCGATCGTCGACAAATCTTCCGCGGTGAATTCTCGTTCCTGATCGGCGAACAGCCGGCTGGCCTGGCGCAGCCGCGCGCGCTCGAGGGCATTGCGCACGCTGCGCGCATTCGCAAAGCGCGGCTGCGTGATGCGATGCGCCACATACTCGGCGAATGCCTGGCGCGCACCCGGGCCGAAGTGGTAGTTCTGCTGTTCGAGCAGCTTGTCGCCGATGCGCAGCAGATCGGCCGCCGGATAGTCGGGGAAATCCAAATGGTGCGCGATGCGCGAACTCATGCCGGGATTGGAGCGAAAGAAGGTGTCCATGCGGTCCTTGTAGCCCGCCAGGAGCACCACCAGATCGTCGCGTTGATTTTCCATGACCTGCAGCAGGATCTCGATCGCTTCCTGGCCGTAATCGCGCTCGTTCTCGGGACGGTATAAGTAGTACGCCTCATCGATGAACAACACTCC